>ERZ1649853.1-NODE-1-length-175807-cov-8.604977_pt1 | contig 175807 bp, 166 predicted proteins | sample MGYA00575353_ERZ1649853 | MGnify/ENA primary metagenome ERZ1649853 (study PRJEB40853, sample SAMN11349654) | freshwater sediment metagenome | isolation source: river sediment | host: Sediment | place: India: Okhla Barrage, New Delhi | collected 2017-02-21 ...
CAAGAGCATGGCAGCAGTGGCGAGGGCCGGCGCGGGGGCGATCGTCACGAAATCCGTAGGCAAGGACCCGAGGACTGGCCATAACACCCCCTGCGTCGTAGAGCTCCAGATCGGTCTGCTCAACGCGATGGGGCTGCCGAACCCAGGAATCGAGGCGTTCTCCAGGGAGATAGGAGAGGCCAAGAAGGGGGAAGTGCCGATAATCGGGAGCGTCTTCGGCGGGGACGAGGTGGAGATGGCGTCCCTCGCGAAGGCCATGGCGAAGGCTGGGGCGGACGCAGTGGAACTCAACCTGAGCTGCCCCCATGCGAAGGGCTACGGGTCCGAGCTCGGCTCCGACCCTGAGAGGGTCAGGGCTGTCTGCAGGAAGGCGAAGAAGGGGCTCAAGGTCCCACTGTTCGCGAAGCTGACGCCCAACACGTCCTCCGTGTCCGAACTCGCAGTCGCGGCGGAGGAAGGGGGCGCGGACGCAATCGTGGCCATCAACACACTCAAGGGGATGGCGATCTCGCCCATCGCGAGGATGCCGATACTCGCCAACAGATACGGAGGGCTTTCCGGTCCGGCCATAAAGCCCGTCGGTATCAGGTGCGTCTACGAGATTCACGAAGCCGTCAAGATCCCGGTCATAGGCGTCGGGGGCATCACGAACGCGATGGATGCAATCGAATACATCATGGCAGGGGCCAGCGCGGTCCAGATTGGCACCGCGGTCTGGTCCGAGGGCGTTGGCGTCTTCTCCAAGGTCAACGCCGGGATCATGAAGTTCATGGCGGAGAACGGCTACGGCACGGTGAAGGAGATGGTGGGGGTGGCGCATGTCACGCGGCCTTAGGATGCTCACCGTCCATTCCAACAGACAGACCTCGCCTGACACGAAGACGATCCTGTTCAAAGAGAAGTTCCTCTCAGGCCCAGGCCAGTTCGTGATGGTCTGGGTACCCGGAGTCGACGAGATGCCCATGTCCGTATCATACACTCTCCCCCGGCTAGGCATAACGTTCAAGATAGTCGGTGAAGGCACAAGGGCGCTGGCATCCAAGAAACCGGGCGACAAGCTCGGGCTCCGGGGCCCCTACGGAAACGGCTTCTCCATGTCTGGGTCCAAGGTACTCGGCGTGGCGGGGGGCACTGGCATGGCGTCGCTCGCACCTTTTCTCGAGCTGGCGACTACTAAGAAGATCTCTGTCGAGCTGGTCCTGGGAGCCAAGACGAGCAAGGAGCTTTTGTTCGAGGACAGGATGACCGATGTCGGCGTCAAGGTGCATGTTGCAACCGACGACGGCAGCAGAGGCTTCAAAGGATTCGCGACGGACCTGGCAAGGAAAGTGCTGTCTGAGGGCAAGTTCGACTGCATATACGCCTGCGGACCCGAGAGGATGATAGTCGGAGTGCTGTCCTTGGCCACTGAGCACGGCACGCCCATGCAGGCGTCCCTCGAGAGGCACATGAAGTGCGGCATCGGGATCTGCGACTCGTGCGCGATAGACGGGAGGCGCGTGTGCAAGGACGGGCCTGTGTTCTCGCGCGATGATCTTACGCATTTCTCAGACCTCGGCAAGACGAAGCTCGACGCGTGTGGTCGAAAAGTGCCTGTGTAAGGTCGCAATTGCGGTCTTTTGCGCCGTCCAGACCCACCAGACACGTCAGCAGCTCCGAAAGCGTTTTCTATCTAGTAGCCTAAGAGTGTCGTCAGAGGCAGGTACAGTGCCTGAGAAAGTCAAGAGATGGAACCAGACATACGAGTTGATCGAGACATCCTGTCGGGTGGCTCACCACTGTGTCCCCTGCACATACCCGAGCTGCCAGCGCAACGTGAAGCTCAAGAAGAGCGCGGCCCGCTCGTTCGGGAAGGGTTAGGGAAGAAGGTTCTTTTCACGCAAGGGTCGGGATAGGATCCCGCCCTGCAAACCATTTACCTGCACCAAGTTCTAGTCAACCGCAATCCGGGTTCTTTTCGGCCTTTGCCAGCACTTCGTCCACGATCTTCCAAAACTCCTCTTCGGACACACGGCCGCGCTCCTCCCCGGCACGCTTGATCGCCCTAACGATGTCGCAGATCTGTTCCTGGCTCGCGTTGACGCTCTTCTCGCCGAGACGTGCCTTGACCAGTGCCGTCCCGGAATGCTTGCCGAGCACGAGCCTACGTCGGTTGCCGACCTCTTCTGGGTCCACGCACTCGTAGGTCATGGGACAGTTCAGGACCGCAGCAACATGTATGCCAGACTCGTGCGAGAACGCGTTCGAACCCACCCAGGGCTGGTTGGCAGGTATCTGCAGCCCGGCTGCATCGAACACCAGCCTGTTGAGTTCGGTCAGTTCCTCAGTCTTAATCCCGATGTCCCGCTTGTAGATGTGCTTGAGAGCCATGGCAAACTGCTCGAGCGATACGTTGCCCGCCCTCTCACCGATCCCACCGACCGTGGTAGCTATCGCCTCCGCCCCGCTGTCGAGGGCGGCCAGAGAGTTGGCCAGTCCAAGCCCGAAATCGTTGTGCAAGTGGGCCGACAACGGGAGGCTCGTGGCGTCCCTCATCTTGCGCACGAGGAAGGATATCCCCTCGGGGCCGGCGCAGCCCAGCGTGTCCGTTATCCCCAGCCGGCTCACACCCGAGGACTCGCACGCGCTGTACATCTCCTTCAGGAATAGGACGTCGGACCTGGTGCTGTCCTCAGTGCTGAGGCTCGCCTTCAACCCGCGTGCGTGGGCGTACTCGACTGACATGACCGCCCGCCTGAGCACTTCCTCCTTCGTCATCTTGAGCTTGTATCGCATGTGAATGTCGCTCGTCGCGATGAAGAGCAGGACCATGTCAACATCACAGTCCGCTGCGGCATCGATGTCCGCCTGCGTCGTCCTGGCGAGACATAGGATCTCAGAGCTGAGCCCAAGCCCGACGATAGCCTTGACAGTCTCCTTCTCCTGTTCGGACACGGCTGGAAAACCGGCCTCAACCTGCGGCACTCCGACCTCGGCCAGCTTTCGGGCGATCGATATCTTCTGGTTCATCGAGAAGTGCACACCCGGCATCTGCTCTCCGTCCCGCAGAGTGCTGTCGTAGACAACTATCTTGTCAGGGAGCTTCAGTCTAGACGCCGCGTTGTAGGGGCTCACGGCGGAGAATTTCATTGTCAAGCCATCGGGAGGCGACTATTTATCATGTTGCCGCGAGACTGGCTCGCACATGAAAACCATATATAGGCAGTCGGGCATTGTTCGACGCCTGAAGTGCCGGGGTGACAGAGCGGCCATGTGGCGGACTGCAGATCCGTAAACAGGAGTTCAAATCTCCTCCCCGGCCCTTCCGACCCGAGAACTTGGGCAGCGCAACCCTTCGATTCGTTTGACGGGTTGTTCTGAAAACTTTATAGAGATGCGAAGGTTATTGCCTCATAACAGTGTTAGCGCGCAACTGGCGAAATCAGACTAAGCACAATGGTGCATACCATGAAGACCCCGTGTGAACTCGTTGTAGGGAAGATACTGCCGGCGTTGAGAGCATCGGTCGTCAAGGAGCTCTCCGGAAAGCACCACATGAAGCAGTCCGAGATTGCGAAGAGACTGGGCATCACGCAGGCTTCAGTGAGCCAGTACCTCAGCTCTGCGAGGGCCGGGGGGACAAAAGTGACGGACAGCTTCCCCAAGATCCAGGTCTACGCAGAGGACATTGCCAAGCGCATCGTTGAAGGACAGGAGAGGTTCGAGTGGTACGGCGTTCTCTGCACGGCGTGCAAGGACATCCGGGCGGACGAGGCTTTCTGCAAGATGCACAAGATTTCATCGAACCTTGGCGGATGCGATGTCTGCCAGAAGGAATGATCTTCAGCGAAGTCGGTTTCATAGCGCTCGTCCCACCAGTCAGGCCCGGTCAATAAGAATAATTTAAGAGGTTTTCAAGAGTTTGAGGCTTGGGGACCTTGCCCCGCAAGCACCCTACTTCCTGCCTGTGGACTTCGCAGTCAGCTCGATCACAAGGCTTGTCGAGGAGCTGCTGTCCAACACTGGTGTCGCGTATCTCCCAGGTCCGTCGACCAATGACCCGAGCGTCACCGAGTGGTAGGTGATTGCTTCACCCGTGTCGATGAGAGTCTCAGGGTCCTTGTAGGTCTGCGGGAAGTCCGAGTCCTGGGCGAGCCAGAACGTCAGCTTGTACAAGCCGGCGCTCAATCCCCGCGTGTCCCAGTTGTAGCCGTAGAGCAGCAGTCCGAGCTCGTTGATCTCGCACGTGTAGGCAGTCGCAGGCATCTTCTTCTCAATCCAGTATGCCTCGATGAGCCTTCCGCTCCAGATCGTCGAAGCAACCGTGCCATCGGTGTTCAGCTTCTCGATCTTGAAGTGAGCGAGCATGGTGAACACGGCCGCGGTACCCGCGTGCAGTATCACTTCAGTCCTCACCTTTGCTCCGGCCGGCCACATCTGGTACAGGAGGTCATCCGACCAGTCGACCGCTACATCGCTCGCAGCGCCTGTGAACCAGGTGCCGCCAGGCATGTACAAGCCTGCATCCACGCCAATCCCGTAGGCACCAACCGTCTGGGCCATCAGGATCGGCTCGTTCAAGTCCGCCATGTTGGTCGAAGCAACCGCGGATAGAGACGACATATACATCATGCATACCGCGATCGCGCCCACTAACGCCAACTTCTTCCTCATCTATTTCCCCCTTTCTCCAATCACAGCCCGGGGCCCATCTCACTCGTCGTTCCGCCCCAAGCCCTGACGAGGCGATTCATCCGGAAAAGGAGGTTGATACCTTTGTGGTACATTCTTGGAAGTGTAGTACATCGGTCGAACGTACTGACTGACGGTTGTAAGGCCGTCTCCCACCCCCCAAAGTCGCCCGTTGAGGCTGCTCCTGATGCCCCGGACATCTTCCTTTCAGCTCCGGCTCTGCCTCTCATCTCGCCACTTGTTTCCAGGGTTCGGGATATCGTCAAGGGCGACGAGTACGCTGGCAGCGTAGGACAATGGAGATATATATGACGGTGTTAATCCCAGTCTGGAGTCGGGTGAATGCCTCGGTCAAAGGTCCTCAACAACATACTCGAAGCAGTCGGTGACACTCCTCTGGTACGGCTGAACAGGGTCGTCCCCCAGGGATCAGCGACCGTGTACGCAAAGGTGGAGTCGTTCAATCCGACCTGGTCCGTCAAGGACAGGGTAGCGAAAGCGATGATAGAGGACGCCGAGAAGAAGGGCCATGTCAAGAGCGGCACGACTATCGTCGAGCCCACATCCGGGAACACAGGCATAGGGCTCGCAATGGCGTGTGCCGTGAAGGGCTACCGGTTGGTGCTCGTGATGCCGGAGACCATGACGGTCGAGCGGAGAAAGGTGATGGCTGCTTTCGGTGCCGAGATTGTCCTAACCCCCGGTCCCGAGGGTATGGCAGGAACTGTGAGGAAGGCCGAGGAGCTCACCAGGTCGATCCCTGATTCGTTCATGCCTCAGCAGTTCGAGAACAAGGCCAATCCCGGCACCCACAGAAAGACTACCGCTAGGGAGATTGTCAGGGCTCTCGACACGATTGACGCTTTCGTTGCGGGGGTTGGCACCGGAGGGACCATAACTGGGGTAGGGAAGGTCTTGAAGAGAAAGTTCCCCCAGGTCAAGGTGTTCGCAGTCGAGCCCGAGGACTCTCCTGTTCTTTCAGGGGGGTCACCGGGCCCTCACCGGATACAGGGCATCGGGGCAGGCTTCGTGCCTACCGTGCTTGATACCAAGGTATATGATTCCGTGATCAAGGTAGCGACAAAGGACGCAATCGAGACCGCGCGGCGGTTGGCCAGGCTCGAGGGGCTGCTGGTCGGCATCTCGTCGGGCGCGGCGGCGTTCGCCGCGATCAACGTGGCCGGGGACCTGGGTCCCGGCAAGAACGTCGTCACGATACTGCCAGACCTTGGAGAAAGATATTTGAGCACTGACCTGTTTGGAGACACCTCTCAATGACAGCCGATGACAAGGACCCGGTTGACACAGTGCTGGAGCGCGATCCAGCTCCGAAGAGCAGAGCCGAGGCTCTCCTGTTCAGCCAAGGACTGCACGCTGTCAAGATGCACAAGGCGGCCCACAGGCTGTACCTCAAGAGACGGTACAAGACCGCGCGGATGATCAACTACGTCTCGAGGATCCTGACAGGGGCGGACATACATCCCGGGGCGAAGATAGGGAAGAACTTCTTCATCGACCACGCGACCGGGGTTGTCATCGGGGAGACCGCCGAGATAGGAGACAACGTCTCGATATACCAGGGGGTCACCCTCGGGGGCGTCAGCACAGAGAAGAAGAAGAGACACCCGACGATTGGGAACAACGTCGTTGTGGGCGCAGGCGCGACCATCCTCGGCCCAATCACGATAGGCGACAACGTGAGAGTGGGGGCAGGCTCGGTCGTGATTAAGTCAGTCCCCCCGAATTCGACGGTGGTCGGTGTGCCCGCGAAAATCGTCGGTAGGTCGGGTGCGACCGCCATCGACCTCCACCATGAGGAGCTGCCGGACCCTGTCGTGAACGCGTTCATCGACCTGTGCCACAGCCTGTCCGAGATGGAGTACAGGCTGGAGCAGATCGAGAAGAAGCTGGGCATAAAGATGGAGAAGCTCAAGGTCCCGTCCCCCCCGAGGGCCAGTTCTCCAGAGCTGGCATGTCCAGTCGAGGAGAAGCATTAAGAGCTTCTCACGCATTCGAGAGGTGACAGGCCATGGCGCTTGTTTTGTATAACACACTGACTCGTAAGAAGGAACCGTTCGAACCGCTCCACAAAGGCAAGGTGGGCATGTACGTCTGCGGCGTAACGGTATACGACGAGTCGCACCTAGGACACGCCAAGTCTGCCATAAACTTCGACGTCATAGTCAGATGGCTGAGGCACCGGGGTCACGAAGTCACCCATGTCACCAACTTCACCGACGTAGATGACAAGATCATCGCAAGGGCGAAGGAGCTCGGGATGGAGCCCCTAGTGCTGTCCCAGAAGATAATCGACGAGTACCACAGAGACATGGACGCGCTCAAAATCGTCAGGGCAAGCGTGTACCCTAAGGCAAGCGAGACCATGCCTGACATCTTGGAGATGGTGAAAGGCCTCATCTCCAAGGGATACGCGTACGCCTCGAGCGGGTCCGTCTACTTCAGCGTGAGGAAGGCCAAGGAGTATGGCAAGCTCTCCGGCCAGAACCTCGACCAGATGCAGGCAGGGGCCAGGATTGAGCCCGGAGAGGACAAGGAAGACCCGATGGACTTCGCGCTCTGGAAGGCGGCCAAGCCGGGCGAGATCTCATGGGACAGTCCGTGGGGCAAGGGCAGGCCCGGGTGGCACATCGAATGCTCGGCTATGTGCTTGAAGCACATCGGGAAGACCGTGGACATCCACGGCGGTGGCACTGAGCTAGTATTCCCGCATCACGAGAACGAGATACTACAGTCTGAGGCGTACAACGACGCGCCGTTCGTGAAGTACTGGCTCCACAACGGCCTTCTCACGCTCGACCAAGAGAAGATGTCAAAGTCCCTGAAGAACTACTTCCTGATCAAGGAGATCCTCAAGAAGCATCGGCCCGAAGTCGTGAGGTTCTACCTGCTCAACGCGAGCTACAGACAGCCGCTGGACTACAACGAGAGGTCCCTGGAGGAGTCGGGCAAAGCCTTGGAAAGGCTCCAGAACACTTACGACGCGATGACTGGGGCAATGGGGTCGGCATCTGGCACGGATGACGCATTGGCCCTGTCACAGAAGGCCTGGAGCGAGTTCGAGGCCAGGATGGACGACGACTTCAGCACCAGGGAGGCGGTCGCCGCCATGTACGAGCTCGCAAGAGAGGCGAACAGACTCTCCAGCGAGGGAAGGCTGAGCGGGAAGGGGGCCGAGAACATCGTCTCGGTTTTCGACAGATTCAATGGGATATTCGACGTTCTGGTCACCGTGAAGGGCGGCGAGGACCTCTCTGCCAGGCTTGTGGACATGCTGCTCCAGGTGCGAGAGGACGCGAGGAAGAGGAAGGATTTCGCCCAGGCGGACAGTATAAGGAAGCAGCTTCTGGAGCTCGGCATCGAAATACAGGACACTCAAGATGGTGCCGTATGGAAGCGAAAGTGAGTGCCGAGACTGCCAGGAAGAAGGCCGAGCTGCTCGCGGGCGGACCCATCAAGATACCTGCCGACTTCAGGCTGCCTTTTCCATCAAGCAGGTCGACAGCCGGACCTGGTGCTGGCACTGCCGCGGTCGTGCTCTCGTTCGGAGGGACAAGGGCGAAGAAGCACATATCGCGCGAAACGGGCGAGTTCGAACTCACGACCAGAGGAGACGCGTTGTCCCTGACAAGATCTGGGAACAAGTTCATCGCCGAGGTCGAGCTAGTGCCGACACTCCTGCACGCGCCCTACCAGGCGTTCGTGAACATAGACCACGCATGCTCCCTGGACTGCAAGTTCTGTGCCTCTCCGCGCCTGGGAAAGGACTTGACGAAGAACTTGACGGACGAGAAGATACTCCAAATGATAGAGGAGGCCTCGGAGAAGGATGGGTTCCAAGCGGTGGCGTTCACCAGCGCTGTGCCCTTCTCGCCCGCGATGACGGTGAAGCGCATGGCGGGTCTGATACGGTCCACACGCAAGATGCTCCCCGATATACCGATAGGCGTGGAACCCTACGCGACCAGGCCGGACGAGGTCGAATCGCTCAGAGATGCTGGTGCGGATGAGATTAAGCTCAACATCGAATCGTTCGACAGGGACATCTTTGAGAAGGTGTGCCCGAAAAGGGATTACGACATGATCCTGCATGTGATAAACCACTCCGGCGAGGTCTTCGGAAAGAACCGGGTGTGCTCGAATATCATATTCGGGCTAGGGGAGACCGACGACATCGTCCTCGAAGGTGTCCGAGTGCTCGCGAACATGGGCGCCGTCGCAACGCTGAGAGCGCTCCGACGGAACGAATTCAACGTTGACGATCTCGAGAGTGCCCTCGGGCGCCTGGAGCCAGTCTCTGCGGACAGGATGTTGAAGCTGGCAGCCGAGGAGAAACACATCCTCAAATCGTACGGGCTATCGACCCTGGGTTTCAGAACAATGTGCCACAGCTGCCTGTCCTGTGACATCGTTCCGTTCTGGGACGTGTGACGACTACCTGTGCGTGAAGACGCACTTTATGACAGGGCTGGCCTGTTCCACCCTGGCGAACGCGAACCTTTCGAGCTGCACGACCTTCCCGAGCGCGCTTGCGAGGCCCCTCTCGGCGACCCCTTTCTTTACCGTCCCGTCCGTCATGAGTACCTCTGCCGGCGGCGACCCGGAAGGCGCCCAGTGAACAATCTGCACGCCCTCCTTGAGGACCGAGAGATCGTTCCCCGCGTATCTGGCCGAGCCATCTTTGAGCTCGATGTTGCACAGGTCCTTCAGCCGCAGTCTTCCCGGGCCGGAGGCGAGATCCTCTCTGCTGACTAGAACGGTCGAGTCTGGGCCAACCGAGAGTTCCCTGGTCCCGCGCTCGGGATGGTCTGGATGGAGAGGCGCCCTGGCAGTCAACTTCGGTGCGCCCTCTATCTTCAACTGGACTGGGTCTGACACGAAGAAGTACCTGTCCGCCCCCGAATCGATGATGTCACGGTTAAACGAGTACAGCGTCTTCCAGGAGAACTCGATGTCGACTTCCTTGATCCCGACATCAATCCAGTACCGCCTCAGGGCCTCCGGGCGTATCCCGCGCCGTCTGAGGGCGCTCAGGGTCCCCAGCTGCGGGTCGTCCCAGCCGGTGTAGAGTCCTTCTTTGATTCCTTTGGACATTTTCGAGGTCGAGAGCTGGATATCCTCAAGCGAGATGCGGCCATAGTGTATGTAGACGGGTTTCTTCCAGCCGAAGTAGTCGAATAAGAACTCCTGCCTGTAGGTGTTGTTCAGGTGGTCCTTGCCCCTGAGCACATGCGTCAGGTCGAGCAGGTGGTCGTCGACTGCGACGGCAAGGTTCATCAGCGGATATACGCGGTACTTGGTGCCCGTCCTAGGATGCGGAGTGTCGTCTATCCGCAGGGCGACGAAATCCCGTATCGCTGGGTTCGGGTGCTGCAGATCCGTCTTGACCATCAGCGAAGCTTCCTCAGGCTTGTACGAACCGTCGAACATCTTGTCCCAGCGGGTGAGCTGCTCTTCCAGGGGCTGCTCCCTGTGCGGGCAGGGCTTCTTGTGATTCTTCAGGTCCCTCCAGTCATCAGGCTTGCACGTGCAGACATACGCCTTGCCCATCTCCAGGAGCTTCTTCGCGATGTCGTAATACATCTCGAAGCGCTCGCTCTGGACGATCGTCTTGTCGATGCGCACACCCAGCCATTCGAAGTCCTTCGGGATTGTGTCGTAACCTGTTGGGTCTATCCGAGCTGGGTCCGTGTCCTCGAACCTGTTGTAGCAGATCCCTCCGTAACGTTTGACGTACTCGTCGTTGAGGATTGCCATCCTGCTGTGGCCGACGTGCAGCGGCCCCGACGGGTTGGGGGCCATCCTCATCCTGACCTCTCCGGTTACGCCCTTGAGGTCTGGCAGACCTGTTTCCCGGACCTTGGACTCCCTGACGAGCAGCTCCGGCGCAAGCTCCTCGAGCTCCTTCGTCTGCGCGGCGAGGCCCATCTTGTTGACCTCTGCGATGACGGACCTGGCAAGTGCGGATATCTCCTTCGCCTTCGCTCTCAGCTCCGGGTTCTCCGCCATGACCTTCCCGAGTACCGCCCCCGCAGTCGCCTTGCCGTTGAACTGGACCGCGTTCTGAAGCGCGTACTTGCGGATGAGCTGCTCTGGTTCCACGGCCTTCTCGATTGGTGGATATCTATAAAAAGATATGAGCCCGGGCAGGCACTGGTCTTTGCCGGGAAGGGTAGAAATACGCATTAGCTCATGCGTAAGCATGGTGTTGGCTTGTCCATAAGACAACTGCTGAGCCAGTTCGAAGAGACCATCACGGTCAAAGGGAGGGTCTCCCGTGACCTCGAGCTCACGAAGATCCTCTACAAGGAGCGGACGAAGCCCGTGCTGTTCGAGAACCTAGACGGTTACCGCGCAGTCGGGAACTTGTGGTCGACGAGGGAGAGGATCGCGAAGGCGATGAACACGACCTCTCAGGAGCTCACCAACAAGATGATGGAGGCGATGAGCAGCCCATCGAGCCCGCAGGAAGTGGACAACGCACCGTTCGAGAAGAACGTGCTCACGGACTTCGACCTGAGGGAATCGGCCATTCCGAAGTTCTATCCGACGGACGGTGGCAGGTTCATCACGGCGGGAGTCGTGGTCGCGGAGCACGAAGGCATCAGGAACATGTCCTTCCACAGGATGATGCTGACGGGCGAGAACAAGTTCGCCATCCGCCTCGTCCCCAGGCACCTGTTCGCTCTCCACAAGAGGGCCATGGCCGCAGGAGAGGACCTCAAAATAGCGGTCGCCGTCGGCCTCTGCCCGTCCATCATGCTCTCGGCCGCGATGAACCTCGAATTCGGGAAGGACGAACTCACGGTCGCGAACTCCCTCAGGCAGCTCTGCCTGAACGAACCTGTCTGCGTGAGGAAGATCAAGAATGGCCTCCTCGTCCCCGCGTTCGCTGAATACGTCTTCGAGGGGCGGCTAACGAAGGAAGAGCATGAAGAAGGACCGTTCGTCGACATTACGGGGACGATAGACCCAGTCCGAAAGCAGCCAGTCGTCGAGATAGACCGGATATATCACAGGAACGAACCGGTCTTTCAGGTGATTCTCCCCGGCCTCAACGAGCACTATCTGATGATGGGGATGCCACGAGAGCCCGTGATTCAGAGAGCGGTCGGGCTTGCGGTACCCGAAGTCCATGGAGCGCGCCTGACGGAGGGCGGCTGCTGCTGGCTCCACGGGGTCGTGTCAATAACGAAACAGAAGGAAGGGGACGGTGTGAATGCAATCATGGCCGCCCTGGGAGCGCATCCTTCGATGAAGATGGTCACGGTCGTCGACGGAGATGTTGACATCTACGACGACCAGGAAGTGGAATGGGCAGTTGCCACGAGGTTCCAGGGCCACAAGGGCCTAGTGGTGATCGAGAATGCTCGGGGTAGCAGCCTGGACCCGAGCGCCGACGAGACCACCACGAAAGTGGGCATCGACGCCACCAAACCCGTGGGTGGCGATGGATTCGACAAGGTCAAGCCAGTATGAACTGTCAGACGTTGCTAGCAGGGCCTTCTTGGGTACGGACAAACAATTAAATATGGTCTCGTCCTCAAACAACCAGAGGCGATCAGATGATCACGGTCACGCCAAAGGCGACAGAGACGATCAAGTCTATCATGAAGGATGCAAAGAAGAGCGACCCGATCAGGGTCTTTTTCGCAGGGTACTCCTGCTCGGGGCCGGCATACATGATGGCGTTCGACAAGAAGAAGGACGAGGACGTAGAGGTCCCGATAGACGGCTTCAAGCTCATCTACGAGAAGGAGCTGGAACCTGAGCTGAAGGAAGCCATCGTCGACTCCGTGGACACCCCGGACGGACCTGGAGTCGTCGTGCGCGTCAAGAGCACCGGCGCATCTGCATGTTCCTCCTGCGCGGGCTGCCACTAGATTCGGCTCGCCCAAGAGAAAACATTCATACGGTCGGTCAGTTCTCAAAGGCTCGTGTTCCTGGAGCACGAGCTAGTGAAGCCCTCTAGCATCGAGCAGAGGGACTACCAGACCAATGTCGCAGCTGCTGCCATGAAAGAGTCGACCTTGGTCGTGCTCCCGACCGGGATGGGCAAGACTGTCGTCGCGCTCATCGTCATCGCTGAGACGCTCAAGAAGGGCCGCGGCAAGGTCCTGTTCATGGCACCTACGAAGCCTCTCGTGGAGCAGCACGCTGGGTTTCTCAGGCAGAACCTGCTCATGTTCGAGCCAGTGGTCTTCACAGGCGAGGTGACGCCCCCCAGGAGGGAGGACATGTGGAAGGGCAACAGGCTGGTCGTGTCCACCCCCCAGGTGATTGAGAACGACCTCATCGAGGGCCGGATAGGCCTAGGCGATGTCGACCTCGTCGTGTTCGACGAGGCTCACAGGGCAATTGGAGACTACGCCTACGTCACCATTGGCAAGTGGTTCGCCCAGAAGGGCGGGCTAGTGCTAGGCATGACGGCGTCCCCTGGTTCGGACGTGTCGAAGATAGCCGAGGTATGCGAGAACCTCGGGATCACAGGCGTGGAGATCAGGTCGGAGCTGGACGAGGATGTGGTCAAGTACACCCAGGACGTGCAGACGGAGTACATCGCAGTCAACGTCCAGGAGGGGATGGGGAGGATCGTCTACCTGCTCAAGCAGATCTGCGACGAGCAGTTCAGGAAACTTGCCGAGCAGGGGTTCCTCGATCCAAAGAAACCCCCTTCCACGAGGGACCTCCTGGAGGCGGGGAATATAATCAGGGCCAAGCTGAACTCGGGCACGAAGAACTTCCACCTATACAGGGCCGCGAGCGTGCACGCGATGGCCATGAAGGTCAACCACGCAATCGAGCTCGCCGAGACCCAGGGCAAAGGGGCGCTGGAGAACTACCTCGACAAGCTGGTGAACGAGGGGGGCGAGAAGGGCGGTTCCAAGGCCTCCAGAGACCTCGCCAAAGACGCGAGGTTCCAGCAGGCCAGGACCCTGCTCTACGGCATGGAGCGGGACCACCCGAAGCTCGAGAAGCTGGTGCCGATCCTCAAGCAGCAGTTCCTGACGAAAACCGACTCGAGAGTCATCGTGTTCACGCACTACAGGGACACCTGCGACCTCGTCACGCAGATGCTGGACAAGGTCGAGGGCCTGCGGCCTGTGAGGTTCGTCGGCCAGGCGAGCAAGGGAGACGACGCCGGCCTGAACCAGAAGCAGCAGAAGGAGATCATCCGGAAGTTCCAGAGCGGGGACTATAACGTGCTGGTGGCCACTTCCATAGGCGAGGAGGGCCTGGACATACCATCGACCGACCTAGTCGTGTTCTACGAGCCAGTCCCCTCGGAGATAAGGACGATTCAGAGAAGAGGCCGAACCGGCCGCAGGAGGGCTGGCAGGGTCATAGTCCTCATAACCAGAGACACCAAGGACGAGGCGTACTACTGGTCCAGCCGCAAGAAGGAGATGCAGATGCGGCGGGAGCTGGAGTCCCTGAAGCGCAAGCTGCGCGTGAAGAAGGGGCTGCCCCCCGAGCCGGGTGTCGCCCCATCGCCTCTGACCAGGCAGCAGATAGAGTCGATGACGACTGTCACGCCAAAAGAAGATCTCTCGATGAGGGTGGCCGAGAAGAAAGGCCAGAAATCCCTCGGCCAGTTCCAGAAGGACGGGACCAGGCCGGAGACGACGCTCGTCGCCTCCATCAGGGTGGAGCGGATAGGCCTGGCGAAGCCCCTTGAGGACCTCGGGTTCTCCGCTACCGAGAGGGACCTCGAGAGCGCGGACGTCGTCGTGTCTAACAGGGTCGCGATTGCGATAAGGAGCGTCGACGAGTTCATAAAGGGCATTTCGGACGGCTCGATATTCTCCACCCTCGCGAAGCTCAAGCACGAGTACCTTCACCCGATCCTCATAGTCCAAGGTGCACCGGAAGGCGACGGCAACCAGGCGGGGAACGCCGCTGTCTACGACGCCCTCAGCTCTGTCCTCGCGGAATACCACATGCCCATCCTGTCGACGAACAGCCCTGGGGAGACGGCCTCCGCGATCAGGGCGCTCCACAGGCAGGAGGAGGCAAGGGAGTCGAGGGGGAAGAAGGCGGTCCAGACGACCCTGGATGTGCCCAGCCGACAGATGTTCCTCGTCCAGGGGCTCCCGAATGTGTCAGCGACCCTTGCCCAAAGGCTGCTCAAGCGCTTCGGGAGCGTCAAGGGGATTGCGGACGCGGACGTCGAAGAGCTTATGGAAGTGGAGGGCATCGGTAAAGTGATAGCCGACGGAATCCATCAAGTGCTGAGGAAGAAGTTCAGCGAGGAGGAGTAGTCGATGCCAACAGAGAGATGCCCCCTGTGCGAGAGCCAGTGCATAATCAAGATGGTCGCGATGGAGGACGAGAGGTGGCGAGAGGTCGACGTATGCTCCATGTGCGGCACAATGTACCCCCGCGGAAGGAACGTCGTCCAGGTCAAGCCAAAGAAGGCCACAGCGAAGCCCAAGGCCAAGAAGAAGAGCAAGAAGTGAGGCCAGATGGACTGGATGTCTCCGACGCGCACTCAGATAGTTTTATGAACCCCCTGCCCATACGAGTGAAACCGAGACACATGGAGTTCACACTTCTCGAGAAGAAGAAGGACAGCATCAAGCTCGAGATCAAGGATCCGGACGAGACTCTGATCTACCCGCTGCTCCACGAGCTGCTCCAGGACAAGAACGTGGCGGACGCCAGGTATGTCACAGGTCACCCGCAGCTGGACAGGCCCACGCTCGTCGTCGAAGTAAAGGAGGGCAAGCCCCAGGCGGCCCTCAAGAAGGCTGCGAAGTCCCTTGCGAACCAGTTCCTGGAGGCCCGCCAGCTGGTTGAGAAGCAGCTGGGCTGAATGCTGCCGAGCATTGATATCCTGTCGTCTCATTCTGATTGAACGATGAGAGAGAGCGAACTCGGCCTTGAGGTATTCCTGACGCCTGACGTACCCGGCATCGGGGGCAAGCTCAGGAAGGCACCAGAGGACTTCCAGGTCGACGAGATATCCATCCTGCCGCCTGAGGCTCCGGACGGGAGGTACGTTGTCGCGAAGGTCTGGCACAGGAACTGGGAGGCCAATAGGCTCATCCGCAGGCTGAGCACCAACCTCAGGATAAGCAGGGCCAAGATCGGCTTCGCGGGCACCAAGGACGGCCGGTCCGTGGCAACCCAGCTGATGTCGTTCGACGCTCCCATCGAAGCCGTCACAGCGCTCGAGATACCCGACGTACAGGTCTCCGACGCATACCGGGCGAAGCGGATGATCGAGATAGGGGACCTGAAAGGGAACGCGTTCAGGGTCAAGGTCTCCGACACTCGTAGGGACATCGACGTCGCGGAGGCGTGCGCAGCGGTCCGTGCCCGACTGGACGCAGCCGGAGGATTTCCGAACTTCTTCGGCCTCCAGAGGTTCGGCTCGATAAGGCCGATAACGCACCTCATCGGCAAGGACCTGGTCAGGGGAGACCTCGAAGGGGCCGTGATGAGGTACATAGCCAACCCGATGGAAGACGAGGACTCGGACGCCAACGAGGCCAGGAGGACCCTGCAGCAGACCAGGGACTTCGAGCGGGCACTGAAGGAGTTCCCGCAGAAACTGACCTTCGAGAGGACCATGATCTCGAGGCTCAAGGACAGTCCAGGAGACTACCTGGGGGCGCTCAGGACGCTCCCGAAGAACCTCCTCATGATGTTCGTCCACGCTTACCAGTCATACCTTTTCAACAGGATGCTCAGCGAGAGGATCAGGTCTGGGATGCCGCTCCTGGAGCCAGAGCTGGGAGACCTGGTGCTCCCGCTAAGCAAGATGGGGGTCCCTGACCACGACAACCCCATCATGGTCACAGAGGACAACTTGGAGAAGGCCTCCCGGAATGCGAGAGAAGGCAAGGCGTTCGTGAGCGGCCTCATCTACGGGACAGAGGCCCCATTCGCCGATGGCAGGATGGGCGAAATCGAGAGGAGAGTAATCGAGTCCGAGAACATCCAGAAGCTCGACTTCCAGATAGTCGGCCTCAGGGAGGCGTCGTCCAAGGGCATACGCAGGGAGGTTCTGGCTCCCTATAGGGATCTGAGGATAGAGGTCGGTGATGGGGAGGTCGTGTTCTCGTTCGCCCTCAACAAAGGGTGCTATGCGACCACCTTGCTGCGCGAGTTCATGAAGGCCGAGATGAGCGGGTACTGAACAACTGATTTATCTGGCCAATGCCTTGTAGTCAGCGTGTTCAAGAAAAGAAGGCAGAAGACTGTTCTCACATGCCCGCAGTGCGGCTCCGCGGACCTGTACTACGAGGCCGCTCTCATCACCGGCTACAAGTACCACTGCAAGAACTGCAACTACATCGGCGCGTTCGTGATAGAGAAAGATATAGAAGACGAGGAGAACGGCTCTCCTCGTTAGGTTTTCCGGCCCGGACTAAGCGAACATCGGCCCGGACTCGAGGGCTTTCTCGGCGCCTTCGTCAAGCACCTTGGCCACAGCCTTCTCGAAGTCGGCCATGAAGACGACGTCGCGGTTGTCCCGGATTGCAAACATGCCCGCCTCAGTGCAGATGGCTTTTATGTCCGCACCAGTGGCCCCTTCGGACCTTGAGGCGATGTCCTCTAGGTTGACGCTGGGGTCGAGGTTCATGCGCTTGCTGTGGATCTTATAGATGTCGCCCCTGGCCTCGAAGCTTGGCATGGGTATCTCGATTATCCTGTCAAACCTTCCGGGCCTCAGCAACGCCTCGTCCAGTATATCCGGCCTGTTAGTTGCGCCTATGATCTTGACCTCTCCGAGGGGGTTGAAGCCGTCCAGCTCCGCCAAGAGCTGCATCAGCGTCCTCTGAACCTCGCGGTCGCCCGAAGTGGCGAGTTCGAGCCGCTTCGCGCCCACGCTGTCTATCTCGTCTATGAACACTATCGACGGGGCCTTCTGTCTCGCCAGGTCGAACAGCTCCCTGACCAGCCTCGCGCCCTCGCCTATGTACTTCTGGACGAGTTCCGAGCCGACGAACCTGATAAACGTGGCGTTCGTCTGCTTCGCGACTGCTTTGGCCAAAAGGGTCTTCCCCGTGCCAGGCGGTCCTACGAGCAAGACGCCCTTCGGTGGGTCGATGCCGACCTTCTTGTAGAGTTCCGGCCTGAGGAGCGGGTCCTCGACGGCCTCTCTGACCTCCAGGATCTGCGCCTCCAGACCGCCGATGTCGAAATAGGCGGTCTCGGGCTTCTCGATTATCTCCGCCCCGACCACAATTGGGTCCAGGGAGGGAGGCAGGACTCCCATGACGGCTAGTGTCTGTTTGTTGAGCGCCACTCTCGCGCCTGCAGTGAGCAGGTCGGTCGAGACATAATCTGACGTGCTGACTATGAAGTCCGGGCCGGTCGAGCTCTTCACGACCACCCGTCCGTCCGCCAGGACGTCCTTTATCTGACCTATTATGAGCGGAGGGGCCTTCAGTCTCTCCAGCTCGGCCTTGAGCCTCTTGAGCTCCTTCTGGAGCCTTATCAGCTCCCCCTCCACAAATCTCTTCTCGCCCTCTGCTTTGCGTGTCTCTTCTACAAGCTCGAGGTTGCGTTCCTCAAGGACCGAAATCTTCCTGTGGATTTCCTCGATCATCGACGGCGTTGGCTGGTCCTGTTCCACTTCAGTACACCTCGTTGTAACCGATTTTGCCGAGCTGGAAATATATAGGGTTAAATACTCTATTTAGTCTTTGGCGTGCTAGTTCAGACGCGTGGTTTTGATGATCTGCGAGCTCTGCGGGAAGGGCGTCACCTTCTGCAAGAAGGTGACAATCGAAGGGGTCCAGCTTGAAGTCTGTGCCGAATGCGCAAAATTCGGCATCGAGGCGAAGAAAACCCCGCCCAAGGAAGCGGGCCCGAAGCCCGTCATCGAGCAGAGGCTTGAGGTCCGGGAAAAGCGCGGGCGCCCGAAGGACGTGCTCGATGCTACCGAGCGCGAGGACCTCGTCGAGGACTACGGCGCACGCATAAGGAACGCTCGCTCGCAGAGGGGCATGACGCAGAAAGACCTCGCGATGAAGATCAACGAGCGCGTAACAATCCTCAGTAAGGTCGAGACCAACGACATGCGCCCGGACGACAAGATCGTGTCAAAGCTGGAGAAGGAGCTTGGGATCAAACTGAAGGAGAAGGTCGTCGAGACCCAGGTCGCCAAGGGCATGGGCACATCAGCGCTGACACTCGCAGATCTGATAAAGATGCAGAAGAAATGAGCCCCTTCAGCTGCCTGGGAGGTCCCTGGAGAGTATCTCGAACTCCGCTCTTTCTATGAACTGGTTGTCGACGCTCAGACCGTAGTCCGAAGCGACCAGGAGCGCGGCGGGTTCAACATCGATGCCGAGCATCTCCTGCTTCTTATTGACCTTTGAGACGACCTCCCTCTTTGGGACTGCCTTGGTCCTGACTATCCTGTCAACTATCTCCGAGAAAAGGTCCGCGGGCCTCTTGGCAGCCTGCTCGAGAACCTCCTTGCCTGGCCTGTAATCCAGGGGTACCTGGACCTTGTCCATGTCGAACGTGGGGACGATGTTCCCGTTCTTCTTCTGGAGGAGTCCGCCCGTCAAGCTGATGTCCAGCAGCCTCTGCGCATCTTTCGGCGAGAACCATCTCAGGTCAAACGAGGCCGAGGAGACGAACTCCTGTTCCGTGAGGAGCCCCTTGCCCTTGCGCCTGAACAACAACACAATGCTCTTTTCAAGTTCGGTCATTGCCCCACCAGTTTCTCGTAATCCGTAGACACGATGTAGTCGACGCCGAGCCTTTCGAGGTTCGGACGCTCCGACATCGGCGCGAAGACCCCGAGAGAGAACCCGTGAACCTCCTTCGCCTGGGAGGCCTGATCAGCCAGGCTGAGCGGGACGAACATCTCCGTGATGCCAATCTCACGCACGTCCCGTGAAAGGTCGAGGAAGGCTCTGCCCGCAATTTGTGGGTCAAAACTCACGATCCCATCCCGAATGTCTGCTTTGAACGTAATGTTCTCGGACAGCTTAAAGGCATCTCTGAGCTCGTTGAAACCCGCGAGCGTCGCAGTGCCGATTACGGCCTTGTCTGCGCCCGTTATGAGCATGTCGATGACGTTGTTCGCGAAGCGTACTCCTCCCTCGTAGAATGTCGGGATCTCCTCGCACACCTCGCGGGCGACGTCGAGCTGCGGCTTGTTTCGGGAGATGCCGTCGAGATCAACAAGGTACAACTTCTCGAACTCGTCCGAGAGCTTAGACGCGAAGGCCGACATCTCCTTGTGCGAGTATGCGCGCTTCGTTAGTGTACGTCCTAGGAGCTCAACGTACGGTACTACAATCATAGCAAGTTTCGAGTGAAAGGGTAGGGGCTAGATAAAGGGTACCTAGCAAGTTCATTGACATCGTACAATCGACATCAGGTGCACGCGCGTGAATCGAGATGTCCTGATTCTGCCGGAGCCGGGGAATCGCCTGTCGGGAAGGGCCTTCTGAGCACAAGGGAAGGCTTCAGGTCCGCAGCAATGCTTATATAGAAGTCCTAACATATTGGAAATCCTACCCACATGGATTCATGAGGGGAATTTGGTGCATCCAGATAGACTAGATGGAGGTGCGAATTTGATAGGCCAAACACCGGTTCTCATACTGAAAGAAGGAACCAAGCGAGAGAAAGGAAAAGGCGCGCAGTTCAACAACATCGCTGCCGCCAGGGCTATAGCCGACGCTGTTCGGAGCACACTCGGCCCGAGGGGCATGGACAAGATGCTCGTAGACAGCATGGGAGACGTCGTCATAACCAACGATGGCGTGACGATTCTGAAGGAGATCGATGTCGAGCACCCCGCGGCCAAGATGGTCGTAGAGGTTGCGAAGACCCAGGATGAGGAGTGCGGCGACGGAACGACGACCGCAGTCATCCTGTCCGGCGAGCTCCTGAAGAAGGCAGAAGCCCTGATCGAGCAGAATGTCCACCCGACGGTAATATCGGGGGGCTACAGGCTTGCAGCGGGCAAGGCGCGCGAGATTCTGGAGGATGTCGCAATACCCGTCACTTCGAGCGACAAGGAGACCCTAATGGACATCGCCCGGACGGCGATGATATCCAAGAGCGTCGCCGCGTCCAGGGACCTGCTCGCAGATGTCGCCGTTAAGGCCATCACCGCTGTCGCTGAGAAGGGCGATGACGGGAAGTGGACCGTCGATGACGACAACATACAGGTCGTGAAGAAGCAGGGCGGCTCGATGGATGACACGAAGATGATTGCAGGCATCATAGTCGACAAGGAAGCGGTCCACCCGGGCATGCCGAAGAAGCTGGAAAAAGCGAAGATCGCCCTGGTCGACTCGGCGCTCGAGGTCAAGAAGACCGAGATAGACGCCAAGATCGAGATCACCGACCCGAGCCAGCTCCAGGCCTTCCTGGCTGAAGAGGAGAACATGCTCAAGAAGATGGTCGAGAAGATCAGGTCCTCGGGTGCGAACGTCCTGTTCTGCCAGAAGGGCATTGACGACCTCGCCCAGCACTACCTCGCGAAGGAGAAGATATACGCTGTTCGCAGGGTCAAGAAGAGCGACATGGAGAAGTTGGCAAAGGCCACGGGCGCGAACCTAGTGACCAAGCTGGATGACCTCAAGGCAGACGACCTGGGAGTGGCGAATCTCGTCGAAGAGGTCAAAATCGCCGACGACAAGATGACATTCGTCACCGGCTGCAAGAACCCGAAGGCAGTGTCAATCCTGATCAGGGGCGGGACCGAGCACGTTGTCGACGAAATCGACCGGTCTCTCAACGACGCAATCAGCGTGGTCGCAGTCGCGTTCGAAGACGGCAAGCTCGTGACCGGTGGTGGCTCGACTGCCATCGAGGTCGCACAGAAGCTGAGAGATTACGCGGCGTCCATAGGAGGCAGAGAACAGATCGCGATCGACGCGTTCGCTTCGGCCCTCGAAGTGGTCCCCACGGCCCTTGCCGAGAACGCTGGCTTGGACCCGATAGACGTCCTGATAGAGCTCAGGCAGGCCCACAAGCAGGGCAAGAAGTACGCTGGTATCAACGTCTTCACCGGCAAGGTCGTCGACATGAAGAAGGAGAAGGTCCTGGAGCCGATCAGGGTCGGAAGGCAGGCCATCAGTTCTGCCACTGACGCGGCTGTCATGATCCTCAGAATCGACGACGTCATCGCCTCGAAGGGAGGCGGCGCCGGCAAGGGCCCAAGGGGCCCCGACATGGGCGACGAGGGCGGGATGGACTAGACCCGTCCCAAGAAACCCCTTCAACTTTCTTACATTCGGTTCCAGGCTTAAGCATGCAGAAAGCGGTCAAGTCTGGACAAGATGGCGAAAGCCTGGAGGCGATGGAGACTGGCTGAAGAACCCGCTGACGACAAAGCCGCCGCTGTGGAAGGCCCACCCAAGAAGGCGGTGGCCGAGGAACTGCTTGCGGCAAAGGACCGGCGGATAGAGGAGTTGACTGCTGACCTCCAGCGGCTACAGGCGGACTTCGAGAACTACAAGAAGAGGGCCGAGAAGGAGCGGAGCGAGAGGTCGAGGCTCGCGACCCAGAGGCTCGTCACGGACCTCTTAGCGGTCCTCGACTCGTTCGACAAGGCGATTTCGGACGCCAAGAACGACCGCGACGATCGGGACCTGAGAACAGGGGTCGAGGGCTTGTACAAGCAGCTGCTTCAGACCCTGCAGCGCGAGGGCCTGCGGGAGATCAAGGCGGAAGGCAAGTTCGACCCCTTCATGCACGAGGCACTTATGCGGGAGGAGTGCGAGGGCGCAGAGGACGGAGAAATCCTCGAGGTGTTCCAGAAGGGCTATGCCATCGGGCAGAATCCCATCAGGCCCGCCAGGGTCAAGGTGGCCAAGGCGAAGACCCGCGAGGAACCGGAGGATGAAGGACTTCACGATTACGAGGATGACAATAACAATCAGAAGGAGCAGACCCAGAAGAGGTGATACGATATGGCAGAGACGAAAGGTAAGGTAATAGGCATAGACCTGGGCACGAGCAACTCGGCGGCCGCGGTGATGGAGGGCGGCAGGCCAACCATAATACCGAGCGCCGAGGGGACGAGCCTGGGAGGGAAGGCGTTCCCGAGCTATGTGGCATTCGCGAAGGACGGCCAGATGCTGGTCGGAGAGCCTGCGAGGCGCCAGGCGGTTTCCAACCCTGAAGGCACTGTCATGGCCATCAAGCGGAAGATGGGCACTGACTACAAGGTCCGGATATTCGGCAAGGACTACACCCCGCAGCAGATATCCGCTTTCATTCTGCAGAAGATCAAGCGGGATGCGGAGTCGTACCTGGGCCAGAAGATCGAGAAGGCCGTCATCACGGTCCCCGCCTACTTCAACGACAACCAGAGACAGGCCACGAAGGACGCCGGGGAGATCGCTGGACTGGAGGTCGTCAGGATAATCAACGAGCCCACGGCGGCGGCACTCGCCTACGGGCTTGACAAATCCGAGAAGGAACAGAAGATACTCGTGTTCGACCTCGGAGGAGGCACTCTGGATGTCACCATCATGGAGTTCGGCCAGGGAGTGTTCGAGGTCATCTCGACGAGCGGCGATACGCAGCTCGGCGGGACGGACATGGACAACGCGCTCGTCGACTACATCTCCAAAGAGTTCAAGTCAGACACCGGAATCGACATCTCGAAGGACAAGACAGCTGTGCAGAGGGTCCGGGAGGCCGGGGAGAAGGCGAAGATCGAGCTCTCATCGACACTCGAGACGGAGATCAACTTGCCGTACCTAAGCGCGGACGCGAACGGACCGAAGCACCTTACGATTAAGCTGACGCGGGCCAAGCTGGAGGATCTCGTGAGGCCCACGATCGAGAGATGCAGGAACCCGATGACCCAGGCCATTCAAGACGCCAAGCTGTCACCTGAGAAGATAGACAAGGTCATCTTGGTCGGGGGCCCGACACGCATGCCCATAGTCCAGAAGTTCGTGGAGGGCATGGTCGGCCCGAAGATCGTCAGAGGAGTCGACCCGATGGAGTGTGTCGCGATGGGCGCGGCCATCCAGGCAGGAGTCCTGGAGGGCACGGTCAAGGACCTGCTGCTCCTGGACGTGACGCCGCTCTCCCTTGGCGTTGAGACCCTCGGAGGGGTCTTCCACAAGCTCATAGAGCGCAACACGACCATACCCACGAGGAAGAGCGAGGTGTTCAGCACCGCTGCGGACGGGCAGACCAGCGTTGAGATACACGTCCTCCAGGGCGAGAGGCCCATGGCACCGGACAACGTCACGCTGGGAAGGTTCCACCTGATTGGGATACCTCCAGCTCCGAGAGGACTTCCCCAAGTCGAGGTCACCTTCGACATAGACGCCAACGGCATTATAGATGTCAAGGCGAAGGACCTCGGGACTGGCAAGGAACAGAAGATCACTATTACGGCTACGACCAAGCTGGACAAGAAGGACATCGAGCGGATGGTCGGGGACGCCGAGAAGTTCGCAGAAGAGGACAGGCAGCGCAAGGAGAAGGCCGAGCTGAAGAACCGTGCTGAGCAGAGGGCTTACGAGGTCGGCAGAATCATGGAGGACATGGGCGACAAGGTGCCCCAGGACCTCAAGGAGAAGCTCACGAAGCTGGCGGACGAGCTGAAGGCTGTCGTACCGACTGACGACCCTGCGAAGATCAAGGAGAAACTGGACGAGCTCGAGAAGGCCATGCTCGAGATTGGCAAGCGGGTCTACCAGTCCACAGGAGCGCAGCAGGCCCCGCCCCAGGCAGGGCCCACAGGCGAATCCTCCGGCGAGGAGCAGCCGGGTGGGGACAAGGGCTATGTCGATGCTGACTACAAGATCGTCGACGACGAGGACGACAAGAAGTAGGTCCAGCGACCATACCCTCCCGACAGAACCCGGAGAAGGACCGACCGATGGCGCAGAAACGCGACTACTACGAGGTGCTGGGAGTCCCCAAAGGAGCCTCCAAGGACGAGATCAAGGCCGCCTACAGGAAGCTCGCGATGAAGCACCATCCGGATCGTAACAAGGACAGTCCGAAGGCCGCAGAGGAGAAGTTCAAGGAGCTCTCCGAGGCCTACGAGGTCCTTGTCGACGACGACAAGCGGTCCAAGTACGACCAATACGGCCACGCGGGCGTCGAGAGCACATTCAGGACCGGGGGCTTCGACTGGTCCGACTTCACGCACTACGGCGACATCAGCGACATCTTCGGGGACATGGGCGGGTTTGGCAGCATCTTCGAGCAGTTCTTCGGCCGGCCACAGAGGCGCGGGCCCCAGGAAGGGCGCTCCTTGAGATACGATGTTGAAGTTACACTCGAAGAAGTCTCAAAAGGCGCTGACAAAGAGCTGAGGATACCGCGTGCCGTCGACTGCAAGTCTTGCGGCGGAGAAGGCGCGAGACCCGGTGACTACAAGACCTGTCCAACATGCAAGGGGTCGGGCCAGGTCCAGAGGAGCCAGAGACGGGGGAATACCAACTTCGTGTCGATAGGTCAGTGCCCGACCTGCGGAGGGTCGGGAAGGCAGATACTCAAACCGTGCACCTCATGCGGAGGCTCGGGGGCGACCCAGACCGTGAGCAACATCATGGTCTCGATACCCAAGGGCGCGGAGGAGGGCATGCGCTTGAGGATAAGGGGCGCAGGAGAGGCGAGCCCGAACGGAGGCCCTCCGGGAGACCTGTACGTCGTGGTCCACATGGCCGAACACCCCGTGTTCATGAGGGACGGGGGCGACCTCTTCATGGAGGCGCCGATATCATTCTCACAGGCCGCCCTCGGGGATGAGATAGAGGTACCGACTCTTGACGGCAAGGCGCTCGTCAAGATACCTCCTGGGACCCAGACTGGCACCGTCTTCAGGCTGAAGGGGAAGGGGCTCCCTGAAGTCCGAGGCAGGGGGACGGGAGACGAGTTCGTCAAAGTCACTGTCGTGACGCCTTCGAAGCTCACCCCGGAGCAGAAGGAGCTGATGAGGCGCTTCGGGCAGTCCTTGGGCAGTTACGAGAAATCAGCACCCAAGAAATCGTTCTTCGACGGTTTCAGAAAGCCTAGATGACGGAAACCTATTTATCCAGCTCCAGCGGAATATCATCCAGATGCATATTATCGGTCTTCTTACAGAGAACCCGAGGACATACTACGAGATGATCGAGGCCCTGCGTGAGAGGGAGTTGGAGTTCGTTTCCCTTGACCATTCAGAACCGATACCTGCAAACGTCGGTGTCATTATCAGTACCGAGGCCGAGAGCAGCCGCATAGGTTTTGACAAGATAGTGACCGACCCACACCCCGACTGCGCAATCGAGAAGGCCCTGTCCGTGCTCGCGGGTGGCTCTGAGGTCAGGGAGCTCGTGATAGGCGTCGACCCGGGCACCAGGCCAGGCTTCGCAGTCATCGGAGACGGCCGAGTCCTTCGGACCTCAGTCGCCAATTCGCCGGAATCGGTCGGGACCCTAGTGGAGGAGGTCGTCAGGGAACACCCAGGGGCCAACGTGGTCATCAGGATCGGCCACGGGGACAGGACCAACAGGAACAGGGTCTTTAACTTGCTCTGGGACGAAGGCCACAAGCTCGAGATCGTCGACGAGCGGAACACTACCAGGAGGTCGGCGACCCCCGATGAGGACGCCGCTGTCGAGATTGCGACCACACCTGGGTACAAGCCCAGGAAGAAGCAGGACACAGACCCTTGCGACGGAGAGATCAGGAACATCCAGCGGCTCAGCCGCCTGGAGAGCTCCGGAAGGGTCACTGTCTCGAAGGACCTGGCCAAGAAGGTTGCGAAGGGAGAGCTCAGCATGAAGGACGCGGTCGATATCCAGAGCAACGGCTCCAACCACGCCTAGAACAGGTGCTCTTCGGTCTCTATCGCGCCCCCGCCCACGCCACATATGATTGTCTCAATGCCCAGGCCCCGGATCCTCGACTCGACCTCTGCGACCAGCTTCGGTTCAGTGTTCACGTACACCGTCGCACCCGTGTCGATGGAAAAGTATGCCGGGATTCCCTCTGAGCGCATCTTCCGGACCTCCAGGATGACGCTGATCGTCTCCGGCCTCCAAAGCATCATCTCGTCGATGCTCGTCATGGTGATCCCGTGCAGGATGAGCGAATCTCGCTCAGCCAAGGACCCGACTTTCTGGATGTCCCTCTTCCTGATCGCGTTCTCCATCTCGGCGAGAGCGCCGTGGACGAAAGCCAGCCGCGAATGGAAGAAGGGCGACGTGAGCACCGCCTTGTGCGCGTTCTCGGTGGACTTGTAGGCCGGTATCAGGGCGACGACTATGCCCATCTGGAAGTCCTCAGAGACGATCTGGTACGCGTAAGACTCATCGTCTTCGAACCCGGCCTTCCATCTGGAGAAGGCGCCTGTCACGGACCTCGTCGCAGAGCCCGCTCCCCGCCTCGCGATGACCGAAACCTGCTCCAGCGAGAGCTTCAAGCCAGCCGCCTTGCTGGCAGCGAAGGCGAGTGCGGCGAAGCCCGAGGCCGATGCGCCCAGACCCACATTGGACGGGAAGTTGTTCCTGGAGGCCATTTTGAAGCGCATATCGAGCCCACTCCTAGACCGCACCACGTCGACCACGGAGACGACTCTCTCGAGCTCTCGACCGGATAGATCCTTGCCATCAACTGACGCAGAATCCTTCTCGAAGTTCCCGAATTCGACCGTGGTATGCGAGGCCGTCGGAGAGGTCGCAACGGATATCGAATCGTGGAACGGGATCCTGAGGGCCTCGTCTCTGAGGCCATGGTACTTGATGAGCCCTTGGATCGGATGCGCAATCGCCGAACCCTTCATTCGAGATACCTCAGACGTCGAACAGGACCGTGAGCGATCCTGCCTTTTCGTCGAATTTCAAACCGTGATACGTCGCCCCCTTCACGAGCGAGCGCTTCGGATGCCTCTTCTCATCGAATTTCTCCCCTCTGACCACGCACTCCAGCTTCCTCCCGTCAGTCCTGACCTCGAATTCGCTGAACACGAGGCCCTCGGTGTCGTGGAGAAAGAGCAGTTCCTGGAGGAAATCCACAAGGAGCTGTTCTCTGGAGTCGCTTTCCAGCAATATCCTCAACTCCCCCTTCGGGACGACCTTTGAGACGTCGGTCATCTGGTCGAACATCGCATATGCGGCGTTCGCGAACCTCTCCCCGATGTCCTTGCCGTATGCCTCGACCATGGCGTCTGCCGTGTGTTCGAGGAGCCTGTACCTCACAGCTCCAAAACCCCCTCGACGATATATCAAGTCTGTGCCTTCTTGGCCGTCGCGTAGTAATCGCACATGCCAGATATGACGCACGAATCACAGCGCGGGTTCCTCGCCTTGCAGATCGCCCTGCCGTGCTCGATTATGTTGATGTGAAAATTGTAGAACTCGGCGCTGGGGACCAGGGCGGACATCTCCACCTGTGCCTGCTCCCGGGACGTCTTCTTGCCTATCAGCCCTAGCCTCTTGGCCACACGGTGTATGTGGGTGTCCACGGGGAATGCTGGCATCCCCAAGGAGAACAACAATACTATCGAGCGCGTCTTCGGCCCGACACCTTTCATCTTCCCGAGCCACGCATCGGCCTCTTCCGGTTTCATGTCATATAGGAAATCGAGACTCAACGAGCCTGTCTCGCGTTTTATGTGTTCCAGGGCCGCAAGGATTCGCTCCGCTTTGATGCCCGCCAACCCGCCGGAGCGGATTATCCCCGCGACCTTTCCCGGGTCCTCCCCAATCAGTCGGCTCCATGTGGGATACCTTCTCTTGAGAGCCTCGAACGCACGGTGCGAGTTGAGGTCGGTGGTGTTCTGGGACAGGATGGTCTCGATGAGCGTATCGAGAGGGTCCTCCTCCACCTCAACGGCCTTTCGGCCATATTCCTTTGTGAGGAGCCTGTCGATTCTAGCGGCCTTTCTCCGGAGCTCCGAATGGGCACCACTGACCATCGAATCTAGTGAGATTGTACCCTGGACAAATACTATTCGGGGTTGCCAACGCCGTTGCCAGTGAAAGCTTTTATATCCTGCCGTTCTCTGCTTCGTTCGTGAACATCTGCGTCATCGGTTGCGGGGCAATCGGCACAACCATAGCGAGGGCGGTCGAGAGCCTTCCAGACGTTGAGATCGTGTATCTCACGGACCGCTCCAAAGAGTGCGCGACAAGGCTCCAGGAGAAGATGACGAAGGTGAAATACGTCCCCGACATCGTCCCCATCCTAACGGACATAAAACTCGTTGTAGAGGCGGCCAGCCAGGAGGCGGCTAGGTACTATGCGCCTTTGGCGCTCTCCGCGGGAGTCGATGTGCTGATCATGAGCGTCGGGGTGTTCCAGGACGAGGAGTTCCAGAACGACGCCTTCAGACTGGCCAAGAGGAAGGGCGCTAAGGTATTCATGCCAAGCGGAGCGGTCGGGGGGATAGATGCTCTGAGCGCAGCCAGCAACGAGGAGATTTTCGAAGTCACGCTCACAACCACGAAGCCGCCCTCGGCGTTCGGACCGAACCCGTACCTTGAGTCGAAGGGGATCAAGGCCTCGGAGCTCAGGGAGAGGACCGAGATATTCTACGGCAGTGCGAGGGAGGCCGTGAAGCACTTTCCGCAGAACATCAATGTTGCGGCCACGATATCACTGGCTGGAATCGGCTTTGAGAGGACCAAGATACGTATCGTGTGCGATCCCCAAGTCTCGACGAACGAACATCACCTCAAGGCCAAGGGGAAGTTCGGCGAGCTGGACGCAGTGACGAGAAACGTACCGTCTCCGAGAAACCCGAAGACAAGCTACCTCGCGGCACTCTCGGCCATCTCCGCCATCAAGAAGATCACTGGCAGCACGACTTGGGTCGGCGTGTAACCCGGCGAGTTCTATATACGCTCAATGGCATTCTGCGAGCGCTTGGTGATCCGCAATGGCTACGAGACACAGGAAGATATTCGCGGAAGTGAGCAACAAGGCGGATGCGGTCGTTCTGACCAACGCCTCTGAACCCAACGTCGACATGAGCTTCTTCTATTCTACCGGCATCGTCAACGGGATCTTCGAGGGCTGCTTCGCAATCGTGCGACAGACCGGCGTGGAAGTGCTTTCATCGGATCTCGAAGCTCTCAGCGCGAGGCAGGCAGGCGTGAAGACGACTGTCTTCAGGACCGGCAAGCAGAGGGAGGAGCTCCTCCGGAAGAAGCTCAAGGGATTCTCGAAGATAGGCGTGAACTCGTCCGAACTCACCCACGCCAACTACAAGTTCATCCGGAAATGCGCTCCAAAGGCGAAGCTCGTAGACGTGTCCGAGGCTATCGGGCGGGCTAGGATGATAAAGGACTCGGAGGAGATATCGAGGCTCAGGAAGGCGTGCCAGATAGCTTCCCATACGGCGGACGCCATCCCTGACATCGTCAGAGAAGGCATGAAGGAGACAGAGGCGGCAGCTGAGCTCAACTACATGATGATGAGGCTGGGTGCGTCCGGACCTGCCTTCGCCACCAACGCGTCCTTCGGGTCGACGACCGCAGAGCCTCATTATGTGCCGGCTGGAAGAAAGTTGAGGCGCGGACAACTGGCACTGTTCGATTTCGGAGCGTCCTACCAGCGATACGCCTCGGACATAACGAGGACTTACACATGCGGTGCCCCGTCCGCAAGACAACGGAAGATGTACGAGACGGTCCTCGAGGCGCAGCTGGCGGCAATCGACGGGGTTGCTGATGGAGTCCACGGTAAGGAGGTCGACGGCGCCGCAAGGAAGATAATCGACTCCTCCCCGTTCAAGGGCAAGTTCATTCACGGTACTGGGCACGGCCTTGGTCTTTCGGTACACGACCCTGGTGCGATCTCATCGGCGAGGGACATGGTTCTCAGGGAAGGAATGGTCCTGACGGTCGAACCCGGAGTCTATTTGAAGAATTTCGGCGGCGTCAGGATCGAGGACGATGTGCTGGTAACGAAGAAAGGTTGCACGGTCCTCACATCAGCCAGCAAGGAGTTCCGCAGGATCTAGAACAGGGCGAGTAGCCGTACGTCGAACAACTCGTCCGCCACCCAGTCCACGAAGTATATCAGGATCACTGCGAACAGCGCTATCACTATCGAGGCCAGCCACTCGTCTGTAACGGTCAACTCGTCCACGATTATGTATCTAATGGCTACCACGAGGAGGACGAACGCCAACAGCAGGCCAAGGTCCCCCAGGTGGAACTCCCCTGCAGCTGCCCTGAAGACTGGGATGACAATCACGGCCACGACTGCCACCACGAGAACTCTGAGAATGTATGTGCCAGTGGCGGACCAGTCCCTGCCCACTATCGCTCCGCTAACGTAGAGAATCAAAGTCACGAGTACTATGGCAACGATGAGAAGGATGAGCTCCCCGATGCTCATGGATGCACCCGTCCAAGTACCATCCGCGGACATGATATTACTTTCGCCAGTCCCCCCGAAGGCTCTGCCTCAACTAGGACTGCAAGATAACCCTTATCTACGAATAGCTAGCTTTTCCCCCCGTGGCCATATTCTTCAACGAGGAGTTTCTAAGCCACGTACAGGGCCCTTTCCACCCCGAATCGCCTGACAGGCTCCGCGGGATAATTGGGAAGCTGAAACAGCACGATCTGTGGAGGGATGTGCGACCCTCCAAGACGGGCAAGCTGGAGACGCTGTTGCTCGTTCACACCGAGGATTATATCGACTTCATCAAGACCTGCGGCGAATGCAACCTCACGCTCGACACGATGGTGCACCACGAGACGCATGGGATCGCCTCGCTGGCCGCAGAGGCTGCAGTTGACGCTGTCAAGTACTCGAAGGAAGAAGGAAAGCCTTCGTTTGCGCTGGTGAGGCCTCCTGGTCACCACGCCGGGAAGGACTATGGCATGGGCTTCTGCTACTTCAACAACATCGCGATCGCCACAAGGTACCTTCAGAAGAGTGGTGACAAGAGGATCGCCATCATTGATGTCGATGTGCACCACGGGAACGGGACCCACGAGATATTCGCCATGGACCCGAACGTCCTGTACATATCCACTCACCAGCACGGCATCTTCCCCGGCACCGGACCAGTAGAATACGTGGGGAAGGGAGAGGGCGAGGGTTTCACTGTCAACCTGCCATTCCCCGCAGGCTGCGGGGACTCCACTTTCGATGTCGCGACCGAGGAGATCATCATCCCTGTCGTGCAGGAGTTCAAGCCGGACGCAATCCTGGTCAGCTGGGGTATGGACACGCACTACAGAGATCCACTGGCTTCAATCGCGCTCTCATCCGAGGGACACGTCCTGCAGGCCGGACAGCTGATCAAGCTCTCAAAGATATGCGGAAACAGGATAACCTTCATGCTCGAGGGGGGCTACGACGTGCCCGCGATGTCCGAGGTCGTTGCCGGGGTGATCGGCAGCACTCAGGGAGTAGACGTCCCCCTGGAGTTCACCGATATAATCGACAACAGCTGCCTTGGCAGGGGGACTATCGTCCGGTGCAAACAGGTCATATCCCAATACTGGAACCTATGAGCCCTGCTTCTTCTTCCGCTTGTCCAAGTCGCGCTCGTGCTCCCTCTTGACATTCTTCTCGACCTGGTTGAGGAGCGTGTCGAGCGTCTTGAATAGGTCCCAGTCGGTGGCGCTCGCGAAGTACATCTTCCTGTCAGTTGTGAGCCTGGCGTGCATACTGAACTTGCTCCTCAGGCCCTCGCTGTGATAGGTCTGGACATGGACCGTGAACACCCTCGGGAACTGGATCTTGTCTATCCTCTTCATGGCCTTCCCGATGAGCTCGTACATCACATCGTAGATGTCCGGGTCGTCCTCGGAGAGACCTGTGATCTGCACGTAGACCCCTTCCTTCTTCTTCAGGCTGATGATCTGCTCCATCATGTCCGCCTGAGAGACGACTCCGACGAGGTTCCCTTCTTCCTCGATGAACACCGTGGCCACGCCCCTGTTGATCATAAGGTTCGCGACCTTCTCGAGACTGTCTCCGACGGATGCGGACACAGGAGGCCTGCTCATGATGCTGTCGACGGATATCTCTGGGGCAGCTCTCTGTCCCTGGATTACGTTCGCCGGCTTGACCGCCCTGGGGGTCCAGAGAACATCTATCACATCGGACATGCTGACCGCGCCCACCAGCCTGCCCGAGCCGTCCACCACTGGCAAGGACTTCTCCATGAGGCCCTTCATCAACATCTGCGCCTTCGCCACGTTCTCCTTCTCTGTGACTGCCACAGGGTTCGAGGACATGAACTCCGAGACCTTCTTGCCCCGAAGCTCGTCGATCCTAGGGAGTATCTTGATGATGTCCGTTCTCGACAGGAAGCCGACCATCTTGCCGTTCCTGACGACAGGCGCTCCTCTGACACCGGCTGACATGAGCTCCTCGACTGCCTGAGTCATGGACATGTCTTCCTCGAGCCTCGGAGCCGGCCTCATCACCTGCTCCACCTTTGCCGATAGCGGTACGCTCCGCCTCATCACAAGAGAGCTGTAGCTGACGAGCCCCACAGGCTTGTCCCCGTCCAGGACTGGGACTTCCCTGAGGTGACCTTTCTTCATCTTCGATACAACATCAGAGAGCGTCTCGCCCTTCCTCGCAACGACCGCGGCGTCGCTCATGACGTCGCTGACAAGGAGCTGATTCATCTCAATTCCCTTCAAATCAAACACATCCGTTCAGGCTTCTGGCCTGTGCAAAAAACACGGCCTTTAGACATCTCGTTGCAGCTAAGTCCTTCCCCTATCTAAATACTTTCTATCGCGGTTAGGTTCGGTACTGATTTATATCGAACGTACAATCTGGTACACCGCAGACAAAGCGTACGTATCGCGCGCCCGCAGGCGTTGAGGATGGTACGTTGGCCAATCACTCAGACGATTCTGGATGCACGCAGGCGGTCGAGGGGGGACGCGACCTGGTTGGGGAAGAGACAGCCTCCGGACAGAGGACCATCAGCGGCACGGGATTCCGCACGCTCGACGATTTCTACCTCAGGGGAAGGAGGATCCTCCTTAGGATAGACGTGAACTCCCCCGTGGACGAGAAGACGCTCCGCCTCGTGGACGGCTCCAAGATCAAATCGTCGGTCCCGACGATCAGGGAGCTCCTTGACAGAGGTGCGAAAGTTGCGATTCTGGCACACCAGGGCAGGCCCGGAGACTACGATTTCATCCCTCTGAACGAGCACGCACGGTACATAAGCCAGTTCACGGGCAGGAGGACGAGATACGTCGACGACCTCCTCGGGAAACACGCGCTGAAGGCAATCGACACGCTGGGAGAAGGCGAGTGCATCCTGCTCAGGAACGTGCGGGAGTTCCCGGAGGAGCAGGCCAAGAAATCACCCGATGAACACGCTGAGTCTGCCCTTGTGAAGACGTTAGCACCCAAGTTCGACCTGTTCGTGAACGATGCCTTCGGGTCATCTCACAGGTCTCACGCATCGCTCGTGGGCTTCACCGCTGTCATGCCTTCCGCTGCTGGAAGGCTCATGGAGAAGGAGGTCCGGACGCTCACCCGTGTGTTCATGAACCCTAGGAGACCCTCGACTTTCGTATTCGGAGGCACGAAGTTCGCGGATGCGCTCCAGGTTATCGAGACCCTTGCTGATAGGGAGACGGTGGACCACATTCTGGCTGCTGGGCTTGCCGGCTACGCCTTCCTTTGGGCCATGGGGGAGAACATCGGCTCCAAGACCGAACAGCTCGCGAAGAAGGACGTCACGGAGGATATCATCGATAGGGCCAAGGCCCTCATGAAGAAGCGCGGGGACAAGATACTCCTCCCTGTTGACGCAGCGATCGATGTTGATGGGGAGCGCGCTGAGTGCCTACTTGGGGCCATACCTGCAGACGCGGCCATCAAGGACATCGGATCGGCCACGATAGCGAAGTGCAGCGAGGTCATCATGTCGTCTAAGACCGTTTTCCTGTCCGGACCACCTGGCGTGTTCGAGAAGCCGGCGTTCTGCAAGGGCACGTGCGAACTGTTCAACGCGATCCTGGCCTCGGAGGCCTTCTCCGTCATTGGAGGAGGCCATTCCTCGGCAGCGGCGAACCGCCTGGGCATATTGGAGAAACTGTCGTACGTTAGCACAGGAGGGGGGGCACTGGAGAGGCTGATGCTGGGCAAGCAGATGCCCGTCGTGGAGGCGCTCAAGGCCTCCGCGAAGAAGTTCTAACCGTACGGGAAGCTCTTGCTGCCGCCCCCGAGGATGGTACCGCCCAACGATCGGGCCCTAATGAGGCCCCTGAGCGGGACTCCGTCTATCTCGTTGAGGCTGCTCTTGTTCACGATGACCATGACCAGCACTGGGTCGCCTCCAGCCTCCTTGATGTCGGCGATGGCGCTCTTTATAGTCGCACCTGTGCTGAGGACGTCGTCGACGACGATGATCTTCTTCCCGCTTCCGACCGAGGCGAAGTTCGAGCTGAACGCGCCACCGAGCTCGCTCTCCGCATGTGGCCTGTAGACCCCGAAGTCGAGTCCGAGGATTTCGGACAGCATGGTTGCGAACGGGACCCCGTTGATGGAGATGCCGAGCACGACATCCGCATCCTGGTCCTTCTTGCTCAGCTCCTCAAGGGCGATATCCGCCATCAGCTCAGACATCAGGCCGACGCGGTATCCAGAGACACCTACGGACCTCCAGCCTATCTTCACATCCGATGGGGGGAGGCCCTCCGCTCCATACTCTATGAGATAGTTCACAGTGTCCACGGAAAGATGAAGCTCATCGGCGATCTCTCTAACGCCCAGGCCTTTCTTCCTGAGCACTTTGGCGTTGGCTGCCAGTTCTTTTACATCCACCATCTTACCACGGCTCGGAAAAGCATCGAGTCACGATATTAACCTTTCCCCTCGATGGCTCTATTCCAGAGAGCGGATTATGGCTGTAAGCGTCCTATTCAGAGGAACCGGAACCTTTGCAGCTTCTCCGATCTCGGCGAAGGCACCGTTTATGTGGTCGATCTCGGTCCTCCTCCCGCGTTCGATGTCCTGGAGCATACTAGACCTGTTCCTAGACGTGTCATGCGCGACTTCGCGCACGCGCGTCGACAACTTCTTGGAAGACAGCCTCAAGCCTCTGCAGCGACAGATGGCCACGCACTCGTCGCAGAGCTCGTCCATGAACCGCAGAATCACGTCACTCTTGAGCAGGTCGCCATTTGGCACGCGGAGTATCGCTGTGAGCGGGTTGATGCAGGCGGACACGACGGCCTTGGACCATATCGCTTCGTCGATGTCTTTGACTACCTCGCATCGCAACCCGCAGAGAGTGAAAGCGTCCGCAATCTTCTCCGCTCCCCTCGCATCAAGATCTCCTCCTATGGCAGTCGTCCCGAGGCCTGACACACGAACCTGCCCTGGCGACAGCAATGCCGCCCCCAGCGTCGTCGTGCCTCCGAAAGCGTCCGCACCCTTCCATGATCTGAGTCTTTCGAGGTTGCCGAGGCCGTTTTGAAGTGTCAGAACCTTCGTTGACCCCGATGACCATACTCGACACGCCTTGACTGCGGCTTCAGTATCGTATGCCTTCGTTGTCAAAATGAGGAGGTCTGGAGGCGACAATCCCCTGACGCTCTCGCTCGTTTTGACGAGAACGGTCCTCCGGACGCTCCCCGACATGACAAGACCGTGCTCACGGATTGCCCCCATATGCGTTCTTCGGCCTACGAGCACGACCTCGTGCACGCTAGCCAGGATGCCGCCTACAGCACTGCCCAGTGAGCCCGCCCCGAAAACGCAGATACGCATCGTGGGCGCACACGCACGTGCGCCTACTTGTTGTTTTCTCCGCGCTTCGCAGACCCTGCCAGGACATGAGCGAGTCTCGTAGGCTCAGGGACCCGATGTCGGATGAAGCGCGAGGCGATTTCGACTGCGGTCTTGCAGGACATCCTGTGGCCCGGGGAGACATAGACCGGCTTTCCTTGCGGGCCTCCCGCAAGCGCATGGCCAACAGTTCTGCCCCCAAACACCACGGGACGAGGGTATCCCCGCGCGGTACGAGAGACGGCTCCGCACAGGAGGCTCTTGGCCACTCCAATCGTGGGAACATCGAATTCCACCCCGACCTGGCTGGCTATTCCGAACCCTTCCGGGTGGAGGATGCCATTGCCGTCATACATCACGATCGTCTCGTCATCGATGCAAGTCATGAGTGGTCCAATCAATGGTATCTCCCTGAAGGCCAGATAGGACGGTATGTAGGGGAACCGCGCGTCTCCCTCAGCCACAGTCCTCTCGACCTCGTCACCGGATTTCAGGTCGAATGCTACCATCGCAGCGTAGGCGTGTTCATCCCTGTATGCGACGTCTATGCCAGCCACTCGCGAAAGAGGCCGCGAAGGGTTCCTCAGGACAAGCCTTTTCTTCAATGCCCTCTGTCTTGCTCGGAGGCGGGCCAGCGGGTGGTCCGAATCGAAGTCGGCGAACAGAATCTGCTTGAAATCGGTGACCCTGTCGCCTGCTATCCTGACCCCCTCCCGCCTCAGGAGCCGCTTCTTCTCCGCAACGCCCCCCGTGTAGCCCCCGAGCGTCCCGTCAGACTGGACGACTCGCCGGCAAGGGACCCTTTGGATATCCTCGTTCCTGCTCATCGCAAGGCCAACGAACCTGCTCGCGGCCACGTCTCCCAGTGCTCTAGCCACCTCTCCGTATGTCGTCACCATGCCCTCGGGGACCTGAGCCACGAGGTCATACGTGGCCTTCCACATGTCTGGAAGATCCAGCTCCGAGGCCGTCTTCATGCACTTTCCTCAGCGTCCCGACAAGTATTAAATCTGTGCGCGACGCACTACCAACACCAGATGGCCAGCAAGGCGCTCAGGGACTACTATGCGATCCTCGACGGCGAGAGGAAGGCGCGCTATCTCGTCACGAAGCACACTCGGGTAAGTGCAAACCTCAGCGCGGATACGGACGGGTTGTGGGCCACACACCAGAGTGCTCTTCGGGGCAACAGCGAGTCGGCGTCGGAAGTGACCCTCCTCGATCTCAAGCAGACTCTTGCCCACATAATGCTCGCCAACTGCGAGCTCTGCGAACGGAGGTGCAAGGCCGATAGAGAATCTGGTGCTGTCGGCCATTGTGGTGTGACATCTGCTCATATCGCGAGCGAGTTCCTTCACATGGGCGAGGAACCTGACCTCGTGCCTTCCTACACTGTCTTCTTCTCTGGCTGCACCTTCAACTGCGTGTTCTGCCAGAACTGGGACATAAGCACCAGGCCCGGTTCCGGTCAGAAAATCGAGCCTTATGTGCTGGCGCGAATGATAGAGGAGAAGGGTTCCGGGCGGGAAACGCTTCCGCCCTTCATGCGCGCAAGGAACGTCAACTGGGTCGGCGGAGACCCCACATCGAACCTGCCGTTCATACTCGACGTGCTTGCGCTCTGCAACTCGAACCTCCCGCAAGTCTGGAACTCGAACATGTACCTCACCGAGGAGTCGATGCGACTCCTGGACGGGGTTGTTGACGTCTATCTCACAGATTTCAAGTACGGGAACGACGACTGCGCGCTCAAGCTATCAAACGCCCACAACTACACGAGCATCGTCACAAGGAACCATACTCTGGCACGAAGACAGGCTGAGGTGATTGTGAGGCACCTCGTTCTGCCGAACCACCATGAATGCTGTACAAGACCTGTCCTTCACTGGATTGCGGCGAACCTGCGAGATGTGAAGGTGAACGTGATGCCCCAGTACCATCCGGAGCACAGGTCGCGAGAGTTCCCGGACCTCGCGAGGCCACTGAGAATGTCGGAGTTCAAGGCTGCGATCGAGCTGGCCGAAGAACTTGGGCTCGAGCTGACCGATTGAGGATTCACTTCGCCTGCTTCGGCATCTCCTTGATGTAGACCGTCCTCTGTGGGAACGGGATCTCGATCCCTTCCTCCGCGAACCTCTCATAGAGCTGCTTCCTCAGCTCGTGGGCCACCAGCCACTGGTTCATGAAGTTGTCCACCCAGAAATACAGTCCGAAGTCCAACGAGGACTCCCCGAACTTGAGGAACCTCACAGAGGGCTCTTTGCCGGTGTCTTTGAGGACTTTCGGGTGCTCTGTCGCCAACTCGATGAGGAGCTTCTCGACCTTCTCGATGTCTGAACCATAGGCCACACCGACCTCCACCGACGCTTTGCCCTGCTCGTCCGGCTCGTTCATGTTGACGATCTTGTCGTTCACTAGCTTGTTGTTGGGCAGGATTATATAGTCGTTCTTGAAGACCTCGTAGAGACGAGTGGATCTCATCCCGATTCTCTCCACTCTACAAATCTCACCCGAAGAAATCGTTACGTAGTCCCCCTCGGAGAACGGCCTATCGAGCAGGAGGAACACGCCGCTGAAGAAATTCGAGAGAATGTCCTGTGCCGCGAAAGCTATCACAAGGCCTGCCACTCCGACCCCGGCGAGAAGGAACGTTATGTCATATCCGAGATAGGTCAATATGGCGAATCCTCCCACTGCGAGGATGAGGACTCCCCCGACCTTGTCTATGAACGGTATCAAGACGTCGTCGACCTCACTCTTGGTCTTGGCCGATATCTTCCGCGCCAGATGAACAAGCACTTCTTTGAATATCTTGTACACCACGAAGGTTACGATCGTTATCAAAACGACGCCGTAGACCTGGAAGATATTCCTGACTCCGCCCTCACTCAGAGGCAGGATGGAGAACGAGGATACCAGACCGTAGATCACAACAAGGACAAAAACGGGCAGCCTGAGTACTTTGAGTACTCTGTCATCGATATCAGTCTTAGTCCTCTTCGTGAACATCCTGACGGCCGGGTCGATGACATAGGCTATGAAGAGCCCGATAACGGACCATATGGCGACGTTCAAGAGGAAGGTGGCATAGTTTCCATCGAAAGGAGCGGGGAGCGGGTTGTCGAACTGTCCCAGGAGCTTGTTCTTACCTGGGGCGATGATCCCCCAAACCGTGATGAGTTCGGTAGAGACTGATGTCGTCCGAGTCGTGACCGAGCTCGTATCGTTCAGGTCTGTGAATACGAAAGTCACAAGCTGATGGACGGTCAGCGAGGTGGCATCGCTCTCGGCAAAAACCGTCAGGTTGATGAAGGCCGAGTCCTGTGGCAGCAGCACGAAGACCCTCTGGTTCAGTAAAGATGTCCATCCCTCTCCGGACGTGATATTCACCGACACCTCAAGGAGATATGCCGCATCGAAATGATTGAAGACGAACCACTGGTAATCCACCGAGCTACTGGCCTCGCATTCTTTGGGAAGGACGTCGACCTCGATGAAAACGATGTCCTGTCCCGCCACGGTCGCTGGAAGGTGCGCTGCGCTGAGCACTGACAGAACCGACAGGACCGCAATCGCTGCTAGTGTTGGCCGTCGCATCGAATCTGGCATGCTAATCCGGCTAAATCTCTTAATCCTTTCGCACGAAGGGTATGCCGAATCGCCCCAGGATACGCCGGACAATCTTAAGTACGGACAGAGTAATCCGTTCGCGTGGAATCCGATGAGGCCCTGGCAGCGGTTCGGCTGGCCGCAGCCGTTGCTGTCCTCGCATATGCATCGATCCTTGACGTCAGGACGAGGAGAGTGGGCAACCAGTCCTGGATTGCGTTGTCTGGACTGGGCATGATACTCTTGGTAGCGCAGCTGCTTATCGATGAGCAGCCCCTGGGATATGCGCTCATTGCCATCCCAATCCTACTGATACTTGCAGACATCTTTGTTGAGCTTGGAGTGGATGACTCAAAGGCGAGATACATGGCAATCCTGGAGTATTCCGCCGCGGTGGTCATAACTGTAATTCTTGCCCTGGAGTATGGCTCGGACCCGTACTTCCAGCACTTGCTGGGAATACCGGTAATAATGCTATTTGTCGTCGTCCTGTATATGATGGACGCAATCCGGGGAGGCGCGGACGCAAAGGCGCTCATATCTCTTTCGATACTGTTCCCGTTCCACCCCAGTATTGACTCATTCCCGTTCGTGGAGGCGGAGTCGCTAGATGCGGGAATCTTCTTCCCGTTCACATTCGTTGTTCTCGTGACAGCGGCGATCATCGTCGCGTTGACCCCTCTCGGCTTCTTTGTGGTCAACTCGGCGAACAGAGATTTTCGATTCCCCCAGATGCTGCTGGGATACAAAGCCGACGCGGACAAGATCGTGAGCAAACATGTCTGGCTCATGGAGCGTATGAAGGACGGAAGACACTTCTACTATGCTAAGCCCAAGAGAGAAGAGTATCTCCAGGAGGAGATCCGATCGCTGAAAGCCGCAGGACACAACCGAGTATGGGTCACGCCGAAGATACCGTTCATCGTGCCCATCCTGCTCGGGGTAGTGTTCTGCGCTGTGGTAGGAAACCCCCTATTGTTGATCTTCAATCTATGATGTTGAGAGGCGCGTTGCACTTCCCGCACCTGTTCCCATTAAGCCTAGACGAGCGCACCCAGAATCCATCTCTGTCTATGATTTTGGTGCCACACTTCGGACAGAACGTGTCGTCTCTGTCGTTGGCTGCGATGTTGCCCAGATATACGAACTCCAGCCCCGCCTTCTTTGCCAGATCGTAAGCCTTGTTCAGAGATTTCTCGGAGGTGCGCGGAACGCTCGTGAGTTTGAAATCCGGGTGAAAAGCGGAGAAGTGAACTGGGATCTCCTTCCCGAGCGACTGCGCCACCCACTTCGAGAACTCCAAGATCTCCTCCTCTTTGTCGTTGTGATCCGGTATCACGAGATAGGTCAGCTCAATGTGGATACCGAGTTCGTGGGCAATCTCGCACGCCCTGAGAACAGGGGCGAGTCTGCCCCCGCAGACCTTCCTGTAGAACCCCTCGGTGAAACTCTTGACGTCTATATTCATCGCATCGATGACACCCTTCAGCTCGCGGAGAGGCTCCTCGGAGATGTACCCGTTCGTCACGTAGCTCGTCTTCAGCCCTGCAGAATGGGCGACCTTGGATGCCTCCGTCGTGAACTCGTGCCATATGGTCGGCTCGTTGTAGGTCCAAGAGACGGACTTCGCATTGGAGCCTCGCGCGTAGCGGACCACATCATCTGGAGTTATTTCTGTCAGGTCTATCTGCCCGACCTTCGCCTTCGATATGGACCAGTTCTGACAGTGCATACAGAACAGGTTGCACCCGATGCTTCCGAACGATATGGCCGTCGAGCCCGGGAGGAAGTGAAAGAGGGGTTTCTTCTCGATGGGGTCTGGGTGGATTGACGATGCCTTGCCGTAGATCAGGGAGTACAGCGTGTTCCCCTGGTTCTCCCGGACGCCACACAGTCCTCGCTTGCCGTCCGCCAGGAGACATCCGTGAGGGCACAAGCTGCACCTGACCTTGTCGCCTTCCCGCACCCAGAAAACCGCTTCCTTACTGCCGCGTCCGGAAGTGTTCATATCCGAGGTTTTCAAGCTTCTCCCGCTTTCCTGCGTCTATCAGTATGTTCTCCTCACCGCTCGTGACCTTCCCGATCACCGTTAGCGGGCACCCGCATTCCTTCGACAGCCTATCCAGCTGCTCCTCGGTTCCTCGCTTGATTGTGAATATCAGCTCGAAGTCATCCCCGAAGTTGAGCACGAGGTCCTTCTGCCTCTCGAGGTCGTGGAACGCCATGTCGACTTCCTTCGCTTTCGGGATCTTCTCATAGTCGATCTCATGGGTCATGCCCGAGTTCCTCGATAACTCGAATATCGATGTAGAAAGCCCGTCCGAGATGTCCATGCACGATGTCACAATGCCCGACTTGCCGAGCGCCATCCCCTCGCGAACCCTCGGCCATGGCCGCTTCAAGGCGTCCTCTGCCTCCTTGAGGCCAAGGTTTCTCTTGAGTGAATGATAGCCCGCTCCTGCCTTGCCGAGGACCCCGCTGACAGCTATGAGATCACCAGCGCTTGCCCCCCGCCTCAGGAGGATGCCATCCTTCGCGACCTCACCGAAGGCGGTGCCGCAGAGAACGAGGTCGTCGTGCTCTTTCAGGTCCCCGCCCACGATGCTCGTCCCGAACCTCCTAGCACAGTCGTTCATCCCATCGGCCATCTGCTCGATGAAGTCGATCTGATGGCCTCTAGTTATCCCGATGGCCGTCACGAGTCCCAGAGGTCTGCCTCCCATGGCTGCGATGTCGCTCAAGTTGACCGCGACAATGGACCAGCCGATGTCGTATGGTCCCATCCCCTTCGGGATGTGCGACTTCGTAACCATCATGTCAGTCGTTATGAGAAGGTACTTGTCCCCTATGTCAATGGCCGCACAATCGTCGCCCGGGCCGATGGTGGCGTCGCTCTGGATTATCCGTTCTATTTGCCGGATGGCCTCCCGCTCGCCCAGCGTGCCGAGAGTCTTCATGAGAAACGCACGCCCGTACTGCATAATAAAGTCTTTTCCGACTTCCCAAGGGCGCAGATGGCCGAGCCATGACAGTGGTTAACGTACTAATACGGGAAGTCCCATTCCTGCCCGGTAGTCCGGATGAGATTGGATGTGCCTTACGGGGGAGGTCAAGAGACGGTCGAGATCCCCGACGAGAACATCGGAGAGATTGTCTACCAGAAAGATGTGAAGACCGACGACAGGATGCAGATAATCCTCGACGCGGCCAAGAAGCCAATCGGCTCTGAGCCCCTTCCTAAGTTCCTGAACGGCGCGAAGAACGTCCTCATTATCGTCAACGACGCTACGAGGCCCACTCCAACATGGCGGATAATATCCGCGATCCTCCCGTTTCTCCTGAACAAGAAGACAAAGTTCATCGTCGCGACTGGAATGCACAGAGCCCCGACAGAGGAAGAGTACCAGTACATATTCGGGGACCTCTACGCCGCCATCAAGGAGGACATCCACGCCCACGACTCCAAACACGACGAGATGGCGTTCCTCGGGAACTCCAAGAACGGAACCCCGATCAAGGTAAACAAGATGGTCGCTGACGCGGACAGGATCATAGTCATCAGCAGCGTCGAGCCCCACTACTTCGCGGGGTACACAGGGGGCAGGAAATCCTTCCTGCCTGGCGTCTCCGCATACGAGACCATCGAGGCGAACCACAAACACGCGCTGAGCATCGAGGCGCAGTCGCTGAAGCTGGTGGGGAACCCCGTTGCGGACGACATGGACGACGCGATGCGCCTGCTAGGGCACAAGAAGATATTCGCCATCATGACGGTTCTCGACAAGAACCATCGCACTTGCGTGGCCTATGCGGGGGACATCAAGGAATCTTTCAAGATGGCCACCAAGCTGGCCGACGATGTTTTCGTCATCGACCTGAAGAAGAAATACGACATCGTGGTGGCGGTCACTGCGTTCCCGTACGATATCGACCTCTACCAGTCCCAGAAGGCTCTAGACAACGCAAAATATGCAGTCAGGGATGGCGGGATCATCATCCTCGTGAGCGCGTGCAGGGACGGCGTAGGACCTCCCAACTTCCTGAACCTTCTGGCAAGCGCGAGCTCGCCCAAGGAGGCGCTGGACAAGATCGCCCAGGGCTACAAGCTCGGATACCACAAAGCCGCGAAGATGGCTGAAATCGGCCTGAAGTGCAAGATGATGGCAGTCACGAAGCTTCCTCCAGAGGTCTCGAAGAAGGCGCATCTTACGCCCGTCAACAGCCTCCAGGAAGCCGTGGACATGGCCATAAGTGAGCTGGGTCCGAAGTCGAAGGTCACTTTTATTATGGACGCTGTGATTACTGTCCCCAGAATCCGTCAGGCCTAGTCTGACGGGACCTATGGCGAGCAATTGATGTCATGCCGAGGAAGAAGTACGTAAAAGCTGAAAGGACCAAGAAGCTTGAGAAGGAGATGCTCACTTGCACCTTCTGCGGATTCTGCAAGAGCGTCTGCCCGTACTTCGAGGACAACCAATGGGACCCTTCGGTGGCCAGAGGAAAGGTCATACTCGCCTACGGGCTCGCCCGCAAGGAAATCCCCGCAGACGAATCGGTCGTTCAGAGGCTCTACCAGTGCACGACATGCAAGGACTGCGAGAGGCGCTGTCCCTCCAACATCAAGGTAGTTGACATAGTCGAGGCTGCCAGAGCAGACCTGGTCGAGGCCGGATGTGCGCTTCCTGCACACAAGAAGATAATCGACAACATCCGCCAGACCAAGAACCCGTACGGGGAAACGGGAGAAGTCGACTTAGGAGTACCCAGGAAGAAGGCGGAGATAGCGTACTTCGTTGGCTGCACTGCCCGGTATCGGCAGCCCGAGATAGCCAGACACACGATATCACTCCTCAAGAAACTCAATGTAGACTTCACGCTCATCGACGAGGTCTGCTGCGGGAGCACGCTCCAGAGAATCGGTGCCAAGGAGAAGGACATCATAAGGCTGATGAAGGCCAATGTCGAGGAGGCCAAGAAGCTCGGGGTCAAGAAGATGCTCTTCACGTGCGCCGGGTGCATGAGGATGTTCAAGGAGCAGTACCCCAAGTACGTCGACGTGCCCTTCGAGGCGGAGCACCTTGTTCAATTCCTGGCCAAGAAGGACCTCAAACTCAGGCCGTTCCCGAAGAGGGTCGTGTATCACGACCCTTGCCACCTGGGACGCCACCTCAAGATCTACGACGAGCCGCGCAAGGTCATCCAGATGATCCCCGAGGTCAAGTTCGTCGAGTTCGGAGAGAACAAGGAGACCGCCAGATGCTGCGGAGGCGGCGGAGGCGTCAGGTCGGCTGACCCTCAGGCGGCCCAGAGGATAGCATCGAGGAGAGTCAAGTCGGCATCGGAGATCGCCGACCTCATTGTGTCCGCATGTCCATTCTGCGTGAGCAACCTCAGGCTCGGAAATGAGCTCGTCAAGGTGGACATAGAGATAAAGGACATAGCGGAGCTAGTCGATGACCTCCTGGTCGTGTGACCCGAGGAGGTCTGTCCGAATGCCTTCGCAGATGCCCGCCGTGAAGCGTCAGCCCCCGAAGGGGGCTGCCATCAAGCTCGGCACGTGCACCGTCCGATTCGACTCTCCGAAGGTGATGGGTATTGTGAATAACACCCCCGACTCGTTCTCTGGCGATGGCCTTGGCGGGAGCGTAGAGCTGGCTGTGCAACGAGGCATTGCGATGTTCGAGGACGGGGCCGACATCGTCGACGTCGGGGGTGAATCGACGCGGCCAGGTGCTGAACCCGTGTCCCCGGACCAGGAGATTGCCCGTGTGATCCCTGTCGTGGAGAGGCTCAGCTCGCACAGGCACGGGAGGGTGTCCATCGACACGATGAAACCCAGGGTGGCAGACGCGGCCTTGTTCGCCGGCGCTTCCCTGGTAAACGATGTCTCCGGACTGCGCAACGAGGCGATGATCAAGGTGGTCGCGGAGCACGATTCCGCCGTCATAATCATGCACATGCTAGGGGAGCCCAGGGACATGCAGAGGATGCCCAAGTACAAGGACGTCGTGGGCGACATCTCAGCGTATCTGGCGGAGAGAGTCGGGGCCGCCGAGGCTGGAGGGGTGGACCCAAAGAAGATCATGGTTGACCCCGGCATCGGCTTCGGGAAGACCGTGGAGCACAACCTCGAGATCCTGGCGCGCCTGCGGGAGTTCAGGTCGCTCGGGAAGCCCCTTGTCATAGGGGTCTCGAGGAAATCATTCATAGGCAGGCTCACGGGGCGAACCCCAGATCGGAGACTCGGTGGGTCTGTCGCGGCTGCCGTCCTGGCCGTCAGGAACGGGGCTGATGTGGTGAGAGCTCACGATGTCAGGGAAACCGTCGACGCCCTCAGGGTCTCGAGCGCGATAGCCCAGTTCGCGCTGGACTGATATAGCACTGAACCCCATTCGTACACGGGCATCACGAGACTTGAGTCAAAAGAGATTTAGCCACGTCCGTGTCTTTACACATCACTACCCTCCGTGATTGAACTGCCCAGACAGTGCATCCAACAGGTGAACCCGTGTCCGACAGGCCTCCGAGCGACCCCAAACCCATCCCGAAGATGGACCTGGAGAAGGGAGAGGTCATCCTGGACGAGACGCGGATCCTCATGATAGACGTCCGGGGAGGGCTCTACGCGCTCAAGAAGACCCTCAGCTCGGAAGTAGGGTTCTTCGAAAAGGAATTCATGTTCAAGGCCGCCCTCGAGGGCGCGAAAGAGCAACTCTCGACCTTGCTTGACTCCGACCTGCCTGACGACCCGCGCGCATCCATGGAGACGATGCTGAAAGGCTACGAGCACAGGGGATACGGGTGCTTCGTCATTTTGGAGTTCGACCAGGTTCGGAAGACGGCCAAGATCAAGTGCGAGAACACGACTGAAGCTTGGCCCTTCATGGAGAACAAGGACCTCCAGAGGGACACCGTGTGCGCATACACATCGGGCATGCTCACGTGGATTTCGCGAAGGGTCTTCGACAGGAAATCGCCAGCGGACTCCGACGTCTATGCGCATGAATCGCAATGTCTCGCGCAGGGGAGGAACGAGTGCGTCTTCGAGGTGGCGCCAGCGGCCGAGCTCCGCCAGAGGTTCGTGAACTTCCAGCCGCACACCATGTCCTCATCCGAGCACGACCTCCGCCTGAACGAGGAGATACTGAGCAAGAACCTAGAGCTGCAGGCCCTGAACCTGACACTGGAGAGGCAGATACGGAGAAAGACGGAAGACCTGTGGAGGTCTGAGGCAAACTACAAGGCCCTCATGAACCTGGTGCCTGAGCCCATAGCTATCGTGCTTCCCAACAGTCGTCTGAGCTCCGTCAACCTCGCTGCGGCGAACATGTTCGGTTTGGACCAAACCCAGGACGCCCATGACCTCGCCATCACGTCCCTGCTCCCCGACAAGGCAGTATGGGACAAGATCATATGGCTCCTGGAGAAAGAGGGCCACACCTCGGACTTCGGCTTGGAGATGGTTAGGCCAGACGGCAAGAGAGTCCATGCCAAGTTGAGCGCGAGGTTCGCCGACCTGATACCAGGCAGGTGCGTCGAAGCCGTCTTCAAGGACGTCACCGAGAAGAAGCTCATGGAGCAGCAGATACAGGAGGCGCGGTCGGAGTCTGAGTTCTTCAACGACCTCCTCTCGCACGACATAATGAACTACGCGTTCTCGGCGCTGCACTTCCTGGACAGCATGTGGAAGTCCAAGACCCTGACCGACGAGGACAGGAAGCACCTCGCAATGGTCACCAAGGACATCCAGGGGGCGTTCGAGCTCTCGACCTCGATAAGGGACCTGTCCCGGCTGAAGACCCTGGATGGGAGCGACCTCGTCGTCAAAGACCTCAGGCTGCTGATGCTCGAGTCGATCGAGGAGACGAAGCGCCTGTTCTCCGACAGGAAGGTGAAGATCAACTTCGAGAGAGACACCGAGCTGAGGTACGTGAAAAGCAGCGCCCTCGCGACCAGGATCTTCACGAACCTCCTGACCAACGCGGTCAAGTTCAACCCCGGTGAAGAGGCAGTCGTGGACGTGACCGTCGAGGGTGTCTCAGAGAACGGGACGAAGTTCTGGAAGGTATCGACAACAGACTACGGCAGAGGCATACCCGACGAGGAGAAGGAACAGATATTCGAAAGGTTCCACAGGCTGGACGCGAAGGTTAAGGGGACCGGTCTGGGGCTCTATGTCGCCAGATTCATCGCCCAGGTCGGTGGGGGACGCCTCTGGGCCGAGAATAGGGTCAGCGGTGACCACACGAAAGGAACGAGGATGGTGGTCCTGCTGAAGCGGGCCGAGGAGAAGGAGATCGCCAAGCAGGTCGGGGCGAAGCAGGGCGGCCATTGAGACAGACAACGATCTGCCCCATCTAAGCTCCAGCTCAACCAACATGCCGGCAGCCTACTGAGAAGCACTTAAGATGCCGACCGCCATTAGGCGTGCGGGTATTGGTTTGAAATGCAGGTACTGCGGACACGGACTCGTGGGTCTGCCGGACAACTGTCCTTCATGCGGTGCAAAGCTCATGGCCGTCTGGACCCCTTGGTATCGATATACTCTGGGCCTCGGAGTCGTCTTGACGATTGCAGGAATCCTCAGGCTCCTTAACAATAGTCTTGAGTCATACGACTTCACGTTGGCGACTGGAGTGATCACACTGGCTTTCGGCATTAGCCTCTTGATGACAGGCATGCTCATGAGGAGTCGCTACAGAAGACAGAATGCTCAGCCCAAATCGAATGCGGGCTGAGGAAAGGTGGGCCCGTCGCGATTTGAGCGCGAGTCGCGAAGGGCATGTCTGGCTACATGGGCAATTCGGGTGAATTGAGTTTTCTGCCCCGTTCTCCTCTCAAACCCCTTTCTGTCAAGTGCTTGGCGAAGTGAGCATACTTCCGGTTGATCTCGTAGCCCATGCTCAGGTACAGATCCACCTCGCCGGTCGTGCTCTGGGTCTCGACATCAAGGGATGCCTCCTTCAGGCCCATGTCGCGCATCATCCTGAGGCTCTCGGCCATAAGTGCCCGGCCCAGCCCCCTCCGCCTCCATTTCGGCATCACTGAGAGATGCTGAGTGTGACCCCGGCTACGGCCATATGCGCGATTCTGGTCCCGTGGTATGTCATTGCGAGCCATCCCTGCGATTTCGGCGCTATCCCACGCGACACGCCACAGCTCCGGCGTATTCTCGGGAGAGCTAGCCCATGAATCAAACTGCTCTTTGCCATAGAGAGCCTCGACGAACCAAGGCTTCCCGCGAAATGCTTCTTTGGATGCGCTCCAGATCTTAGGATACTCGCTAGGCTCGGCAGGCCTGACTTCGAGTCCTTCGGGGAATGGCGCGTCGGGTATGTCGTCCAAATCACGCCGGACCATCTCGTAGAAGAACAGCACCGCTGTGTAACCCTCCGAGATGACCAGGGCCCTCCAGTCACTCGGCTCATCCAGTGCCCACAGTTTGCACAGAAGAGCCCCCTTCACGCCTGCGCCTCTAGCCCTTGCCACGATCTGCCGTTCATTATAGCGGAGCAACGCTCGGCGGAGCTCGGTCTTCCGCCATTCCGGGACGAGATGGACGGCGTGCCAATACTCGAATTCCCCTCCGTCCCCCGGGTCGATCCAAGTCCGCGCACACGCCACAGGCGTCCCCTTCACCTCGGCGAAGATGACTTCGGCATAGGGGTCTCTACTGGGGGATTCCTGGAAGTCATGCCTCAGGTCTTCCTCAGTCTCGAAGTAGTCGATACCGTCTGCCTCGAAGCTCCTGCCGCCCAATCGGGACATCGTTGCATAGTCTGCGTCTCCCTCGAATCGCCTGAACCTAAGACCTTCTACCGGGGGAGCTCCTGGCACTTCGATCATATCGGGGCTGCCTCGCATCCTCGACCGATGAGTATGTATTTCAAAGATTTGGGTCGGCCCACGAGCGACGGATGGATCTGACAGAACTCGTGGTCTGAGCACGGCCCCCAATTCCTGCTAATTGAGCAAATAGCCAGGTGGGCCCGTCGCGATTTGAACGCGAGTCACCAGCACCCCAAGCTGGAAGGATACCAAGCTACCCCACGGGCCCTTGGCTGTGAAGAAAGATAATGGGTTTCAGCGAGGTCAGTATGGGGCGACCTCGTCGATCAGGTTCGCGTGGGTCAGGAGCATTCTCCGGCAGCAGTACCTGTCCAACTTGAGCGAGTCGAGGACGTCTTTCGCGGGCTCTCCCATCTCGACCCTCTTCACGAAGTCCTCGTACGCGCTGCCGATGACCTTCCCGCATGTGAAGCATCTAACCGGTATGATCATGTCCACATCACCTGTACGATTTCTGGTGCCTCTTCCTGGCGCCCCTGCCTTCAGGGTTCTTGGGCAGCTTCCGCCTCGGGTCCGAGACCAACATCGACCTGTCGTACTTCGCGAAAGTCGTCTGTAGCTCCTGGTCCTCCAGGAACTGCACCAACCCTTTCGCGATCGCAGTCCTCGACGCGCCCGCCTGGCCTATGATGCCTCCGCCGAGCACGTTGACGTCGATGTCGACCTTCGAGACCCTGTCGCCTGCCAGCGTCAGAGGCTCCATGATCATGACCTTCGCGAGGTGCGGTTCGTGCATCTCGACCGGGACGCCGTTTATCCTGATGAGCCCCCGGCCCTTCCTGACAGTGGCCCTCGCCACGGCGCTCTTCCTCTTGCCACTTGCCACAACGACCTTCATCGGACCATCTCCTCGCCCGAGCCGAGCCTGTTGGATATCTCGCCCAGGTGGATGTACTGTATGAGGTTCGGCTTCCGCGCAGACTCGATTGTCTCGGGCTTCGCCGCCTTAAACTCCTTCGGAACGCCTAGGTACACCTTCAATCTCTTGTAGGCCGTCCTTCCCGCGGGCTTCTTGTACTCGACCATTCCCCTGACGGTCCTCCGCAGTATCTGGTCTGCCTGCCTCGGATAGAACGGACCCTTGGCCTTCGTCTGGCTGGCCCCGCGGGTCCTTCTGTGAGCGTAGAACTCTATGAGCTGTTCCCTCCGGCCGGAGACGACCGCCTTCTCGGCGTTCAGGATGACGATCTCCTCGCCGTTCCTCAGCCTCTTGGCGACGTGTGAGCACAGGCGACCCAGAACCAATCCGTCCGCATCAATGACCGCCATCTGCTCACCCCATGATCCGCACTTTAGCACCCTTTGGGTGAAGTGCCACCAGCTCTTCGATCGACATGCTCTTCCCGCCTGCCTTCTTTATCTTATCCCTAGCTTGACCCGAGGACCTGAAGGCAGCTACGGTGACCTTCTTGTTGATCTCGCCGGCTCCGAGCAGCTTGCCCGGGATTACGACGATCTCGTTCTCGGCCGCGTTTCGCTCGAGCTTGCCCACGTTAACCTCGGCCCAGTTGCTCATGGACCCCTCGAGCCTCAACGCGATGTCTCGCCAGACAGGTGCCTCGTTCGCCCTGCTAGCATCCTTCAGGTGCTGTATCAGGGTGACAAGGTTGGGATTCGTCTTCCTTGCTTTTGCTCCCATGTTCTGACTCCTCCGACATCCAGAGAGTAGCCGAGCTAATGCGGGAACCGTTTATAAAGATTTGCGTTCGCCCCCGAGGCCCTAAAATGGATGCTGGCTCGCCGGATTTTGTCCCCGAAACGGCTGGGCGGCAGTGTAGCGTCGCGGCAGGAAATGGCTTATGTACTTCCTCAATAGAAGATATATACGGCATAGGCTATAACCGACAATCCTGGCTCGCCTGGGTGTATAGATGATTCGTTTTGGTCCTGCGGGCATCCCCTTGTCCTGTAAAGGGCGTACTCTGAAAGACGGCATCGAGGACGTGCACAACCTCGGGCTCACGGCAATGGAGGCACAGCTAGTTCGCGCGCACGTCACTGAGCGCGCGGCCGAGGCAGAGGAAGCCGGGGTGAAGCCCAAGAACCTCACATCGGACATGGTCATCGAGATCATCCGGAGGAAGGGCGACAAAGAGCAGGTCATATCCGACCTCGATGAGCCCATCAAAAAAGGCGACACACTCGTCTCCCTCACAAGCGGCATCGCGAGGAGCTATCCGGAGCTCCGGGGGCTCAAGGAGATGGCCGACGAACTCGACGTGGAGCTTTCGATTCACACACCTTACTACATGGACCTGATCGGGGACGGCGAGCTCTGTTTCAGGAGCATGGACTCGATCAAGTGGGGAGGGCTCATGGCCAGAGAGCTGGGCGCGAGCATAGTCGTCACGCACATGGGATTATATGGCGAGGCCTCCCCGAAGGTCGCTCAGAAGAAGGTCAAGGAGCGGATAGGCGAGCTGGCGAAGTGGTACAAGAAGCAGGGCATCAAGGTTCCGATAGGCCTCGAGCTCAGCGGGCGGCAGGAAATCTTCGGCAGCCTACAAGAGGTGGCGAAGCTCTGCAAGGAGGTCGACGGGATCGTCCCCGTGGTCAACTTCGCGCACTACCATGCGAGGGAGAACGGCGTCCTGAGGGAGCCGAAGGACTTCGACGAGCTCTTGGACGAGATCTGGGACCACACAAAGGGCGAGTTCTACTCGCACTTCTCGGGCGTGGAGCACGAAGGCGGGAACGAGAAGAGGTTCACTTCCATCAAGAAGGGCGACCTCCGGTTCGAGCCGCTCGCTGAGGCACTCGTAGAGCGCAACCAGCCAATCACGATGATATCCGGGTCGCCCCTGCTCGAACACGACGCGATGTACATGAAGGTCATCCTGGAGAGGGTCCTTGCCAAGAAGGTTTCTAAGGAGACCAAGACGGTCACCAAGAAAGAGAAGGCCGATTCGAGATGAAAGAGAGCTCCGATTACATCATCAACAGCATCAAGAAGACGCTCGACACGGACATCGAAGGAACCGAGAAGTTCGTCGATCTGGTCATCGGTTCGAGGAAGGTCTTCATCTACGGCGTCGGCAGGTCCGGGCTCATCGCAAAGGCATTCGCGATCCGGCTCGTGCAGATGGGACTCGAGGTCTACTTCATCGGTGAAACCATCACGCCCATCGTCGAAGAGGGGCACGTTGTCGTGATCGTGTCCTATACTGGGGAAACGATGTCGGCCACTCAGACGGCGAACATCGTCCGCAGGGTCGGGGCCAAGGTGGTCTCGATAACAGCCAACAGCCACTCCAAGCTCGCAGCCGCATCCAACCTCGTCCTGGAAATTCACCCGCCCAAAGACGAGGAGCGCAAGAGGCTCGCTCCGCTAGGGACCGTCTTCGAAGACGCAACCCTGATCTACCTGGACAGCATCGTTGCGACGCTCATGGACAAGCTGGGCCAGAGCGAGGGCGGGATGAGGAAGAGACACGCCATCTGGGTCTAGTCTTTCGGGGGCTTTGAGGAGGAGTCTTTCGGGACCCCTGTCCACGACCCGCCGTTCCTTTTCATCCGTCTGTACATGAACACGAGGACCGCCACCGAGATGACGAGCGCGACCGTCCCCGTCGCGATCAGAATGGCTGCGAGGTTCTCTGAGAACCAGTCTCTGACCCCTGCGTAGAACCCTTCCTCGTCAATCCCGAGGCTGATGTCGTGAGTCAGGACCGTTGTCTCGTTGGGCAGGAAGTAAGCCGTCTGCAAGACCAACTCCGAGCCCGTCGTGTAGTATGAGCAGTTCATCCCGACCTCGGCCGACTCGTCGCTCAAGTCGGCCAGCGGGACCGAGCTGAGCTTGTAATGCGCCTGGGCCGTCCAATCCTCCTTTACGAAGTCGATCCTCTGCGTCGGCAGATGGGTCTGGTTGAGCAGGTGCGCGAAGGAGTCCCCGTACTGCGTCTCATCTACGCTGACGAGGACCTCGGTGAGGCTCACATCGCCCTGCTCGTTCTCCTCTGTCAAGAGGAACACATCCGAGCCCCATCCTCCCTTGAGGTCCTGCTCGAGCACCACCCCCGAGCAGTTCACTGGCTTCATGATCTCCAGGCTCAGGTTGAGCCTGAGGTCGAGCTTGCCGTCTATGACATAGTTGCCCAGGCGGTTGGAGCAGTTGACCGGGGATTCCGAGATCGAATACCAGATCGTCAGCCTGCCCCAGTCGTCGATGACAGGAGTCTCAGACTCAGGATTCTCGAACAACCCGAAGTCCGCCCACAGCCCGACCAAGGCCTCCTCCGAGCCCGGATCGGTCTCGACGAACACCACGTCGGTCACGTTCCATTCGACAAGATGAAGCGTGTCGAGATAGCCGTAGTAGACCGCCTCCGACCTCGTGAAGTAACCGTTCCCGTCAGTGTCGTTGAACAGGTACAGCATCGGTATGCTGACCTGGAAAGTCGAGGAGAAGTAGTCCCCCGAGTGCTCGAAGGCGACGCTCGGCCAGTCGAATAGGATGTATGTGGTGAAGTTGCCTGACATGAAGACGACCTTGAAGTCATCGACACCGTACTCGAGGAAGTGCGCGTCGTCCTGCGAGGCCGCTGGCTGTGCGACTAGGACGAGAATAAACGCCACGCACAGCGCGGACGCAAGAGACCCGGCCCGAGGAACTGTCAAACCATTCTCCCCTCGACTGCTGCGATGTATGTCGGGAGAACGCAAAAAGCTTTCTTGCTGGACTGGTGACCCTAGCTGCCCACTGCCGGCTCGACCTTGAGCTTCCTCTTCCTGACGGGCTTGTCCAGCGCCGCCTGGTCGAAGATCGCGAACGGGATCTCCTCATAGCCATCGCCACTGAGCCTGAAGGCCTTTATGTCCTCGTTGATGGGGTCGATCACCAGAGCCGAATGGTAGGCCTCTCTGAACATGGACCTCTGAGTCTCCAGGTCGGTCCTTGAGAGGAAGCAAGTGTGCCCGGGATGGGAATGGTACCAGCCGACCAGCACATAGTCGAAACCGGACCCGTCGAGGCCCACGAACAGTCTCGGAAAAGCATCGGGGTCGAACCTCACCTTGGATGCTGAGCTTCTCAGCTCCGTGGTGGCGACATCCCTGACCACGGAGTAGTTGTTCTTCCGCCAGGAGCGCACTTCCCCGAGCATGAACCCCATGACCTCGAGACGCCTCGGCGCCTGGCCAAGGGCGTGCTCCCGTATCCGCAGCTCCGCAAGGGATGACAAGTACAGCCGAAACGGTTTCCTCGACCTCTCGACGCGTCTATAGGCCGCTAGGGACTCATCGGCTAGCCAAGGGTGGGGCCGTAGACCGTCTGCTGGAGGCTTGAGCTCGTTAATAGCCCGCTTCGTCTCCTTGACAATCTTCGGCCTAGCCACGCGCATCACCCACTATCCTGATCCTCCTGTCGGACTGGTCCATGACGGTCGGGGGGACGTACCTGTTCCGGTTGAAATAGGCAGCCGCCCTCGTGCACGAGTCGTTGCCGAATGGGTTCTTCGGGTTGGGATTGACGAGCAGCGACTCGATTCCTTTGATGAACGCCATCAGGTTGGACGAGAAGTCCCAGTTCTCGAGAAGCTTCGTGCACACATATCCGCCATCCTCCGGTGGCATGATGTTGGGGTGGAAGATAGGGGTCAGCCACTTGACGATGGGTTTCTCAACCGGGTAGTCCTCGCTCACGATGATGGCTATGCGGTGGACGAACCTATGCACGACCTTCCCCTCCTCCCAGTCGGGCCCCGGGACACGCAACAGGGTCACGTTCACCAATATCGGGAACGATGACAGCATCGGGTCGGATACGGAGATGTGATGTTTCAGCTCGCGCTGGCACATCTCGATCTCGTTCCTGAGACGGATCTTCAAAACGTCTATAGGGAGAGGCATTACAGACGGCCGCCCTCTGGATCAGGGATGAGCTCAAGGACATCGTCCGCCCTGATCCCCGATTCGCCGAGGTTGCTGCCTCCCCTCAGTACCTTCTTCCCCTTGCGGAGGACATAAGCGCCCATGTCCTTGCTCCAGAAGGTCGCAGCGCTCTCTATGACCTCGTCGACCGTGTTCTCGTTCTCGAGTTCCATCTCGACGGTCGCTCCGGTCTCGGCGTTCTTCACCTTGATTCTGATGACCAGAAAACCACCGGCCTACTGGACTCAATGTGAGGTTAAATCGTTTTCGGATACGTGTAGCAGTCAAGGCTGCCGCGCGTGGACGGGGCAGTCAGGGTCGCGCGGAACCTCCATCTCTTCTGACACGTTCCTGAGCCCGTCGTAGTAGAAGCAGTTCGAGAGGAGATTCTCGTGCTTTCCGGAAACGACCTTGAGTGCCTCCCGCACCATCACCGCCGCGACTACGCTAGTGGTCGTTATCTCAGCAGGCACTCGGGGCTCGTGGAACACCAAGTCCTTCCCCGTGCAGCTGAACCTCAGCGAGGCTATCTTCGAGTGAGTCCGGTTCATCCCGCACTGGAGGCATGCCCCATCGGGAGGCCGGGCGACCATCACTTTCCCCACGAACCCGTCCATGGCCCCGTCTACGAGAACCCTGTCCGCGGCGTACGCGTGCGAGCCGACGTGGATCCTCGCAGCGACATTGTCTAGACAACCCATGACGATGTCATGATCCTTGAACACCGAACCTGGCATATCCTCGATCCTGGATGCGAATGAGACCACCTCCAAGTCGTCTGCAAGCTCCTTCATCCCCTTGGCGACCACTCTGGCCTTGTTGGCCTTCTCCTTCGCATCATGTTCCGAGAAGAACAGGCACCTGCTCAGATTGGACCCGACCACGTGGTCCATGTCGACGACCGTTATCCTCTTGAAGCCGGACAGGACGAGGTCCTTGGCCACCTCGTTGCCGATTGCACCTGCTCCGACCATCAGGATCTTGGCGTTGGAGACCGCATCCAGGTCAAGCCACTCGATCCTCCGAGACCGGTCGAACATGTCCTGGTCGACCGCGCCCGCCCTGATGGGCTCGCCCATGCCTGAGGCATCCGCAAGAGGGCAATTAATCCTTCGTCAGTCCCAGACCAGCTTGCCCTTCTCCTGCATCGTGGTCTCCTTTCCGGAAGCGGACCTCACGACGATAGTCGGCGACTTGACCAGGCCGTCCAGGTGTATGAGCGCGTCGGCATCTCCGTCGTAGTTGCTGCCGACAGCGAAGTGGCACGTGCCGTAGACTTTCTCGTCTTCGAGCATGTTCGCGACTATCTTCGCCTTCCTGTTGAGGCCGATCCCGAGCTCGCCGATGCTCCAGGCATTCCTGGCATACTTCTCGACGAGGTCGCTCTTGATCTGTCCTTTCCTGCCGCTCTCCCTCGCCTTCCTCTCGCCCACCTTGATCGAATCCTTCAGGAGCGCGGCCTCCTTGCCCCCAGAGATCCTCGATATGTACCCGTTTCTGACCTCGGCGAGTATCGGCCGCTTGATGACGACCTCGCCCTCATTCAGGACCATAGAGCCGTCGAACGCGATCACACCGTTCATAGTACCCAGCGCGGGGGACACATAAACCTCGCCAGCGGGGATGTTTCCCGCAAGCCCGGCCTTGGAGTAATCGCCGTCGTCTCGCTTCGGCCTCCTTCCCCTGACCCCGATCGTTACGTCGGTTCCTCCCGGGGCCGTGACGCGGACGCTCTCCGCGCCGAAGATGGATTTGCAGACGCGCGCGGCGTCCTCCCGCATGCGCGTGTAGTCTATAGGCACGGTCCTGCAGAACATGTTCTTCGTGATGCCCGGGGACCAGAAGCCCCTGATCTTCTTCTCCTCGTATAGGAGGTCGAACACGTGGTCGTACCTGCGCTTGCCCTTGTAGCCGTGCTTCATGCCGAACCGGTCCTTCCCTAGCCTGTCCTTGCTGATCGAAAGGACCACGGCCGGCTCGGAGGCCATCCCCTTGATGACCTCCTCCTCCGCGAAATCGAACTGTCCCTTCTCCTTCTGGAATATGAGGACTGGCACAGCCCCCGCGTCCAGAAAACCGTCGAAGAGGGCCATCGATATCGGCTGTGTGTCCTGTCCTGGGTTGCTGATGATGAGAACCCTCTCGTTCTTCTTGGTCCCGATGACGTCCTCGACCGCCGCACGCGCGCCTCGCGCGAGCGATTTGTCATATGTCGCTTCGAATGTGTCCATGCCCAACGCCTGCCGGAGTCATTCAGTTACTCCGCTTTCAAACTTGCGAGACCACCATGTCGATGTTGGCCCCCTGAATCCGTATTGGACAATCATAATATCACGGGAGCGCGGTCAATGAGGGCGATGATGCTGAGGCTCGATGCGCCGACTGAGGTGGAGGGCACCGTTGATGTCTGCATCATCGGTGCTGGTCCCGCAGGAATGACCGCTGCGGTCTATGCCGCGCGCAAGAAGCTCTCTGCGGCCATCGTCTCCAAAGACGTCGGAGGCCAGGTCGCCTGGACTCAGGGGATTGAGAACTACATGGGGTACCAGTACATCACAGGCAGGGAGCTTACAGCCAAGTTCGAGGAGCAGGTCAGACAGTTCCCAGTAACGATTGTCACAGACGAGGTCAAGGCAGTGATGAGATCCAAGGACGGGTTCAGCATCTCCACGAACGGTGGGAGGGAGATATCTGCGAGAACCGTCATAATCGCGTCCGGCAAGCGCCCGACCGAGCTCGGCGTCCCTGGCGAGAAGAGCTTGATCGGTAGGGGCGTCTCCTACTGCGCCACCTGCGACGGACCCCTTTTCGCCGGCCAGCCCGTGGCGGTATGCGGAGGTGGCAACTCCGCCGTCCAAGCAGCCATCGAGATGGCCCAGGTGGCGACCACGGTGTACCTGATATCGAGGAGCCCGTGGAGGGCCGACCCTGTCATCCAGGACCGAATCCCTCAGCACAAGAATATCGAGCCGATGACTGGCTATGAAGTGGTCGAGATCGTTGGCGACAAGGCCGTCGAGGCAATCAGGGTCCGAGACAAGAAGACAATGGGCGAATCGATCCTGATCGTGAAAGGGGTCTTCATCGAGGTCGGGCTCCGGCCGAACACCGAATTCGCAAGAGGCCTGATTAACCTCAACGAGTACAGCGAGATAAAGGTCAATTGCAGATGCGAAACCAGCGTCCCGGGTATCTTCGCTGCCGGGGATGCGACCGACGTGCACGAGAAGCAGATAGTCGTCGCCGCTGGAGAGGGTGCGAAAGCCGCCCTGAGCGCCCACGAGTTCATGCTAAGAGGCGGGGCCGTCAACCCAGGCGATCGAGGTACTTGGTAGAAGTCGGCTTGCCGTGAAGCTCCGTGTCGTACTTCGCAAGCACTTCTCTGATACCCTGTTTCACTGACTTATCCAGTGGCATGGGCCTGTGCTCCTTGAGAATCCGTCTGGCCTCCGCCCTGGCGGCCTCCCTCATCGGCTCCTCCTTGGCACCCGGTGCCGCAGCGCGCATCGCGATCTTCGGGAGCAGGTTCTCGCTCCTGAAGTGCTTGAGCGTATGCGGGTCTTTCATGAAGTATCCGCCCGGGCCGACCCTTGCGATGGCTTCGAACGCGAGAGACTCCTTGTCGACTCTAACACCGTCCCACGCTCTAAGTATGTTTCTCCAGAGCTCGCAGTCCATGACTATCTGCTCGGCGGACTCGCAGCCCGAGCGGTCGAAGCCGCCTATGCCCACGACTTGGTCAGCACCGGACAGTGCAGGCAGCAGGCCGCTGATCGCCTTTTGATATCCGATCTCGTAGCCAGGCATGGTCCCGGACGCAGCAGTGCCACCGACCTGGCACGGGATCCCGTACCTCCTGGCCATCTGGCAGCCTGCAGAATTGATGAGCGCGCCCTCCGTGGAGCCTGACAGGAAGACGCCCGTCCGCATGTCCATCGGGCCGCTCTCGGAGCTGTAGAGCACTGGCGCGCCCTTGGCGGCCGACTCGGATATGACGAACCCCGCGAGGTTCTCGGCGTTGACAAGGGCTATGGTCCCCGCCAGAGTCACGGGCGAGACCGATCCCGAGATGGCCATCGACAGATGAACCACGGGAAGGCCCGCGCGAGCGAACACTACGGCGGCCTCTATATCGCCCTCTTCGTAGCGGAGAGGCGTGATCGGGGTGTGAGTGATGGAAACTATCGGCCGCACGCGCAGCTCCTTCTCAGAGCCCACAATGGCTGCCGCAATGTCTATCAGGCACTGGGCGTTCGTCTTGTCGCCGGCACCGTGCTGCACATGCTTGCCCGTGTGGCACGCAGAGGCTGCATACTCGTGCCAGTTCGAGACCTCTGGGGGAAGGTCGGTTGCGACGACCTCGGGCCAGTACAAGTCGACCTCCTGCATCGCGTCGCATACCAGCGTCAGGTCTATGAGGTCGCTGACCTTGGATTTCCTCTTGCTCTGCGTGTCTATGTCCCAGACATCGGTCGGCTGGCCGTCGTTCACACCTTGGACCCGAGTCGCAGGAAGATGCAGGTCCTTCGAACTGTCCCGGCCGCACATTAGGAACTCCTTGGGGGCCTTCGCCAGAGATTCCTTGACGAGCCGTTCGGATACTCTGGCAATCTGGTTCCTGCTGTCGACGTCGGCGCCTGCGTCCTTCAGGATGCCCAGCACCTCGGTGCTGGTCACCTTGATGCCTATCTTCTCCAAGATCCTGATGGACTCGTTGTGCACCGCGTCTTCTTGCTCCTTGGTCAGGGGGTTCAGGACAGCCCTAGCCAATCTATCATCCTCTGGTAGGGGTGAAATCGTACGTCTATTAAAACCCAGAATATCGGTCGCTGACAAATGGCTCACGAAATGTGGGGCACACGGACCAAGCTGGCACAAGGGCATACTTCATGTCGGGGGCAGCTGCAGCAGTTCCGGAGGGGGCTTCGGCTCTTCGCGTCTCGGCCTCCGCTTGAGCAGCACAAGCCCGAGAGCGACCATGGCTACGGCCAGGACGATGACGCCGACGGAGACGTAGACGAGGATGCTGGTGCGTGACGATTTCCCGTAGTCCTCCAGGACCATCGTTTCGGCCGGTTCTGTATCATTGTCGAAGTAAGTCTCCTGCTTGACGAAGTTGGCCGCTTTCTCCGACCACCAGTAGACCACTGTGGAGCCTCCGGCCTCGGACGCGGTCACCATGTACGCAGTGAACTCACCGGCGGGCACAGATACCTCCTCGGTCTCGGACGCCACCGCGAAATGAACCTCAACCGAATCGTTCGTGTCGGACACGACAGCTCCCGTGGTCACGTTCATGCCGATGGTACGGACCTCGGTGGTCTCGTCCCAGGACTGTCCGAGGACGACGGACTCCGGGTCGAAACCATCCATGAGCGGCGGCGAGTAGAGGTTGATGACCCTTGCCTCGTATCTTTTGAGGTATGCGAAGCTGCCGACCCCCCAAGTCAGGTTCGTCCACATGGTGAGGTCGTCCTTGACAGTGCCCTGACCTTCCGACGACTCAAATATGTGACCTTGGATCGCCGCGGAGACGCTCAGACCGATGAGGTCCACGGAGCCCACGAGGTCGCCGCTGACAGCCATTACATTCACCGAATTGGCAGAACCGCCGACAGTGACGTTGTCGGGTCCGAGATACTCGTAGGTTACCGTCCCTGCAACTTCGATCCCCGAGAAGCTACTGGGTATCTCCGAAACGTTGAGCTCCGAGAGGTCCAGGCTAGCTAGGTCGATGGTGACGTGATATCTCCAGAAGTCCCCGTCTACCCTTTCGAGCGCGGAAGCGCCCCCACACGAATGCACGAGCAGAGCGACTAGCATCACCGCGAGCGTGCTCCTGAACGCAAATCCTGAACCAGGGAATCTGACCATGGAAGATATCGTTCATCCGAGTGGTGCTTGGAATCATATACCTTTTGCCAGATTGACTTGCAGGGCATGACCATACGCGCTGGCCAATCCGGAACCCCTTCTTATCCCTGTCCCGAAAAGTATTAAGATGGGCTATCCAAATCCGCCCCAGACGGCCGGACCTCGAAGGCCCTGAGCGAGGGGTCTGGAACGAGTCCCCGTCGGGAACCAAGACCATGCCCGAAGGACTGTCGATGTACGCTGAGAAGGTCTACAACGCCATGAAACAGGCGGGGTTGGACAGCGAGGAGAAGATGGCGAATGCGGAGAGGATCGTCGCCCTCGTTAAAGCACCAAAGAATTTCGTGCTCAGGGCGCTCGACGAATTGCAGTCCAAGGGTCTCGTGAAACGTAAGGCGAGGGAGAAGGCGGCAGGCTACTACCTCGTCCAGAAGTAGGCATTCTGCTGTCTCTGATTGCTCCCGAGGAACTCGCGAGCGTTCAACCATCATCTGGCCGTATACCTGGGCTGGAGCAAGACATATAATATCGTACGGTCTAACCCAATGCAAGTGGCCCAATGAATCAGGAATTTGTTGTCACGCCGTACAAGGTCTCAGGCGATGTCGACTACGACGTGCTCATCGATCGCTTCGGCACCAAGAAGATCGGCGACGATCTGAGGACGCGTCTGTCGAAGTACGGGCCCCTGCATCACATGCTGAGGCGCGAGATATTCTACTCCCACAGGGACATGGACTGGATCCTCGACGAGTACGACAAGGGCCACGGGTTCTCGCTGTACACCGGCAGAGGACCTTCGGGCCCGATACACCTCGGTCATGTCATGCCCTGGATATTCGCGAAATACCTCCAGGACACTTTCAAGGCGAAGCTTTGGTTCCAGCTCACAGACGACGAGAAATTCATGTTCTACGACCATCTAAGCCTCGAGGACACTAAGAGGTGGGGCTACGAGAACGCCCTAGACATAATCGCCCTCGGGTTCGACCCGAAGCTGACCAACATATTCCTCGACACAGAGTACATCAAGACGATGTACCCGACGGCCATCAGGGCCGCGAAGAAGATCACGTTCTCGACCATCCGCGCAGTGTTTGGGTTCGACAATTCGAACAACATCGGGAGCATATTCTTCACAAGCATCCAGACAGTGCCGTGCTTCCTCGAGTCGATGGAGCAGAAGCGGAAGGTCGCGTGCCTCATACCGTGCGGCATCGACCAGGACCCGCACTTCAGGATTACCAGAGACATCGCGGAAGGCCTCGGATACTACAAGCCCGCCCTCATCCACGCCAAGCTCATGCCGTCCTTGGTGGGCGCCGAGAAGATGTCCACCTCGGCCGGGGCCGACACGACCATCTTCACGACCGACGACAAGAAGACGGTGAAGAAGAAGGTGATGAACGCGTTCACTGGAGGCAGGGTCTCGGTCGAAGAGCAGAGGAAGCTCGGTGGGAACCCGGAGATATGTTCGGTCCACGCATACAACACGTTCCTGTTCGAACCGGACGACCAGAAGCTCGCGAAGCTCTACGCCGACTGCAAGTCTGGAAAGATCCTGTGCGGCGAGTGCAAGCAGCTGCTCCTGGAGAAGGTCTGGAAGTTCCTCGAAGAACATCAGCGGAAGAGGGAGAAGGCCAAGGACGTCCTCGATGACTTCTTCGTCAGGGACTGAAGGCGGGATTGCCTTGCGGCTAAAGCCCATCGCATTTGTGAGGAACGGCGTCGCGGAGAGACCTGAGGACTGGGACGAGGTCGAGTCGCAGCTGGTCTTCGAGGAGGAGTTCGTCGAGGGACTCTACAGGCTAGGACACTTCAAGCACATCTGGGTCGTGTTCGGGTTCCACAAGATGCGAGAGACCGTCCTCCAGGTACATCCAAACAAGGACCCTGCGAAGCCGCTCGTGGGTGTCTTCGCGACAAGGTCCCCGACCCGACCGAACAAGCTCGGGCTGACGCTCGTGGAGCTCCTCAGCGTGCGCAAGAACATAGTTAAGGTCAGAGGCCTGGACGCACTCGACGGAAGCCCAGTCTTCGACATCAAGCCGTATGAGGAAGAGATCGACTACTGACGGGCCAGCTGGCCCCGGAAAAGTACATAAGCGGCACTTCCGATGAGCCTCCGGCATGACGGACAAGGACGTTGTGGACCAGCTCAACTTCTTCGAGAAGAAGGTGCTGAAGGCGCTCCAAGGGCTCAAGAAGGCGAGCCCGGAGGAGATACTCATAGAGAGCGGGCTCAGCCAACTGGTCGAGGTTATGAACGCGTCCTCGTGGCTGCAGGCGAAGGGGCTCGTGAAGATCGACGAGACCATCAGGAAGAGCTACGCGCTGAAGAGCCCGCAGGTAGCCGGCAGGCCCCTTCCGGAGAAGGTCGCTGCTGAGGTACTGGCCAAGCACCACGGCGGGAAGGGCTCGATGGCCGACCTGAAGAGAAGCGGGCGACTGAAGGACGACGAGATCTCGATTGCGCTCGGATGGATCAAGAAGAAGGGTTGGGGCGAGGTCTCCAAGGATAAGACGGACACGGTCATCACACTCACAGAGAAGGGCAGGGCTGCACTCGTCGGCAAGGGAGAGGATGAGCTGCTCATCGAGAGGCTCGCGAAAGGAGAGCTACAGGAGCCCGAAGTCGCGAAGGACATCATCGACTCGCTCAAGCAGCGGAAGGACATCGTGAACGAGAAGCACACGACCGTCCGCGCGATATCCCTCACCGAGCTGGGGGCGACTATCGCGGGCATGGGGCTAGAGGTCAAGGAGGAGGTCGCGCAGCTCACGCCGGAGCTCATCCAGACAGGCAAATGGCGCGATGTCGAGGTCAGAAGGTATGATGTCAAGGCCTTCGCGCCGACGCTCAGAGGGGGTCGGAAGCACCCGCTGACGATCCAGCTCGAGAAGGTCAGGTCGATATTCCTGAGCATGGGCTTCACGGAGCTGAAGGGCGACTTCGTCGAGAGCGCTTTCTGGAACATGGACGCGCTGTTCACGGCGCAGGACCATCCTGCGAGGGAGCAACAGGACACTTTCTACGTGAAGAAGCCGGCGAAGATTGACCTCTCCCAGGACGACGAGCTCGTCGACAGGGTAAGGCAAGTACACGAGAACGGTTGGAAGACCGGCTCGCTCGGGTGGAGATACAAGTGGAGCAGGGAGGAGGCTGAGAGGGCGCTCCTCAGGACCCATACCACGGTCAACACCATCAGGTACATCGCCCAGAACCCGAACCCACCGTTCAAGGCGTTCTGCATAGGCAGGATCTTCAGGAACGAAGCCATGGACTCGACTCACCTCCCCGAGTTCACTCAGATAGAGGGCATCATATGCGAGAAGGGCGCGAACTTCGACATGCTCTGCGGGGTCCTCAAGGAGTTCTACAGGCGGATGGGAATCCCGGAGATCAGGATCAGGCCAGGATACTTCCCGTACACGGAGCCCTCGCTCGAGGTCGAGATACTCTGGAACGGCAGGTGGATGGAGCTAGGGGGCGCGGGCGTGTTCAGGCCCGAGGTGACGGAGCCCCTGGGAGTGAAGGAGCCGGTGCTCGCGTGGGGCCTCGGGTTCGAGAGGCTCGCGATGCTCCTGTGGAACCTGAAGGACATCAGGGACATCTACGTCTCTGACGTCGACTGGCTGAAGTCGATGCCGCAAGTGTGAGACGCAAGTGTCGGCTGTCCCGGCTCAGTGCGACTTCTCAGTCCGGCCGATCGCCTTCAACGCAACTATCGCCTTCTCCGAAAGGTCCGGCGCGTCAATCCCTTTGAAGAGCGCCAGGGACTCCTCGAGCGCCTTCCGGGCGCCCTTGAGATCGTTCTTCTGTCCAAGGAGCACGCCGTACTCCAACTTGCGCTCCCCGAGGCTCCTGGGAACATCCATGCCCTCGATGGCCTTGATGCTCTCCTTGAAGTACTCCTCGGCCGAGGCAAGGTCTCCGAGGACTCTCTCTGAGATGCCCAGATTGGCGTAAGCCGCCGAGATGCCGATCCTGTCCCCCAGCTCGGTCAGGATCTCGAGTGCCCGGAAGCAGTGCTCTTTCGCCTCTTCGGGTTTGCCGTCGATGACCTTGACATCTGCGAGGGAGGTGAGGGCATAGGCCTTTGACCGGGGCTGTCCGGTCGCATCCGCCAGGTTCACCGCGTTCTCCAGGTGCACCCTTGCCTCCTCTGGGCGGCCGAGGTGCCGGGACGCGATGCCCATGTTGACATACACGTTCGTGAGCTCGACAGGCCCGAACCCGGCCGCGCACTTGGAGAAGTGGTCGATCGCCTCCTCGTACATGCCCCTGCCGATGAAGACGTTCCCCAGCTCCATGTGGGCCATGAGCATGGCCTTTGAGTCCATCGCCGCCATCGCGTCAACTGCGCTCCTCTCGAGCAGCTCCTGGGCCTTGTCGTAGTCGCCGAGCTTCGCCTCGACGACTCCCATCCCCCTGAGCGCCTTGGCCCTGATGGCCGGAGAGTCCCTCCCCGCCTCGAAACCCCCAGTGAAGAGGCTGAGCGCAGGCTCCAACTCGCCCTTCTTGCTCCGTATCTTGCCCATCTCGACGAGGGCTTCCGCCTTCACGGAGGCGTCCTCCCCGCGGGAGAGAGCCTCGAGCTGTGACCATGCCGTGTCGTATTGGCCGGCGAGGCTGGCGACGCGGGCCTTCAGCAGGAGGACCTGGTCCCTGTACTTCGGCTTCGAGGGGCTGTAGCCAGATACCGCTTCCCAGAGCCGTTGCACGTTCCCGTCGCCAAGCAGCGCTTCACCCGAGCGCGCCATGAGCATCTCTGCCTCGAGGCCCCTGTTCGCCTTGATGAGGTGGTAGAGGCGCTCCTGGACGTCTCCAGCCCTCAGGAAGTGGTCGGCCGCAACGCTGTGCCAGGACGTCTTCTCCTCCGTCGTCATCGCGTTGCAGACGAAGTCCCTGAGGGAGGCGTGTATCTCGAACCTGCCGGGAGCGACCTCTCGGAGCATGGACCCCTTCCTCGCCTGCCTCAGCTCCCGCGGGATCGCCTCCGAAGGGAAAGGCCTCTGGAACACGGACGCCAGCTGCAGCAGTGACTTCTCGTCCTGGGGAAGGGCGGAATAGAACTTCTCCTCGAAGTACTTGGACACCTGGTACTTGGCTTCGACGGGGCTGGATTCGGTCACCATCTCCAGCGAGAGCGGGTGGCCGTTCGTGACCTTGACGAGCTCCCTTGCCACCTGTCCTTCGATCCCCCGGGCCTTCAGGAGCTCCAGAGACGCTTCCGCGTCCAGGCCGCCAAGCTCCAGCTCCACGACCTCCTTCGTCGCAACCCTGTCCGAGGATTCGTAGAACCCAGGGTCGTGCTCGGCCGCGACGACCAACTTCGCGGAGCCGCAGCTGTGTCTGAACATCCTCAGGAACTCCTGCAGGACGGGCGACGAGTCGACGTCATCGAAGACGAACGTGTAGCCGTTCTCTGCCAGCTCCTCGCTCAGCAGGAAGCTCAATTCCCCAAGCTCGAACTTTCCAGAGGCCAGGTACGCCGCGAGGTTCCGGCTGCCGTTGTCGGAGAAGAACCTTCCGAGGGAGTCCGCGAGGACCTTGACGGAATCCCAGGGCTTGGCCGAATGCCAGAACACGCGCTGGCCTGACGTCTCGGACACCGCCTTCGCCACGAGGGTCGTCTTGCCGATCCCTGGAATCCCGCGCACGGCCAACACCTTGGTGCCGGTGTCCGCGAGTGAACCCCTGATGGACCGAAGCTCCGCCTCTCGGCCAAAGAACTCCCTCACGGATGGGAGCGGCGAGGACCTCTTGGCCTTCTTCACCCTGCCTGTCGAGTCCGGAGAAACGCGCGACGGGTCGACGGCGGGCGAAATGCCGTTGTCCCTGACGTATTGGAGGACGTCTTTCGCGTTGGCCTTCCCCGCGAAAGTCAGGAAGTAGACCTTCCGCCTGGACTTGCCCTTCCTCACGTGGGAGAGCCTCTCCTCGACAATCCCGGACGCCTTGAGCTTCTTGAGTTCGATGGCCGCGTGTGCGCGGGATATCGCGCACGCCTGGGATATCCCATCCTGAGTGACATCGAACGGGGACTCGTATTTGTCCTCGTACTTGACGTAGTTGCTCAGATGGTACAGTATCCTTTCAGAGACTGTGAGTTCGCCAGCCATGCCTCCACCCGTGTGGCCGATGAATCTGGGATTGGTTTATATAAAGACCACTACCACATGCAACAGCAACACGAAGTGCGGCACCGGCCGCCCTCACTCCTTGACGATGGCGGGCTGTGGTTTCGGCTCCTTGACCATTACCTGGACTATGAAGACTGTCGCGACGCCCAGACCGCCGGATATAAGGAACGGTATGATCGTCCCGTCGAACGGGCCTGACATCCCGAGGTCCATCATGTGGAACGCGTCCCACATCAAGCCGCCGATGACTCCACCGACGACGGACCCTACGTTGGACATTGACTCGAGGACCCCGATGAGTCTGCCTCGGATGGACTCGGGTACGATGTCCGCCTGAAGCGCCCTCAAGGCGGGGCTCGAGATCTGGAAGGCCATGCTACGCATGGCCAGGAAGATGATCACCACCGGGAGAAGGACACCGAGGGGGACCAGCATTGTTCCGACGAACGCCAGGTAGCCGCCTACGATGAAGATCTTCTTTTTTCCCACTCTATCCGCCATCCTCCCGGAAGGTATTGCGACAAGGGCTCCCAGGCCCATGCCCACGCCGACGATCAAGGGGATGGTGTCAGCGCCCAGGAGCGGGAACTTGAAGTCCAGGAAGAGCACCATAAGGGGGCCGATGCTGGCGAACGCGAAGCCCTCCATGGCAGCGTTCGCGTAAAGCACCCTCAGGTTCCTGACGCCCTGCTTGTCCATGCCCTCCGGGTTGAACATCTGTTGCAGGGTCAGTTTGGTCTTGGCCTCCCGAGGGACCACCGCATCCGTGACGTATCTCCAGACGAGTACCCCGCCTGCGAGGGCCAGCACCGCAGTGAAGTAGAACGGGAACTTGTAGCTGTCCCCTTCCGAGAATCCAAGGGTGGTGTCCGCCAACGCGAACAGCCCTCCCCCCACGAACGGGCCTATGACCATGCCCAGGTTCGAGGCCATCACTATCTTGCCAAGCGACGCGCCCCGCATGGAAGGGGGTGACGAGTCGATCACGAGGGCCTCGCTCACGGGCCAGACCATTGCGCTCGCGACGCCCTGGAGAGCTCGGACGAATATCAGCCCGAACCAGTCCTCGGGCACGGTGAAGAGTATCGCCAGGAGAGCGTACATGAAGCTGCCTATGAGGATTATCTTCTTCCTCCCGACCCGGTCCGACAGGTGCCCGAAAGGCGCCGCCAGGATGGCCCTCATCAGCATGAACGACGAGAACAGGATGCCAACCTGGAGGCCCACGCTCGTGGAACCTTCTTCCAGATATGTCACATACAGCGGGAACAACGGCATGATGAGGCCGAAGCCCAGGCTGATTATGAAGTCGAGAGAGGCGAGGTAGGTGACGTTCCGTCTGGCTTCCTTCTCGTTAAGCAGGCTCGAGCCCAAGTGACGGTTCCCCCGGATGGGCCTCAGCCGAACAGGTCGACCCCGGCCCTCATGTTACTCAGGATGATTGGGACGAGGGATTTGTTCGTAGCTCTCATACCACAGTCAGGGTGTGCGTACGCGATGTTCTCCCTCCCCACCTTGCTGGATATCTCTTTCAGCTTGGCCGCGACCGACTCTGGGGTGCCGACCTCCGACTCGGACAAGGGAGTGACCGCGATGCACCCCGCACCGAGTCTCTTTTCCCCCTCCTCGAAGCCCTTCCTCGACACATGCTCGATGTTCCTGTGCTCCGTCCTTCCGGCGAAGGCGAAGCTGAGAACCGACACGTTCTCGAGTCTGAGCAGGTGGTCGACAACGCCGTGACCGCCCACGAACCCGCACACATGCACGCTGACCCTGTCCCTGGGCAGGCCATTTGCGATTAGATCGATGAGGGCGACCCTCGCCTCGAGGTCCTTGTAGCCCTGGGACAGGAACGGCTCGTCTATCTGCACGTAGGCGCCCCTGTCCACGATCGCCTTCGCTACCGGTGCGAGGGCGTTTGCGATGTCCTCGTAGAGGCTGAAGTCCATGATGTTCTTGTAGTGCGACTTGATCCTGCGGCTGCCGCAGGTCATCCCGAGCGTGGTCGGACCGGTTATCGCGACCTTGATCCTCAGGTCGGGATGCCTTGAGCGCACATACTCGAGGTCCTTGACCTTCGAGAACTCCTCGGGCGCGCTCTTGAGGCCTATCCTTCCGAGGACGACGGGCGTGCCGTTCTCTACCCCCAAGCCCTCGAAGGACTCGGCGAAGTAGGCAACCATGTCTGCCCTCTGCTCGCCATCGGACAGGATGTCGATGCCGTGCTCCAGCTGGAACTGGAGGGCCCCTTCTATTGACTTCTGCAGGTCGGGATTGAACCTGAACAGGCTTCCGATGGTGGTCGTCGTGAGGTTAGTCATGTCAGCGCTTCGAAGAAATCGTGGGGCGCTTATAATGCTTTGCGGGTCCGAGAGCACAAAAGTGTTATTTCGAGCGGCGTGGGTAAGGGAAGTGTGAAGCTGATCGTCACATCCCAGGCCGATAACGCGTCCATGAACATCAGGGGGAGGCTCATGGAACAGGCGAAGTGGGACGAGTCGGCGTCCTTCGAGGGAAAGCCCGTGCTGCTCCATCGCGACTTCATGATGGTGCAGGTGCCGAAGATGCACCTAGAGGAGGACAACGTCGATGACCGAGTCAGGAAGGAGACTGGCAAGGACGTGGATGCCGTCATCTTCGCGTCGAGGCACCGGTCAGAGAAACGGATACCCACGCTGACAGTACACCCCATCGGTAACTTCTCGTCCGCGGATTTCGGCGGACGCCCAGGGACCCTCTGTCCGACTGCGCCCCACCTCATGACGTCTGCGCTCAGGAACCTCAAGAGGAACGCCGCTGGCCTGAGCTGGGATGTTTCTTTCGAGACGACGCACCACGGCCCGACCGTGAGCTCCCCGGTGTTCTACATCGAAATAGGCAGCTACGAGGAACTGTGGGACAGGACGGACGCCGCCGAGGCCATAGCGAAGTCGATCCTCGAGATCGAGCCGATGGACGCCCCCGTCGTGCTCTGCGTCGGCGGAGGGCATTACGCCCCCCGGTTCACGGAGGTCGCGCTGAGCAGGAAGATGTCCGTGGGCCACATGGCCGCGAACTACGCGCTCGAGGCACTGACCGCTGAGATGATAGCCCAGATGTCGGCCAAGAGCGCAGGGGCGAAGAAAGTGTACTTCCACAAGAAGGGCATGTCGAAGCCCGTGTACAGAGAGCTCAGGGAGAGGTTCGCATCGTGCGGTTTGGAGGAGATACGCAGCGATGACCTGGAGCTGCTGGAGGTGATGCGTTGAAGGAAGCCAAGAGACCCACCTACTCTCAGATACTCAAGGAGATTAAGTCCCAGACGGACCCGGAGGCAGTAGCCGGCATGGCCCGGTACGGAATCTCCCCGGTGAACAACTACGGGGTCTGCACTCCCGTGCTGTTCGACATCGCGAGGCGCGTGGGGAATGACCACGAGCTCGCGACCCGACTCTGGGCCTCCGGGATCAGGGACGCCAGGATAGTGGCGTTCATTATAGACGACCCGAAGGCGGTCACGGAAGAGCAGATGGACACCTGGGTGCAGGACTTCAAGTCGTGGGATATATGCGACGGATGCTGCCTGCACCTCTTCGCTGACACGGCCCCCGCGGTGAAGAAGGCCGTGCAGTGGACGAAGAGGCGAGAGGAGTTTGTGAAGCGGGCGGGGTTCGTGATGATTGCCGTAATTGCCACCCATGACAAGAGGAGCGGAGACAGCCTCTTCCGCCAGTTCTTTCCGCTCATAGTCAAGGGTTCGACGGACGAAAGGAACTATGTGAAGAAGGGGGTCAGCTGGGCACTGCGGAACATCGGGAAGAGGAACCTGCGGCTGAACAAGGAGGCCATTGACATCGCTAAGCGGATCCAGAAGATAGATTCGAAAGCCGCAAGGTGGGTCGCGAACGACGTCCTGAGGGAACTGACCAACGAGAAAGTCCAAGCGAGGCTGAAGAAGAAGGCGGCCAAGAGCTAGGTTCACTTGACGATTGTGCCCTTGAACTTCTTGCCCTCGATCGCGTCCCTCAGGTTGACGAGGTCGTTGCCGTCCACCACTGCGAGCTGTATCCTGGAGCGCTCGATCACGCGCGCGCCCACTGCGTCGAAGACGTTGTTCGGCCCTGCCCCGACGGATGCAGAGCCGACGAGGTCGACCAATTCCCTGTGAGTCATCGTCGGGATCCGCTTGGCCTCGGGGTCCTTCTTCGGGTCGGCTGTGTACGCGCCGTCGACCGATGTGGCATTCACCAGCCTCCTGGCCTTCACCCTTTCGGCCAAGAGTGCGGAGACAGCGTCGGTGGTTATTCCCGGGCTGACGCCCCCCATGACCACGATTGAGTGCGTGCGGCCTGCGTGGACAGCGTCGTCGTAGTTCTTCGGGGGCACATGGTTAGCATGGTCTCCAAGTGCGGTGATAAGGAGCCTTGCGTTCAGCCTCGTGACCTCGATACCCATCTCGTCGAGGAAGCTCTCGTCTGCTCCCAAGGCACGCCCCGCCTTGATGTAATACCGCGCGATCCTGCCGCCGCCGCAGACTACGTAGAGCTTGTACTTCGAGGACAGGCCTATGAGTATCTTGGCGAGCTTCCGGATGTATGACATGTCGCCCTCGTCCCTGACCAGGACGGAGCCGCCCAGTGAAAGAACCACAGGTTCCATGGTGGTCAACTTTTATTATGGTGAACGCTCTAACCCGTAGAAATAGGCTTGGGACTGGTTCTAGTGACCGAGCTAACGGATCTCCAGAGGTACGAGTTCCGGAGGTCCCTCGAGGAGGTCAGGAAGCTCTCCGGGAGGGGTACGGAGCTCATATCATTGTACGTTCCCCCGACCAGGCAGATATCGGACGTCGCGGGATACCTGAAGAGTGAATACTCTCAGTCCTCAAACATCAAGTCCGCGAGCACCAGGAAGAACGTTCAGGCGGCGATATCGTCCATCTTGGCGCGCCTCAAGAACTTCAAGCAGCCCCCGGAGAACGGGCTCGTATTCTTCGTCGGGCACAGATCCGTTGGCGCGGACCAGACAGACATGATACAGTTCGTCCTCGAACCTCCGGACCCCGTCCCCACATTCATCTACAGGTGCGACTCGAAGTTCTACACCGAGCCCATAGAGGGCATGCTGGAGGAGAAGGAGACCTACGGCCTGCTCGTCATAGACAGGAGCGAGGCAACCATCGGGCTCCTGCACGGCAAGCGCATCATCCCGATCAAGAACATCAACTCGCTCGTACCGAGCAAGCACGGCAGGGGCGGTCAGTCGGCCCGCAGGTTCGAGCGGCTGATCGAGATCGCCGCGCACGAATACTACAAGAAGGTCGCGGACGTCATCAACGAGGCGCTCCTGACCAGGAAGGACCTGAAAGGGATACTCGTAGGGGGCCCAGGCCCGACAAAGGACTTCTTCGTCAAGAGCGAGTACCTGCACTACGAACTCCAGAAGAAGGTCATCGACACGTTCGATACTGGCTATACCGACGAGTACGGGCTGAAGGAGCTCGTCGAGAAGGCCAGGGAGGCCCTGAAGGACATCGACCTCATGAGGGAGAAGGACCTCATGCAGAGACTCCTCGAGGAGATCAGGAAGCCGGACGGCGGCATGTCCATTTACGGCGAGGAGCAGGTCAAGAACGCTCTGATGATTGGCGCTGTCGACACGCTCATCCTGTCAGAGGACATGAGGAGAGTCAGGCTGAAGCTCACCTGTCCGTCCTGTGGGGCGAAGAAGGAAGCCATGGCGAAGGATTCGACCGAGGACGTCAAGTGCGACAAGTGCAGCGCCATAATGAAGGTAGATGAGGTCGATGACCTAGTCGGCGAGTTGCACAAGATCGCGGACGCGAACAACACCAAGGTCGAGTTCGTGTCCGGCGAGAGCGAAGAAGGGCAGATGCTCATAAAGGCGTTCGGGGGCCTGGCGGGGATACTCAGGTTCAGGGTGAACTGAGGGGCGATGAAGTGGATCCGTTTCAGAAGTTCAAGGAGGAGGCTGCGGCCGCGGTGTCGGGGGCGCTGAAGGAGCTCGGAGCAGAAGACGTCCCGATAGTCCTCGACAAGGCCCCGGCCGGGATGGGGGATCTGGCGTTCCCATGCTTCCCGCTGGCGAAGAGGCTTAGAAAGGCCCCTGATGCGATTGCGAAGGACGTCGCTGGCAGGATCAAACCCCACGGCATGATAGAGAGGGTCGACACGAAGGGGGCATACGTCAACTTCACCGTGCGGTTCGGAGAGCTTGCGCAGAACGCGCTCGACGATGCGCTGTCGAAGAAGGAAAAGTTCGGCGCAGGCGTACCTAAGGGCACCAGGATACTGCTCGAGCACACGAGCATCAACCCCACGGGTCCCATCCACGTCGGAAGAGCCAGGAACCCGATCATCGGGGACACGCTCGCGCGCATCATGAGACACGCGGGGTTCGATGTGACCACCGAGTTCTATGTCAACGATGTAGGCCGCCAAGTCGTCATAATGACCTGGGGCGTGAAGCACCTCAAGCTCGACTCGGAACCCGAGAGGGAGAAGGACGACTACAGGTATGTCCTCTACTACCAGCAGGCTAACAGGATCTTGGAGGAGAAGCCGGAGGCGGTCAAGGAGATCGACGAGATGCTCTACAAGCTGGAGCACGGGGATCCCGAAGTCACCAGGCTCGCGAAGGAGAACTGCGAGACCGTCCTCAGCGCGATGATGGAGAGCCTCCACAGGATAAACATCTCCATCGACAGGTTCACGTTTGAGTCGAAGTTCGTCCAGGACGGGAGCGTCGACAGGGTCATCGAGAAGCTGAAGCAGTCCGGGTATTCCCGCGACGAGGATGGGGCGTTCCACCTCGAGCTCGAGAGCTTCGGGATCAGCGGAAGAGAGACCAAGTGGGTCTTCACGCGCGCCGACGGCACATCGCTGTACACCACCAGAGACCTCGCATATCACATGGACAAGTTCACCCGTACCGACGTCGCTGTCAACGTCCTCGGAGAGGACCAGAAGCTCGGCATGCAGGAGCTCGCAGCCGCCCTCACAATAATGGGTGTCGACAAGAAGCCGGAGATAGTGTACTACGCCTTCGTGTCACTGCCAGAAGGCAGGATGTCCACGAGGAAGGGGCGCGTGGTCAACCTCGACGACCTGATTGACGAGGCCATCGAGATCGCCTACGACGAGGTCAAGAAGAGGAGGACCGACCTCCCAGAGGAACGGATGCGCGAGATCGCACGCGTCGTTGGGCTCGGGGCGTTGAGGTTCAACATAATCAGGATACAGCCGGAGAAGCAGATCGTCTTCAAGTGGGAGGATGCGCTCAACTTCGAGGGGAGCAGCGCGCCGTTCATACAATATGCACACGCGCGCGCGTGCTCCATATTGGCCAAGGCCGGTGACTGGAACCGGTCCGCAAGCGCCGCGCACCTCACGGGCGAGCACGAGAAGGCCCTTGCGAAGACCGTCGCCAGCTTCGGAGCGGTGGTCCAGGATTGCGCACAGAGCAGGCGGCCGCACGTGCTCGCGGCATACGCACAGGACCTCGCATCCGAGTTCAACCAGTTCTACAGATACGTCCCGGTTCTGAAGGCTGAGGGGCAGACCAGGGATGCCAGGCTCGCTCTTGTCGAGGCCAGCATGTGGGCGCTCAGGAACGCCCTGACCTGCCTGGGTCTCGAGGCACCTGAGGAGATGTAGACCGTCACAGCCTGAGATTCCAGTCCCGGCGCGAGTACCTGTCTCTGACCAGGGACTTCACGAGCGCGTCCTCCTCAGGTGACAGCGACCCCTTGACGAACCTGCAGGCGAATGCCGCCCCGATCTGATAGGCGATACGGTCCTTGACCTGTTGCATCTCAGGAGTCCGTCCCAGGATGGATGACAGCGTCGCGACCCTGTCCGAGGCCGTGACCAAGGAGGGGGACTTCGCCCTGTCGACCTTGAGGACCGCAGACATGCACTCGACGTCCGTCTCAACGAGCACCGTCCCGTGTTGGAGGACTGAGCCCTTCCTGACCAGCTGCGCATTCCCCGACACCTTCCTGCCCCCGACCTCTACGTCGTTGGGCGGCCTGAACCTGGCGTCCACACCGAAGGAGCTGACTGCCTTCGCTATCGCAGAGCATATGGTCCTGAAGCATTCAGGCCTCCCTCCGGGCAGGTCGTCCTCCGACACCACCAGACCATATATCAACTGACCAGAGTCCGTGTAGATCGCGCTGCCGCCGGACTTCCTGCGTACGAGCGCGACCTCGCGCCTCGCGCATTCTTCGATGTCCGCGACCTCTGCGGCCTTTTGGAAGTACCCGAGTGATATCGTGGGCACGCACCTGCGGTAGAAGTGCAGCGTGTTCGGGGAATCGCCATTGGCGTGCGCCTCCAGGATCGCCTCGTCAAGGGCGGCGGACTCCGGAGGCCCAACGACCCCGCTGTCGACCAGTCTCCACTCGGATGGCATCTGCGCTCGCCATGTGAGAATGAAAAGTGTGGTTAAGAGGTTTCCGGGGTTTCGAGGACGGTCTATTCCTCTTGCTCCTGCTTCGACTTCTTCTCGCGCCTCGGGCCCTTGTCGCGCTTCGACCATCTGGCCCTGAAGAAGAGTAGCAGCGGGATGAGCACGATTACGGCGATGACGCCGCCCCAGAGAGCGTACGACTTCCAGGCCGCTTCCTCGACTACGAGGGCTCCATCACCGCTCGCGACCGAGGTGGACTCCTTGAGCTGGTTCGTGCTCGTCGCGTTTACCCTGAGGGTGTAGGTACCCTTGGAGCCGAAGGACACGGAGAACTTGACCTGGACGGTGCCGCCGATCTCAACGCTCGTTACCGCGGCGCCGGTCGTCGTGTTGTACATCTCGCTCGACTGTCCCAGGAGGTCCAGCGTGCCGTCCGCGTTCACCTTGTAGAAGTACACGATGACGTTGGTGGCGATCTCGCTGCCCCTGTTGGTCATGTTGACCAGTACGGTCCCGCTCTTGTCCTCGGTGAAGTTCCCTGGCTCGAAGTATATCCTGTCTATCTTCATGTTGGGCCTCGGGCCCTGAGCGATGGTGATGAACTTGGATGTCTTCAGCCAGTTGCCGGAGACGTCCGTGACGTTCAAGACGACCTGGACCTGGCCTATCTGGGCGTATGCGTGCGTGACGTTAGAACCGCCCTCGGTCCCAGTCAAGTTCGTCCAAGCGCCGTCGCCGAAGCTCCACGAGTAGTGCAGCAGAGTCGAGTTGTCGGTGTTGTCGGTGGTCGCAGTCGCGTCAAAGGCCAATGTCTGGTTCTCGATGAGGCTCGAGCCCCAGGTCGCATTCTTCACGACAAAGGAGACCTTCGGGTCCTCGGTGTCGTTGACGAACACCTTCAGCGTGGTGTTCTTCCACTGGCCGACCACATCGGTCACGTTCAGGACCACGGTGAAGTTGCCCGCATCCGCGTACGCATGCGTCACGTTCTGCTCCGCCTGCTCCCACGGTATCCTGGCGGACTTGTTGCCGTCGCCGTAGTCGAACTCGACGAATGCGATTGTCCGGTTGAGCCTGTCTATGCCGTCACCGTCTCCGACCGTGACCACATCGTCCAAAGAGTCCGTCGCGTTGAATATGACCGTATCCCTCTGGTCGATCGTGATCGCGTTGTCGACGATCGTCTCGTTGTACACCGATATCACGGGCCTCGGCATCTGACCGTCGCAGGTCACGTTGAGGACAGTTGAGTTCGATATGCCGGCGACATCAGTGATGGTCAGTGTGACGTACCTCATCGCGGCTGCGGTCGTGTAGTTGTACGTGTATGCTACGTCCCATGTCGTGACGGGTGTCGAGCCGTCTGCGAAGTCCCATGTGTACTGGAGCGGGTTGCCGTTGGGGTCGTATGAATCCGCCCCTGAGAAGGTGGCGTTCACGCCCACCCTGACGACGTACCTCTCGACCGTCCCGTTGTCGTCCGTGTCTACGTATACATGGTCACTTACGCCCTTCGGGTTCTCGACCGCTCCCTTCGCAGAGGCCTTCTCCGACTTCTGGAAGTCGAGCGCCGCTATCTCGGTCGCCGAGCCGGACACATGGTCAAGCACGACATCGGTGTAGCCGAGCACCTCGACGTTCGCGGTCGTGCTGTTCCGGACGAGCTCGTATCCTGTGACGAGCCCAATCTCGTACCTGTAGTCGACCGCGGGCGTGTCAGGCCTCACGTATGCTAGGGAGTTGTTGTAGTTGGACGCGTCGTCATCAATCCCGCTTGAGGCGGAGTACGCGCAGCTGTAGGTGTACAACACGCCGTCATGAGAGGTGACAGAGCCGGCGACCAGGTTCATCATGAACCCCGTCGTGGTCGTGCTCGACATGTACGCGGTGTTGTTCACCGTCAAGAGGTTCGAGCTCGACACATACTGTGGCCCGTAGCCATCGACCTTGCTGATGAAAGCTGCGACCTCTCCGGCGTCCAAGGTGCCATCGCCGTTGCCGATGCCGGGCGCGAGGTCGATCTGCATCCTGAGGCTGCCCATGTCGCTGTACTTGAGACCGGGGTACGCGTCGTCGTACGACCAAGTCGTATTGACATATAGAGAGAATCCGAGGAAGTTCGTGGTGTAGTCCATGCTCACTAGCTCGGTCCGCTTCGTCTGCGCCGCAAGACTGATTGTGAGCGGCACATCGGCGGCTGCAACAGCAACGCTCCTAACATCGGCAGCGCAGCCGTACCCGTCGACCACGAGCATGAAGTTGCCCAAGTAGGCGTCGAAGACCATCGCGCTCCCGACGCTCTTCAGGACCCTCTTCACTGCCGGGATCGAGTTGTCGGTGTTGATGAGATACGCCACGACGTTAGACGCCGGGCTTCCCGTCGCGTTGGTAACGAAGCTGTAGACTTTCTTCGACACTGTCATGGTGATGGTCCGGGTGTCGTCACCGGTTACGGCCACTGGCAGTGTGTAAGTCTCGTACCCGCGGGCCACCACGACCAGGTCGTAGTCTCCAACGGTCGGGCTGTTGAACATGTCGACCACTACCCATCCGCCCAAGGCGTTCGTCACGCCCTTCGCAACGAACTCACTTAGCGCGGGGTCGTAGAACCCGACGGTCGCGCCGACGATCTTCTGACCGCCTGGCGTCCTAACCGACACGTTCCACTGCCACTGTGTGTCCGGGAACTTGTCGAGAGTGACCGACGGCGTCGTGTAGCTGACCGTTCCCTCGAACCTGAACTCTGAAGCCGCGAACTTGTCCCAGTAGTCATTATGCGTCACATCGAGCCTGTAATAGCCTGATGGCGCGCCGTTGACCACGTACGAGTTGACGTCGGCCGTGTACTGGGCAGCTATCAAGGAGCCTGTGTGCACGTTTGTGAGGTTCACCCAAGCGTCGGTGACAGGTGACCCGCCATACAGAACGGGCACGTAGATGTTCGCCGTGCTGGCGGCCTGAGACTTGCCCACCAGGGGGAAGGCCCCCATGGCCGACAAGGTCAAGACCAGCACGATAAGGCTTGCTGATAGCTTGCTCTTATAGTCGTTCGTCATAGCTATTCCCCTCGTTCCCGCGGGAATCGCAACCAAGACCCCCCATCGGAAAAAGGTATTCCGGCGAATAGATTGCCCCTTTATAAGCTTTAGCCATGGCCAAACATGCCCTGCCAGATGGCCAGCATGCTGGTCCCCTACGACCTCACCCGCGTCAGGTGACTATCTTCTTCACCTGGTCCGTCTCGATCGCGCGTCGCACCTCAACGGCCAAGCGCCTGCCCGTGCTCATGTTGGTCCGCCAGGTCGTGTTCCCGTAGGGGTGGCCTACCCACATGTGGACGTTCGTTCCTCCACCCACTCGCGGTGCCACATCGTATATGTGGAACTTCAGGTCCTTGTCGACGCAGGTCTGCAGGCAGAACGGGCCTATGATCCCCGGGGCGTAGTGCTCCTGGGTCGCCTTTACGTATTTCTCCGCCAGGTCGAACGCGCCCTCTATGAGCGACTCGCGCATGGTCGCCGAGTTGTGGCCGCAGACCGTGTACTCCGGGGTCGCCTGCGCACCCTCAAGAGTCATCTGCTGGGGCGCAGGCAGGCGCACGTGCCCGTCGAGGGACGTCTCGAACCGCCAGTCGACGCCTATGAGCTCTATCCGCTCCATCTTGTTCTCCAGGGGCGAATAGAAGAAGTCCAGGTTGAAAACCGGGCCTATGATGTACTCCTCTATACGGGCCTCCGCGAGGTCCTCCTCCGTTATGACGTTGTGGAATATGAGCGCCCTCGACTTCTCCCTGAACTCCTTGTAGGACGCGGCGGTGAAGAACCCGCGCTCGAGCTTCTTCACCTTGTGGTGCAGCTTGACGATGACCAGGCCTGTGATGTCCTTCGGGTCCTTGATACGCTTCGGGAACGGCAGCCCCGCCCTTTCGAGGAGCCAGTAATAGTCCTTCTCCTCGCCTCGCTCCTCGCTCCTGAGGAGCGCCCTCGAGCCGACGAGAGGCACCTCGAAGTTGTCCTCTATCTCCTTGAGGTCGACGTACGACGTGAACGATCGGTTCGGGACGAAGAGCACGCTCTCGTTCTTGAGCCGGTCCTGGAACTTGGGCTCCATCATCTCCTTGAACTTCTTCAGTGTCCAGCACTCGTCGACGACGCCCCGGACGGCTTTGCCCTTGCCGTCCCTCTGGCACCTGAAGTACCTCGCATAGGTCTTCTCCCTGCCCTCCTGGCAGATGCCCAGCGTCCTGAAGCCCTCCTCGACGGCACCGTCGCAGACGTCGAGAGCCGAATGAGACGCAACCATCCCGATCTTGGCCTTCTTCAGGTCGTACGACTCCACGACCTCGAAAATCCTGTCCCTGCTGATCAACTCACAGCCCCCCTCACGGCCGAACTACTGGTCGCGCGAGTCATCGGGTTTTGTGTATATTACCTTGACCTCGGGGGCTCCAAGACCACCTCGTCGAGCCGGATGCCGAGCTGAGAATACACCGTCTTGAAACCGAACTTCTCGTAGAGCCGCTTCGCCCGGGGATAGCTGGTGTGGAGGTAGCACGAGGTCACTCTGCCCGCGAACTGCGTGATTGCGCACTTCATCAGCTCTGACCCAAGGCCTTCCCCCTGCCTAGCCGGAGACACATATATGTCGAATATCAGCCCGACATCGCCCTCGAGGCGGGTGATGACGAACCCTCCGTCCATCACGAATGTCGAGAAGGTCTTGTCCGAGCGCATCCGCCTGAGCCTGAACATCGACTCCAGCTTCGTCTCGTCGTAGTACTCAGAGAACAGCCTGACTGCCTCCCGCTTGTTGCTGCTGGAGACGGGCTGCACGTTGTGCTGGTAGCCGATTGGCCTGTCCAAGGTCATCCTCCACATCGTGATCGGGTCGTACCTCCTGATGTACCTCCCCATGTCCATCGAGAAGACCGCCCAGGACTTGTTGGCCATCGCCAGGAACTCAAGGAGGCACCTCGCGACCTGCTCGAAGTCTTCGGTGTTCGATGCCACCATCATCCCGAGCCGGCGCTCCGGCTCGCAGACGATCCTGGCGGTTGTGCCGTCGTCCGTGTAGAAGGCCCAGGCCTTCCTCGCCCCGAGGTCCACTTCGATCCCGTGCATGTGGTCTGTGTTCTTCGTGTCGACCCGCAAACCCCCCGCATCGAACAGGCTGTCATCCATGGGGAGATCGTACGTGGTCATCATCACGCACTGCATCGAAGGCTTCGTCGGGATAGCCCTTGTCAGCCTCCAGCCGCTCTTCTGCAAAGCGCCCCTGAGGAGGTTGTGCTTGTTGTCGAGGACGAGCACCTTGGAGTATGGGCGGGCCGTGAGGTCGTCCCGCAGCTTCGTCCTCGACGCATCTGAGAGCTTCATGTTCCTCGGAGACGCGTGCAGGAATCCCCTCGCGACGCCCTCCCTCAGCGGCATCAGCTCCAGCGAGAGGGCTCTCTCGCCGTCCCTGACGACTATGACGTCGTCCTTGAGCGCTGTCCCCGGAGAGGTCGGCAAGGGGTTCGACGCCCCCGCCTAGAAGAAATAGAACCCGACGCCGTATTCCTTCGCGCACTTCGAGATGGCCTCTAGCCTGTTGAGCGTGCCCTCGATCCTCCGGACTATCATCTTGCCCTCTGCTGGGGATTTCTCCCGGAGCGTCTTGATTTCGGCGAGGAGCTGGTCCGCGTCCTTCGCCGGGAGCACCTTCTTCGACTCCGCCAGCTCGTTGACCTTCGCGAGGATGTTCAGGCCGTACTTCTTGGCCAGCTCAGGGACGGGTGATCCGCTCGGCCCGAAGTTGCCGACGCAGCCCTTCTTGTTGTCCCACGAGAGCCCGCACTTGGCGCAGGTGGCGTACATCTCGTCGAACTCCAGCAGGTCCCATTCGGTGACGGTGTTCTCCTTCTTGCCCGCCCCGGCGAGGTCCTTGCGCTCAGCGACAGGGACCTTCTCGACGAGGACCCACTTGGTCTTGACCTCCTTCACGAACGGCTCGAGCATCTTCCTGTCGACGTCGTCCTTCACCTTTTCTAGGAACAGCTCGTCGCCTTCCACCTTCAGCCTGGACTTCTTGAAGAAGGCGTCCATCCTGTCCTTCCCCAGCTTCTCAGTCGCCTTCTTGAGGTCGACTATCCTGTCGACGTCCACATATTTCTCCCATCTTCCCGGGTCGTCCAGGAACACCTTCACGGTCGAGAGCTTCTTTCCCTTGCAGAGCGCCTTGTCAGATTCCAGCTCCATGATAGCCATGTTGAGACCCATCGATTCACCAGCTGTCTCAGCCTCGTGAGACTCCACGCCCGCATTAAAGCTTTTCCTGCACAAGCGCGCATTGTGACCATGCAAGGCTGCAATAGTCTAATCTATTACCTTCGCATGCGCCTTCCTGAGCTTCGGAGGAAGGACCATGTCCAAGGCTATGTTGCGCGTTCTGTCCGCGGACGAGATCGAACTTGTGCACCAAACTTCCCTCAGGATACTGGCCGAGGTGGGCGTGAAGATAGACAGCCCCTCGGTGCTGGCCATGATGGAGAAGGCAGGGGCGAGCGTGGACAAGGCGAAGCAGACGGCCCGTATCGACGAGAGGATGGTCGCGCAGGCGCTCCGGTCCGTTCCGAGGACCGTCAATGTGGCCTCGAGAGGAGGCAGGGACATCAAGGTCCCAGACGCCGGGGTGCAGCTCATATCTCCTGACGGGCAGCCGCCCGCGATCTTCGACCTGGAGACGGGAAAGAAACGCCCGTCGACCCTCAGGGACGTCGTCAACCTCGCGATCCTGTGCGACGCACTGCCGCAGGTCGACTTCATCTGGCCGCCGGTCATCGCGACTGACATGCCCTCCGACAAGTCGTCCTGCTACGAGTTCCTCGCGACCATGGCGTACTCGTCCAAGCACATACAACATGGGGCGATATCCGCGGACGAGGCGAACTTCCAGGTCGAGGTGGCCTCCGCGGTTCTGGGGTCCAGGGAGGAGCTCAAGAAGCGCCCTATATTCTCGGACGTCTGCACTCCCATCTCACCCCTCAGGTACGACAGAGGGGAGGCCGAGGCGCTCGTCGTGCTCTCTCGGGCCGGCATACCGATGGTTCAGCTGAGCATGGGCATCGCGGGACAGGTTACCCCCGTGACGGTCGCCGGCTCGCTCGCGATCATCAACGCCGAGAACCTGTGCGGCATCACCATCTCACAAGTCGCGAGCCCGGGCGCGCCGAACTTCTACTCCTCGTTCTCTGGAGTTGCGGACCTCAAGACGGGCGTCTTCCTGGGGGCCAGCCCGGAAGGAGTCCTCATGGACGTCGCATCTGCGGAGATGGCCAGGCGATACGGCCTGCCGACTTGTGCAGGAGGTCCCGGGAACTCGGCCAGGACCCTTGGGGTCGAGGCGGGGTGTCAGTCCACATACAGCCTGATGGCATCGGTTCTCGCCGGCTCCGACATGATGGTCGGGTTGGGAGGGCTCGACAGGGACGGGATGGTCTCCTACGAGAAGCTGGTCATGGACTCCGAGGCCTGGAGATGGCTCCAGCGGCTAAGGTCCGGCATCGAGGTGAACGACGGCACTCTTGCATTCGACGCAATCAGGCGTCAGGGGCCCTCGGGCGTGTTCCTCTCCGACCCGCACACGCTGAAGTTCATGCGCAAGGAACTGATGATACCGCAGATTACTGCATATCACGCGCCTGGGGAGCCTGACCATTCGAAGGACGATCTGGTCGAGCACGCCAAGAAGAGAGTGAAGGACATACTCGCGACGCACAAGCCCAGACTGTTCACACCGGAAGAGGCCGCCAGGGTCGGCAAGGTCGCCGAGAAGTATGGCATCCTGCTCAAGGACGGGAAGCAGATCTTCGAGCACGCATGAGTGCTACAACCTCCTCTTGAAGAGCTTCTCAAGGTCCGAAGGCGAGAGGACTATCATCGTTGGTCTGCCGTGCTCGCACGTGAAAGGGCTCTTCGTGGCGACAAGCTCGGAGACGAGCTGGCGCATCTGCGCCTGCGAGAGGGATTCGCCTGCCCGGATGGCGGTGTGGCACGCGACCCTCCAGATGACGTCGAGCCCGAGCCTCTTGTCGGGCGCGGTGTTCGCCAGGTCCCCGAGTACGTTCCTGAAGGCTGACTCCCCCTGCGCGACGCCGAGGACCGTCGGAATCGACCGGAGAGCATGAGCACCCTTCCCGAACGGCTCTGCCTTGAAACCCGTCTTCTCAAGGGCGTCCCGGTTCTCCTCCAGGATCTTCTCTTCAGATGGTGAGAGGCGGACCACCAAGGGAGTGAGCAGCGTCTGCGAGACCTCCTTGCCCGACTCGATAGAGTTGAGGATTGATTCGTAGACCACCCGCTCCGCCGCGGCATGCTGGTCAATCAGCAGCAGGTTGCCTTTCGACTCCGCCAGTATGTAGGTGTTCATCACCTGTGCCAAGGGGACGATGATCGGGTGAGCGGCCTGTTTCCCGTCCCCGTGCTCCACATCCAGGGCGGCCTGCACGGTGCGGACCATCTCGGTGTCGGGGATGCCGGTCACGGGCCCGAAGGACTGTGAGAACCTCGTGAGATCGTACTGATATGTCAGGTCCGGGGATTCCAGCGCGCGGAGGACGCACGACCTCAAAGCTTCGGCGACCGCGTGTTCGTCGTCGAACCTCACCTCTCGCTTCGACGGATGCACATTGAAGTCGACCACCGACGGGTCTGCGAATAACCTCACAACACCGACCGGGTATCTGTCCTTCATCAGTTTGGAGCCGTAGCCCGCCACGACTGCCGAGACCAATCTCTGACTCTTGACGGGCCGGTCGTTGACGAACAGTCTGAGGTCGCTCGGGGACGCCTTGGAGTGCTCCAACCTTCCCAAGTACGCCTCGACCCGCACGTCGCCCGTATCCGCCTCTCCCGACAGCATGTTCTCTGCGACCCTGGGACCGAACGCGGATGCGAGCGAGCCTCTCATGCCTTCCGCGGCCGAATGCACGATAGCCGGTTCACCATCAGAGAGAAGCGAGAACGCAATCCCCGCCCTTGTCAGAGTGTAGTTGACAACTACGTCCCTGCAATGGGCCAGCTCGACGCTCTTCCCCTTCATCGACTTGCGTCTCGCGGGGACGTTGAAGAAGAGGTCGTGGACAGATATCTCCGTCCCTGGCGGGCACCCGACTGTGGACACCCCCGATATCCTTCCGCCTTCCACAACGATCTCCGTCCCCTCATCGGAGCCGTGCTCGCGCGTGCGCAGCATGACCTTTGACACCGCGGATATCGCCGCGAGGGCCTCCCCTCTGAACCCGTATGTCGATAGCCTCTGGAGGTCTTCGATTGAAGATATCTTGCTCGTCGCATGCCTTTGGAAGGCCGCCCTCGCATCCTCACGGGACATCCCGCAGCCGTCGTCCTTCACTGAAACGAGCGCACGGCCCCCTTCGCCGATGGATACTGAGACCGAGCCCGCGCCCGCATCGAGCGAGTTCTCCATGAGTTCCTTGACTATCGAAGCCGGTCGTTCGACGACCTCGCCTGCGGCGATCTTGTCCACTGTGGCGTCGTCGAGGACCCTTATCCTACCTGCCACGGGCACCACCTAGCTTCTTTTTGAGTTCGTTGAGCTTGACGTACGCCTCCATCGGCGTGAGCCTGGACACGTTGATCCTCCGCAGCTCATCCTCGATGGTCGGCTCCTTGTCCGGCGTCAGGAGAAGCGCCTGCCTCTGCGACCTCTTGCCCGCCTTGACCTCGAGCACGTTCTCCTCCTCGATCCTCTCGAGCACTTGCTCCGCCCGTCCTGTGACCTCGTGAGGAACCCCTGCGAGTTTGGCGACCTGGATGCCGTAGCTCTTGTTGGCCTTCCCCGGCACGACCTTCCTCAGGAACACCACCTCCTGGCCTTCCTCCTTCACGGACATGGCGTAGTTCTTGACACCTTCCAGGGATTCTGCGAGCTCGGTCAGCTGATGATAGTGCGTGGCGAAGAGCGACTTCGCCCCCACCTTCGAGTGGTCATACAGGTACTCCGAGACCGCCCATGCGATCGCGAGCCCGTCGAAGGTGCTCGTGCCCCTGCCGACCTCGTCCAGCAGTATAAGGCTGTTCTTCGTCGCGCTGTTGAGTATGTTCGCGAGCTCGGTCATCTCGACCATAAATGTGGACTGTCCGCGGGACAGGTCGTCGAACGCCCCCACACGCGTGAATATGCGGTCCACGAGCCCTATCCGCGCCTCAGATGCGGGTACGAACGAGCCCGCCTGGGCCATGATCACGATTGCCGCAATCTGCCGGAGATACGTAGACTTCCCTGCCATGTTCGGCCCCGTCAAGATGATCAGCCTGTTGAGATTCGTGTCCAGGTACGCGTCGTTCGGGACGAACGAGCCCATGAGGGTCTTCTCGACCACCGGATGCCTTCCGTTCCTCACGATTATCGTATCGCCCCGGTCGACGACCGGCCTCGAGTAACGCGATGACACCGCGACCTCCGCGAAGGAATGCAGGACATCGACTGCCGCCATCGACCGTGAGATCCCCCTGATTTCCTCTGCGCGGGTGGCGATCTCGGCCCTCACCCTGACGAACGCCTCGTATTCGATACCGCAGGATCTCTCTTGGGCGGACAGGATGGCTCGTTCCTTCTCCTTGAGCTCCGGAGTGACGAACCGCTCGCCGTTGGCGATGGTCTGTTTCCTCTCGTACTCTGGCGGGACCTGCTTCAGATAGGACTTGGACACCTCTATGTAGTACCCGAACACGTTGTTGAACCCGACCTTGAGATTCTTGATCCCCGTCCGCTTCTTCTCGGATTCCTCCAGTCCGGCAATCCACTGCTGTCCTTCTCGCGAGGAGCGTCTGAGCTCGTCGAGCTGCGGGTAGTATCCGTCCTTGATCAGGCCGCCCTCCTTGAGAACCACCGGAGGGTCGTCGACGATTGCCCTTGCGATTAGCGCGGTGACTTCTGAGACGTCGGCCATGGATGATGCGAAACCCTGCAGGAGCGATGCGTGACGTCCATCGAGCGTCTTCTTCAGTTCGGGCAAGCACTCGAGGCAGACTCTGATGGCCACGAGGTCCCTGGCGTTCGCGCTCCCGTATGCGACCCGGCTGATGAGCCTCTCGAGGTCACGCACCTCGGACAGGGACGAAGCGATGTCCGTCCTGGAAATCGTGTCCCCCGCGAGCTCCTCGACAGCATCGAGCCTGCCGTTGATGGCCTCAACGTCCATCAGAGGCTCCGTGATCCACTTCCGCAGGAGACGAGCGCCCATGGGAGTCTGGGTCCGGTCGAGCACCGAGACGAGTGAGTTTGCTTGGCCCCCGTCCCGGACATTTCTGATGACCTCGAGGTTCCGCAACGTGGTCTGGTCGAGCACAAGCTTGTCCGATGTGGAGAAGTATCTCGGCCGCGAGAGGAACCCCAGGTCGCGCTTCTGAGTGGTTTCGAGGTATCTAGTGACGGCGCCCACGCTGGACACTGCCAGCGGCTTGTCCCCAAGGCCTAGGCCTTCTACCGACTGCACCTTGAGATTCCGCTTGATTGCGGACTCCGCGGACTCCCTCAGGAACGCGAGGTCCTCCAGCTCGGTCATCGAGGCCCCGGCGAGGTTGAACTCGTCCACGAGGACCCTCACTCCGAACCCCGGAGGGTGCAGTATCTCCTTCGGGCCCCTCTGCGCGAACTCCGCGAGGACCTTCGACTCTGCATCCTCACCTTCGATCTGTGTGACCGTGAATTCACCCGTCGAGATATCGACGAAAGCCAGCCCGTAGCCGTCTTCTCCGACGGACAGCGCCATCAGGTAGTTGTTGGACTTCCCGTCCAGGACCGAGCTCTCGAGCACGGTGCCTGGCGTCACTATCCTCACGACGTCCCTGTCGACCAGCCCTTTGGCGAGCTTCGGGTCCTGGAGCTGCTCGCAGATGGCGACCTTGTAGCCCTTGCTGACGAGTATGGGCAGGTAGGTGTCAAGCGCGTGCCACGGCACCCCGCAGAGTGGTATTCTCTCCTTCTTGCCCTTCTCGCGCGATGTGAGGGTGATCTCAAGAACCTTAGAGCCGAGGACGGCGTCCTCGCCGAACATCTCGTAGAAGTCTCCCATCCTGTAGAGAAGGATGCAGTCTCTGTAGTTCTCCTTGATGCGGAAGTACTGCTCCATCATCGGCGTGGTCGCCCTTGCCACTGCCTTGCTCCCCCGCTGGAAAAAGAAGGGCTTCCGTATTTCTACTTATGCTCAGGGCGTCTGAGGACGACTGACAATCTCTTATAGCGGTCGCAGGTTACAGTGTGTGGCATCATCCTAGCTTGAGGAAGGAATCTCCCATGAACGACTCGGGACCTCTCACTGTGTACACCGACGGTGCGGCCAGGGGAAATCCGGGGCCGGCCGCGATAGCCTATCTGATATTCGACCCCCAGGGGACCGTCTTGGAAAAGGACGCCAAGTTCATCGGCCACCGGACGAACAACGAGGCCGAGTACGAGGCCCTGATTTGGGCCATCGAGAGGGTCCGGGAACGTAGCTGCGGCGAGGTCAGGTTCTACTCCGACAGCGAGCTGGTCGTCAAGCAGGTCAACATGCAGTACAGGACGAATGACAGGCGTATGGAGATCTTCGCCGCAAGGATCAGGACGAACACGAACCTCTTCGAGAAGTTCTCGTTGGAGCATGTGCGGCGGGAAAACCCCAGGACGCAACTGGCGGACAAGATGGTCAACGACGTCCTGGACGAAGAAGGCAGGTAGCCCCGGGAGGATTCGAACCTCCGTCGCAGGATCTCTCCTTGCGAGAGCAATCCAGAGTCCCGCATGATTGACCGCTACACTACGGGGCTTTTGTGCCGAAAGTCGCTATTCCGCTCCCCGTATTTAATGGATTAGAATGGACGGGGGAGGAGCGGTCGCTGCTGGCGTTGCGCGACCTTCATATCCCTGCCGAGCACTCTTAGGGTGGTCTCCAGATGAACCACCGGCAGAGGCTCGAGGCCTGTCGCGAGGTGGTCGACAGGCTTCTCGGAAAACACGCTGACGGAATCAAGGCGATAGCCGTGCTGGGGTCGGTCGCGCGGAGAGAGGACGAGGAGCATTCAGACATCGACATGATGGTCATCGTGTCGGAAAATTCCAGCCTGAAGTCGCATGTCTTCGTCCTGAACGGCTGTCTGTTCTGCGTTGGAGTGCGGACTGAAGAATCCTGGAAGAGGGAACTAACAGAACCCAACAGCCACCTCAGCCTGTCCGTGGGATCTCTGATGCACATCCTGCCGGGCCACGACCCGAACGGTGTGTTCAAGCGGCTCGCAACAATGGCCAACGCGCTCCCCGCCGAGTGCTGGAGGAACGCGGTCAGAGACAGCATGGAGGCCATAATCGAGGATCTCGGGAGAGCCAGGAACGCTTACGAACGGCACGACTTCAGGACATTCAGGATCGACGCGGTCAGCGTGGCCATTTCCATGGCGTTGGTTCAGGCGAACCTCAGGAGAATCCCGGTAGCGACGGAGAAGGACCTCTACTGCATCTTCGAGGACTTCCATGGCAAGGACACTGAGCCCGCGAGAGCGTTCAGGATCGCCGCGAGGGTCGAAGACGGCGGAGACGACGATGTTATGGACGCGTTGAACTACCTTGGAGACTACCTCGTGAGGGAATCCTTGAAACACTCGGCCATGGTGCAGATGCACAGGTCCGCGAGCAGTTACTCGCCGCCCTGAGCAGATGAGGTCACTTTCTCAGGCGGTCGATGGCGGCGACCATCTTGGCCTGGACTGCGTCGATGCCGCCGGAGCCGTCTATGTCAACTAGCTTCCCCTTCTTGCGGTAGTGTTCTACAAGCGGGGCAGTCTGCTCCTGGTAGACCTTGAGCCTGTTCCTGACTGTGGCCTCCTTGTCGTCGTCCCTCTGGATAAGCTTCAAGCCACACTTGTCGCAGACGCCTTCGCTCTTGGGCGGGTTGAACTTGACGTGGTAGACCGCGGCGCAATTAGGGCATATCCTGCGGCCGACTGCGCGCTCGACCAGGACTTCGAAATCGACCACTATGTTCAGAACGAGGTCGATGTCCGTCATCTTCTCGAGCTCCTTCGCCTGTCCCATGGTCCTGGGGAAGCCGTCCAGAAGGTAACCGTTCGCGCAGTCCGGTTTCGAGACCCTATCTGAAATCATCTGCACGATCAGGTCGTCGGGGCCGAGCCTGCCCGAGTCGAGATAGGCCTTGACCTTGAGCCCGATGGGGGTCTTCTTCGCGACGTGTTCCCGAAGCAGGTCGCCCGTGGCGACCTGCGGTATACCGTACCTCTTCGACAGCTTCTGTGCCTGGGTGCCTTTGCCAGCACTCGGCGGGCCGAAAACGACGAGCTTCATCATAGCGACCGGCCGAACGATAATGTAGGGTGTACTTATGGCTTGTCCAAGGGCCCAGATGACGCTCAGCGGACCGGTATTGTAACGACGTCCAGACGCAGCTCGACGTAGTAATGACCGGGTAGGCCGAACACGGACGGGCCGATGTGTCCACGGAGCTCTTCGGTTGGCGCATATCCCCCCCACGACGCGATGTAATATCCGTCGAACTCGTGGTTCCAAACCGTGTCCTCGTGCACGTGCACCAGCCGGATGGTCGTCTTGGCCAACGAAAGGCACATCTCGTCGGCCAAGGGGTCGTATGTGATTCTGATCTTGAACTCGTGTGCCGAGAGGGGGTCGGCGAGGCCCGTGTCCAGGACAAGCTCCATGGTGACCTCGTCGCCTGAGAGGACAGTCACGCTGCGGGGCGACACGATCGATACGCCGTAGTCGGCGGTGAACTCAAAACCCCCATGTGACTCCCCCGCGTCGCTGACGAACAGGCTCCCCGATACGAAATCGAGCCTGTACTCGGTCCTTTCGGCGTCCCTGGACCCGCCTGTGATCCCCCCGGCCAGCAGTAGCACTATCGCTAGGACGGCTACAAGCCATCCTGTTCCCGGCTTCCACATCTGGCCTGTTAATTGTCCGCCATCGGACATATATCTAGCGGTCATTGTGTGTGAAAATCATTTTATGTGACTGGCATCATTATTGCCGAAGGTGTCCCGATGAAGAGGGGGGTAGCAGAGGAACTGGAGAAGATCGTCGGAAAGGACCGCATGTCCACCAAGGTAGCGGACCTCTACGTCTACGGCTTCGACGCCTCCATACACCACAAGGACCCCGACGTCGTCGTCAAGCCCGCTAACGCTCAAGAGGTCTCGGATATTGTCAAGCTAGCCGTCCGCACACGCACCCCGGTCATACCAAGAGGCGCGGGCACGGCGATGTGCGGGCACACGGTCCCGCTCAAGGGCGGCATCATCATCGACATGACGTTGATGAACAAGATCAAGGAGGTCAGGGTCGAGGACCTCTACTGCGTAGTCGAGCCGGGAGTCATATATGACAAGCTCAACGCAGTGCTCGGGAAGAAGGGGTTCTGGTTCCCCACGACTCCCGGTAGCGGCGAGGCGTGCACCATCGGCGGGATGGTGGTCACCAACGCCTCCGGGATGAGGGCCATCAAGTACGGCGCGACCAGGGATTACGTGCTCGGCCTAGAGGTCGTGCTGCCGACGGGAGATATCATCCACACGGGGACCCGCACGCTGAAGAACTCGTCAGGTTACCAGCTCGACAGGCTTATGGTCGGCTCCGAGGGAACCCTCGGGATAGTGACCGAGATCACGCTCAAGCTCGCTTTCAAGCCCAAGGCCTCAGCGATGACGCTCGCAGCCTTCAACTCCCTCGCGGACGCTGGCAGATGCGTGTCCAACATCATCGCCAAGCCCCTCATGCCCTCCGCCATCGAGCTGATGGACTCAGTGTGCATCAAGGCCGTGAACAAGTGCATGAACGTCGGCCTCCCGGATGCGGCGGCGATATGCATGATCGAGGTCGACGGACATCCCGTAGCGGTCGAGGAGGAACTCAAGACGGTCGAGGAGATCGCCAGACAGAGCGGCGCGTTCTTCACGGAGGCGTCGCGGGACAAGAAGAGGATTGACTACTGGACCTACGCGAGGAAAGCCATCATGCCCTCGCTGTCCAGGTACGGCGACAAATTCGTTTCCGTAGCGCTTGCGGACGACATGTCAGTGCCGATCTCGAAGATACCCGAGGCTGTCGTCGCCTTCCAGAAGATCGCGGAGCAGAACGGCGTGGTCGTCGGGACCTATGGCCATTCCGCGGACGGCAACCTCCACACGAAGATGCTTGTCGAACCCAACTCGAAAGACAGCTGGCTCAGGGGAGAGAAGGCCGTCGGGGAGATCTTCGACAAGGTGCTCGAGCTGGGCGGGACGGTCACCGGAGAGCACGGCGTGTCCATCACCAAGGCGCCTTACATGAAGAAGGAGAGGGCTGATTCCATCGCGACGATGAAGGCCATCAAAAAGGCCCTGGACCCGAAGAACATCATGAACCCGGGGAAGATGTTCGACTGGGAAGGGTCCATAATACAGCACCTGCGGTACCCTGCGTTCCTCGAGCAGGAGTGCGACAAGCCTGAGTGCGGACAGCCTAAGCTCGACGACAAAGCCTGCAGCAAGTAGGGTCTGACCCCGCGTCATTCCCCGAGATGGACAACTTATTTACAGCACCTAGGCATAGGTTCAGCCCGTGAACGACCCCAGACGTCGTGCGACCGGATCCCTCTACTGGTGCGACCCTTGCAACGTGCCGCTGATAGGCAGGAGCTGCGGCAGGTGCGGCGGGTCCGGGAGACAGGTCGAGCTTTCGCCGCCAGGGGAGGTCCGCCTCATGCTCGATGGGACGAAGAGGCGCATCCGGTACCTCTTCCTCAGGGACTTCGGAGTCCAACAGCTCATTCCAGACATCGCCGTGTTGAACAAGTCCTCGGGGGACGACAGAGCCGAGGAGGTCATCGTGGACGGCAGGAGGGTCGCGTTGCTCACGTACGATTTGGAGAAGCGGGACCACTCTCTCACATTGCGCATCGAAGGCGCGCGCATGCTCGCACGCCTCAACCCCAAGAAGGTGTTGACCCTGAGCAAGGCGGGCGGGCACATGAAGGGCAACTACCTCCCGAAGGAGTCCATTGCCTCCGCCGACCCGGGCATCAGGACGGGCGACGAAGTCATCGTCGAGATGGGCAAGTTCATAGGATGCGGTTCCTCGAAGGTGAACGCGCCGGAGCTCAGGTCCTCCGACAAGGGGGTCAAGGTCAGGGACTTCAGTCAGTCAGGGCCGTTAGGCCCTGGGAGGAGGGCCTGGCCGAAGGATCTCGTGAAGGCCAATCTCCCTCATCTGATGGCCAAGAAGGCGAAGGCCGAGCTCGAGATCAAGTCGGTTCTCTCAGAGAAGAGGCTGCCCGTCTCTGTCTCCTTCAGCGGGGGGAAGGACAGCCTGGTGGTCTTGGACCTACTCTCGTCCGTGACGAAGGACTTCGCCACGATGTTCGTGGACACCGGGTTAGAACACCCAAGCACCAGGGAATACGTCAGGAGGTTCGCCGGTGCCAACGGCCTCAGACTGATCATAGCACCTGCAGACGACGCCTTTGAAGAGAACTTCGAGTCCTTCGGACCTCCCGCGAAGGATTTCCGGTGGTGCTGCAAGGTGTGCAAGCTCGCCCCAGCATCCAAGACCATAGAGGAGCAGTTCCCCGCGGGGACCGTGACGATTGAGGGGAACCGCAGGCTGGAGTCGTTTGCTCGCGCGCGGCTGGAACTCGTGGAGGAGAACCCGTTCGTGCCGGGTCAGATCATAGTCAATCCCATCAGGGACTGGACGGCCCTGGACGTGTGGCTCTACATACTCTGGAGGAAGCTCGAATACAATCCTCTATACGACGAGGACATAGAGCGCGTTGGGTGCTGGATGTGCCCGTCCTCTCTGGCGAGCGAGTGCGCCGAACTGTCCCGCCTCAGCCCTGATCTGGCGAAGTCGTGGGAGCGCAAACTGGACTCATGGGCGGCCGACAACGCGCTCCCCAAGCAGTTCGTCGAGTACGGTTTCTGGAGGTGGAAGCAGCTGCCCCCCAAGATGCGCGCGCTCGCGGACAGGCTCGGACTCCAGGTGAGCCCGAAGAGAGTGGACACGGTTGACTTGAGAGTGCTGAAGGGCGTGAGCCCGTGCGCGGCCGGAGGATACTCCATTGAAGCGGTCCTCAAGATGCCCGACGCAAAAGGGCTCAGACAGGTCGCGGAGATGCTGAAGACCGTGGGCGATGTGGAGCTGGTGGACGAGTTCGGCGTCGTGATGGTCCGGACAGGCAAGGCCAGTGGGAAAGCGTTCGCGGGAGGACAGCTCTCAGCAGTGGCCGGGTCTCCCGAAGAAGCCACCGAGTTCTTCGACAAGATGGCGCGCGCCGTCCTGAGGGGGAACATGTGCACGAGGTGCGGCATATGCGTGCGCACGTGCCCTGAAGAGGCGATCAGACTAGAAGGAGACATCGCGGTCGACGAGAACAGATGCTCTCGGTGCGGCAAGTGTTCGGAGAGCTGCGTCGTCGCCCATTACTTCGACAAACTAGCAGACGGCGTCTCTGCAAGGGAAAAGGGGAACACGAGAAGACGATGAAACGTTCTACTTGCTCTCTTCCTTCATCTTCCTCGCGACCTTGAGGGTTTCTTCCCTGGCCTGCCTGACCCCTCTCTTGCCCTCTTGGAAGATGGTCTTGACGACCGGGGCAGCTCCTTTGACGACCTTGTCTGTGATCTCCACACCCTTCTCAAGCACGGTCCCGGTCGCCTTCGCCACCGAATCGACGCCCTTCCCCACGACGCTCTGGCTAGGTCCTGCACCGCAGTGAGGGCAGACAGCCGCATTCCCCATCGAGCTCCCGCATCTAGCGCACTTGGCCATTAGTCGCACCTCGAAAGCACAATCTCCAGCCAGGCCTATAAACGTATCACACGCAGGCATCATATATGACAAGTCGGAATTAGGAGCACGCCGCCATGGTAGACATGCTTCAGATCGTCAGTGCGGTGGCCGGGTTCGGCCCCGCGATATTCCTCCTGTACTTCACGCTCAGGAAGTACACGTTCCCCCAGGTCGAAAAGCCCTACTTCGACGACAGACGCATATTCATGCTGTTCGGGCTGGGCATCGTGCTGGGCATGGTCATATTCGCCTTCGAAAGATGGGGAGCCACCATAGGCGCCGCTGAGACGGTTCTCGCGCTCATCCTCGGGTTCGCGGCGATGGAGGAGCTGCTCAAGCTAGTGATACTGAACTATCCGAAGTTCCAGCGCAAGGTGGACACGGCGTTCTATGGAGTGGCCCTCGGCATGGGCATCGCATCTACCTTCACCTTCGCGACGGTCTACGTGTTCCTGCTCGAGCTCTCCGACCCAACCGCAGCAGATGCAATCGCTGTGATGCTCCTCGGAGTCCTGTTCGTCCTCCTGCACGGCTCCACGACCGCAATCATCGGGACGGGCGTGACGAGAGGGAATCTGAAAGGGTTCTTCCCCGAGGCGCTTCTCATCCACATCGTCTTCAGCATGCTCTACGAGTCCTTCTTCGTCGTGGAACTGTTTGAGCCGCCCGCGAACCTGCTTGGGCTCGTGGGCGCGACTGCGCTCGTCGTCTACGCGTATCAGAAGGTCCACCGGCAGCTGTTACCAGGGGTCATCAGGGACGCCAAGAGGCTAGCCCAGAAGAAGAAGGCGTGACTAGACCGCCCTGAACACTCCGACGTCCGACTCGTAGATGAGGTTGTGCTCCTTCAGCCTGGCGAGCACGTCCTCCGCGGAGTCCTTCCCCAGGACGGAGACCACCTTCCGGACGTCCTCGATCCCGAAGTCCCCCTTCAGATCCGTCAACCCTCTCGCGACGACCCTCATCCTCTCGATCGGGTCCTTGACGGGCTTGGCCCTCTCGGCAATGACGTAGAACGGGTCCTTCTTCCTCGACTTCTTCTCCGGAGGCAGCGGCTCCCCACCCATGAGCGCCGCGTTTGCCTGCGCGACGGAGTCCGCAAGCTCCAGGGGGGAGTCGGTCATGAACTTCAGCTTGACGCGCTTCATGTCGATCTCGCGGCCGCACTGGCAGGTCGTGGTCTTCTTGTCCGCCTCAACCCCTTTCGCCATGCCGCACTTGGGGCAGATGATCAATCCGTACTTCATCCCGACCACGCCCTTCAGAAGGCCCGCATCTCCTTCTCCATCATCTTCAGGTCCTGCTCGGAGAGCGTGAGCGGGCTGATGGTTGTGATCAGAATGGAATCGGTGACCGCGATCTTGTCGTTCACATGTTGAAGCAGCTTCAGGACCTTCTGGAAACCGTTCTGCGATATGAGATACTCGACCCCTGAGAGCAGTACCATGCACCCTGGGTTCTCCGAAATGAAAGTCTTGATGTCCGAGTAGAGAAGGGCAATGTTGGACGGATCTCTAGAGTAGCTCCTCTCCTGGTCCATGGACAGCCACAGGAACGGCACGCCCTTCAGGCCGTGCCTCTCCTTCACCTTCTCAGGGTACTCCCTGGTGACACAGATGCACGGGACGCCGTGTTTCGATGCGTCCACGAAGATGTCGAACGCCTGGTCGGGGATCTCCTCCTTGATGACGTAGGAATACCCCTTCTCGAGGTTGTACTTCCGCTGGACGTCGTGCTCGACCTGCTTTCCTGGCCTCAGGACGTCGACGACCTCGTACACCTGCATCACGCAGGCGATGTATCCCTGGCTAGCGCACTCGACCTCGTCGACCTCGTACCTCTCGCTCGTCAGCTGAGACACGATCCCAGACAGATAACCCCGGGCGAAGTCGCACGTGTTGCCCTCCTTCGCCTCTACGGAGTCCTCGAGGTTGACTATCATCTCGCTCTCCTCAAGCGACTCTATCTTGATCCTGCTCAGGCCGGCCTCCATCCATATCGGCTCGATGATCGACCTAGCCTCCGACAGGTCGCTGCACGAGAGGCCGAAGCTCTCGACGAGCGCCCGGCCGCACCTCTGGCCGTACCTGTATATCATCAGGCGCGCGCGCTGGTCCCCCTCGACAATCTCCAGCTCCTCCCGCAGATGCGAGAGGGCGATGCCCGGCATGACGAAGAACGGGAGCGAGCGCATCAGACAGCCTCCAAGAGCTTCTTGCCAATCTCCTGGAAGGCGAGCTCGACGTTCTGTCCTGTCTTGGCGCTTGTCTCGAGCACCGAGCATCCGACCTCCTTGCCGAAGGCCTCGACCTCGTCGAATGGAATCTTCTTCTCCAGGTCCGATTTGTTGCAGAGAATGATGATCGGCATGTCGCCTACGACCGACCTGAAGCTGCCCAGCCACGACTTCAGGCTCCGGACCGTCTCGGGGCGCGTGTAGTCGCACACGGCCAGCGCTCCCGCGGCGCCCCTGTAATAAGCGGCGTGGAGCGACTCGTTGAACCTCTGGCCGAGTATGTCCCAGATCATCAGGTCCATCTCCGCCTCGCCCACTTTGAAGCTCTTCTTGGAGACCTTCGTCCCGAAGGATATGAGGTACTTGTCGTCGAAGACGTCGTATACGTACCTCCTCACCAGGCTCGTCTTTCCGACTGCGCCATCGCCCAGCAGACAGAGCTTGATGATGTACTTTCCAGTGGGCATTCAGAATCGGAAGTCAATAATCGCAACCGTATATATACATTGATAGGGGCGGAATCGTCGCTGAGAACCGCCGAGTCAGTACATCTTGGCGTTTTCTTGCCCTGGTGGGCGTCCGAAGGGCAAAATGCATATGTATGCAAGTGCTTACTTGCATGGATGACCACGAAGTCCAGGGACCCCGGAGGCGCGGCCAAGACCAGGGACAAGATCCTGAACGCCGCCCTGGAGCTGTTCGCAGAGAAGGGGTTCTCAGCCTCCACGACCAAGGAGATAGCTAGGAGGGCCAAGGTCAACGAGGTCACGATATTCAGACAGTTCCGGTCCAAGCGCGCCCTCTTCGCAGCCGTCGTCGCCGAGAGGTCGCCCATGTTGCCAATCAGGGAGAGAGTCTCGACAGATCCGAGTGGATCCGTCGATGAGCTGCTCCTCGGAAACGTACGCGTGGTTCTCAAGATGCTCCGGTCGAACAGACACCAATTCTACATCATGATGGGCGACGCGTGGCGACAACCCAAGATCAGGACGGTCGCTTACGATGAGTCGATCAAGAAGGGGCTCGAGTTCGTGGCTGCGCTCATGAAAGGGCTCATGGACGCAGGGAAGATGCGTAGGATGGATCCAATGATACCGGCCAGGACATTGATGGGCGCGGTGCAGTTCTACTTCCTCACGACGGAGATACTCGGAGAAGGGACTCCGGAAGCGCACGAAGAGGAGCGGATCATCAGGGGATTCGTCTCGGTGTTCCTGGACGGCATGAGACAGGAAGGAGGCGGGTGAGGTTAATGGCGGAGAGCGTATCAAGGAAAGGCTCTGCGGAGAAGATAGCGGATTCACCGGATGTCACGCAGCCGGTCGTCGCCAGCAAGCTCAGGAAGGAGTTCGACGACCTGGTCGCCGTCGACGACCTCGACATGAGGATAGGCCGTGGCATGTTGTATGGCTTGATAGGTCCGAACGGCTCGGGAAAGACGACCGCGATCAAGATGTTCGTCGGGCTCCTGAGGCCCACGAGCGGGCACGCGCAGTTGCTCGGCGAGAACGTGCCCCTTCGCAGGAACATCCACAGGATCGGTTACATGCCCCAAGAGCTGGCCATCTATCCAGACCTCACGGTGCACGAGAACCTGGAGCTGTTTGCGGCCCTTTACTCGATTGAGGACAGCGACTTCGGGAAGAGGGAACAGGAGCTGCTGAAGGTGATAGACCTCGCTGAACGGAGGGACAGCCTCGTCTCGCAGCTCAGCGGAGGCATGAAGCACAGGACGTCGCTCGCATGCGCCCTGGTCCACGGCCCCGAGCTCGTGTTCCTGGACGAACCGACGGTAGGCGTCGACCCTGAGCTCAGAGTCGGGTTCTGGAGCTATTTCCAGGCGCTCAAGGCCTCATGGAAGACGGTCGTGCTCACGACGCACTACATGGACGAGGCCGTCAGGTGCGACATCGTCGGCATGATGCGCGCGGGAAAGCTCATCGCGGAAGGCACTCCGAAGGACTTGATGGCGAGGGCGGGAGCCTCTGACCTGGAGACCGCGTTCCTGGAATTCTCGAGGAGGGCGAGCGCATGAATGTCAAGAGAGTGCTGGCGATCTCCAGAAAGAACCTCAGGAGCCTGAAGCACGACAGGCGCACCGTCGGGTTCCTAGTCATGATGCCCCTGCTGCTGATAACGATCTTCGGATACACTTTCGGAGGAGAAGTGAAGGACCTCGACGTGTACATCGTCAACTTCGATCAGACGCCCGCGGACCAGTCGGCGGCACAGGCGCTGATCAACGACCTGGCGACCAGAGACACGATGAACCAGGTGCAGGTGTTCGGCCCTGATTCAGCGGACACCGCAGCCGTGGACGCCTCGCTGGCGAAGGTGAGGGAAGCCAAGGCATGGGCGCTGATGGTGTTCGAAGAGGACTTCACGGCGGACGTGGCTGCAGCCCTCGAAGCGCTGAGGAATGGCACGTTCTCCATGCCGGGGAGCTTCAGGGTATACATAGACGGCACCAATCCGAACGTGGTGTCCGCCATCATGACGGACCTCCAGACATCCATCCAGAAAGTGCTCGCGTCGCCGGTTTACGGAGTGGTCCCGCCCATCGCCGCGACGCCTGAGCTCGTCTATGGCGAAGATGCAGAGTTCATCGACTTCTTCGCCCCGGGGGTCATGGGGCTCGCAGCGATGATGGTCACGTTCATGCTGTCGATTATCTCGTTCGTCCACGAACGGAGCCAGTCAACGCTCGACCGGCTCCTCAGTTCACCCGCGACCGAGGGAGAGATAGTCGCGGGTTACGCCTTGGCCTTCGGGCTCGTGGGGCTCATTCAGTCGATGGTCATCCTCCTGACCGCGGTCCTGCTGTTCGACATCCAGGTCCAGGGCAACGTGATCCTGGCGCTGTCCATCATCCTGCTCTTCGGCATCGGGAACCAGGGTCTGGGCTTCGTGCTCTCGAGCGTAGCGAAGAACGAGTTCCAGGCTGTCCAGTTCATGCCAATCATACTGTTCCCGCAGATACTGCTCTCAGGCGTCTTCTGGCCGATCGAAGCCGTGCCGGACCTCCTGAGGCCGGCGTCGTACTGCCTGCCGCTCACGTATGCGGTGGAAGGGCTGAGGTCGGTCATGATCAGGGGCTGGGGCGTCGGAGACGTTTGGCTGCAGCTGACGGTCCTCGTGGGCTTCGCAGCTGTAATGTTGCTCCTGAGCGCTTACGGTCTGAAGAAGAGGAGGTGAGCCGATGGCAGAGGTGAGGCCGAGGGTCGTGTTCGTGTCCGAAGGACATGAGATCACTCACAGGCAGCTGGAGGCGCTCGCAGCACTGCATGCGAAGGGCAGCATGCAGAAGGCGGCCGCGTTCCTGGGAGTCTCCACGCCCGTGCTGCACAAGTACGTCAGGGAGATCGAGGACAAATCGGACCTGAAGATAGTCGCGACCACTAGCAAGGGGAGCAAGCTGACTGCGGACGGCGTCGACCTCCTCAGACGGTTCAAGTCATACGAGATGCGGCTCGAGGACCGTAAGGAACTCCGGGTCGCGGGGACGGTCGTCTCGGAGAGGTGTTTGCTGAGCGCAGCCACGGAGCTGTCCGATGTTGGCAGGGCTTGCAGTGTGGTCATCTCGACGGACGAGCAGAACACAAGGCTGCTCGACGAGATGAGGGTCGACTGCGTCGTCCTGGACGACGCAGCCTTCGCTGTCGAGCACGCGCAGGAGGCCGACACGTTCGAGATCGGCACCGACATCCTCCTGATGAAGGAGACCGGGACGAGGTATGCGAGGCCCGTCTTCGGCGCGCAGAGGCTCGCGTTCAGGTACCTCAAGGAGAAGGACATACCTTACGAGATCGCGCGAGTGGTCCACGAACCGACGATGCTCGACAGGACCGACCTGAGCTACTTCGTCAACAAGAGCCTCGTCCACAACGGGATCCTCAAGGCCGAGGGGGCGAGGGACGCCAAGTGGTCGCTGCACTCGATAGCCGCTCTCAAAGCGACGGAGCACGAGGACCTGCCCCTGTTCTTGGAAGAGGCCAGTGAGGCATGGGTTTACCGGAAAGGATAACGCTTTCCCCTTTCCAGCAAAACCCTCAAATATCGTGGCGGCGTATCGAGGACCGGTGAGTGGACTTGGCTGAAGCGAAGGTTCCGAACCCGGAATTCACGAGAAAGGTCATCGAGGGCGGAGGCAAGACCGTCAACCTCTGCTTCCAATGTGGCACATGCACGGGCAGCTGCCCGTCGGGAAGACAGACGGCCTTCAGGGTGAGAAAGGTCGTCAGGCGGGCCCAACTGGGCTTCGAGGAGGACGTGCTCCCCTCGGATGACCTGTGGCTGTGCACCACATGCTTCACGTGCTATGAGAGGTGCCCGAGAGGCGTCGAGATCGTCGACGTCATCATGGCCCTCAGGAACATGGCAGTCCGGAAGGGCTACATGGCTGAGCCCCACAGAAAAGTCGCGGAGCTGATCTCGAAGACCGGCCACCTCGTCTCCCTCAGGGAGGAGGACAAGGCCCTCAGGGGGAAGCTCGGCCTCCAGGCCACCCCGCCCACCGTATTCTCGGATCCGAAGGCGCTGGAAGAGGTCAAGAAGATCGCGGCGTTGTGTGGATTCGACAAGCTCGTCGCTTCAGGGGGGAAGGCCTGATGGCGAAGTACGCTTTCTTCCTGGGATGCATCATGCCGCTCAGGTACCCGGGCATCGAGAGCGCCTCTAGGGAGGTGTTCAAGTCGCTCGGGGTCGAGCTGGTTGACATGCAGGGTGCGAGCTGCTGCCCCGCGCCTGGGGTCATGAGATCCTTCGACCAGACGTATTGGATGTCCGTCGCCGCTAGGAACCTCGCGATCGCCGAGAAGATGGGCGTGGACGGCGTGCTCACGATCTGCAACGGCTGCTTCGACACGCTCTTCGAGGTCGCGCACAAGCTGAACCACGACGCTGAGGCAAGGAAGAAGATCAACAAGATTCTCAAGGACGCCACCGGGATGGAGTACAACGGCACCGTCCAGGTCAGGCACTTCGTCGAGCTCCTGTACAGGGACGTCGGGGTCGAGGCCATCAGGGCGAAGGCAAAGGGAGGCAAGAACCTCAGGGCCGCCGTGCACTACGGCTGCCACTTCCTGAAGCCCTCCAACATCAAGAAGATCGACGACGCCGAGAGGCCCCACGTGTTCGACGACATAGTCGAGGCCGCCGGCATGACCAGCGTCCCCTACAAGGACAAGGGGATGTGCTGCGGCGCCGGCGGAGGCGTCAGGGCGAGAACGCCCGATGTAGCGCTCAAGATGACCGCGGAGAACCTGAAGAACATGACCGCCGCGGGGGTCGATGTCATAGTCGACTGCTGCCCGTTCTGCCACCTGCAGTACGACGCAGGCCAGGTCCAGCTCAAGGAGTACAAGATCCCGGTCCTGCACCTGTCGCAGCTGCTCGGGCTGGCGTTCGGTCTTGAGAAGGAGAAACTCGGCCTCGAGGTCCACCAGGTCAAGGTGAACCTCTAAACCGCAAGGAGCTGTCCGGGGATGCACGTAGCAAGGCTGGTCGCGATAACTGAGCTGAAGAACGTGCCTCCGGACATCCGGCCTTTCGTCGAGTTCAGGGCGGCCGTCGAGGACAGGCAGCTGGACGAGAACGAGGTCGTGGCCATCCTGAACATCGACACGACCACATGTTATGTCCCCGTCTTCCTGAAGGACCCCAAGACCATCGGCGAACTCGAGAAGGAGCTGAAGGCGCAGGACGCCGCCTTGGCGGTGGACTCAAAAGAGGCGCTCTCGAAGCACCTCAAGAAGTAGTGGCTGACAAGGTTAATTACGGCGGGCGCTTCTCACCCTTTCACAGGTCGGGAAGAACGAGGCCAAGGAGCGGCTGAAGATGGAACCGAGAAGGCTCTACAAGTGTTTCCAGTGCGGCAAGACCTACGAGTCGGAGGAGGCCGCGCTGGCGTGCCACAACGCCCCAATCCAGAAGGTCATTGAAAGGGACATCGGCAGGAAGCCGAAGTTCCAGGGCGCATGATTCTGTCCAGGTAGCTCGTCGCTTCCGACATCCCGATGTTGAACTTCATCAGAGGAGACCATGGCTGCGACAATCGAGGAGCTACACAGGGCTGTCGACAGGAGCTGGTCGAAGCATCTTGAAGAGACCAGGAGACTGCTGAGAGTCCCGAGCGTCTCCATGACGGGCGAGGGGATCCAGGAGTCCGCGGACATGTTCGAGGACTTCCTGGCGAGCATGGGTGCGAAGCACGGGCAGTTCAGAGCGGACAGAAAGAGCCACCCGCTGGTGCATGGACACCTGGACGTCGGATCCGACAGGACCGTGCTCCTGTACGGCATGTACGACGTGCAGCCTGTCGGGAACCTGGACGATTGGGACTACCCGCCCTTCGGGGCGACAATCACCAGGCAGAAGCCCTACGGTGAGATCCTGATCAACAGAGGGGCGTACAACTCGAAGGCATCCCTCTCCGGGACGCTGCTGGCTGTCAAGACGATGCTCGATGGGGACTCGCTTCCAGTCAACGTGAGGTTCCTTCTGGAAGGAGAGGAGGAGTGCGGTGGGAGGAGCCTTCCGGAGTTCGTGCTGAAGAACAGAGCCGCCCTCTCGAAGGCGGACTCGGCATTTGCATTGGACTACTCTGAGAACTCGAAGGGGGTCCCCCAGATATGTCTCGGTCTGAAGGGTTGCGTCTACTTCGACCTGATTTCCGAGGGCAGGACAAGAGGAGGTCCGACCGCGGAAGTGCACAGCAGCGATGCCGTCTGGATAGAGAGCCCTGTCTGGAGGCTCGTCCACGCCATCTCAACCATGGTCGATGAGGACCAGCAGCCGACCATAGACGGCCTGTGGGATGAAGTCCGAGGGCCTACCAAAGAGGACCTTCGGCTCGTGAAGAAGCTGTCCAAGGTCTTCGACGGGAGGTCTTACCTCAGTGATTCGGGCGTCGAGAGGTTCAAGGTCAAGGGGTCGCAGGAGAAACTGCTCACGAAGTACATGTTCGAGCCCTCGGTCAACATCGACGGGCTCATCTCCGGTTACCAGGAGGAGGGCACCAAGACGGTCCTGCCGCCCAGCGCGACCGCGAAGATAGACATCAGGATAGTCCCCAACATGACCATCGAGGGGACCCGCAAGAAGGTCATGGACCACCTGAAGAGGCGAGGCTTCTCCGACATCCGAATGAAGAACTACGAGGACTACCCGTGGTCCAAGATTGACTCGAGCGTCCCGGTCGCCAAGGCTTGCATCGAGGCCATGGAGTACCACGGCAGGGAACCCGAGGTATGGCCGATGATCGCGGGCTCGGCCCCATACTACGTGTTCGACGAGGTCCTGGGGGTGCCCTGGGGCTCTGCGGGCTTGGGCCACGGTGGCAAGGCACACTCCCCGAACGAGTTCGCGACCGTCGAGGGCATGAAGCGGTTCGAGAAGAGCGTGGTCACCATCTTCTGGAAGTACAGAGAGCACGCGGACAAGGCCTGAGCGTGATACGGGACACGCCTATGACATGCTGGCCACCGCCTAGACGGTGCTGTCTAGCCCTTCAGCTCCGCAGTAACCTTTTAATAACGAATCCCGTTATCGAGCCTGCTCAATCAGAATCGTGAAGAGGTATGTAGTTGGCTCCAAAACCAAGGGCAGCGGCCAAGAAGGTCAAGGACAAGTGGAGGGCGAAGGAGTGGTACAAGCTCCTCGCCCCAGAGATGTTCAGCAAGATGCAGCTCGGCGAGACACCTGCGGAGTCCCCTGAGGGAGTCATGGGCAGGATCACCGAGGCGACGGTCCAGGACCTCACCGGCGATTTCTCGAAGATGCACATCAAGATCAAGTTCAAGGTTCACGACGTGCGTGGCCTCGATGCCAACACGATGTTCTACGGGCACGATCTGACGAGCGACTACGTCAGGCGGCTGACGCGCAGGAAGAGGACCAAGACGGACGCCGTTGTGGACGTGACGACAAAGGACGGCTGGCAGGTCAGGGTCAAGCCGATGGCCGTGTCCGAACAGAGGATACAGGCGTCCCAGGAGACGTCCGTCAGGACCATAATGATGGATGAGGTCAAGAAGGCCGCATCGGAGGTCACGATCGGCGAGTTCGTCAGGATGCTCATCATGGGCGAGCTCTCAAAGAGGATCTCGGAGGCGTCCAAGATCATCGTCCCCATCAAGAGGATTGAGATCCGCAGGAGCGAGGTCACCAAGATGGGCAGGATCCCGCAGCCCGGCGAGTACCCGATCATGGGTCCGCAGGAACCGGAGCCCGAGCCCGCACCGGAGCCCGAAGCGCCGGCACCAGCCGCACCTGAGGCAGAGGCGGCCGAGCCGAAGGCCGAGGAGCAGCCCGCGCCCGAGGCGCCTCCAGCGGAAGAAGAGAAGAAGGAGTGAGCGCGGGTTTTCCGCGTGCTCCACGTGCATGTGATGAAAAGTCGGGGTGGCTCAGCCTGGTGGAGCGTCGGACTCATAGGGAGAAGTCTTGACCAGATGCTCCTAAGACATCCGGAGGTCACGGGTTCGAACCCCGTCCCCGACACCAGTATTGCGACAGCATTATCTCCGGGTGCAACTTACGGTCGTTCTCGAGGCATCAGATGAGGGTCATCATATACACGGGCAAGGGAGGCGTCGGCAAGACCTCGGTCGCTGCAGCCACCGCCCTGAGGTGCGCCGAGAAGGGGCACAAGACAATCATCATGAGCACGGATGCGGCTCACAGCCTCTCCGACTCACTCCAGATCCAGCTTTCCGGCAAGCCCATGCCCATCGCGAAGAACCTCGACGGAATCGAGGTCGACATGCAGTACGAGCTTGAGACGCGCTGGAAGGAGATACAGGCATACCTGTCCGCGTTCCTGGCCTCTCAGGGAATGGACGCCGTCACGGCGAAGGAGATGGCGGTATTCCCTGGCATGGAGCTGATGTCTGCCCTGTTCTACGTCGAGGAGTTCCACAAGAACAAGTCCTACGACGTCGTCGTGATGGACACCGCGCCCACGGCGGACACGTTAAGACTGCTCGCGTTCCCCGACACTGCAAATTGGTACTTCGACAAGCTGTTCCACATGCTCAGGAACGTGATCAGGGTGGCGAGGGGGACCGTGGGGAAGGTGATTTCCACGCCGCTGCCGAGCGATGCCTTCCTCAAGGAGCTCGAGGGCCTCAGAGGCCGGCTCAGGTACGTCAGGGACCTGCTGACGGACCCGGAGATAACCTCCGTACGACTCGTCGTCAACCCGGAGAAGATGGTCATCACGGAGACGCAGAGGGCGTACACGTATCTCTGCCTCTATGGATACACTGTTGAGAGCATCATCATCAACAGGGTCGTCCCGGCAGAGCTGGCAGGAGACTACTGGAAGTACAAGCTGGAGGAGCAGGAGCGCTACATGAAGGCGATTGACGAGGCCTTCTCGCCCCTGAAGACGCTCGAGGCCAGGCTCATGCCCAAGGAAGTGCTCGGCATAAAGGCCCTCGACATGCTAGCGGATGAGCTGTTCAAGGGCGGAGACCCGTCCGAGATATACTCGACCGAGTCGCCCATGAAGATGTACGACGAGGAGGAGACGAGCGTCCTCGCCCTGAAGCTTCCTTTCCCGATGAACCAGAAACTAGAGCTATATACGAGGAAGGACGATTTGACCGTGCAGCTCGGTGCCTTCAAGAAGTCCATCACGCTGCCGCACTCCCTGACCAACAGGAAACTGCTGGGAGCAGAGATGGACGAGGGCTGGCTGAAGATCAAGTTCGAGGGTGAGGAAGTTGGACAGAGAAAGGGCGGAAAAAGGCGTAGAGGCAGCAAAGCGCCTAGAAAGGCACCTTGAGGAGATAACGACGACCATCATCACCAAGGACACGATGACCCACCTGGTAAACTCTGGCCTTGAGATGATCCAGGCGACCAACGCGGCGATGCGGCAGATGAACATACCGCAGGAGACCAGGACAAGGATACACAAGGCGGAGAAGGAGGCACTGCTCGCTGTCAAGAGCGCCGTGGACGTCGTGCTCAAGGAGATCGACATGGAGATTCCAACGGAGAAGTCGGAGCTCAGGAAGATAGAGATCAAGCAGGCGAAGAAGCCAAAGCGAAAATCGAAGTAGGCCTCCGAGAATTTCCCGCGTCGAACGCACACCTTTTTTAGATGTAGCTCGTTACTGTGGAACACCTCTGAGTATAGGGGGGACTCTCGACATGGTCAAGATGTTGGTACCATACCCTGAGAAATGCACTGGCTGCAGGTTCTGCGAGATGGCTTGCACGATATATCACGACAAGGTCGTGAACCACGCGAACGCCCGGCTCCAGGTCCACAGACGCGGGGTCAAGGTGGACTTCCCGTCCGTGTGCACGCACTGCGTGTCATGCGGTGAGGACTGTTGCGTCCTGCACTGCCCCGTAGAGGCTATCAAGAAGAGGGACGGCCACGTTTACGTCGACCAGGACGAGTGCACTGCCTGCGGGACTTGCGTCGAGGTCTGCCCGTTCGGGGTCATGCGGATGGAGGAGAAGGCATTCAACTGCGACCTCTGTGGCGGCGACCCGACCTGTGTCAAGTTCTGCCCGATGAAGGCGATAGTCTACGAGGAGCCGAAGCCTGAGCAGTACGAGAAGGTCAAGGCTCTCCTGAAGGAGGAGGAGTGAAGATGAAGGGATACACCGGCAAGATCCTCAAGGTGGACCTGACCTCCGGCAAGTCGCACGCGCGTGCGTTCGATGAGAAACACGCGCGCAAGTACCTGGGAGGCCAAGGATTCGCCGTCGAGATAGTCTACCACGGCATGCCGAAGGGCGCAGATGCCCTCGGCCCCGACAATGTCCTCGCAATGGCCGGAGGCGTATTCGACGGGTTCCCCGTCGGCACGGGCGGCAAGGTGGCCTTCGCTGCGAAGTCGCCCGCGACGGGCGGACTCGCGGAGAGCATCATGGGCGGTTCGATAGGGCCCGAGCTCAGGCACGCGGGGTACGACGCGCTCGAAGTCGTCGGCAAGTCCGATTCACCCGTCTACATATGGATTGAGGACGAAAAGGTCGAGGTCAACGACGCCGCAGACCTGTGGGGCAAGGACACGCGCGAGGTCCCTGAGATACTGAAGAAGCGTCACGGCTGGGACGTCAAGGTCGCATGCATAGGCGTCGCGGGTGAGAAGCTCTCCAACATGGCCTGCATCGACTGCGACGACCGGCAGTCCGGGAGGGCTGGCCTGGGCGCGGTCATGGGGGCGAAGAACCTGAAGGCCATCGCCATCAGGGGAACCAAAGACCTCGTGCCTGCAGACGCCGACAAGCTCCTGCAGCTGGCGCTGCAATACCAGAAGGTCTACGAGGCCGCGGGGTCGTTCGTCGAGGACACGAAGTACGGCACGGGCGAGTTCCTCGGCTGGGTCAACAAGGAGCGAGGCGTGTTCCCGACCCGCAACTGGCAGGAGAGCGTGTTCAACGAGCGCGAGAAGATCGACCCGTACTACTGGGCCCCGAAATATGTCACCAAGAACAAGGCGTGCTTCGCATGCACGAAGCCCTGCGGAAAGCTCTTCGAGGTCAAGTCCGGCAAGTTCGCGGGCGTCGCGATTGACGGGATCGAGTATGAAACACTGTACTCGCTCGGCGGAGCGTGCGGCAACCCGGATGTCGAGAGCGTCGCGAGGGCGAACGAGCTCTGCGACCTCTTGGGGCTCGACACGATCTCGTGCGGAGTCGCCATAGGGTTCGCGATGGAACTGTACCAGAGGGGCATCCTCACACAGAAGGACGTCGGAATGGACATCAGCTGGGCCAACGCCCCGGACGTGGTCCCGAAGATGGTCGAGATGATCGGGAGTCGCAAGGGAATCGGAGACGTCCTGGCTGACGGCGTCAGGGTCGCTGCGAAGAGGATCGGCAAGGGCTCAGAGAGGTACGCTATACACACGAAGGGAATGGAGCCTCCGGCCTACGATGTCAGGGGCATGAAGGGACACGGGCTGGCGTACATGACCTCGACGAGGGGCGCGTGCCACCTGAGGGCCGGGTTCTACGCTCCAGAGCTTGTAGGCAAGTTCTGGAAGTGGGAGGGCATCGACAGGTTCTCAGCCGTAGGCAAGGGCCCGATGGTGGCGACCATGGAGAACTTCATGTGCGTCTACGACTCGGTCGGTCTGTGCAAGTTCTCGCGGGGCTTCTACCTCATCGCGAAGCTGCCGGAGGTCATCGAGGCCATAACCGGCCTGAAATTCACCGAGGAGGAGCTCCTGAAGATAGGCGAGCGTGTACACAACATGAAGGGCGCGTTCAACTATAGGGAGGGTGTCACGAGGAAGGACTGGCTGCTGCCGCCCAGGATACTCGAGGACCCCATCCCCGAGGGCGTCTCGAAGGGCCACAAGATATCAGTCGAGGAGATGAACATGATGCTCGACGACTACATGAAGGCCCGCAACTGGACCTCCGATGGACAGCCTACACCCGAGAAGCTGAGGGAGCTGGACATCGCTTAGGCTGGCCCGGCATCGAAACCTGAAAAACCCCTTCCCCTTATTCTGCCAATCCGACGCTAGAGCTAGATCATCTTGATCGTGTCGGCCATCTCGTCGAGCTTCCGCAGCGCCACGGAGGTGTCCGCCTTCCTCCCCACGACGGCGACGATCAGCGCCTTCCTTCCGGCGCCGACGACGACCATCTTGGCGTCCTCGGACTCCACGACGACATGTCTAGGCGTGCCCACCTTGAGCTCGGAGTTCGCGGTCGACGCTGCGCCGAGAAGTGTAGCGCACATTATCGCGAAGGTCTCCATCGACACACCTTCTGGCAGGTCCGCAGCTATCACCAATCCATCCCTGCTAATGACAGCGGATGCCATTGCCCCGCAGCTCTGTCTCAGCGACCTCAGGGCCGGTTTGAGTTCCATCCTACTCACCTCCGACCGACTCGACCTTGAAAACGCAATGCTTGTCACCCTTGCCGACGCACTCGATCTCGTTGCAGTGCAGCCTGCGGTGCATCTGGGCCTCGTACACCTTCCTGACTATGCCCCTGAGCCTGTGGCAGCTGGCCCCGTCGCTCTCGCCTGAGGCCTCGATCGAGCCCTCGGCGACGGCGGTCGACTCCTCGAACACGATGTTGTCGACCCAGCCCCTAGCGCGCAGCAGGTTGGCGCAGATCTCGAAGTACTTCTCCGGTTCCTGGAGAGCTATCTTTGACATCTCCTCACCGAGGATCATGCCCTCGCGGAAGAACAGGCCGTAGCATGCCTGAGACATGACTCCCTCGTAGAGCTTCCTTATCTCCTCGAACTCGGATTGAGAAAGCTTGACGAACTTCATGGCTGCTCGCCCACGGATTCGAGTGGTGCATATTTAAGACTTGGCGCATCATTCTCGAGCCAGATAGTCGGTTCGTGCTCGCTCCCCGTGTGTGATTTCACGCGACTAAACGCCCACCCATAAAGCCTTTTATGGAGAGTAGTGCATCACCGCAGCGCGATGTTCTCGGACGAGGATGGCGAGCTGGCGGTTCGAATCGCGAGGTCGGTCGTCGAAGGGCTTGTGAAGAAAACGAAACCGAAGGACTTCGATGTACCTGCCATCTTCAAGGAGAAGTCAGGCGTGTTCGTGACTCTGACGACCTATCCCGACGACGATCTCCGGGGCTGCATCGGGTATCCAGAGCCAATTATGCCCCTGATGGATGCTCTCAAGGACGCCGCCGTGAGCGCCGCGTCCAGGGACCCCAGGTTCCCTCCTGTGAAGGAGCAGGAACTGGGCAGGATCAGGATCGAGGTCAGCCTCCTCACGCCTCCGAAGGAGGTCAAGGTGAAGCGGCCGACCGAGTACAGGGACAGCATCAGGGTCGGCGAGGACGGGCTGATCATGCAGCGCGGGTTCTCGAGAGGGCTGCTGCTCCCGCAGGTGCCCATCGAATGGGGCTGGGACGCCGAGGAGTTCCTCTCCCAATGCTGCCTCAAGGCCGGGCTGATGCCGGACGCGTGGCTCCAGCAGGGGACCAAGGTCTTCAAGTTCCAGGCAGAGGTGTTCTCCGAAGTCAAGCCTGGCGGAGAGGCGAAGCGAAGGTCACTCAGTGAAGAACATGGAAGTTGTGGTAGAGGGTAACTGCTACGTCTCCGGAAGGCTCGAGAGGTGCTGCGTAGGCATCGATAACGGCAGGATCTCGAAGATAGCCAAGGTGCTGGACGGGGACAAGGTCTACCAGTACGATGGCAAACTCGTGTTACCCGGGGCGATCGACGCGCACGTACATTTCCGAGATCCCGGCTTGACCGCAAAGGAGGACTTCGGGACGGGCTCGCTGTCCGCTGCCTGCGGCGGCGTCACATGCGTGTTCGACATGCCGAACACGAAGCCCCCGACGACCACGCTATCCGCTCTGAGGGAGAAGAGGAGGCTCGCGGAGTCGAAGAGCCTCGTGGATTTCGGCTTGTTCGCCGGAGTGAGGCCGGGCATGGACGTGCCCTCCTTGGCGAAGGAAGCCGTCGGGTTCAAGCTGTACATGGCGAGCACCACAGGCGAGCTGCTGGTCCCGTCGTTGGATGCCGTCAAGGATGAGCTCGCGGCGATAGGCCCTACCGGGAAAGTCCTCGCGGTCCATGCGGAGAACGAGTCGATGAGGAAGAAGGATGCTGAAGAGAGCCTCGAGGACCATATGAAGAACAGGAGCGCGGACTGTGAGTCGAGCGCGATCAGGAAGGTTCGAGGCGCGGCGAAGAACTGCAGGTTGCACATCTGTCACCTTTCCTCGAAGGCGTCTCTCCCGCTCGTCACGAATGTCCCGAACATGACCGTCGAGGTGACGCCTCATCACCTCCTACTGGACACGGCCAGCAAGATCGGGACCCTCGGCAAGGTCAACCCTCCCCTCAGGCGGAGGGAGGACAGGCAGGGGCTTTTCCAGGCGGTCAAGGACGGCGTCTTCGACAACATCGCCTCCGACCACGCGCCCCACACCGTCGAGGAGAAAGAGGAGGACTTCGACTACGCCCCGACGGGCATGCCAGGAGTCGAGACTCTCCTCCCGCTCATGCTCCACCACGTGCGCGAGCGCCACATCGACCTGGGCGCGGCCGTGCGCATGATGTGTGAGCGGCCGGCGGAGATCTTCGGTCTGAACAAGGGCAAGATAGAGCCCGGGTACGACGCAGACCTGGTCGTCGTGGACATGCAGGCTGCGGGCGTGATCAGGGGTTCGGCACTGCACTCGAAGTGCGGCTGGACGGCGTTCGAGGGCATGCTCGGAATCTTCCCGAAGGCGGTATTCCTCGGGGGCGCCAGCGTCATCGAATCAGGAAACCAGACGGGAGATCACCGGGGAAGGGACGTCGTTGGCCAGCCCGCATGAGAACCTGGAGATGGATTTCTCCGAAGTCGAGGGGAAGAGCTACGGCTGCATAGACGGGTGTGCGCTGTGTTGCCTGTGCCAGCCCGAGCTGCTCGCGCACGAGGAGCGCGAGTTCAGGGCCGACACGCGCCTCAGAGAGTCGATCGCGGACACGCACATATCTCCCGAGGTGAGAGGAGCCGCGCTCAAACTACAGGGCAAGCACGGAGCATGCCATTTCTTGAAGGGGAAGCGGTGCGGCATCTATCAGAACAGGCCGCATTTCTGCAGGGCCTTTCCGATCAACATCTTCGTCGGCTGGAGGATACAGGTGAACGCGAACCTGTCCTGCAGAGGTATGGGCGGCGGCGGAGAGAGCCTGGAAACCCTCGCGCGGACCGTCCTCGCGGACTACGAAAACGCAGAGCTGGGGGCCGAACTCAAGGCCGCACGCGCGGTATTCGCCGAGTTCGAGGCGAACGCCCGCGGCGCGAAGGTATCACAGTCGCCCAACTCGATCAGGGGTGCGGCGGACGCACTCATGGACGACTTAACGGACGAGCTGGGGTTGAGCAGGACGCTCACATACGCAGAACACGGGAGGACCAGGCAGAACGTGCCGGCGGCCGATATCGCCAGGTTCGCCAGGCGGGCCGATGCCTCCGCTGACGTGGCGGAGAGGGCCATGATAGACGGCGTCGAGCTTTTCGACCTAGACGACCTCAGCCTGTTGCCAGTGTACATAGACGAGGCACTCCAGTGGAGGATATTCCAGCTCAGAGGCAAGGACATAGTCGGTCTCGACCTCGGCGAGAACGGGAAGACAGTGGAGACATCGAGGACGGACCCTTCGTCCGTCCAGCTCCTGCCGTTGGCTGAGGGCGGCAGGCGAGCGTTCAAAGAATACCTGAGGCTGGTCAACCGCAGGGACTGCTTCCTGGGACATGCGGCACATCTCTGCGACCTCGAGAGCTATGAGTACAACTTCGCCCAGGTGTACGTGGGGGCCATGGCCAACAACGCACTCGACCTCTGGTGGCGCGCCTCGTTCCTCGCTGGACTGAGGGGCCTCGACCAGCTAGGTGCGCGGGAGCTCAGGGAAGGTATCGTGTTCTTCGACATGGACCTGCTGGACCTGCCGACCATAGGCGCCTTCATCTGATGCCTGTCGATATCCATACTGTTCCTTGCGCCTTCCCTCCGGTTTTCGTATCGACACCCTGCTGATTTCTGTTCTATTCGAAGGGGAGGGCATCGAAAGCGTTAAGAATTCGAATCCGTTCTAGCCTTTTCGGATATTTTCGGGGGGACGCACTTGGCAGACAAGCAGAATGCGGCAACCTTAGACAAGAACGACAAGATCATATTGAAAATGCTTCAAGAGGACTGCAACGTCAGCCTCAAGAAGATCGGAGAGAAGACTGGCCTTTCCTCGTCGACCGTCCACTACAGGGTCAACAGGCTCATCGAGGAGGGTGTGATCACCGGCTTCAAGGCCAACGTGGACCCGCTCAAGGTCGGGAAGGAGTTCCTCGCAATATCCCTTGTCACCGGCAGGTACGGCCCTGAGTACTCGAGGAAGATAGGCGAGAAGATTGCCAAGATCCAGGGCGTCTGGGCCGTGTACTTCCTGTTGGGAAACATCGACTTCGCGGTGCTCCTTAGGGCCTCCTCCAGGGAGGAACTCAAGGACGTGGTCGACGCATTCATCAAGATAGAAGAGGTCGAGAGGAGCAACACGTACCTCATACTCGACCGGATCAAGGAGGACACGACCGTCCAGCTCTGAGGACGGCCGAAAGACCCTCCCCGGACCGGGCCAGCACATCGACTGGCCCTCAAATCCGAACCGAAAAGCTTTAAGTACAGTTCCTGTTATCATGCCACAGGTGATTTAATTTGCTCAAACCCCTGGCTGTTCTAAACAAGGCCATCAACCAACAGGTCATAGTAGAGCTGAAGGGTAAGAGAGGGTACCGCGGCATTTTGGACGGGTACGACCCACACATGAACCTCGTGCTGAAGAACGCCGAGGAGACCCACGAGAGCCAGGTGGTCCGGAAGATGGAGACGACCATCGTCCGGGGGGACAACGTAATATACATCTCACCTTGAGGTAGGGGCAAATGACCAAGGGTACCCCGTCAATGGGAAAGCGCAGCGGCAAGAAGACGCACATAGTCTGCAGACGCTGCGGCAAGCGCGCGTATCATGTACGGCACAAGGTCTGCGCTTCATGCGGCTTCGGCGCAACTGCCAAGATGCGGCACTACAATTGGGCCAAGCAGCACTGATGGGCATATTCCTAGGGAGCAGGGGAGGCAATGCCAATCGAGTCTGACCACCCGCAGGAAGAGTGCGGCGTATTCGCCATCGCCTCCGTTCACAACGTCTCCGTCGACATATTCTACGCGCTGAGGGTCCTGCAGCACAGGGGCCAGGAGTCCGCAGGCATAGCGGTCTACAACAACGGCATCAAGGCGATCAAGGGCATGGGCCTCGCGCACCAGGCGCTCAAGCCGGATGATGTGAACAACCTGAAGGGAGAGCTTGGCATCGGCCATGTCCGCTATTCTACATTCGGGACGTCGACCATCGAGAACGCTCAGCCGATTGTTGTGTCGACGAACTATGGTGATATCGCCCTCGCGCACAACGGCGAGATAGTCAACGCCGACAAGATCATGGAGGAGCTCAAGAAGAAGGGCTGGGCGTTCATAACTTCCTCAGACTCGGAGATTGCGGTCCGGTTGCTGGCCAACGACATAGCTGGCACCGGGGACCCAGTACGCTCCCTCAGGAACCTCATGTCCATGCTCCAGGGTTCGTATTCGATGGCCATCATGATAGACAGCAGGGTCTTCGCCATCAGGGACCCGCTCGGCATCAGGCCGCTCTGCGTAGGCAGGATCAGGGGCGGTTATGCGGCTGCGTCCGAAAGCGTCGTGTTCGACACCCTCGGAGGCGAGTTCGTGAGAGACGTCGAGCCTGGGGAGATTGTCGAGCTGCTCCCAGGAGAGATCAAATCCGTGAGGACGGGGCTCTCCAAGGGCCGCGCCCACTGCATGTTCGAGTGGGTGTATCTCGCGAGGGCCGACTCGAACATAGACGGTAGGCTCGTGTACGAGGTCAGGCGCCGGATAGGGCAGAGGCTCGCGAAGGAGCAGCCCGTGGACGCAGACGTCGTGGTTCCGATACCAGATTCCGGGAGGTCGCACGCGATCGGCTACTCCGAGGAGTCCGGGATAAGGTACTCCGAGGGCCTCATGAAGAACAGGTATGTCGAGAGGACGTTCATCATGCCCGAACAGTCCGACCGGACCACGAGCGTGATGCTCAAGCTGAACCCGCTCAAGAGCGTCATCAAGGACCAGAGGGTCATCCTCGTCGACGATTCGATAGTCAGGGGCACGACGATAAGGCAGATCGTTCAGATCGTCAGGAACGCGGGAGCGAAGGAGGTACATGTCAGAGTGGGCTCCCCGCCGATCAGGGCACCCTGCTACTTCGGCATCGACATGAAGACGAGGGAGCAGTTCGCCGCAACGGGCAGGACCGTCGAGGAGATAGGCAGGATGATCACCGCGGACAGCCTCGGATATATATCCGTCGAAGGGCTGATCGATTCGATAGGGCACGCCGCGGGCGACCTGTGCCTCGGCTGCCTCACCGAGGAGTATCCACTCCAGGTACCGGGCGAGAAGGTGCGGTTCCAGAAGAAGCTGGACTCTTATGTCTGAACGGCGTCTGAGTGCGGTCCGCTAAGTCGGCAATCTTTAACTAGACCTAGCCTATACATCGCAACCTGCATGGGCCGGTAGATCAGCGGCAGATCGCTCGCTTGGCATGCGAGAGGTCGCGAGTTCAAATCTCGCCCGGTCCACACCTATGCGTAGCCAGACAAATATTTTTCGGTTTCAATTGAATCGTTTTTGCCCGAATTGAAATCCGGGCAATGCTGCGAGAGACCTACTGGCCATAGGCCCAATCTATCTCATCCCGTACGAAGGCGGCCGGTCTTCCGAAGTAGCAGGCTTGCGTGAGAGGGCAAATGCTCCGCCCGCTATGCCCAGGATGAAGCCTATTATGAACCCTCCGCCCGTGACGACGCTGGGTATCGAGAACACTATGATAATGATGCCCCACGGCCTCTTCTGTACAGGCTTCCTGTGCAGCATCATCGCCCCCAGCACGACCACAGCACCACATATCAGCCCGACAAACGCAACGCTGTAAAGGGTCGACGTGTCATTGCCTGACGATCCTGGAATCGTGGGGAAGATCTCAGAAAACCAAGTCGCGGCTGCTGCCACGGCAGTCGCGTTCAGTAGTATGAGAATCCCCGCCATCAAAGACAATATTAAAGCTCTATTCTGTCTATCATGCGCTTTCATTGGCTCTCATCCCGCACCGAACCAACACCTCAAATCGGTCTGACCAATATATAAAACACCAATGCACTCTCCGTCGATTTCAAATGCATACTTCTGCAATTCTCTGCGGTGGCATTGAAATCAAATAAGGAATGTCTGGCTCGACCGAGTTCAAGGCCCGTGTGGTCCACACTCAGGCACATTCTTGGACGTCGCAGTTTAGGGCCTGGTATTCTCATCTATTCTACCCCCAAATCGATGGATGCCACATGCCTGGATCTACCCTTCAATCGGACCCGCAGAGAACTCTGAGAGTATTCGCTCAATGAAATCATTCACCTTCTTCTCGTATGTTCCAGCCCTCAAATCCTGCTTCTTCTTGATGTCGAGACAGGCAACTGGCTCTTTTGAAAGGATTGACTGCATGTCCTCGAATGCCCGGTTCTTCTTGAGCATATGTGTCAGGAAGAACGCGGATTTGCCGATTTTGTCCTTGTTCATTGTGAGGTAGGTCCTGATTGGGGCAGAGACTCTGCCACTGTAGACAGGTGTGCCAACCACGACCAGATCGTAGTTGGAGGGATCCTTCGCCGGAACCTCGATCTCGGTGAGATTCATCTTCTGAGCATCTCTGCCGGATGTGAGCATGTGGATTCCCGTCCTCTTCTTCTTGTCGATTACTGCCTCCATGTCGCATCCTAGCTTCTTGGCCAGTTCTTCCGCAAGCTCTTTCGTCTTTCCAACCCTCGAATAGTACACCACCAACGCTCGCATGTTCTTCATTCAGAATCGCCCTCCTTCCTCGATTTCGCACAAGAAAGGACCTTGATTTCTTGGGATGTCAAGTCAAGTCGGAGAGTACCGTTCTCCCCAGCGATTATCAGGATAGCGTCTTCCAGAAGATCGAACTGTCTGAGTTCGCCAAGGTATCCTTCGATAAGAACAGGTTCGCTGTCGCAATCTGAGAATGAAATTCGCCTCATGTGTTCTCTCGAATTCATCTCGATCGAGAACGCGTGTCTGGGTGCCTTCTCCGTCATCCTTCTTACCTTCTATGGGTTTATCTTCCTGGTCAGCCATTAAGGGTCCTCAAAGCAGATGCTGAGAAGTCACAACAGAGTATGAGAAGACGACGCCAGGTACGGTGATTTCCTTGAAGGATCTCTGCGCTCTACTATTCGAGCTATCCAACGAAGATCGGCTCAGCATACTCATGGAGATTCAGAGGAAACCTCAGAAGATGACCCATCTAGCAAAGCGATTCAAGTGGACCGTCCAGGAGACATCGCGCAATCTCACGCGACTAGAAACGGCCCTATTGACAGTCAAGGACAGAAATGGAGACTTTCGACTATCGCCATATGGCGACGCAGCCTTGACATTGTTGCGGGGATATGAGTTCGTCTCAAGGAATCGGGACTACTTCTCAAGCCACACTCTTTCGAAACTGCCACAGGAGTGGAAGGACGGACTGGGAGCGTTGTCGACTTGCAGCCGTTCGGACGATGTGATGATGCTATTCCACAACGCAGAAAACATGATCAGGAATGCGAAGAAGTACATTTGGATTCTTACTGATCAAGTACTCGCAAGCACGATTCCTCTGCTCTCAGAGGCTGTTGGTCGAGGGATAGAGTTCAGACTCATACTTCCTCGGAATCCCACTGTTCCTGATAGCGTTGTCGAAATGTGTTCAAAGGATCCTACCCTGACAAGGGCGGGCCAGAAGGGTCTCGCACAATCGAAGTTCATTGAATCGGTAGATGCAGTCATCTCAGTATCGGAACGAGAGGTGGGAATTCTGTCCTTCCCCACGATTGACGGCAAACTGGACTATAGAGGATTCTATTCTGCGAATGATGCACCTCGAAGTTGGTGCACGAGCCTATTCTCTCGATACTGGACCGGATCTTCAACTGAAGTTCCGGCGTCGCTTCGTGGACCGCTGTGACAATGCCACATGAAGAAGAGAGTTTTGGGACACCTTGGTGCATTATCGACTTGATTGAACCGAAGGTTTGAATGTCTGGCTCGAGCGAGTTCAATGCTCGCCCGGTCCACACAATCCCTCACCAGTTCTGCGAGAACTGTAAGAGTCAGATGGTTTTTGAGCTGGCCTTTCGTCTGCGCTATCCGATTAGAATCTGGCTCTCATCATCTGGCCGTGTGCTTGTTCTGGCTCGGTTGGGCCCACGCCACGTCTGAGCCAGAGAACTCCGCTCTTCGCACGCAACAGACTTTATATCTGTGGTTCTAGCTTGACTCTAATTCATGTCGGACAGGACAGGGTTGGGCGCCGAGCATCCTCTCAATGATAGGATTCAACTCGTGTTCCTGGTCGTGTATTTCGGAGTTTGGGGTTTGGACTCCTTCGTCTTTCATCTCTCCACGGTGCTTGATGAGTTGGTCCCTGTCTTCGTCTATCTGCCTCTGGGGATTCTTTCATTCGCTGCGGGAATCTTCTTCGCGGCCAAATCTGTGGCCGTGATCTTCGGTGGGACTCTGGTAGGAAGAATTGGCGAGCCGAGATTCATAGCGACTGGAGTCTACGCGTGGGTCAGGCATCCAATGTATCTGGGCACCCTGCTCTTTCTTCTCGGGTTTTTCTTCATGACGCTCTCGCTCCTATCGCTAGCTGCGTGGATCGGATTCTTCGTATTCTTTGACAGGATGGCAGCCTACGAAGAGCGGGACCTCATTAGGATTTTGGGCGAACAATACCTCAACTATCAGACACACGTCCCCAAATGGCTCATGCACCTGAGAAGAGGAAACGGGTAACTCGGCAGCGCATCCATCTGGATCGGTCTGTGTCCCATGCCTTTCGGAGCCTGGTGGAATTCCGTTTTGACTGTGCCGATGCTACGACTGCCTAGCTCGTACGAGTTCATGTCTCGCCCGGTCCACACTCATGCATCTTCCACCTGACCGCACCCTCGGCTGACTGCGTAGGACTTCCCTCAGGGTCTTGTCTCTTCTTCGAGGGCGCGCTCCATGATGTCGAGACCCGTTTGCAGAAGGGATCTCGTTATCGTGAGCGGCGGATGCAGCCTTGAGACGTTGCTGAACAAGCCACCTGAGGACACATAGAGCCCCTTTCGGAAGCAGTTGAGCTGAATCTTCCTAGCTAGCTCGGGGGCGGGCACCTTTCCATTCTTTGTCTTGACGATCTCAATGCCCATCATGGCCCCTAACCCTCTCACATCGCCAACCGCCTCGAACCGCTCCTTCCACTCGTGGAGACGTTTCTTTTCGACGCTGTGAATCATCTTCGCATTTGGCAGCGCCCGCTTGGCCAGCTTGATGGCCTCCAGAGCGCCAGCACAGCATATCGGGTTCCCTCCATAGGTCCCGCCCAGGCTGGCAGCGGCTGGTGCATCCATGATCTCGGCCTTTCCGGTGACCGCCCCGATAGGCAATCCCATGGAAAGCGACTTGCCGGTGACAACGAGGTCTGGTTCGACATTCCAGTGTTCGATTGCGAAGAGCTTCCCCGTCCTCCCGAAGCCGGTCTGGATCTCGTCGTCGATGAGTACGATCTCGTTGTCGTCACATATCTGTCTGATGCGTTCCCAATATCCAGGAGGAGGGTTGATGAACCCGCCCGCTCCCTCGACGGGTTCCATGATCAGGCAGCAGACATCGTCCTTCAGCGCTGGGGACGCGACTGTCTTCTCGATGAGATCCGCGCATGCAAGACCGCAGGACGGATACTCCAAGTTCAGGTGGCACCTGTAGCAGTATGCGAAATCCACCAGCTTCACGTTCGGAAGCACGCGCCCGAAACCCTCGCGATACAGCTTCCCTTTGCCCATGAGAGAGATTCCGAGGTAGGTCCTGCCGTGGTACCCAGTGACATAAGACAACAGCCATTTCTTCTTGTTATACGCCCTGGCTATCTTCACGGAGTTCTCAATGGCCTCGGAGCCGCTGTTCATGATCAGGCTCTTCCTGAGATTGCCCGGGCAGATTCGCGACAGCTCCTCCGCCAGCCGGAGGTATGGCTCATACAGCGAGACCATTGCGCATATGTGGTCGAACCTGTTGATCTGGTGCCTCCAGGCATCCAACACTTCCGTTGGCCTATGCCCACAGTTGAGCGCCCCCAAACCTACGGTGAAGTCCAAGTACACGTTCCCGTCGACGTCCCGCAAGAACGGACCCTCTGCGACATCTATCGCAACGGGATGACTGACTCCAAGGCCGACAGTCACGAACTCCTCCTTTCTCTTCATCGCAGCTTTCGAATTCGGCCCTGGAGGCTCCACCAATATTCTGGGGCCCTTCAGCCTCCAGTTACCGGACTTGGAATCACGCTCTGTGACGATCTGCTTGTTGCGGGGATGGCTCTTGCGCATTGGCTAAAGGATATGAATGACAATGTGAAAAAGGTTGTTGCGAGATGATGTCGGGTTCGCACGGATTACCAACGACGTATTCGGCTCAAGAGCCAGCTCGAGTTAATCTTCCCTTGATTGAGACGGACTAGGAGTGGCTGGCTCGAACGAGTTCAAGGCTCGCTCGGTCCGCATCTATGCAAATCCTGACTCCTTGACAGCACTTCTCGAAGCTGCTTGAAGAACTTGTCTCTTACCCTCTCGATGCTCAATGCGTCTCCAATGTTCACCTCGAAGTGGTCTTCGTGCGCGTTCTTCTGAGGAGAGACCTGCAGGACGTAGGAGTTCACACATTGGTTCCAGAACCACTCCGCACAGCCGAACTGAATGAATTCTGGGTCGGCATCTGCAACAGACTTCAACCCCTCCAACAGATTGCGGCCGCGGGCGGAATTCTCTATGCAGAATGCAATGTATGCGATGCGGTAGTGCAACTTGGTGGTCGCGTGGACGAAGTCGGAGACATGCCTCGTGTTTCTGTCTTCCACGCGTTGTTCGGTCATGAAATGCCCGTAACAGCTCTGAAGCGTGTAGACACAAGGTAGTGCGGCAAACTGTTCGATTGTTTCCATGGTTGGCTCGTCTATCGAACCCTTCGAGATCTCGGTCCTCAGGCTCTCCAGCGCTCTCCTTCTGTCAGAGTCGAAGTTGGGGTTGGGGACAAGTGGCATTTCCTTCGTGAATGTCTCCACGCGCAGCGGATGGGCACATCGTCGGATGAAGATTGCGCGCCGATGACAGACGGCGCGTGTCTTTTCGGCCTTCGCACTCCATTTTGAATCGGTCAACCATAAATATCGGAAAATCGGTTCCGGGACGATATCATGACGGAACCCACCAAACGTTCCAGACCAGCCGGCGTCTACTTGCTTGTCGTCCTCGAGGCCATCCTTGCATTCTTCGGGTTCTTCAGCGGGGGTCAGTTCCTGCGAGACCCTTCGGGAGGAACGCACGACATGGACACATCCATCCTGGAAGGTACCCCAGTCGGGGACTTCACCCTCGTCGGTCTCCTCTTTGTGACAGCCTATGGCATCTTGCCAGTGCTCGCCATCTACGGCCTCTTGAAGCTCCCGAGATGGCACTGGACCGACGCAATTAACAAATGGACCGGACAGAACTGGGCGTGGACCGGGGCAGCGGCCACGGGCGTCATACTCATAGTGTGGATCGTGGTGGAGGTCGCGTATATTGGCTCTCCGGAAGGTTTCCCCAGATTCCTGCAGATCATGATGGCTCTCATGGGAGTTGCCATTCTTGCGCTGGCCATGACGCCGAAAGTCAGGGCTCACACTAAACTGGCAGACTAGAGGAGCCGACAAAGAGACATGAGGAGGGGTTAGGCACGAAAATCGAGTACTACCACGCCTCTGAATATGGAAACGGGGCGAAGGTCGCGGAGGAATTCAAGAGAGTATTGTCGGTGGAGGGGGTCGAAGTCAACGTCCATCATGTAAGTGACTCGAAGCCCAAGGAGGTCCCCCATGCGGACCTGTACCTGTTCAGTTCGCCGGGCCGAATGGGGAAGCCTATCGGGGGCATGCGCCACTTCCTAAAGAAGGTGGTCCTGCCTCCAGGGTCCCGTTACGCGCTCCTGGTGACGGAGCTGAACCCGCAGGCGGACAAGAACACCGAGGAGTTGCCTGCAGAAGGGGAGCTGGGACGCTGTCAGCAGGTCATTCCGAAGATGAACGAGGTGCTCCAGGCGAAAGGCCTGAGGAGCGTCGCCGAGGGCAAGATCTACGTCACCGGAATGAAGGGCCCGCTGGAGGAGAATTGGCGGGGCAAGGTGGAGGAGTTCGCCAGGACTGTTCTCAAGTCGTCCCAGGGCGACAAAACCCCGTCCGCCTGACTTTCCCAGAGCAGCTGCGCTCAGAGATCGTGTCTGACGAGTAACCCCTTTCCGTCGATGATGAGGCGGAGCGTGCTTTGACTAGACCGCGCGACTCAGCGCGTCTCTCGCGAAGGCCCTCGCCTTCTCGATCCGCGACTCGTCTGGCTGGCCCTGGCTGTTGTCTCTCTTCGCGTCAGACCTCAGTTTCTTGTTCGGCGAGATCTTCATGATGATCTTTGTGCCCTTGGATAGCTGCCCCTGGCAGTCGAAGAACCCCACAAGCTGCGCGCCCCCCGCGGCGTTCTTGAACTTCTCCATCCACTGAGAGACCTCTGGGTCGTTCTCCGGGGCCGCATGGGTCACGAACAGGGCGACCTTCCGGCCGTCCTTGCAGAGCTTCTCCAGCGATGCCCTCGTCTTCTTGTCTGGGCCATATCCGTGTGTCGGGAAACCCAGGAATGAGATGTCATATCCCCCCAGGTTCTCAACTTCGCTCACAGGCTTGATTTCCTTCTCCGCGCTTATCTCCCCGTAGATCGCCTCGGCAATCTTCTTGGTGTTGCCTGTCGACGACATGTACGCAACGAGCACTTTCATGCAGTCCCCTCAGGCGGGGAAACGACGAAATCCGATATAAATTAATCCGGCGCAGGGACATATGGAACCGAGGAGAGTTGAGAAATGAAAGGAGTTGTAGTCTACGACACATACTACGGAAATACGAAACTCGTCGCAGAGGCCATTGCCGACGAGCTAAGGGCGGAAGGGCATGAGGCTGACCTCAGGAGCGTACGGGAGGACTACCCCGCTCCTCCGCAAGGCGATATCATGTTCCTAGGGTCGCCGATTAGAATGGGCTCGGCGACCAAGAGGGTGAAGAAATTCGTCAAGAAGCTCGACAAAGAGGCCTGGAGAGGCAAACCAGTCGTGGTCTTCACAACGATACTGATCCAGCCGGAGAACGCGACGGACAAGCAGAAGGAGAGCCGCGAAAAGTACGACATCGCGGCTGGGCGCAGGCTCAGGGACTTTGCGAAGGAGGAGGGTCTGAACGCTGTGGAACGGCACCTCTGGGTCGATGTCAAGGGCATGAAGGGGCCGTTAGTGGAGACGGGGGCCGAACAGGCCAAGCAGTTCGCTCGCGATGTGCTTCCGTCCCTCAAGAAGACCTGAGGGCCATCAGGACTGGGATGGCATCGACGACCCGAATGAGCCGGGAGGGTTCGACGATGTCACGCTACAGTGGGCGCGAGCAGGCCCGACGGTTCGGCAGCAGAGCACCAGTCCGTCTCCGGGAGCCTCTCATCTGACTCGGTATCTGAGCCAGACGATGTCGTGATTGAGCTTCTCAACGTGGAAGAGCTCCAACCCGATGACACCTTTGGCAGATTCAAGGTCAGGTGCCCTGAAGAACGATTTCGAGGACACGCCACCAACCAATGAGGGGCTAATGAGCAGGCTCACCTCCTCCACCAGGCCGGCCCTCAGGAGGGCGCCGTTCAGGCTCCCTCCGCTATCGGTCCTGACGGTCTTCACCCCGAAATTCTCGTTAAGAGAGAGCAGCGCCAAGCGCAGGTCGACCCTGTCGCTTCCGGCGACAAGGTACTTCACGTACCTGTCGTCGAGATACTTGAGGTAATCTCCAGAAGTCTTCTCCGACGCCAGAACAACTATGTCCCGGAAGAAGGGCCAGTCCCTGAAGAACTGCCAGTTGTAGCCTCTGCCTCTGCTGTCGGTCACGACCAGCAAGGGCCTCTTGTCCTCTGGGTCCACGGCGGGTGGGTGGGAGGGCATCTTCTCGTCCTTCGTGACCCCGGTCCTGGGGTCGAACAGTGTCTCTATCCCCGAAAGCGTGGCGTCTTCGTTCCATGTTGGCAGGAGCCCATAGTAAACATCTTGATGGGCCTCGAACCAGTCTATTCGGCCGTCGGCGCTGACCTCATTGTGTATGATGACCTTCGGAATCGGCATGTGGCCAACCTCCCGATTCGAGAGTACACAACAGGGATATCAACAGTCCCTCCGAACAAAGACATCGATTCTCCGATCACCTGCTCATTGCCCTCTTGAACATCGGGACGGCTATTGCCAGCAGGACGCTCCCGAAGGCCGCGAGCACAATCACGTCAGTGAACACCGCATCGATTCCAGCGCCGAGTACCATGACTTTTCTCAGCGCGTCCGCAGCGTAGGTCAGCGGCAGGAAGTTGGCCAGGGTCTGCATGAAAGACGGCATCTGCTGTATGGGGAAGAAGACCCCGCTCAGGAACATCATGGGGAACATGAACGTCATCATGACCATGGTAGCAGTCTCTTCCTTGTCGGCGAACGAGGTTATCAGGATCCCCAGGCCCACGAAGCTGAACACGGTCAGGATGATCAAGAACACGACCAGGAGGATGCTCCCCTGGATGGTAACACCGAACAGCAGCACTGACAGCAACAGTATGATGAACCCCTGGATCAGGCCCATGGACGACTGCGCCATCACCTTGCCCACGATGATCGACCACCGGCTGATGGGTGCCGAAAGCATGCCGTCAAGAGTCCCCATGTCCTTCTCGTAGGAGATTGCGTGCGGAAGACCGGTCATGAGTGACATCATGACGACCATCGCCATGATCCCCGGAGCGACGAACTCGAAGTAGTTCGGGTCCCCGGGCACGATGCCCTTGAGCTCGACGTTATAGGGCATCAGCACTGCAGGGGCCTGTTCGAGAGACACACCGTATGTCTGGTTGAGGTTCTGCTCCGCCATCAAGAACCCTAGCTGTTCGATAACGGCGGTGAGCACGGTCTGTATTGTCGCGGACATCTGAGGGTTCGATTGGTCGGTCATCACCGTGATGTTGCCCTGCCTGCCAGAAAGGATGTCAGATGTGAATGTCGAGGGCACGATGATGCCGCCCATGACCTCTCCATCCTGGATCTTCGACTTTATGTCGTCGAAGTCGGCGGCGTCGGTCAGCTCCATCATGCCGGTCTGTTCATTGACAGTTTCAAGCTGCGCGACGAAACTGTCGCCGAGCGAGGTGCCGTTGACGGCCATATCCTGGTTCGCCAAGGCTATGGGCTGCTGGCTTATGGTGTCCCCCGTCGGAAAAATGAACCCGACCATCATCATCATCAGCAGCGGCATGAGAATGAGCATGACGAGCCGGAGCTTGCTCCTGCTGAACTCGAGCAGATCCTTCCAGCATATCCACGCGCTGTGTCTCAGTGCTCTCTTGATGCCCATTTGTTCACCTCACCCTCTTCCTTGGCCTCATCCCTGGCGGGCCGCCTTTCCGGGTCGGGATAGGCGCTTTCGCTGCCTCGTCCCTGACTTCGTGTCCCGTGATCTTGAGAAACACGTCCTCCAGAGTGGGTTCGAGGTTCCTCACCGTCCGTATCTGTGCGCCGTTCTTCCGGAGCATGTCCACGAGAGTGTCGAAGGAATCGTCCCCTGTCGAGCTGACCTTGACATGCGTCGGGTCGTCCTGGACCACTGACTTCACAGACCCGAGGGACTTGACGGACGACACCAGGGAGGGGGTCAGGTTGGGTATCTCGAACTCGAACAGAGTCGTGTCGGAGCCCGACACGGACCTCTTCAACCCCACCGGCGTGTCCAGGGCCACGATCTTCCCCCGGTCGATGATCCCAATTCTGTCGCACAGCATGTCCGCCTCGGTCATCATGTGAGTCGTCAGGATTATCGTGGTCCCGTTCTCGATGTTGATCCGGCGCACGAGTTCTCTGATCTCCGCGGTGGACTGCGGGTCGAGGCCGAGCGTGGGCTCGTCCAAGAACAGTATCTCGGGCTGGTTCACCAGCGCGCGTATCACGTTGATCCGCTGCTTCATGCCTGTGGAGAACGTGTCGATCCTGTGGTCCGCCCACTGCTTCATGCGAACGAAGTCCAGGAGCTTGCTCATCCTCTTCTCTAGGACGTCCTTGGGTATGTCGTACAGGTTCCCAAAGAGCCTCAGGTTCTCGCTGGCAGTCAGCTCGTCGTACATGATCAGCTTCTCGGAAACGAGCCCTATGTGTTCCCTGACCTTGCCGTCCTCCTTCCGGACGTCGAAGCCGGCAACGAGCGCGGTCCCTTCTGTGGGAGCGCTGAGAGTGGACAGCATCCTGATGGCGGTAGACTTGCCCGCTCCGTTCGGCCCCAAGAGACCGAATATCTCGCCCTTCTTGACCTGGAATGAGATGTGATCGACAGCGGTGAAGTCCCCGAATTTCTTCGTCAAGTTGGTGGCGTCAATAGCTACATCCGACATTCTCTCACGACCTATGCTGGTTACGGTTTCTCGACTCTTTCCTGATCCAGTTTGGATATGATGCCTGCAATCTTCTCCATCGAATCGCGCAGTTCTGAGATGTCTTCCGAATCTAGAGAGGAGAGCCGCTCAATTGCGATCTTGCGGGCGGCCTTGATGAACTCTTTGAATTCATTTCTGCCAGCTGCAGTGATCCTAATCATGACGACCCTCCTATCACGCGGGTCCGTCACCCTCTCGACCAGTCCCTCGCCTATGAGCTTGTTGACGAGCGCGGTCATGTACGGCTTCGAGACCTCCATGTGCCGCCCTAGCTCCGACATGCGAATCGGGCCCAGCTCCTCGACCTTCTTCAGAACAAAGCGGCTGGGGTCGAACTTCTTCGCGCCCGGATGCGGTGCCCCTCTCGACACCCTCCGAGAGAAGACCATGAACGTGTCCATGAAGTAGTCTGCAATCTCCTCGAGCTTCCTTCGGTCTGCGTCACGCATTGGGGGTTATCGAAATTAGTTCTCTTATTTAACTATTCGCAAGCTAAACTAATTCGCCGGTACTGTGAAGTCGAGATGAGCAAAACTGCACATCCCTTTCATCTGTAAGAAGAGAGAAGGAGGGGTCTGGGGCGCGATGGGACTTCATCACGCCCAGCTGTCCTCGGTATGAACCTCAGTAGACGGCTCCATCTGGAAGGGTAGAGGTCAAGACACCATCCACAGCGGACAGCGAGTACTCGGTGCCTCCGGCGCCCTGCCATGTCGTCAGGTTGAAGGTCGCGGCCCCTGACATCCGGTATACTGAGACATTAAGGTACGTCAGCGGCGTCTTCATCTTGCACACCTCAGGCGGACCTGGCGTCTGCAGGAAGTACGCCACGCCGTAAGTGCACAGGCTGAACATCGTGACATCGCCGTTCGGCTCGACCGCCAGGGCCGTCTTCTCATTCACGCCAATACCCCTGGCCTCCAATGCCCATCCGTCTTCAACTATCCGCGCGAGGAATGTCACGAGCCTGCCCATCCTATCCCTGGGAACGAAGTGGCTGTCAGTTATCATGCCGCCCATGTTTGACAGGCTCAGGAAATCCGTCGCAAGCGCCACCCGTCTGTTGTATGGGTTCTGCAGCGCATCGTCGGACTCCACGGTGTCGAACTCGGCCGAGAACACGAACTCGCCCAGGATCGCGAGCCCCGCACTCGTCCCGCCCACCGGAGCGGGCTTGGCGGCGACGAAATGGATAGCGTCCTCGACCGGCGTGCCCTTCCACATGCTGACGTAGTCCCACTGGTCGCCTCCAGCGATGAAGAGCGCCTCTGCGCTCCGGATCTTCTCCAGGACGAACTCATCATAGCACGCCTCAGTTGTCACGAAGATTATGGTCTCGCACGAGTCCACCCCTCCGAGCTGCTTGTATATCCAAGGGTTGTACGCGTCGGTTCCCGAGCAGCGGATCACGACGAAATCGCCGCCTCCTGACTTGCCGATCATCCACTTCATGGCGTCTTCGACATCAGTGTTCCCGCCGGCGAGCAACAGCCCGCCAGAAGTCGGCGTGACCACATCGTTCGGGTCGCCCTTCACATAGTACTCGTAGGCGGTCTTCTCACCAGATGCTGGTGACGACAGCAGCATGGTCGATAGCATCATGCTCAGAACTAGAGTCACAGCTAGGACTCGTCTCCGGGAATACGTAGTCCTCTCCCCTGACCTTGAACTGAACAGGAGTTACATTAGCCTTGCGCCAGGGCATCCCCGCTCTCACTTGGATGGCATTTCAAGCTGGCTCGGAACCTCGATGGCTGCGCGGTTCTTCCTCATTCCCTCAGAGATCCGTCTCCTCACATCCGGGTTGAGGACATTCCCCTTGATGATCTTGCGAGAGGTCCTGTTATTGATGAGGAGCCTCGCGAGCTCGGGCACGAGAGACCACGATTTCCACGATTCGACGTATGCCGCGTATCCCTCATCCACCATCGACTCGAGTTCTTGTCTAGATAGCGGCGAGCCGCCATACTCGTAAATGCGGTGGTTCCTCATCCAGTCGCCTTCCTTGGGGATGCCCTTTGTGATGAGCTCGTCCCAAATCGGAGTGCCGACCAGACAGTCGAGGATGTTTATCTGAATCGCATGCGGTCTAGAACTCCTGATGAAATCGATGGTCCGCCTCATGTCCTCTCCGGACTCCACTGGGGCACCGAATATGAACGAGCTGACAACTATCATGCCTGCCTGCTTGGCCGCCGCAATCGCCTTCATGGCCTTCTCTGCAGTTATGGTCTTGTCGTAGTAGTCCAGAACGTGCTGGCAGGCGCTCTCCGTGCCGAAATAGATGACGTTGAACCCTGCCTTCTTCATCGTCTTGAGAAGCTCCAGCGAGACGCCGTCTACCCGCGCCTCGCAATAGAAGTCCATCTTGATCCTCTTCTCCCTGATGAGGGCGCATATCTTCTGCACCCGTTTCTTATCCAGCGAGAAGTTGTCGTCCACGAACACGCAGCACTCGTATCCGTCTCTGTAGAGTTCCTCGAGTTCGGCCACGACATTCTCTGCACTCCTCGGCCGCCAGTGTCGCTGGGAGAAAGCCGCGCACGAGCAGTACCTGCACGCGTACGGGCAACCTCTGGATGTGCATATAGTCGTGAATCTCCCGAATGTGAGCTTGATGTTCTCGTGATAGTAGCCATATTCCACCTTCGGGACGAGGCTCCGGTCCGGGAAAGGCAGGGAGTCGAGATCGTCGATCCGCCCCGGAGGGCTGCCTCGGCATTCCCCGCCCTTGAGGTAGTATGCACCCTCAACGGATGCGATATCGGCCCGGCCTTCTATCGCGTCCAACAGCCTGGGAAACGACCGCTCCGCCTCCCCCTTGACTACGTAGTCGACCTGTGGACTCGACCTCAGGATTCTCTCGGCTTCGAACGTCGCGTGGAACCCACCCATCACTATCTTCGCATCGGGAAGCCGCTTCTTGATGCTAGCAAGAGCTGCCGCGGCACCTAGGAACGTGTGAGTCGAACAGTTGATGCCGAACACGTCGGGCCTTGCGGCCACGACCCGCTCGACTAGCTGCTCATTCGTGAGGTTCTCGCAGAAGGCGTCGACGATCTCGATGTCGTCCTGACGGGACGCCTTCAGACTAGACGCAATATACAGAAGACCAAGAGGTGGCCAGAGCTCGGTCGTCTTCCCGGGAGGCGTTGCCAGTAGGACCCTCATCCACTTCCTGTCCTCGGGAAGGGTCTCATGCTTCATTTCCCTTGCTGTCGCCCGCTAACCAGAATGCAGTCAAGAACCAACAATCGTGTTGGCGAGCCCTCAGTAATATAAGGAGTGAGACCATTCGAGGCCGAAGGGCAGGTCTCGTCGATGGCTAGAGGGAAGGCCGACGTCCATATTCACACGAAGTACTCGGGCCTCACACACATCATGTTCTTCGACTTCCCAGACTCGCTGGCCGAGCCTAAGGACATCATCAGGGCCGCTGAGAAGAAGGGGCTGAACGTGATCTGCATCACGGACCACAATACGCTGAAGGGTGCGATGCAGGTTAAGGCAATCCCGTCTTCCGTCGAGGTCGTCGTTTCGGAGGAGGTCTCGAGTTCTGACGGCGAGATCCTCGCGCTCTTCGTCAACGAGGAGATACCTGCGGGGATGACTGCGGCGGAGACGATAGACCGGATACACGCCCAGGGGGCGTTTGCGATCGCTCCCCATCCAATGAGCGCGCACTGCCGTTCGCTCTGCCTGAAGATAGCGGAGTTGAACATGGATGGAATCGAGGTACTGAACGCTTCCCACAGGGACGGCTTTGGGAACAGGGCGGCGTCGGAGCTCTCCAACGGCCTCGACCTAGCGAAGATCGGGGGCAGCGATGCGCACTCGCCGATGATGGTCGGGAACGCCTACACTGTATTCGACGGGGTCACAGGGGAAGACCTCAGGAAGGCCATCCGACTGAAGCAGACCGCGAGCGAGGGCAGGCATACGACCCTGAGGGAGATGGTGTGGATGCTCACAGGGCACACCGCATACGTCCAGAGGACGATAGCCAGGTCGCTCCTGCACTTGCCCATGCGGGGAACCCACGACGTGGACCCTATAATAGACGACATGAGGACGATAACGAAGGTTGTTTCTTTGATTGCGTCCACCGCGTTCCTGACCCCACCCGTTCCCGCGCTTGCAGGTGTCCTCGGGGACAGGGTCTACAGCCACATGGCCAAGTCGTTCGTCAGCCAATTTCCTGCAGGCAGTGTCGATTCGCGTGGTCTTCTCCGGCCTGAAAAATCATCTGAGAAAGCCAGCAAGTGACAGCCTAGCCGGGCGCGCCAGTAGGGGCAATACATTTAACAGCGCTCGGACGTTCATCCATCCGCCAGTACATCCAACGGCCGTGTTTGGCGCGGCGCATGTGGTAGCATGTCCGAACAATTCGTCCTATTATCCGATGCAAGCGGGATGGACCACCTGAGAATCGGGGGCAAGGCAGCGAACCTGAAGGCTCTTTCGGCAGGCGGTTTTCCAGTCCCCCCAGGATTCGTCATAACCACGGACGTCTACGAACGGCACTTGGACAGAAACGGCATCCGCGACTTCGTGCGAAAGAGTATGGAGCAGATGGATGCAGAATACGACAGGAGCGTCGCGGAACATTCTGAGCAAATCAAAAGGAAGGTCCTGGCAGGCGCCTTGGAAGAGGGGTTCGAGACGGCAGTCAGGAGGACCCTCGAGTCAATCGACCTGGGAGCAACCTGGGCGGTGAGGTCGTCGGCAGTCTTGGAGGACCTTCCCGACGCCTCTTTCGCCGGACAGCAGGACACCTACCTCAATGTGAGGACCGAGGACGTCCCAGAGCGGATCAGACGGTGTTGGGCGTCCTACTGGAACGCGAGGGCCATCTCCTACAGGAACGAAGCCAATGCCGACCACCTCGCACAGGGAATTGCCGTGGTGGTCCAGAAGATGCTCCGTCCGAAGTGTGCAGGCGTTGTCTTCACAGCGGACCCCGTGAGGGACAGGAAGAATACAATCGTGATCGAGTCCAGCTGGGGGCTCGGCGAGGCCATTGTATCCGGGATTGTGAGTCCGGACAGGTTCGAGTGCGACAAGAAGAGCCTCTCCTTAAGAAGCCGAAGCGTCGCGAAGAAGACTGTTGCCCTGATGCCTGGGGAGGACGGGACCGAGAGAACGGATCTCCCGCCTGAGAAGCAGGTCGAACCGTCGCTCACAGATGACGAGGTACGCAGACTCGCGGAGATGGGAAGGACCATCGAGGCGAAGTTCGGGATGCCTCAGGACATCGAGTGGGCGATAGAAGGGGAACGCGTGTTCGTCCTCCAGACAAGGGCCATAACCACGATGGTCAGTGACGAAGAGACCCTCTGGACAAGAGGGTACGGAGACGAGTACTGGGCCGATGTGACGTCTCCACTGTTCTTCTCGTTGTTGGGAGAGTACCTCACGAAGTATGTTAACCATGAAGGCTCGAAAATCCTCGGGTACAAGGGTATTGTCGGCAAGGACCTGCTGAAGGTGCACAAAGGCCACATCTATTTCAACAGCGCGGTCCTCGAGGAGGTGTTCACATACAACCCGAGGTTCTCGCGGACAAAGGAGCTGCTCAACTACTTCCCCGAACGAGACCAGGAGAGAATCGCCTCGGCTCCAACGAAGATAGTTCCCCGAGTGCTTTCTGAGCTCAGGGTGGCGGTCCTCGACCCTGACGGGTTGATTATCAGGACCGACAAGGCGTACAAGGAATGGACTCGGAGGTTCCTCGATGAGATGAGGTCCTTCGACCAGAAGGACCTCTCAGCGCTCACATACCCCGAGCTTAGAGCCGAATTCGACCGTATGGAGAAGGCGCTTCTGAAGCACTACCGGCTCATCAGGTACGGGATGGTCACCCACAGCATCGGGATGAACCTGATGATCAAACGGTGGCTCAAGGACTGGCTCCATGACGATGACGGGGTCCTCTACTCGCGCCTCGTCTCAGGACTTCAGAACAACATGACCATCCGGACGAACGTCGAGATCGAGAGGCTGGCGAAGGCTGCGCGGGCGAATCCCGCAGTCATGGCCAATCTCACCAGGCTCTCATCTGGCGAGTTCGTGAAGGCGCTCGAATCCGACCCAGGGACGAAGGAGTTCGCGACACTCTTCGCGCGATTCCTCGCCTCGTACGGGCACAGGTCGCACACCCGCGAGATGTACTTCCCGAGGTGGTCGGACGACCCGAGGCTGGTGGTTGACGCACTGAAGGCGCTCGCGACGTCCCCGAGGCTGAACCTGGAGGACCTCGAGAAGAAGCGGGCCCTTGACCGGATGGCTGCCGAGCGCGAGGTTCTGACACGTATCTCAGAGCTGGAGTCCGGGTTCGTCAAGAAGATCCTCTTCAAGACGGTGATGAGGTACGCACAGACCTACCTGATGTTCAGGGAGAACCAGCGGTTCTATCTCGACCACCAGATCGCGCGCTGGCGAAGGCTATTCATCGAGTATGGGCGCAGGTTTGTCAGGGACGGGCTGAGTGCGAAGGAGGACGACATTTTCTTCCTCAGCAAGGAGGAGATCTTCGACTCGGCCTCGGGGAAACTGCGTGTCGACAAAACCGAACTCCAGGACAGGAAGAGTGAGTTCAACAGATACAGAAACATCCTACCTCCCAAGTTCCTGAAAGGGAGATACGAGTTCGATGACAGCATCGAGCGGGAAGGAAATGTCAGCAGGATAGTCGGGACGTCTGCGAGCCCAGGGACCGTGACTGGCATCGTGCGCGTCATAGAGTCGATAGACCGCCTGTCCGAGGTCCGTGAGAACGAGATTCTCGTGACCACAAACACGGACCCTGGATGGACCTCGGTGTTCGCCAAGCTCGGGGGCCTGATAACCGAGACTGGGGGCATACTCTCGCACGGGGCCGTCGTATCGAGGGAATACGGGATACCCGCAGTAACGGCCGTAAAGGACGCGACCTCAATCCTAAAGACGGGGCAGACTGTTACCCTCGATGGAGGCGATGGTGTCCTGTACATCCGCGAGAACGCAGAGCACGCCGACACGGATGTCGTGCACGAGTTCGGGAACCATCCCGACTGGAACGAGAGCTTCTATTTCAACTTCTACGACAAAAAGCAGGACATCTGCGGCTTCATGCGCATAGGCCTGAAGCCAAACAGAGACGAGAAGAGCATGTTCTTCTTCATCATGATGCCTGACGGGGCCCTCCTCAGCGTCAGGGACGCTGAGCGGTTCAAGGACGTCGAATTCAATGTGAAGGGGCTCAGATACCGCAAGATCGAGCCTGAGAGGAGGTGGAGCATAGACTACCACGGCGGGATGGCGAGGGACTCCAAGGACGGTGGAGGCAGCGCCAAGGTGTCAATGATGCTCGAGTTCGAGGGGCTCCACCCGCTGTTCAACTACAGGGAGTGCGTGACTGGCGAGAAGGTCGAGATGTCGAAGACCGCCGCGTCGGAGCACACAGAACAGTATGGACGGGTCCGTGGAAGGCTCGTCATCGACGAAAGCCAGATCCTCATAGACGCCCTGGGCGAGAGAGACCACTCGTGGGGGGTCAGGGACTGGATAGCGCCGACGATGTGGATCTGGCTTACCGCGCAGTTCCCAGACGGAGTCGCTATGAACCTCACGAAGCTCATGGTAGAGGAGGGCGTCGTAGACGCAGGCTTCCTGTTCATGAACGGCAAGAACCTGCCCATTGTTGAGGCCACCGTCGACACCAAGTACACCGAGGATGGGAGCCCCAGCTCGCTGAACATCCTGCTCAGGGACAAGGAGGGTGTGGAGCACGGCATGAAGGCAGAAGTCATCCGGAGGGTCAAGCTGCCTTTCGTCGGTTCCGGGACGGCCAGCATGGCCATAATGCACGAGACACTCGCCAGATATGAGTTCGAAGGGGCCACGGGCTTTGGGATAGCGGAGTACCTCGTCCGCAAGTTCTGAGGGAAGGACCACAGCACATGTTCGTGGCAACGGATTTAGCCACGTCACCGATACCTATAATCGATGGCACGGGGCGATGAACGTACGTCGGGACTGCCGCTCAAGGACATGCCGAAAGAGGCGGAGCGCATCGTCGACCATGCGCGCTCAAAGGGCGTGACCCTCAGGATCATGGGCGGCCTGGGCGTCAGGATGCACTGCACGAACCTCAGTTTCTGCGAGAGGCCTTACTCGGACATCGACGTCATGGGCCTGAGCGAGGAGGCGCGGGGCATCGAGACGGCTTTCAGAGACCTAGGATACGTTCCTGACAAGGAGTTCAACGTCCTCCACGGGTACCAGAGGCTCAAATTCGAGGACCATGTCAACAACAGACATGCAGAGGTGTTCCTTGACAAGTTCCGGATGGACCACACGATAGATTTCCGGGACAGGCTGAAGATACATCCGTACACGCTCTCCCTGACGGACCTGTTCATGACGAAGATCCAGGTGGTCAGGATGGACGAGAAGGACTTCCACGACCTGTTCTCGCTCTTCAGAGACCACAAAATAGGGATGGATGACAGGGAGGGCGTCATCAACGCGCGCCAAGTCGCCCATCTGTGCGCCCAGGACTGGGGCCTGTTCCACACGGTCCTCAAGAACCTGACCCGCCTCTCCGAGTTCTATGACCACTTCGGACTCGATCCCGCCGAGAGGCAGTCGATGGACCGCAGGATATGGATCCTGAGGCTCAGGATGATTGAGGAGCCCAAGGGACCCCTATGGCTCGCCCGGGACAAGATAGGCGAGCGACTGCCGTTCTACGAAGAGGTCGAGCGCGAGGGCGGCGAGGAATAGACGCTTGGAAGCCGCATTCATCAGCCCTTCTTGACCATGGCCACGCTCTCCTCGGCCAACGACTTCGCGCCCGCATCTCCGGAGGCATCCGCGTGCCTGGCGGCCTCCTCATAGTGCCTCGCAGCTCCGGTGTAATCGTCCCGCTTCTCGTCCAGTATGCCCAGACGCATATGGACTGCGACCAAACCTGCGTGGTCGCCCGCCTCCGTCAAGAGACGCTCCGCCTCGCGCAGATGCTCTTCGGACTTGTCGAGGTCTCCGGAGCCCTCGTCAATCATGGCGGCAATCATGCTGCCCTCAGCCACCTCAGCGGGGTCCCCGTAGGCCCTGGCCATCCCTATGAACCCTGAGAGCTCCTTCCGCGCTCTTTTGTAGTCCCCGGACTCCCTTAGGAGGTTCGTTAGCGCTGATGAGAGCGCGAGGTCTCCCCTGTCATAGAGAGGCGTCCTCTGGAACAGGCCCTTCCGCCTCCTGAGCTCGGGCCGGGCGAGCGCCTTCTCGCAAAGCTCTATGCCCGCCTCGAACCTGCCTTGCTCACCGAGAGACTCTGCGCAGGCAGCAAGGAGCCGCTTCGACTCGGAGATCTCACCCGCACGCCTGAATGCGGCCGAGGACTCCAGCAGTATGTTTGATGCGTCATCGAAATGGTTCTCAGCCTTCATGAGTAGGGCGAGGTTCTCAAGGCCATTCGCCTCGCCGAGCGGGTCCCTGACGACGTGCGCCAGCCTCACCGACTCCTTCAGCCTGACCTCGGCGTCCCGAAGCCTGCCCTCATCCCAGTCAAGTAGCGCGAGATTGTTCAGGCACGCCGCCTGCGCCGACCTGTCCTCCTCCATGGTCGCAAGCGCCAGTGCCCTGTTGTACGCATCCCTGGCCCTGGCCCAGTCTGCCTTCTTCCGGTAGACGCCGCCTATGTTAAGCCACTCCCTGATCTGCCCGCCCCTGTCGTCCGATTTCTCGTACAACCTCAGGGCGTTCTGGTGGACTGCGAGCGACTCTGTCAGCCTCTCTATCCGAGAGTTCAATTTGGCCACGGCCTCAAGGACTATCGCTCTTGTTGCAGATTGTCCCTCCTCGAGCAACGAAAGGCTCTGCTCGAAGTCCGCAAGAGCCTCCTCCTCTCTGCCCAGGGCCTCGTGCAGCTGGCCCCTGATGAATAGGACCTCGGCATACTGGCCCGGGGACCCCGTCCCCAAGGGTATCCGAGACAGCATCGCCAGAGTCTCCTCGGGAAATTCCTTGGACAGCTCGTTCGCGTTTGCGATGGCGACGACGACTGCGGACGACCAGTCCCCGGCCTCGACCAGGTGGTGGAGCGTCTCTAGCTTCCATTCTACCCCGGGGTTGCCCGCGCAGTACCTGGCCGCCCCCGCGTGCAGCTCCGACCGGGCGAATGCGGTCAAGCGTGTCGACACGAACTCGCGCAGGAGGTCATGTGTCCAGAGGCCGCTCTCTTGCTCGATCACGAGTGCCCTCTGCTTCAGACCGACTATCGCGGGGTAGTCCAGTCCCTCGAGCGCCTCCATCTTGACGGGATGTCTGAACACGGAAAGCAGTTCAAGGACCCTGCGCTCATCACCGCTGAGAGCGGAGTACACCTCCCGCTCGATGAACGACAGGACATCTCCCCTGGCCTCCATCGCACCGCCGCGGGCCATGAGCCTGATCAACAGAGGATGCCCGTGGCTCTCGCTAACGACCCTAACCGCCTCCTTCGCGTCGAGGCTCTGAGCCATCTTCCACGCGGAGTCACGGTCAAGGCCTGCAATCTCGAAAGATGCGTTGCCACGGGCCGCCTTAGAGAAGAATTGGGGGACGGACCTGGCTATCATGACGATCTTGGCCGAGTCGGAGGACTTGGCCGCCTCGAGGAGCATGGGCAGCACGGTCGATGCGAGCTTCTCCCCCTTGTGAACATCGTCGAGGAATACGACCAAGCCCGCACCTGCAAGGTCGCTGGATATCGGCATGAAGAGGTCTCCGGCGTGCGCAGCCTTCCGAAGTGCCGATGCTGTCGCGTCTCTGCCACATGAGGAGAGGAAGGTTGAGAACGCTGTCAGATACGACGTCTCGGTATCCCACTCCCGGAACGAGAACCAGAACAGGGGCGTCTTTCCGGCCAACTCGTCGAACACTTTTGAGGCGAGCGTGCTCTTCCCTATGCCCGGCATCCCCCAGAGCAGTACGGCGGACGTCTTCGGGTCGGCTAATGCGTCCATGATCGACTTGAGCTCTTTCTCCCGGCCGAAGAACGCGTCCACCTTCGGCCTGCCCTGCTGCGCGATCGGTAACTCCTTTGCGGGTTTCTGGGGCTGAGGGGGCGAGAAGGAGTCGGCGACGATAAGGTCGTTCGCCCGGGCGACATCGACGAAGGAGGCGATCGACGGCGTGATGCCGGCCACTGAAGACATCTTCCGCAGTGCTTCTTCGACGGTCATCTCCTGGACCTTGCCGTCCAGCTCGAGCGCGACCGTCCTCTTCATGAGGTCTGCCTTGATCGCCTGGGCAGCAGCCCGCCCTTTGTCCGTCAGGTAATACGCCCTCCTCCTACGGGGAGCGCCCCTCACATGGGTCAGCCTGTCCGCAACAAGCCCCTCCGCCTGGAGCGAGGACAGCGCCCTCGAGGCGTTGTGAACCTGGACCTGCAGGACCTGGGCGATGCCCTCCTGGCTTGCCGCCAGGGGCACCTCGGCCGCGTCTCTGTACTTGTCCATGTCCCATAGGTGAAGGAGCAGACGCTCGTTCTGGGACATAACCAGGCGCGCCATTGAGGACTCGTACCATTGCCTTTCTTAATACTCCTTTCGGAACGGAAATCGAAGGCGTTTCCCGGTGTGCAAAACAACTGCAAAAGACCGACTTGGCTTCAAATACCCTGGGCGGAGGATATAGTATCCGAGCAATGTCTCACAAGGAGGCAAGAACAAGATGATGAACGCAAAGAGAACTGCGGGAGCTGGCGTGGCTGTCGCTTTCATGATGCTGCTCGGGATCTTCGCGGTCCCGGTGAACGCGTCTGCGGGGCCGATTGTCCTCACTGACCAGCTTGAGACCGAAGACGGCGGAACGGATATCCTCGGGGGCGGAGACCACTTCTTCGTCAAGTTCGGGACCGACGCCGCGTTCGGCATAGTATGGGGCAATGAGACGAATCTGAACAACATCTACTTCGTCGCGATCAAGGCGAGGTACCTCGGCATGGCCCAGGTGTATGACAAGGACGGGGAGCTCGTGGAGGCCAACCACACGATGAAGGTATACACGATGTACGCAGTCAAGCTCGACTCTCTGATAGAGTTCAGCGATGTCAACGGGAACGGCCTGCTGCAATACCAGCGAGAGTACGAGAACTCCAATTTCACAGGCGACTACCTAGGCTACGAGCCGATGTACAAGAAGGTCGACATGAAGACTTCGTGGACGCCCTCAGAAATCGCCTACGACGAGACTGACGACTCCAAAACCTGGGAGTTCAGCCTCACCGCGCTCGACCTGCCCTACATTGAGCTCGACGACTACAGCGGAGTCGCGGGCGACAACAAGCTGAACAACCTCACTCTGACCTTCCACCTCGAGGCGGACATGGTCCAGTACGACAACGCAAGCCTCCCCCAGTGGAGAATCACCGTGACGAAGGGCCCCCTCGGGACGATGTGGTACAACGGAGCCGAGAAGCTCACCCCCTTGCAGGTGACTGGCAAGGTCATCAAGTACAACGCGAAGTGGGACCAATACATCGAAGGCTGGGACTTCGACGCCGAGAATGACGTCAACCAGACTCTCCTGATGGAGTTCGGCGCAATGATCGGCAACTGGGTCTCTCCGACAAGAGCGGCCTGGATGGAGATGAACGTCGTGCGCGCCATGAACGAGTACGGTTTGGCAGTCTGCAACGAGGGCGAGTCAACCGAGCTGCGCATCAACGAGACGACGGCGACACAGGTCCAGACCAGAGCGCTCGTACAGAACAGGGTCAGCTTCGGCGGCGAGTGGACTAAGATTGGCGCGATGCACTGGGTGACAGACGTCGAGGTCGACGGAGTCCAAGAGCAGATGCATGCCCAGGTGATGGGCGGAATCCCAATCTGGGGTGTAGGACCTAGCGGCGCCATATTCGCAGGGTTTGCAGTCCTCGGTGGTATGACATTCCCGGGCGGCGGGCTCATCGTACATGACCCCACCTTTGAGTCCGAAGCCCTGGTGGATGTCACCACCACTGACGGACCCGGTATTCCGACCTTCCTGCTCGTGCTAGCAGGTGTCGTCGCGATCATCGTGATTGTCGCGGCGGCCGTCCTGCTCACTGGCAAGAAGCCCGGACAGAAGGTCCAGCAGAGCTACGAGAAGAACCCCTCCTCGCGGTCTGACGAGTGGGCGAAGTACTACAACAAGAAGTAGTCTGCGCCCGAAACCCCTTCCCCCTCCCATCTTTTTCTACGGCTTCTTCTCTGAGAGTTCGTTAAGGGCCTTCAGCAGCGCGAGCGCCTCGTCCCTGCTGTTATAGTGGACGAAGGTCGCTCTCGACATCGTCTTGGTGTTGTACTGAGCGGGCACGCGCGAGTAGTAGTCCTCAGCCCCGACGGCCAGGGCGTACTTGTCCCAGAGTATCTTGGACAGCTCGTGGTCGTCGTAGCCTGCCAGCTTGAACGCGAACGTCGGGTCCCTCCCGAGCTTCTTGTCGATCTCCCTCGGGCCGTAAAGCGTCAGCTTGGGGATGTACCTCATGCCCATCATCTTGCCGTAGCCGTCGAGGACTATCCGGGTCAGGTCGTGCTCATACTTCTCTATCTTCTCCATCGCTTCCTTGAGCTTCGCGGCGCGCTGCGGCCCAGGCTTCGTCGGGGTCTTCGACGACGGGTTGGCCAGCCAGACCAAGTAGTCCATCGCGCCCTTGATCCCTGCGAACATCGCCTGGTCTCTGGTGCCCAGCTCCCACTTCTCAGGCCCGTGCTTGGGCGATGGGTCGACCTTATATGGGTGGAGCTTCTCGACGAGGTCCGGCTTGAGGTACATATAGCTCCCGTGCCTGCAGAACAGCTTGTAGCCAGAGAACACGAATCCGTCACAACCGATCTTCTTGACGTCGGTCGGCCCATGGGCCACGTGATGGACTGCATCGACGATGAAAAGAGCTCCCGCCTCCTTCGCAATCTTGCCAAGCTCTATGAGGTCGCTCCTGGTACCGAGCACGTTGGAAGCCGCGGCGATGGACACGACCTTGGTGTTCTTATCCACCAGCCTCTTGAAGTCCTCGATGTCCAGGTAGCCAGTGTCCATGTCGAACTTGGCGAACCTCAGTTGCTCGATCATTCCCATGCCTCCGAGCTCCGCCCACGGGTTGATGTTGGCATAGTGCTCGTAGCCAGAAACGACGACGTTCTCCTTGCCAGTGAGATCCCTGCTCAGAGCGTAGCTGAGTCCGAACAAGAGGCTCGTGCAGGACTCGCCCGAAATGACGGTCTCAGGACCTTCTGCCCTCAGGAAGTCAGAAACGGCTCTCCTGCCCTCGAGTATCGTCTGGCCTGCGCCCTGGGACTCGGGGAAGGAGTTGCCCACGTTGGCACTCCATTCCATCCTGGCCTTGGCCTCGGCCTCTGCGCTCTTCCTGGTGACCAGCGTTCCGGCTCCGTTGTCGAGAAAAGCCCTCTTGCGTCCGGCGGGGTCGTGGTCGGCTGCTGGGAACTCCTTCCGGATCCTCTTGAGGAACTTTGGGTCGAATGACATGTCCGGGTTATTGGCGAGCAGGTTGATAAGAATTGACTTTCCTGCTGCGCAGGACCCCTCCAGAGCCACCGAAAGGAGTGTATACCAAGTGGGATTGAAGAAAGATTTGACTGGATGGGGCGCCTGCCGGGAAAGGCTGGCCCCATCCAGAGGCTAACAATTGCTGAGGTTTAGACTGTAGGCGCGACGTAGTCCGGGAACCCGGGGAAGGCCACTTCACTGTAGTTGGGGATGCCCTCCAAGGTGCTCGAGCTCCAGTCCATGTACGCCCTGTACTGCACGAAGATGCTGACCTCGTCGCCGGCAGCGTACGAGCCCTGCGGAAGGGTGATTGTCACAGTCATGACCCCGTCCACCTGGCTTGACACTGCGTAGGACGCCAAATCAGCGGTCAACGCTATCCCGTTCAAGCTGATCCCCCAGCCGACCGGGTAGACAGTCGCCTCTTCGACATCGTATATCTCAAGCACTCCGAGCGTTACAGGAGCTACCTGAGTCGTCCCGTCTTCCATCGTGACCGTCGGCAGCATCGAGACGTCCTGCATCTTGACGGTCGTCGTGTAGGTCCACTTCGAGTACTGCTTGGAGTAGATCGCACCCGGTGTCAGGAAGCTGTCTGCCTTGAGATTCACTGTCCTCATGACGCTGTACGAGGAATCCCATACATCAGCGTGCGTCAGAGCAGTCGTCTCAACATCGTCGACGAGCACTGTGCCTGGGACAAGGTAGTCCGACTCCCAGGATATCAGAGTCTCGAAGTCAACCGGGCTGTTGCCCGATCCATTCGCAGTTATCGGCAAAGACATGGCCGACGCACCGACAATGAGTGCACACGCAGCTACCGCCGCCACTAGCACGCCCAACTGTCGGGGAGACCAGAGCCTTTTCTTCTCCGCGATTCTGTTCGCCAATTCGCTCTTGAATTCGTTGTTCATTCTCTATGCCCCTCCTTTGCTAGCAGCTTCTCGACCTGTGGCCATCGTTCCGCGCGGCCACTTGAGATTCAAGCCACTTGTGCTCTTGACCAGGCAACATATGGTTTACCCCTTTTGGTGCAATTATCAAGATATGGTACACCGTTAGAAGCGTGCGTATCAAAAGTGAAAATCGCATTTCGCCAGAGATGCTGGAAGACCTCGAACAGGTCTCCGACTAGAGAAGAAAAAATCCCGGCGAAGTAAAGGGGTTTTGGGAGGAAGTTATCGGTTTCTGGGACCAGGATCTAGACAATCTGCGCCTGGCCCGCGTGCGCCTGGTACGGCGGCTCAAGGTCTGTCTCGCCGAACAGGAACTGGTAGAAGTACGAGTTCAGCGTGGGCTCGCATACCCCGTCAGAGGTCAGCGCGACCAGGAGGTACTCTGATTCCTGTCCGATGCATGACTGGTGAGGAGGCGCGAGGTCCGTCTCTCCGTAGAGGAAGCTCCAGTTGTAGTCCATGCACCCGTCGCATGTGTCGTTCGTCGGTGCGAGAAGCTCCTCTGCGCAGGGGCAGTTGTCGCCAGTTCCATCCTTGAGCTGCAGCTGATCCTGCAAGCAGTCGCCGTTCATGCTGCCAGCGGCCACCACTGAGACGCCGCCGACCATGAGCGCTGCGCAGATACCCAGCGCGGCCCACATCTTCGAAATCATTTTTTCACCCTTCCTTTCTCGAAACGATTTCCTTCGTTTCTGACAGGCCCATCGAGGGGTAGGTCATATTGGGTTTCTGGAACAAGTTTCAAAAGCTAGCACAATCTTGAATCTATATATCCAGATAGTCGAGAAACAGCTAAAAACCACAGAAAAGAATGAAATGACGATAAGGGGTTTCACAGACCTTTGCGCCGGCCGCAGTGCGAACTGTCAATCGTTCACTTACTTCCTGCCGCCGTTGCCGTTGCCGCCACCGTTGCCGTTTCCGCCGTCGCTGCCGCCGTTTCCGCCGCCGTTGCCGCCGTTAGCGCCACCGCCGCGGCCCATCAGGACACCGAGGTCGAGCCATGCCGCACCGTTGGAAACGCCGCCAATCCCGAGATCGTACAGCACGTACACGTCGTCAAGCTCGTCGTCCGCCAACGTCTCAAAGATGTTGACCTCGCTGGTCTTGTTCGTGCCCATGGCGTACGTGATCGTGTAGGCCGATCCGAGCGTCACCCAGACGGTGTAGACTCCCTCAGCCGCAGTCGTTGTGTCCCACTGGCCACCGTAGATAAGGTGTCCAGCCTGGTTGATTTCCCTGCCGAAGCAGTCGCTCGTCGCGAGGGGCAACATCGTTACCGGGTCCCACGAGACGAACTCGCTCCAAACCGCATCTTCAAGAGTTCCGCCCTGGGGCACGATGTCTACCTTTATGCTCTGGACCGAGACCATCCTCGTGTCCAGTATCTTCTCAGGGTATGCCAGCAACGTCGCCTGGTCGTACATGTTGATCTCACTTGCCAAGACTTCCTTCGGCAGTTGCGAACCGAGGTCAATGACCATCATCTCGATCCTGACGAAGTTCCCGGTTCTCCACTGCGGAGTGAACACCATGTTGTCAGCGAAATAGAGACCGACATTCATTGGCGCCGTCTCGATGGGCACCAAGACCGATGTTTCCTCTGCGCTCACGAAAACCGGCACCGCTCCAAAGACCATGACAAAAGCCATGGCCGTGGCTATCGCCGTCTTCCTATTCATCTGAGTTCTTCCTCCCTCCAAATTCAGACCCGGCGAGGGTCTCAGAATGCCATGCTTTTTCTAGTAAATGTTCTTTTGGAACATTTCTGAATATAACGCTGCTACTAAACGGCGTTACTTCATAAGTCAGTAGTCGAATGAGAAAAAACAGGTGTCCGAATTTCAACTAGCGTAAACCATCGCTTCATCTGCTTCATATGCACGGAACTTCCCGACTGGCACGTCGGAATCTCGAATATTCGACGGGTGTCCAGTTGTTCTAAGCTCGTACCAAATGTCTTATTTAACCCCATTGGGATAAGTAAGCTGCATGCTGACACGCTGGCCACTGGTTGTACTAGTCGCAGTCACGATGCTGTTCTCAGCATCGATTCTATTCGTATCAGCCCCGGCCTCAGCCATGCAGGACGAAGTCTCGTTCACTCAGGACGATGACAGCGTCACTATCAAGACGGACAATGTTACGGTTGAGATCTCCAAGCTTTTCCCCGCCGCGCTCGTCAGGCCGGCCAACGACACCACTGGCTACGGCTACGGTTTCATGACCTCGTGCTTCATAGGCTACAACGAGAGCGACGTCCTGGAGAACCCACTCGCCGAGGGCAGATATCACGCTTCTCTGACCAACACTACTTGGACAATGATCGGCCCAACGGAATCCTCGGACGATGTTCTCGGCCATTCAGTCACGGTGGCATTCATGGCGACAGTGGACATCAGCTACAGGCTGGCTGGCGGAGGCCAAGGGTCTGGTGGCTCTGGTTCTGCTGGCGCAGTGCTGATTGAGGACTGGGCTGAGGTCCAGTTCACGTTCCAGGTGTCCACGAAGAGCCACTTCTCGGCGTACCCAGGCTTCTCTGATCAGGACATCTCAGTCAACGGCTCGACCGAGGTCAAGTTCGACATCGGCGTGACTCTGAACAAGGCCATCTTCGCCGATCACCTCGCAACGGACACCAGCCTGGCCAAGGTGCACTCGAGCGACATGTCCGCGCCTGCGGACTCCCAGGGCTACAAGCTCTTCGGGTACCAGGTCGACGGCGTCACGACCAGCGACCCGAGCGTGAACGAGACGGACGGCACTTCCCCGATCGTGCACAGGTTCCAGTACCGCTACGCGCACTCGCAGATGTTCGCATTCGTTGAGGAGAACATCACCAAGGGTTACTTCTCATGGGCCAACAAGGTCATGCTCAACTGGTCCGGCGGGAGCAGCACTCTCGGGGACACGATGGCGTACTACGGGACTGACGGCGAATGCCTCAGAGTCTACATCTCGACCCCGATAAGCGTCGAAACGACTGCCATCACCCACGATCCCAGTCTGGGCATGTTTGAGGCGCCTGGCGGAGGTGTCTGGCCGATACGCGTCCCCGACGATGGCGGCATATTCGGCGCATCGGCGATGTCTGTCGTCGCAGGCGTCGTCATCGGTGGAGTTGTCATCGGTGGCGGCGTGGGCGTGATTTGGGCGACGAGCAGGCGGACCGAAGAGGACCCCGCAGACACAATCTCGCTCGAGAAGAACAGGTTCTACAGAAAGCGCAGGTAGACTTCGCATCATCGTGCGCGCGAGCTCATTGTTGGGCGGAGCTCTGGTCTTTTGTTGGAGCGGATGGAGGCTCTGGCCCCTTCACGTAAGCCGCCACGAACTCGTCGACCAGTTTGTCGAGGAAGGTCCTTCTGTAAACGATTAGCAGGTCTGCGACGACGTCCGGATCGATTACGGTCATGTGAGACTCCCTGCCCTTCTTCTCCAGTTTGACCGCGCCCCTGGAGACCAGCTTCTTGATGTGGTACGAGAGGGTGCCCCCGGATATCGTGAAGTTCTCGAGGAGCTCTCCATGGGTCGCGCCTGGATTCCGGAGCAGGTAGAGGATTATGCCCCTCGGCAACTCCTGCCTGAGGCATGAGAGGATGCGCATCTTGTCCGCACCTATCTGCCCACCTGGATAATACCGGGAGAACCCTTCCTGCTTGGTCACCGTGACCAGACCCTTCTGGACCAGGTAGTTCAGGTGGTAGTCGAGGACGCCTATCGGCATGCTCACCCTGCGCTGGATCTCCCTGAAATGAAGCCCAGGGTTGGCTCTCACGCACTCGAACAACCTCTTCCTGTTCTCAAGCAGGAGCGGGTCATCCACGGGCCCTTCCTCCCACGAATGCGACGATCAGAATCGCCGCGAGTGCCACTGCGTCTGCGATGACCAGGTAGAGCCGCATCGCATCATCCACTGAATCGTTGACCAGGGTCACGACGATCAGCATGAATGTGACGACTACGTGCGCCGCGAGCGCAATGGAGGTTGCCATGATGACCTTCATTCCGCTCCGCCTGTACGCCATCACCGCGAGGGCGAGGAAGAATGTAGAGGTGACCAACAGGAGTCCCAGCGACAGCTCTTCCGGCACAATCATGGCTATTCCATATTCGAGTATACAGTGCATGCGTATAAGCCATTTGATTGTCAGCCAGACAACCTGCAGTTGGCGCGCTCAGGCTAGCATCAGTGGGCCGTTCCGGGACCGCAATCTGCCCGCCCGGCCGCGTTTATAACAGAGTTTTATCCTGACGGGAGTGGCCATGCGCGCCTCCATGTGTGCGGACGCCGCAGTGGGGCTACCTCTACTGACAGGAATGGTGTTTGATGGCAATCAAGGGACAGGCATCCTGACACGCGCAGCACTCGACGCAACTGTCGATGTCCGAAGGCACGGTCTTCCCGTCGATGATCTCATAGACACTCGAAGGACAGACCTCGACACACTTCCCGATCCCCTGGCATTTGCTGTAGTCCACCTCGATGACGACGCCGATCTTGTTGCTCTTCCATTTCCGCATGTCGGCCATTTCTCTGACCATCCTCGGCATCCTCGGACGGCGCAATCCGAGATATCTCTTTCCCCACATCCGCCAGAACGTCGTGAGACACTGAGTGGGCACAACCCATCAATCACAAGATACCTTTCAGCCTGAAGAACGCCCACAGCGCGCCAACTGCCGTCGCCGATATCCCGACTATAATCCAGAAGGCGTATGGCTCGGAGGCGATCGGAAGCCCGCCTCCCTCAACGGTTATGTTCATGCTGAACAGGCTAGCTATCAGCATCGGCATGATCAGGATGAGGGAAATCGTGGTCAGTGTCTTCATTATCAGAGACAGGTTGTTGGATATCGTGGCCTCGTACGCGTTGAGCACGTTCCCCATTATCTCCCTGTAGACAGTCGTCATCTCATACAGCTGAGCCACGTCGTTCTCGAGGTCCTCGGCGATGTCGAGGCGCTCCTTCGTCATCTTTAGGTGCTTCGCTTTTGACAGAGCGGCCATCGCGTTCAGGTTCGACATCAGAGCGGTGTTCAGCAGGATGAGGCTGTTGCTCAGGGCGAACGCATGAGGAGCAGCCTCTCCCCTCTTGGCGGTCAGTATCTGCTCCTGGAACGAGGAGATTATACGCTCCATCGGGCGGACCTGCCTCTCGATGTCCCTGTTCACTTTCCGCACTAACGCGAAGAAGAGGTCCTCCTTGGTCTCAAGGTGCGGTCTCCTCTTGAGGTCGGCGGTTAGGTCCTGGTCCGTGAACGACGAGCCAATCCTGACCGTGATGATCTTCTTGCTGGTCACGAAGATGCCGATTGGCATTGTCTGTATACGGTGGCCGTTCTGCTCCTCTGTAAGCAGGCTCCTCAGCACGAGCAGGTCGTAGCCCTCTTCGATCTCAATCCTCGAACGCTCGTTCGGGTCGAGGCAGTCCGCGACGTCGGGAAGGTCGATGTCGAACTCCTTGTGCAGCAGCTCGACTTCCGTCGGAGTCGGTGCGACAGCGTCTATCCAGAGGGCATCCTTCAGCTGGGCGGAGTCGAGCGGCTTCAGCACGCCGTCTGCAGTCGAGAACAGCCTCAGCATTCAGAGAACCTCCTTGGACCAGGGCCCTGAAGCCCGTAAGTCGGATATACCATTTTCCTGAGGCCCTGCGTTCCAAGAAGCGGGCTCCCTGGGTATTTAATGGAACGGGTTCCCCCACTTGTCCAGGAAGAAGTTCTCCCCGACCGGCTTGCGCTCGGGCCTCTCCTTCTCCGCAATCTTCTGCTTGTCCGAGAGCAGCGAGTCATCCGTGCCGAGATAACCTATGTTGACGTATGTGATCACGATGTAATCCTCCGGGATCCCCAGAATGCTCTTCGCTTTAAGGGGGTCGTATCCAGCAATCGGGTGCGCGACGAGCCCGAGCTCAGTTGCCCTGAGCTCCAACTGACCGATGGAGAGGCCTGTTGAGAACAGGAAGTAGTCCCTGCGGTCGCTCAGCTGACAGTCTTCGGGGGGTTTCGCGCATACGACCATGATAACGGGGGCGCGCGTGGCCCACACGTTGCCCTTGGAGAGCGTGCTCTTGATTGCTGCGAGGGCCTCCTCCCCCTTGCATATCACGATCCTCCAGGGCTGGTTGTTGAAGCACGACGCAGACAGGCGGACGGCCTCTACGAGCGCCTCCAACTTCTCGTCCTCCACAGGTCTCGTGTCGAGCGCTCTCCTGGCTCTCCTAGCGCGAATTGCCTCCACGACGTCCACGCCATCACCTTGAGAGCCAATCACGGACCGGGGATTTAGTTTTCGCTCCGTTTTTCTCCTCAGGCCTTGTAGACCCGCCATCTGATGTCGTACCCGGTCTCCTTCCTGAGGTTCGCCACGGAATCGAGCATCCTGTCGATCGACTCCCTTGTCCCAGCGAAGGCGACGTCCACGCCCTTGCTCAGGGCACTCAGCGAGGACTCGACTGGCGCGTGGACAGAGAAGAATTCCTCGGTAGTCTTCGACAGGAGTGCTGAGCCGGGGACGTCTCCCGCGGAGATGAAGCCGGGAGAGAACTCTTCGAGTTTCGCACGGACTCGCTCGATGGAGGCGGCCTTTGACCCGCCGTCTGACTCGGAGGGAACCTCTATGACCATTAGCTCCCCGAGCTCGAGGTCCACTATTCCTTCCAGCTGTCCCACGAGCACGTCGTCGCCCTGGTCTGCCGCCTCGAGGGCGAGGCCTTTGGATGGCGACCTGGAATCCGGGTAGGCAATCAGCATACCGTCCTCCATCACGAGCCCCACGGGATCGCCCTTCTTCACTGAACCTCCTGCGATGGCCTCGCAGGTATCGATCACCCGGATCTTCCTGAGGACGCTGTCCACCTCGTCCTTGAGGCCGGAGAAATGCTCCTGCAGAAGCTGCATACCCTTGCGCGTCGGGACCATCTTCCCGGAATGCTCTCTGAGCAACCCCTCTCTCTTCATCTTGGATATGTACTGGCTGACGGCCTGCACGGTCACCCCCAGCCTGTCGCTCACGGTCTTCAGCCTGGCCGTCGGAGACTCGATGATCTCGACGAGTATGAGCAGCTCCGTGTTCCTCTTGAGATCTCTGAGCCTCTGTCCCGTCATGATCTTCCCCCTCGACTCAGAGCACGCACAAGCTCTGCGATGCCGCTCACCCTAACGGCGCCGCGACTTATCAAATCGCCCACCATCGCGTCCGCCCTGCCACCGACGAAATCTACTCTCTGCGACCCCTCGGACTCGAGGATCAAGACGCCTTTCGAAGACCCGAGCGCAGACATAGCGGCCTCCAGGTTCCTCAGGTTTCCCGGACCAACAGGGAAGGGGGTCACCACTACCGCCTCGCTCTGATCGATGAGCCGCATGTTCTCCCTGTGGACCTCCTCGCTGATGGGAGCGAACGGGGACTCGGCTGCGACTGGGATGTGTAGGTCCTGGGCATTCTGGAAGTCGGAATCCAGGACGTTGAGCGCTCCCGCGGACACGCTGTAGCCATGGTCCGACAACGCTTTCATGACCGGCCCTCCTGTTCCTCCCCCGCAGAGAACGTGCACTCGCCTGCCGTGCTTCGCAGCGGCGAGAGCTGCAGTGTGAGGCAGGACGTACACAGCCTGCGAGAACGGATCCCTCCTGACTATCACATCGATGCCGTAGACGCTCTGTATGATATCCGGCGCGAGCACGTCCGCAGGCGTCCCTATGGCCTCCAGCCTGCCGTGACTCAGCAAGGCGATTGTGTCGCAGTACCTCGCCGCGAGGTTGACATCGTGCAGGACCGCGACGACTGTGATTCCGCTCTCCCGGTTCAGCTTCTTGATGAGGTCCATCACCTCGAACTGACCGTTGATGTCGAGGTACACGGTTGGCTCGTCCAGCAGCAGGCATTGGGGCTGCTGAGCCAGCGCCCTTGCGATGAGCACTCTCTGGCGCTCCCCGCCGCTGAGTTCAGAGAACTGCCTCCCCGCGAACCTCCAGGTGTTGGTCCTCCGCATCGCGTCCTTGACGACATCGGCATCAGACCGGGTCTCGTTCGACAGCCTGCTCTTGAAGTGCGGGATCCTCCCCATCATCACGATGTCGTAGGCGGTGAAGATGAAGTCCGTCGAGGAGCTCTGAGGGACGACTGCAAATGTCCGCGCGACCTCGACGTGGCTCAGGGACTGCAGGGATTTGCCGTCCAGCAAAACCATCTCCTGCCCCGTCTCCAGGAACCTCATTATGCACCGGAGCAGGGTCGTCTTCCCGGAACCGTTCGGGCCCATCAGGCCGATGAAGCCGCCTTCCGGCACATCGAACGAGATGTCTCTGAGTATCTTGGAATCCCCGTAGGAGAAGGACAGGTTCCTGAGGGAGAGTCTCACGAGATCACCCCCTTCGTTCTGCCCCGCCTGAGCAGGTACAGGAAGAACGGGCCGCCGCAGAGGGCAGTAATGATTCCCACTGGCAGTTCGGTCGGGGCCAAGGCGGTCCTAGCAATCGCATCCGCCCAGATGAGAAATATCGCCCCCGTCAGAGTCGCGGCAGGAACGAGCGTCCTGTGGTCCGCGCCCACCACAAGCCTGACCATGTGCGGGACGATGAGCCCGACGAAGCCGATGACCCCTGTGAACGCGACTGCGGCAGAGGTCATCACGGCCGCGACGACGAGCATCAGTGTCTTGAGGAATTCGGGGTCTGCTCCCAAGTTGTGCGCCGTCTCCTCGCCCAGGAGAAGCGCGTTCAAGTCCCGGCCATACAAGTAGACTATAATGCTCCCGAATGCCACGGCCACTAGGACGACAATGACCGCATCCCATGACTGCAGCGAAAGGCTCCCCAGAAGCCAGAAGATGATCCGGTGGTACTCCTGGCGAGCGAAATATATCAGGAACGAGACTATGGCGCCGAGGAATGCGGCGACTGCGACCCCGGAGAGCAGGAGGGTGTCCACGTAAACTCTGCCCTTGACGGTGCCGAGTGCGTAGACCGCGAAGACCGTCAACAGGGCCGTGACGAACGCGAAGAGAGGTGTGATGAAAACGCCGAGCACTGTCGTGATCCCGAAGAGCCCCGCGGTAACCGCACCCAGGGACGCTCCCGAGGACACGCCGACTATGTACGGATCGGCCATCGGGTTCCTGAATACTGCCTGCATCGCCGTGCCGGCGCAGGCGAGCGCTGCGCCCACCAAACCCGCGAGGATCACGCGCGGGATCCTGACCTCCCAGAATATGTCCACGTGGTAGGATGGGACGTCTTCGAACTGGCGGAATATGATGTTGACCGCGTCCCCGAAGCCTATCCGCTCAGGCTCACCAGGCCCAATGGGGCCGAGCGTGCCGATGAGCATCGCGACGAGCGCGGACCCGATGAGCGCTGCCGCAAGGACTAGGAGGACGAAATATCGGCGTCTTGAGACGCTGACCAAATCGCTCTCCTGGTCTTCTGCCACCATCTCAACCTCGTAGACCGATTCGCCCTAGGACCATCAGCTGAACAGCTCAGGGTGTATGATCTCGGCGAGCTGCTCGAGACCGTCGACGATTCTCGGGCCGTATCTGCTGACCAGGTTGTCGTCTATTCCGAATATCAGGTCCTCCGTCACGGCGGTGATGCCTTCCCAGCCTGGCCTGGCAGCGATGCTCTCTGAGGTTGTGGTCGACATGACCCCTGTTGTATACACGATGACATCGGGGTTCTGTGCGATGACGAACTCGTCGGTCACCATCGGATACTCCGAACTGGTATTGGCAGCGATGTTGACGCCGCCTGCCAGGTAGATGAGGTCGTCGCCGAAAGAGCCTGGGCCATACGTCCACATCGGGTAGTACTCGACGTAGACCTTGGGCTTGACAACACTCTCCGCAAGAGTCTTCTCGGTGACAGCATCCGCCCTCTCCTTGAGGGACGACACGAGCGCCTCGGCCTCTGCAACATGCCCGGTTATCACGCCGGCCATGCTGATGTCCTTGTACACAGCCTCAAGAGTCCGAGTGGCGAATATGAAGTAGGGGATGCCCTGGTCCTCGAGCTGCTCCAGCTGGGACAGGGGGACCAGGTCGCTGGACACAATGAGGTCCGGCTGAAGTGCGATGATGGCCTCCAGGTTGAGCGTGTAGGAGCCGATCGTCGGAAGGCTCTGCGCGGCGGACGGATAATCGCTGTAGTCGTCGACTCCGACGACTTGCGAGCCTGCGCCTACTGCGAACAGAATCTCAGTGGGCGTTGGGGCGCATGAGACTATCCTCTCGGGCACGCCGTCGATCTCGACAGTCCTGCCGTAGTCGTCGACCATGAAGAATCCCGCTTCCTCCGGAGAGGTGGTTATCCCCAGGTAATATCCACCCGCGAAGCCTGCCATGCCTACGAGCACGACCGCGAGCACAGTCCATATCATCCTGACCGATGAGCTTGACCTCGTCGATGCCATGTCATATCCTCCTTATCCGTGGGTGCATCTCCGCCTCCTGTCAGAGGCGGGATGCGGTAGCACGGTTTAAGTGAACTTGAAATATTGAAAGTGTACTTAAACATTGCGGGCGGGACGGCGGACACGCTGTCCAGCGAGGTTGACGGATAACAAGTGCGGGAAGGGGTTTCGGGCGACCACGAAGCTACTGCTTCGTGGCCTCTTCCATGCTGGCCTCGAGGATGTCCATCGCCTGCTCGAGTATCTCGTCGGGCATCACCATCGACGGGTGCAGCCGGATCACGTTGTCGAGGGTGCCACACGTCAGAAGGATCATCCCGCGCTTTAGGGCAGCCGCCTTCGTGGCCTTGGTCTCCTTCGCTGCCGGAGTCTTGGCCTTCGGGTCTGAGACCAGCTCGAGTGCCATCATCGCACCCATGCCCCTGATGTCCCCGATGATCGGGAACCGGGACTGCATCTCCTTCAGGCGTTTCGTCATGTAGGCGTTGACCTTCGGGACGTTCTTCATGCCCTTCTCGATGAGCGGGAACTGCGCGAGCGCTGCAGCGCATCCGACCGGGTTGCCCCCGAATGTCCCTCCGAGGCCGCCGACCTGGACGCAGTCCATTATCTCAGGCCTGCCAGTGCACGCGGAGATTGGGAACCCGCCTCCGATGCCCTTGCCGGACACGAGCAGGTCTGGCTCCACGCCCTGCCAGTGCTGGATGCACCACATCTTGCCTGTCCTGCCGGCGCCTGTCTGTATCTCGTCGTCGATGTACAGTGCGCCGTGCTTCTTGCATATCTTGGTGATCTTGGAGTAGAACTCCTTGGGGGGCACTATGAACCCGCCCTCGCCGGCGATCGGTTCGCCTATGATGCAGGCGACCTTGCCCTGGAACTGCGGCATCGACCAGATCTCGTCGATCTTGTCAGCACAGGCGATCCCGCAGGACGGGTACTCCATCTTGTACGGACATCTGTAGCAGTACGCGAACTCCACTTTGTAGCTCTCTGGCAGAGGGCCGAAGCCCGCCTTGTACGGCATCTCCTTCGATGTCAGCGCCATCGCCAGGAAGGTCCTGCCGTGGAACGCGTGCACGAACGAGAACGCCGCTGCGCGCTTCGTGAAGGACCTGGATATCTTGACCGAGTTCTCCACCGCCTCCGCGCCTGAGTTGAACAGGCCGGACTTGGACAGGCCGGGGTGCGGGGCGACCTTCGCCAGCTTCTCGCCGAGCCTCACATAGCTCTCATAGGGGGTCACCATGAAGCAGGTGTGGATGAACTTCTCCGCTTGCTTCTTGACCGCGGTCACGACCTCCTTCGGGGAGTGGCCAACGTTCATCACGCCTATGCCGCTGCCCATGTCGATGAAGACGTTCCCGTCGATGTCGGTGAAAAGTGATCCCTCGGCCTTCTCGATGTAGACAGGGGCGCCGACACCAATTGCTTTCGAAATGTACGTTTCCTTAAGCTCGCTCAGCTCCTGGGACTTCGGCCCCGGAACCTCAGCTGTTTTTATTGAAGCCTTTTTCGCAGCCATGTCGATACCTCGAAGTTCGTGCAACTAGATGGGCTTTCGTTCGTGCATGGTTGAAATCGTAGATATTCTTTTAGGAATAACTTCAAGTGACCGCTTCAGTGCAAAGGGCACGGCCAGAGCTTGAAAACAATAGGTACGTCGGGGGGCTACGCAGGCCTAGCCGTAGATGCGTTCGACCTCTGAGGGTTTGCTCTTCCTCTGTGCGTCTTTGTGGATGACTTTGAGCTGCGCCTCCAACTTCTCGGCCTCCTTGCACAGGGGTTCTACGTTGAGGTTCATGTGGAGTATCATCTGGTCGATAGCCGCCAAGATGAGTGCGGCCGCGCGTGCGTCCGCAGTATCGGGCCTAGCCTCTGCGAGCAGGGTCACGACGTCCACCCCACGCCTCTTGCCCTCGTTCAGCAGAACGCCCGCGGTCCCCGATATGACGCCTTCGACGAACGGCTCCGCGTCGGCCCGCAGCAGCAGCTCCTGTGCGGAGTCGGTGCTGCCGATGCCATAGACCGCAATCTCGCCGCCCTCGTCCTCCTCCCCTTCCTCGCGCTCGACGATGAGGCCGCCCGCAGATATGATCATCTTGCACTTCTGCGCCACCGCGAAGTCCATCACGGCGGTTCCGATGTCCCTGAGGAGCGCCGCCGACGGTTGCAGCTCGGTCGAGAAGACGACCACCTGCTGCTCCCCGGCCTTGATATCAGGGCGCGCGTACACGCGCGCCGGCCCCAGAGGCTCCCCGTTCCTAATCAGCGAGAGGGTCGGGAACGAATCCGAGTCCATGACCGCTATGTACTCCATCTTGAGGAGCGCGATGAGATAGTTGGCCACGATGGAGCTCACGAGGCCTACGCTCGGGAATCCGTCGATTATGACGGCGTTTCTGAGATCGGTCCTCTTGAGCTCGACTATCTCGACTTTGCCCATCTGAGCCTGCATGATACACGTACGATATAGAACCTTACCGCTAACTGTCGGGTGCCGGCATTCAGACGGGGCGACCGCCCGGATTCGCGACCAGCCAAGGTTTAATACAGCAGTGCTTTATCTAGACCGAAGGCCAGATGGGCCGGTGGCTTAGCCAGGATATAGCACTGGCCTTCTAAGCCAGTGGTCTCGGGTTCGAAAGGCGCGAACGCGCGCCCGAAATTCCCGACCGGCCCGCCTGCCCTCCCGCCAAAAGGCATATAAAAAGGGACGGTGTACCGGCGAGAAGGCACAAGGGAGTCTGACGCATGAAGAGGAGCTCACGGGCCTGGAAGAAAAGAGGCAAGCAGCGCTGGAAATGGCGCAAGAAGAAGATGAGAAGGCGGAAGAGAGCTCAGAAGCTGCGGAAGAAGTAGATTCCCTGGTGTCAATCCAAGGGGGTATGGGGTAACCTGGTATCCTTACGGGCTCCAGTTATGGGAATGATTTCCGTTGGGTTTGCTGACCAGTGATGAGTAACTGGAGCGATGACCCATAGTCCGTAGAACGCGCGGAGTCGCTCTCCGCGTGGAGGAAACCCGTCGATGGGGGTTCAAATCCCTCTGCCCCCACTTTTATGCATAACCAGTATTGCCTTTGAATCGGGAAATCAGAAGAGGTTTTGCACCCGAGATTGAAGGCGGGACGTCCTCGGATGCGTGTAGAGCATGGAGCGGCCAGCTCAGTCCTCAGCTCACGGCTTTCTTCACGAGCGCGGCGATTCTTGCCTCTTCGGAGGCAGTCAACTCCTTCAGCGCGAAGGCGATCGGCCACATTGCGCCTTCGTCGAGGTTCGCCTTGCTGTTGAAGCCGAGCGTCATGTATCTTTCTTCGAACATTTGTCCGCCACGGAAGAAGCAGATGACTGTGCCGTCCTTGGCATATCCGGGCATCCCATACCAGACTCTCGGGGTTAGGGCTGGTGTGCTGGCCATGATGATGGCATGGAGACGCTCGCCCATGGCGCGATACGGTGCAGGCATCGCGGCGATCTTCGCGAGGACGGCGCCTTCCCCGTCCGCCTTGACCGCGCGCGGACCGGGTCGCGCGGCCGCCCTTCGCGCAGACTGCTTGGGGGTGCTCCTGGCGGACTTCTGTGTGCCCTTATGCATAGGTTTCATGGTCACATCCTCGCCATCACCAACTCCTTACTTAGGTCTAATCCCGATCTTCTTCGCGTCCATAGATGGGTGCTTAAAAAGGAATGATGAAAAGGGTCTGCCCGACGCACGCAATCCCACTTGATTTCCTCAGATTTCTGACATACTAGCTCTGCACCGGTTCGGAATCTCTCATGCCCCACTCTACCCTATGGACAGGGTCGGCCTCGATGCACGGCAGGCGCCCGATGTTGCCGCCTTTTCAGCGATGATCGGGATCCTGGTAAACAATATGTATTGAGAGCCGCATGAAGGGAGTCAGTATTCGGGCGGTCGCCGGGACCTCGGATGCTAGAAATGGGGGAGTGGCTCTGAACAGAGAGATTTCCGGCGGCCTGCTGAGCGTGGCGATTGCGAGTGTGCTACTTGTGCCAGGGTTGTCCTTGGCGTATGCGGAGACCGAGACCGTCGACGGCTCGTGGACCTTGGCACTGTACGTCGATGCTGACTGCAACCTCGAGATGTACTGGGATTCACCCAGTCTTGAGTACCTGCAGAACATACCTGCGAGCGATGGCCTGAAGATCGTTGCGTTTTTGGACAGGCTCAGCACTGAGGGAACCGAGGTCGTCGTGATATCGGGCGACTCCACGGAAGTGGTGGCCACATATCCCGAAATGAACTACGGGGACGGGGCGACGTTCCAGTGGTTCTTAGGCGAGGTCGACCGGAGCTTCTCGTCCGACCATCTTGTTGTGATACCGTGGGACCACGGCAGCGCATGGAACGGGTTCTGCTGGGACGACAGCTCTGATGGAGACAGGATAACGCTCGAGGAGATGGGAGACGCGATTGTCGGCGCGGGAGTCTACATTGACATCCTTGCCTTCGACGCCTGCTCCTGCTCCAGCATAGAGATGGCATATGAGGCTGCTTCGACTGGTCTTGTTGGCCTGCTGGTAGCATCTGAAGAGCTCGTCGCGGGCGACGGCTTTCCGTACGACCTGATGTTCACGCCGGTCGCACTCGATCCGAGCAGGACGCCTGAGCAGGTGGCGAGGGACATGCTCGCCGGCTGGATAGCGTCGTACGAACCGCTCGATTGGGCCTGGTACTCGACCCTCGGGATCGTGGACCTTAGCGTGATCGCGGAGTCGTTGGAGACGATGAAGACCTGGACGCAGCAGATGTACGAGGGGCTTGACGATTACACAAAGAACTACAGGATGGCTCTGAGGGACAGCTACTATGTCTCATGCGGGTCGCACTACCAGGTCGACCTCGTCGACCTCGGAAGACACCTGCTCGCAGACCCTGCACTGGCAGCTGAGGAAGACCTCCTGGAGACGACGAGGGCAATGGTGGACCTCATGGAGCAGGCGGTCATAGACGTTTACAACCCTGACCGGACAGCTGCTTGCGGCGGGATATCCATCTACTGGGGGTCTCACAACCAAGCCTGGAGGGCGAGCATGAACACTTACAGCACCATCGACTTCGCCGAGGACTCGGGTTGGGCGGACTTCCTGATCCAGTACAACCTACTGACATGCGGGTGGATGCGGCTTAGCAAGTAGAGCCGGGAACGGAGACGGCGGACGACAAGAGGTCGCGCAACCTTCTTCTAAGTCCGTCGACTCTCCAGATGCCGTGAAGCGAGAAGAAGCGACCGCCTTCAAAGACCAGGCTCAGTGGCACGTATGGCTCACGAGGAACCACGACAGATGTGACGAGCTCTGGCTCCTGATCCACAAGAAGGCCGTGGGCGACATCGGGATCCGTTACGAGGAGGCTGTAGAAGAAGCGATCTGCTTCGGGTGGATAGACGGCAAGCTCCGACGTATAGACGACAGGTGCCACGTCATCAGGTTCACTCCCCGCAGGCCAGGCGGTATCTGGTCCGAGAACAACCGCAGGAGAGCCGAGAGGATGATTAAGGAGGGCAGGATGCAGAAGCCTGGACTCCAGCAGATTGAAGAAGCCAAGAAGAACGGGCAGTGGGCATCTGCGTACGCACCAAAGACCGTGCCGCCGATTCCCTGGGATCTGAAATCAGCCTTGGTTGCGAATGCCAAGGCCTGCCGCAACTTCAACGATTTCGCCAATTCCTACAAGTCGGCTTACATTCATTGGGTGCTGGACGCCAAGAAGGAAGAAACAAGGGTGAGAAGAATCAAAGAGGTTGTCGCTCGAGCGGCAGCGAACAAGCGTCCCGGAACCTAGAATAGATGGAAGGAAGGCCCGGAAGTCCGGGGTCCGTTTGCAGCGTTTAGTCAGTCTTCTTGATCTTCGCTTCGCGCGCGGGCGTGTCGCTGGTCGGCGTCACCTTGTAGCCCTTCACCAGCGCTCCGAAGCCCCGGAACCCGAGGGGGTTTCCGGGCAACCCAGGACGCTGGCAGACCCGATATCTGGGCGGAGTTATGGCCAAAAGATTAATCCCACGCCCCCGATTCCCAACCATGCACAAGGTGGTCACGGTCGACCTCGAGAAGGACATCCTGTCCGAGAACAGGAGGATCGCGAACGAGAACATAGAGATGCTAGAGAAGCACAACATCGTCGCGTTCGACTTCCTCGGCGCGATAGGCTCTGGGAAGACCCTGATCATCGAGAAACTCGTCGAAGTGCTCAAGGCCAAGGGCAAGCGCGCGGGCGCAATCGCGGGTGACGTGTCCGGGGACGACGACTACCAGAGGTTCGTGTCGCATGGCATCCCCGCGGCGAACATCAACACGGGGAAGGAGTGCCATCTTGACGCCCACCTGGTTGACCACGCGCTCGAAGACCTGCCCCTGGACGAGCTCGATTACGTGTTCATCGAGAACGTGGGCAACCTCGTCTGTCCAGTCGACTTCCCTGTCGGCTCGCACAAACGCGTCGTCGTGATCAGCGTCACCGAAGGTGACGACATGGTGAGGAAACACCCCGCGATATTCGCCTTCTCCGATGTGATCATAATCAACAAGGTTGACCTCGCGCAGGCGATGGAAGTCGACCCCAAGATACTCGAGCGGGACGCGCGCAGGACCAACCCGGGCGCGAAGATAATCATGATGGATGCGCGCCATGGGAAAGGCATGGACGAGCTGGTGAAGGCCCTCGGGCTGTAGAGGACAGGATATGAAGATCACAGTCTACGGGATCGTCCAAGGGGTCGGGTTCAGGCCGACGGTGTTCCGTGTCGCGAAGTCCATGGGCCTCAAGGGGTTCGTGCTGAACAACGGCTCCAATGTGGAGATCCACGTTGACAGGGACGCTGAGCGGTTCCTCGCCGAGCTGAAGAGGGCACTTCCGGCACTCGCGAGGATCGACCGCGCGGAGTTCGAGAATGTGGACGAGGAGCTCCAGGAGTTCTCCATCGCCCACAGCCACGACGGGCTCAGGGTCTCTCTCATCCCAACTGACACTGCCATCTGCAACAACTGCGTCTCGGACTTCTCACAGACAGGCAACCGCAGGCACCTGTTCCCGTTCACGAACTGCACCGAGTGCGGTGCGCGGTTCACAGTCATCGCTGACCTGCCCTTCGACAGGCAGAGGACGAGCATGGTCGACTTCCCCATGTGCCAGGACTGCACGAAAGAGTACTCGTCACCCGAGGAACGGCGGTTCCACGCGCAGACCATATCATGCCCGAAGTGTGGCCCGAAGTACTCACTGTACGACCGAGACAGACGAGAGATGAAGGGTGACCCGTTCAAGTCTTTCGCGAGGATGGTCGACTCGGGCTCCGTGGGCCTGCTCAAGGGATGGGGAGGCATGCACATCATATGCACGTTCGAGAACGCGTCCCGGCTCAGGAAGCTGTACAGGCGCGGGGACAAGCCGTATGCCGTCATGATGCGCGACTTCGAGACCGCGAAGAAGTATGTGACAATCACCGATGCCGAAAGGAACCTCCTGACGTCCCCGCAGAGGCCGATAGCGCTGCTCCACAAGAGGGGGGATACCTTTGAACTGCTGGACCGCATATCACCGGGCCTGGGAAACCTAGGGGTCATGCTCCCGTACTCGGGGGCGCACCTCCTCCTGTTCCACCATCTCAAGGCCGACGGCATCGTCATGACCTCGGCGAACCCGCCGGGAGAGCCGATGTGCACTGAGAACGAGAAGGCGTTCGAGCTTAGCCTCGACTGCTATCTCATGCACAACCGAAGGATCATACACCGGTGCGACGACTCCGTCGTGAAGCTCAACTCGGGCAGGACGAACTTCACGCGCAAGTCTCGGGGTTTCGTTCCGGTGCCCGTCGAAGCGAACCACAAGCACTCCGTGATAGGAGTTGGAGCCCAGTGGGATGTCACGGGCTCGGTTTCGAGGAACGGAGAGATATTCCTCACGCAGTATGTGGGCGAGTCACAGCAGTATCCGACTCTGCAGTACCTCGACGACGCGATCCACCACCTGATGGGGCTTCTCGGGACGAAACAGGTCACGGCCATAGGACTCGATAAGCATCCGAGGTACTCGACCAGGATAGTTGCCCGGAGGCTGGCGAAAGAGGTCGGGGCTCAGCTAATCGAGACGCAACACTATCATGCGCACGTGGCAGCGCTCAAAATAGACAGAGGCGTGAACGGGCCAATCGTGTGTCTAACCTGGGACGGGACGGGTTTCGGTGACGATGGGACATCCTGGGGCGGCGAGACACTGCTCGCGGATTTCGGGTTTTACGAGAGGCTCGGGACGCTCGAAGGAATCCCACTGCTGGGCGGGGACAGGGCTGTAATCGACCCGAAGAGAGTCGTCGCTGCAATCGAGCTCAAGCTCGGGAGGGAGCCGTCGATGGTCGGCGGAGAGAATTTGGAGCTCTACTCGAAGATGATTGGGAAGAGCGTGACCGCCTCCAGCATGGGACGCGTGCTCGACGCTGTGGCGTGCATGCTCGGCGTATGCTGCAAGAGGACTTACGAGGGCGAGCCCGCGATCAAGCTCGAGCGTTGGCTTGAAGTCGGAACACCGAGCACGCAGTTCGACCTCGGGTTCGACAGGACTAGCGGAGTCGAACGCGCAAGAACCCTGCCGATGTTCGAGCAGCTCCTGGACATGAACATCACCACAGATGCGGAGAGGGCGGACGCCGCCGCGTCGTTCGTGAAGGCACTGACCTCGGGGCTGGCCCTGAGGGCATGCGGCTACGCGCATGACCGCGGGCTGAGACAGGTCGGGCTCTCGGGGGGTGTGTCCTTCAGCGGCCCCGTGACCGCGTGGGTCAAGGAGACCGTCGAGCATGAAGGCCTGGAGTTCGTCGGGCACGAGCGCATTCCCAACGGCGACGGGGGCATCTCGACGGGGCAGAATGCCATAGCTGGCGCGCTCCTCGGCTAAATCTTTATAAGACTGGCCGCCTACCCGAACACCGATGTGTCTCGCCGTTCCAGCCGAGGTGAAATCAATCGATGGTCACATGGCGACCGTCGACTACGGTGGCGTCCGCAGGACCGCCAACATATCCCTCGTAGAGGCGAAAGTCGGGGACTACGTCATCGTCCACGCGGGATACGCCATTCAGGTAATGGACCGGGAAGAGGCGGAGAAGACCCTCGAGCTCTTCCGGGAGATGCTCGACCTCGAGTCTGCTGGGGCATAGGCGATGCACGAGTTCTCGGTCATGAGCCAGATCATCGACAGCGTCATCCAAGAAGCGAAGACGCGGGACGCTAGCAGGATAGAGCAGGTGGACCTCGAGATAGGGGACTACACGATGCTCGGTGAGGAGCAGCTCAGGTTCGCGTTCGATATCCTGTCCAAGGACACCATCGTGCAGGGCGCGAAGCTGGAGATAAGCCACAGGTCGGGGAAGGTCAAGTGCTCCTGCGGCTACGAGGGCGTGGCGACGGTCTCCGAGGACTCACCCCACAAAGTCGTGCCGATCCTGGAGTGTCCCAAGTGCGGGGGCCTCGCAAGCATCACTGAAGGGAGGGAGTGCCTGGTGCGGCAGATCAGGATGGTGGTTCCTGATGTTTAGGATGAGGGACAAGGGGATGTCCCGGGACATCCTTGAGAAGCTCGGCAAGATGAGCCTCAGACTAACACTGATGCACGTCTGCGGGACGCATCAGGACACGCTCATAAGGTTCGGACTCGATGGCGAGTTCAAGAAGGTCGGCATAGACATCAGACAGGGGCCGGGCTGCCCCGTCTGCGTGACCCCTCCGGAGGAGATCGAGGAGGTCCTGGCGCTCGCGCGCGCAGGCGTGACGATAGCCGTGTTCGGCGACGTGCTCAAGGTTCCCGGGGAGAAGGGCTCGCTCAACGACGCCAAGGCCGACGGCGCAGACGTCAGGGTCGTCTTCGGAGTGGACGATGCGGTAGGGCTCGCTCGACGATCTCAGAAGGACGTGGTGTTCATGGGGATCGGTTTTGAGACCACAGCTCCCACAACTGCTTCGGCCCTGCTCTCGAATCCTCCACCCAACTTCTCGGTGCTCAGTTGTCACAGGACCGTCCCACCCGCCCTCGAGGCCATCGCCGAGATGGGAGAGGTGAGACTGAACGGGATGATCCAGCCGGGACATGTCAGCACTATAATCGGGACTAAGCCCTACGAGTTCCTGTCGAAGAAGTACGGGATACCGCAAGTCGTCGCGGGGTTCGAACCCCTGGACCTGCTGATGGGGGTCTACATGCTGGCCGCCCAGGTCAAAGAGGGGAGGGCCGAGGTCGAGAACGAGTACAAGAGGGTGGTCCACGCCGAAGGGAACCCCATCGCTTTGAAGGCGATGGAAGACGCGTTCGAGCCTGCCGACGTGCGCTGGAGGGGGTTCCCCGTCATCAAGGGGAGCGGGCTGGAAATCCGGGAGAAGCTAGAGGCACACGACGCCCGCAAGAAGTACGAAGACCTGCTGAGGCCCGTTCGCGAGAAGGAGCACAGAGAAGCAAAGGGCTGCAGATGCGGCGAGATGCTCAGAGGCATCACGGTGAGCGAGGACTGTCCCCTCTTCGGAAAGGCGTGCACGCCCGCGGCCCCCGTGGGGCCGTGCATGGTCTCCCGGGAGGGCAGCTGCTACATATCTTATAGATACATGAAGAAGTGATGCGGGTCCCGCGAGACGAAGCTCGTCGGGGAGTCCACGATCCGGGGCTATGAAAGGATCCGGTTGTCAGGTCGCGACCTTGAGGAACAGAAACGCGTGCACAGAATACCAAGAAGGCTTAACAAACGATACTGGATGGGTGCGCAGGGCGCACCGACGAGGTGCGCCCGCTGCCGCGCGATACGCGGCGACGGACCGCGATCGGCCCCTTTCGAACCCCGAGAGCCCTGGAATTGCGGGTTCGAAAACCGCACATTAATCGAATTTCGAATTTCGTGCCCGATAACTGTAAGATAATCTACAAGCGTTGCGGAGGCCTCTAATGCTAATCGCCGCGCATCGTACGCCTTTCGAAAGATGCATAACGAAACGTATATAAACGACTGGTTTATTATCCATTTCCGTAAGACCGCTCCATGGACCGAGTGGGTGCGCCAGTTGGACAAAGATGGCGTCCTGTCGCGGGGGTCACTCGGACCGGTCGAGGAACGTCTGACCTGAACTACGAGGGGAGGTGGGACATGACCGAGCCCGCACCGCAGGACAATGCAGTCACCGCTAGCGCATCTCAGAAGGCAGCCGGCGGCAGGCCGAAGGTCGGCGTTTTCGTCTGTCATTGCGGCAGTAACATAGCGGGGGTCGTTGACTGCGCCAAGGTCCGGCAGGATGCCGAGAAGTTCGGTGACGTGGTCGTCGCAAAGGAGAACAAGTACACCTGCTCCGACCTCGGCCAAGAGGAGATCATCAAGGCTATCAAGGAGAACGGCGTGGAGAGGGTCGTCGTCGCCGCGTGTTCTCCGAGGCTCCACGAGCCCACTTTCAGGAAGTGCATCCAGCAGGCCGGTTTGAACCCATACCTGCTCCACATGGTCAACATAAGGGAGCAGTGCTCCTGGGTCCACGCGCACGAGAAGGACAAGGCCACTGAGAAAGCCACCCAGCTCATCGGCATGGGCGTATCCAAGGCGGCCAAGCTAGAGCCACTCGAGGCCAGGGAGGTTCCCGTCGAGCCCGTGTCCCTCGTCATAGGCGGAGGCGTGGCAGGCATCCAGGCTGCGCTCGACCTGGGGAACATGGGCTTCAAAGTATACCTGGTGGAGTCCCAGCCGAGCATAGGCGGCAAGATGGCCATGCTCGACAAGACCTTCCCGACGGGCGACTGCGCCATTTGCATACTCGCCCCGAAGATGGTCGAGCTGTCCAGGCATCCCAACATCACATTGCTTTCGTACTCAGAGGTCGAAGAGGTCAAGGGGTACATCGGGAACTACGACGTCAAGGTGAGGCGCAAGGCCCGGTTCGTCCACGAGGACAAGTGCGTCGGCTGCGGGGTATGCGTGGACGCGTGTCCCGTCAAGGTCGACAACGAGTTCGACCTCGGGTTCGGCAAGCGGAAGGCCATCTACGTGCCGTTCCCGCAGGCCGTGCCGCTCAAGTACACAATCGACAAGGAGCACTGCCTCCACTTCAAGTCCGGGAAGTGCCTGCTCTGCGCCAAGGCGTGCACGAACAAGGCGATAGACCACACCATGCAGGACGAGGTCGTCAAGCTCAAGGTGGGCACGATAATCGTCGCCACCGGGTTCGAGACCTACGTCCCCAAGAAGGGGGGAGTCTACAAGTACTGGGAGTTCGAGAACGTCATCACTGGCCTCGAGCTCGAGAGGCTTCTGAACGCGTCTGGGCCCACCGGAGGCCGCCTCGTGAGGCCCTCGGACGGCAAGCCCCCGAAGGATATTGCATTCATCCAGTGCGTCGGCTCCCGGAACAGGAAGATCGACCGGAACTACTGCTCCCGCGTCTGCTGCATGTACGCAATCAAGAACGCGCAGATTATCATGGAGCACGAGCCCGAGACCGAGATATCTGTCTATTACAACGACATCCGCGCGTTCGGGAAGGGCTTCGAGGAGCTGTACCACAGGGTCAGGGAGGAGTACGGGGTCGAGTTCATCAGGGGCAGGCCTGCGAAGCTCACCCAGGACCCCGAGACGAAGAAGATCACCATCAGGGCGGAGGAGACGCTACTCAACAGGATAACCGAGAGGGACTTCGACCTCGTCGTGCTGTCCGTTGGCCTGATCCCGTCAGAAGGCAGCAAGCAGATAGGGAAGACCCTAAGCCTCACCCTCAGCCCGGACGGGTTCTTCCAGGAGGCTCACCCCAAGCTGAGGCCCGTGGACACAGCGCTGGACGGGGTCTACGTCGCGGGATGCGCCCAGGGGCCGAAGGACATACCCGACAGCGTCGCCCAGGCGAAGGCCGCGGCGTCTTCGGCTGCCGCGCCGATGTTCGCTAGGAAGGTCACCATCGAACCGCTCACGGCGACGGTCGACGAGGAGCTCTGCGTCGGCTGCGGCCTGTGCTCGGAGCTATGCCCGTACGGCGCTCCCGAGCTGGTGCCCGGCGAGAAGGGCGGCTCCAAAGCCAGGATAATCGAGGCTCTCTGCCACGGCTGCGGCACATGCGCTGCGTCGTGCCCCCAGAAGGCCATCTCGCCCAAGCAGTTCACTGACGACCAGATATTCTCCGAGATACAGGCTGCGCTGTGCGCCGCCGACAAGAAGTCCAACGGCCGGAAGAAGGCCGAGGCGGGTGCGGGCTGATGGCCGAGGTTGAGAAGGTCTTCATAGGCGGGCTCCACGAGGAGCTGATCCAGGACAAGGTCATCGACGAGAAGGACCTCGACCCCGACTTCGCGCACCTGATCAAGAAGTACGCGGGCAAGGACGTCATGACATGTCTCCAGTGCGGGAACTGCACGGGTGTGTGCCCGATCAGCCTCAAGATCGACTACAAGACCAGGAACATCATAAAATGCTGCCAGTTCGGGCTCAAGAAGTACACCCTGGGGACGCAGTGGGTCTGCGCGACCTGCTACAGATGCTACGAGCACTGTCCCGCGGACCTGAACCCAGCCGAGATCATGATAGCCCTGAGGCACATCGCGGTCAGGGAGGGCATCATCCCGCCGTTCATCAAGACGGCCGCGACGAACCTCGTGAAGTACGGCCAGAGCGTCAAGCCCGACCCCGAGATAGACAAGATCAGGATTGAGCTCGGGCTGAAGCCCGTGCACTCCCATGACCCGGAGTTCAAGACCGTCATCCGCGAGATCCAGCTCCTCGTCCACGCGACGAAATACGACAAGCTCATCGGCATCCAGGAGGAGGTGAAGGTTTGAGCGCCTACACCTACTTCTTCGGGTGCGTCATCCCCAACAGGTACCCGGGCATCGAGTACGCCGTCCGGTGGGTCACCGGCAAGCAGGGATTCAACATGGACGTCGTGGACAACAGGGAGTTCTCCTGCTGTCCCGTGCCGGGGATCTTCTACTCATCCGACAAGGACACCTGGCTCCTGCTGGCGGCCAGGAACCTGGTGCTCGCCCAGGAGGAGAAGAGACAGCTTCTGACGGTCTGCAACGGGTGCCTCGCGTCGCTCCTCAAGGCCACCGAATACCTGCAGGAACCCAAGAACATGGGCAAGGTCAACAGGGTGCTCGCACAGGTGGGTAAGAAGTACACGGGTATCCCCGTCCGGTCAGAGGGGAAGCGAAAGGTCTTCGAGCCGGTCAAGGTGAGGCACTACATCGAGGTGATGGCCGCCGACGTCGGCCTCGACGCCATCCAGAAGGCCGCGAAGCACCCTCTCAAGAATCTCAAGGTCGCCGTGCACTACGGATGTCACTACCTGAGGCCGACGGAGCACGCGCAGTTCGACGACCCCAACGACCCTGTCCTCCTGGACAAGATCGTGGAGGCGTGCGGTGCGACGAGCGTGGACTACGATGACAAGCTCGATTGCTGCGGCGCGGGCGGAGGCGTCAGGTCGCACGTGGTCGAGCTGGCCAACTCGCTCACGCAGGACAAGTGCACGAACATCGCCGCCGCCAACGCTGACTGCATAGTGACTGGCTGCCCGTTCTGCCTGCTGCAATTCGACAACGCCCAGAAGTCGTTCTCCAAGGACGGCATCCCGGTCATGCACGTGTCGCAGCTGCAAGCGCTCGCGATGGGAATAGACCCGATCTCCCTGGGCTTCGACACTCACCATGTATCCGCTCACTCGCTGCTCAGAAAGCTCAGGGGGTCGTGATGGGATTGGAGTCGAAGACCCACACACCCAACGGCGGGACGGCGTACGAGCCCAAGATAGTTGCCTTCTGCTGCAACTGGTGCTCTTATGCCGGGGCCGACCTGGCGGGCACGACCAGGCTGCAGTACCCTCCCAACGTCAAGATAATCAGGGTCATGTGCTCCGGGAGAGTCGACCCCGCCTTCGTGATGAAGGCGTTCGCCCTCGGCGCGGACGGGGTCATTGTGGCCGGGTGCCATCCCGCGGACTGCCACTACATCAACGGCAACGAGAAGACCTCCATGCGCGGGGACTTCTTGAAGTCCTTCCTCGAGGACGCGGGGATAGAGCCCCAGCGGTTCAGGGTGGAGTGGATAGCGGGCTCCGAAGGGCGCAAGTTCGCGGACACGGTCAAGAAGATGGTCTCGGAGCTCGAGAAGCTGGGACCCGTCGGACAGGAGGCTGCTTCTGATGACTGAGCACAAGGCCGTCGGGGCGGTGCTCGTAGTCGGCGGAGGCCCTGCTGGCATGCAGGCTGCACTCGACCTCGCGGACTCGGGATACAAGGTCTACATACTGGAGGCCACAGCCAGCATAGGGGGCACGATGGCCCAGCTGGACAAGACCTTCCCGACCAACGACTGCTCGATGTGCATCCTGTCTCCCAAGCTCGTCGCGACGGGCAGGCACGAGAACATCACGATGCTCACCCACGGCGAGCTCAGGAAAGTCGAGGGCAAGGCCGGGGACTTCAAGGTCACCATCTCGAGGCACTCGAGATACATCATCGAGGAGAAATGCACGGGGTGCGGTGTATGCGCAGAGCACTGCCCGATCGAGGGCGTGAACGCCTTCGACAGGGACATGGCCCCCGCGAGGGCCATCTACGTGCCCTTCCCTCAGGCGGTCCCGCTCGTGTACACCATCGACAGGGGGCTCTGCATCGGTTGCGGAGTATGCGAGAAGTTCTGCGAGGCGAAGGCCATCCAGTACTCCCAACAGCCGGACAAGGAGGAGGTGCTGGAGGTCGGGGCGATAATCCTCAGCCCCGGGTACGACGTCTTCGAGGCGTCGAAGAAGGTCGAGTACGGCCACGGCGTCTTCGCAAACGTCCTCACGAACATCGAGTTCGAGCGGATGCTGAGCGCTTCGGGGCCGACGGAAGGCCACGTGATCAGGCCCTCGGACGGGGACGTGCCGAAGAAGATAGCTTTCATCCAGTGCGTGGGCTCGAGGGACGCGCAGACGGGAAACACCTACTGCTCGTCATACTGCTGCATGGCCGCCCTAAAGCAGGCCGTGATCGGGCAGGAACACGTGCCCGGGCTGCAGACCAAGATATTCTTCATGGACACGCGCGCGTTCGGGAAAGAGTTCGAGGAGTACCTGTTCAGGGCGGAGAACGAGTACGGCGTCCAGGTGCTCAGGAACACCAGGGTTCCCAAGGTCCAGGAGGACCCCAAGACGAACAACCTCATGATCTTCTTCCACGAGGGCCCTGAGATCAAGGAGGAGGTCTTCGACATGGTGGTGCTCTCCGCTGGCGCGAGGCCACCGGCGTCGGCGCAGGCTGCTGCCAGGGTCATGGGCATACAACTCAACCAGTTCGGCTTCTGCGAGGCGGACGAGTTGTCCCCCGTGGAGACTTCGGTGCCAGGGATCTTCGTCTGCGGGGCGTTCTCTGGCCCGAAGGACATCCCGGACTCGATAGCTCAGGCCAGCGGTGCGGCCGGGAAGGTCGCGGCCCTGCTCTCTGAGCAACGGGGCACGCTGGTCCAGAAAAAGGAGTACCCTGCGGAGAAGGCGGTCGTGGGCAAGGAGCCCAGGATCGGGGTCTTCGTCTGTCACTGCGGGATCAACATCGGGTCAGTGGTGAACGTGCCTGAGGTCATGGAGTACGCGCGCACCCTGCCGAACGTGGTCTACGTCGACAGGAACCTGTACACTTGCTCCGGCGATACGCAGAAACGCATCAAGGAGGTCATCGAGAAGAACGACCTCAACAGGGTCGTAGTCGCGAGCTGCACGCCGAGGACACACGAGCCGCTGTTCCAGAACACCATCCGCGAGGCCGGCCTGAACAAGTACCTGTTCGAGATGGCCAACATCAGGGACCAGTGCTCCTGGGTGCACAGGCTCGAGCCGGAGAAGGCCACTCAGAAGGCGAAGGACCTGGTGCGCATGTCCGTGGCAAAGGCCGCAACGCTCGAGCCCCTTCCCCAGCCCAAGATACCGGTCACCCCGGTCGCGCTCGTGATAGGCGGCGGTCTCAGCGGCATGACGGCCGCCCTGGAGATCGCGAACGCCGGGTACGAGGTGCACATAGTGGAGAAGGACAAGGCCCTCGGAGGGCACCTCAGGAGGATCTACCACACGCTCTCGGGCGTGGATCCGCAGGACACCTTCGCGAGCCTCAAGAAGCAGATAGCCGAGCACAAGAGCATCAAGGTCCACTTGGACGACGAGGTCAAGGAGCTCAAGGGGTACATCGGCAACTTCGAATCTACCCTTAAGAGCGGGGACAAGGTCAAGCACGGCGCCATCGTCGTCGCGACCGGCGGCATAGAGTACAACCCGACAGAGTACGAGCACGGGAAGCACAAACGGGTCATCAGGCAGACCGAACTCGGGGAACTCCTGCACGGCAAGAAGCTCAAGGCCGAGAACATCGTGATTATCCAGTGCGTCGGCTCAAGGAACGAGGAGCACCCGAACTGCTCGCGCATATGCTGCTCCACGGCCATGGCCAACGCGGTCAAGGTCAAGAAGGAGCACCCGGGGACGAACGTCTTCGTCCTGTACAGGGACATCAGGACCTACGGGTTCGCCGAGGAGCACTACAACGAGGCCGCGAGGCTCGGGGTGACCTTCCTCAGGTACGATCCCGCATCTCCGCCGAAGGTCACCGTGAAGGGTGACGACCTCTGGGTGGAGGTCGACGAGGTATTCATTGAGCAGGCTGTCAAGATCAAGGCGGACTACCTGGCGCTGAACGCCGCGGTGCACCCGAACCCGGACAACGCCGAGCTGGCGAAGCTCCTGAAGGTGCCCCTGAACAAGGAGGGGTACTTCCTGGAGGCGCACATGAAGCTCCGGCCAGTCGACTTCGCGACCGACGGCATATTCCTGTGCGGGCTGGCGCACTCCCCGAGGCTCATCGGCGAGAGCGTGTCCCAGGCCCTCGCAGCAGCCGCGAGGGTGAACACGGTCCTGTCGAAGCCGTTCATAGAGGCCGACGGCGTGGTCAGCGTTGTAGACGAGGACAAGTGCATCGCCTGCGGCAGGTGCGAAGAGATTTGCGAATACGGCGCCCCGAGCCTGGTCGAGGTGCGGCCGGGGGTCATGAAGTCCCGGATCAACGAGGCGCTGTGCAAGGGCTGCGGCTCGTGCGCGGTCGAGTGCTGCTCTAGGGCGATACGGCCGAAGCACTTCAAGACCGAGCAGATACTCACGATGATAGAGGCGTGCCTAAAGAGGGACCTCGAGGAGGAGGTGAAGACTTGACGGACGCCAAGTTCGAGCCCAGCATAGTCGCCTTCTGCTGCAACTGGTGCTCGTACGCGGGTGCGGACCTGGCTGGCGTGTCGAGGATGCAGTACCCTCCTAACGCCAGGGTGATCAGGGTCATGTGCTCCGGCAGGATCGAACCCTACTTCATACTCAGGGCCCTGGAGCTCGGTGCGGACGGGGTCTTGGTCGCCGGCTGTCACATCGGAGACTGCCACTACATCTCCGGCAACGTCGAGGCCGAGAAGAGGATGCAGATGACCCAGGAGGTCCTCGACAAGCTCGGCATCGGCAGGGACAGGATGCGCCTGGAGTGGATCTCCGCCTCCGAAGGGCAGAAGTTCGCCCACACCATGAAGGAGTTCACCGAGCAGATACGCGCCCTCGGCCCGAACACGCTTCCCAAGCTCAAGGCGAAGAAGAAGCCCGACCCGGCGGGCATCAAACAGGCCATGAACAGGATCATCGAGGACACAGGGGCCTTCGACTGCGTGGAGTGCGGCAAGTGCACCACGGTCTGCCCCGTGGCCAAGTACAACCCGCAGTTCGCCCCGAGGACTGTCGTGCTGAAGGCGTCCGAGGGCATCGTCGAGAACGTCGCGTCCAACAAGGATGTCTGGACCTGCGTCACGTGCGAACAGTGCAACTCGATGTGCCCGTACAAGGTGGACTACTCCGGGTTCATAAGGGGCATGAGGGCCGAGGCCGTCCAGTTCGACAACGTGCCCGCCTGCTCCCAAGGCGGGCTTATGCACGCGGTCATGCGCGTACAGGCCAACAGCGACCTGAAGCAGAACAGGCTCGGCTGGGTCACACCCGAACTCAAGATAGCCGACAAGGGGGACGTGTTCTACTTCACGGGCTGCGTCTCGTACTTCGACTCGGTCTTCAAGGAGCGGGACCTCAAGCTCTCTGGCATACCCCAGGCGGTCGTAAAGATAATGAATAAGGGGGGCATTACGCCAGTCGTCAGCAATGAGGAGGTCTGCTGCGGACACGACCTCAACTGGACGGGCGACGAGGAGAGCCTCAAGAAGCTGATGAAGAAGAACGTCGACCTGATCAAGGCCTCGGGCGCCAAGAAGGTCGTGTTCTCGTGCCCGGAGTGTCTGCGGACCTTCAACATGGACTACCAGGACTTCCTGGGGGACTTCGAGTTCGAGCTGGTCCACATCTCGGAGTTCGTGGACGACCTCATCCAGGAGGGCAAGCTGAAGTTCAAGAAGGGGGGCAAGAAGGTCACTTTCCAGGACTCGTGCAGGCTCGGGAGGCACCTCGGGATATACGACCCGCCCAGGAACGCCCTCAAGGGAGCGGACGCACAGATCGTCGAGATGGAGAACATAAGGGACAAGGCACTCTGCTGCGGGGTCAGCGCGTGGGCGACATGTGACGAGACCTCCAGGAGGCTCCAGGTCGACAGGCTCAAGGAGGCCAAGAAGACGGGGGCCGACTGCCTGGTGACCGGGTGCTACAAGTGCCTGATACACCTGAGTTGCACGTCCGAGAACAAGACGCAGGTGCCCAAGGAGCAGATCGACATACCTATCAAGGACCTGAGTGTGGTCATAGCTGATTCATTGGAGTGAGGAACGGAGATAGGATGAGCACGCAAACGAAGACGCCTCAGAAGAAGGACGCGGCAGACGCGCCGCCGAAGCAAGAGGAGAGGTACCTGCTGGTCGAGTTGTCCTGCAAGGACCTGAAGTGCTCCCCTTGCACGTACCCGAACTGCCAGCGGTTCGCCAGGACGGCCCCAAAGAAGGTGCCCTTCGAGACCCGCATGACGAAGACCTTCGAGGTCAAGAAGCCCATGGTCGGACCGCAGGACACCAGGGAGAGGCTCGTGCTGATCGAGCTCTCGTGCAAGGACAAGAAGTGCTCGCCCTGCACCTACCCGAACTGCCAGCGGTTCGCCAAGGAGGCTCTGAAACGCAAGGCTCCGTTCAGCGTCAAGGTCACCGAGATCGAGAAGGGCAAGGAGGTCAAGAGCCTCCTGTCGAAGTGACACGTCCCGAGGCGCATAAATCGGCAGAGCGTGAGGAAATCGTGAAGGAATCCGTCAATTGCCCAACGAAACAGATAAGACTGGGGAGTGGCTACGGAAAGCGCGCCTTGGACATCGAAACCATTTCAGGACTGACGATAACGAAAGACTGCGGACTGACATAACGGACGGTGTGAGAATGGCGAAGGACGTCATGGTGATAGGGGGAGGGGTCGCGGGAATACAGGCGGCCCTGGACCTGGCAGACAAGGGAATGATCGTGCACGTTGTGGAGAAGACTCCCAGCATAGGCGGGAGGATGGCACAGCTCGACAAGACATTCCCGACGAACGACTGCTCGATATGCATATTGGCCCCCAAGATGGCCGATTGCTTCAGCCACCCGAATACTAACGTGATAACGTATGCTGAGGTCGTCGGTGTCGAGGGGAAGGTCGGCGACTTCAAGGTGAAGGTGCTCAAGAAGGCGAGATACGTCGACGAGACCAAGTGCACCGGCTGCGGGGAGTGCCTCGAGAAGTGCCCGAGCAAGGTCCCCAGCGAGTTCGAGATGGGGCTCGCCACGAGGAAGTCGATCTACATGCCCTTCATGCAGGCCGTGCCGAGGGTCATGACAATCGACAAGGAGCACTGCCTGATGATCACGAAGGGCAAGTGCGGCAACTGCAAGAAGGCCTGCAAGAGAGAGGCCATCAACTACGATATGAAGGACCAGCTGCTGGAGATCGAGGTCGGCTCGATCATCGTGGCCACTGGCTTCGACGTCTGGGACCCATCCTCGTCGACGGAGTATGGCTACGGCAGGTACCCCAACGTCTACACGGCCATGGAATACGAGAGGATGATCAACGCGGCCGGTCCGACCCACGGGCACATCGAGCGCAGGAGCGACAAGAAGCGCCCGCAGAAGATGGCGTTCATACAGTGTGTGGGATCCAGGAACCCGCAGGTCGGGCACCCCTACTGCTGCGCGGTCTGCTGCATGCACTCCACGAAGGAGGCGATGCTTGCCCGCGAGCACCACGACGACATGGAATCCACGGTGTTCTACAAGGACATGCGCGCGTGCGCGAAGGGATTCTTCGAGTACATCGAAAGGGCCAAACGCGACTACGGTGTGAGGTACATCAACTCTGACGCGACGGTCCAGGAGAACCCCGAGAACCACAACCCGATCGTGGTCTACGACGTCGGCGGGAGGCAGCAGTCGGAGGAGTTCGACATGGTCGTGCTCGCGACGACGCTTATCCCGAGGAAGGAGACGATCGAGCTGGCGAAGATGCTGGGCATCTCGGTCGACGAGTTTGGATTCCTCGTATCGGTTGACAGGGTGCTGGACTGGGAGGGCACGAAGGTGCCCGGGATATTCATAGCGGGGTACGCAGCGGGACCTGCGGACATCCCGGAATCGGTCGCACAGGGCTCGGCCGCCTCTTCCAAGGCCGTCGAGTCCATCGTCCAGGCGGGGGGGTGATTGCAGATGGCTGAGAAGAAGGCCGAGGCTATGGAGAAGCCGAGGATAGGCGTGTTCGTCTGCCACTGCGGGTCCAACATCGGCGGGTTCGTCGATGTGCCTTCGGTCGCGGAGTACGCCAAGACCCTGCCAGATGTCGTCTACGCCACGGACAACCTGTACACCTGCGCCGAGGACGGCCTGGGCAACATCAGGGAGGGCATCAGGAAGCATAACCTGAACCGGGTGATCGTTGCCAGCTGCACCCCGAGGACGCACGCTCCCCTGTTCCAGGCGACCTGCGAGTCTGCGGGATTGAACAAGTACCTGTTCACTTTCGTCAACATCCGGGAGCACTGTTCCTGGGTGCACATGAAAGAAAAGGAGAAGGCGACCAAGAAGGCCAGAGACCTCATCAAGATGGGCGTCGCAAGGGCAAGACTGCTGATGCCCCAGGAAGAGGAGAAGGTCAATGTGGAGCCCTCTGCAGTGGTCATAGGCGGGGGCGTCTCAGGCATGACGGCCGCCTTGTCCTTGGCGGAGATGGGCTTCCCGGTCCATCTGGTGGAGAGGGAGAGCGAGCTGGGAGGGTTCGTGAAGAACCTCAACAACCTCTACGTCACCGACAAGAGCGCTGCGGACACAATCAAGCCGCTCATAGACAAGGTCAAGGCGCACAAGAACATCAAGCTGCACCTTACCTCGCACCTGAAGAGCGTCGAGGGGTTCATCGGGAACTACGACGTCGTCATCGCCCACAAGGGCGCGGAGGAACTGAAGGTCAAGGTCGGGACGATCATACTCGCCACGGGCGCCCTCGAGTTCATGCCCGAGGGGCTGTACGGCTACAACCAGTACCCGAACGTGGTCACGCTGACCGAGT
>ERZ1649853.2-NODE-2-length-165504-cov-17.830141_pt1 | contig 165504 bp, 131 predicted proteins | sample MGYA00575353_ERZ1649853 | MGnify/ENA primary metagenome ERZ1649853 (study PRJEB40853, sample SAMN11349654) | freshwater sediment metagenome | isolation source: river sediment | host: Sediment | place: India: Okhla Barrage, New Delhi | collected 2017-02-21 ...
GTGATCGGCGCGGTGACGCTGGCGATGGGCTCTCCGGCGGGGGCGGCGATCCTGCTCCTCCCCCTCGCCGCGGCGCTCGCGGCGTCCCGCGCCGGCGCGCGGCGCTCCCGCCGCCGCGACGGCCCAGCCGGAACCGCCCCTTGACCGGACCCCTCCGCGGCCGGATCAGAGGTCGAAGGAGCCGCTGCCCCTCGCCAGCAGCGTGCCGACGTCCGAGAAGGCCTCGACCGACCAGTCGTAGGAAAGCCCCTTGGCGAGGCGGTCGTGCTCCTCGGGCGTCAGCGTCAGCTGCGGCTGCGACGGGGCCCTCTGGACCAGCGTGCTCCCGCCCCCCTTGACCGTCAGCGCGAAGGAGTAGTACTTGGTCCCGGAGACCGTCTCCCACCGGAACTTGGTCGGGGTATTCGAGAGCTTGCCGGAGCGCGGCTCGATCAGGTCGATGGACACGACGGCCGGCGCGGCGGGCTTGATCTGCTGCTTCTCCCGCGTCGCGAGGAACGCGACGACGATCGCGGCGATGACGAAGAGGATGATCAGGGCGACGAGCTGCGTCTTGTTCGTCCGCCACGTGGGGGCCTCGAGCTCCTCGATGTCCCTCTCGAATTGATCCTCCGGGCTCTCCGGCTGCATTCCCGCCTTCTTGTCGTCGGACATGCGCGCCTCCTTCCCGTACCCTGCTTCCCGGTCCGCACGCGCGCCCCCTTCCCGGGAGCGACACCGGCTCTATCCTCTCTCGTTATGCGCGCGCGCACAAGGCCCGGCGCAAGGTAGGATTCCCCCGCAACCGAGATCCCGGAGGTTCCCATGACCCGGACATTCGCGCTCTCGCTCCTGGCCTGGCTCCCGCTCGCGATGGCCATCGCGGCCGACCGGCCGGAGGGCAGGCCGTTCGCCACGCGGTCGGTCGCGTACGCGCGCCATGGAATGGTCGCGGCCGCCCACCCCCTCGCCGTCCAGATCGGGATCGACGTCCTGAAGAGAGGGGGATCCGCGGTCGATGCCGCGATCGCGGTCAACGCGGCCCTCGGCTTCCTCGAGCCGGTGTCGTGCGGAATCGGAGGGGACCTGTTCGCCCTCGTCTGGGACGCGAAGTCCGGCCGTCTGTACGGGCTCAACGCCTCGGGGCGGGCCCCCGCCGCGCTGCGGGCGTCCGACGTCCCGGCAGGGCCCGACGGCACGATCCCGCTCCACTCGCCGTACGCATGGACGGTTCCCGGGGCCGTGGACGGGTGGTTCGAGCTCCACGGACGATTCGGCCGCCTGCCGATGCGCGAGATCCTCGCTCCCGCGATCCTCGCGGCCCTAGAGGGCGAGCCCGTGCCGCAGACGATCGCGGCGGCCTGGGAGCGAGGCGGGAGGGCCTTCCGCGACAAGCCGGGCTTCGCCGCCGTGTTCCTCCCCGCCGGACGCCCTCCGGCGGAGGGGGAGTTGTTCCGCAACCCCGCGCTCGCCCGCGCCTACGAGGCGATCGCGGCGGGAGGACGCGCGGCCTTCTACGAGGGTCCGATCGCGGAGGCGATCCTCGATCTGTCGCGGCGCTCCGGCGGGTTCTTCGCCCGCGAGGACCTGGCGTCGCATCGTTCCGAGTGGGTGGACCCGATCTCGACGACCTACCGGGGCGTCACGGTGTGGGAGCTGCCGCCGAACGGGCAGGGGCTCGCGGCCCTCCAGATGCTGAACATCCTGGAGACGCTCGACCTGCGGGCGATGGGTCGGGAATCCGTGCGCTTCTGGCACGCGATGGTCGAGGCCAAGAAGCTGGCGTTCGAGGACCGGGCGCGGTGGTACGCGGACCCGTCCTTCGTCCGCGTGCCGATCCGGGAGCTGCTCTCGAAGGACTACGCTCGCGCGAGGGCCTCGCTCCTCAACCCGTCGCGGGCCGCCTCGAGGGTCGACGCGGGGAACCCGGCCCTCTCCGAAGGCGAGACGACGTACCTCGCGACCGCCGACTCGGAGGGGAACATGGTGTCGCTGATCCAGAGCAACTACACCGGATTCGGATCGGGCTACACCGTCGAGGAATGGGGGTTCGGCCTGCAGAACCGCGGGGCCCTGTTCGACCTGAGAGAGGGAGCGCCGAACGCGCTCGAGCCCGGGAAGCGGCCGTTCCACACGATCATCCCCGCGTTCGCCACCCGCGAGGGGAAGCCGTGGCTCGCCTTCGGCGTCATGGGAGGCGACATGCAGCCGCAGGGGCACGCGCAGATCCTGGTCAACCTGATCGACTTCGGCATGAACCTCCAGGAGGCCGGCGACGCCCCCCGGTTCTACCACACGGGATCGAGCGAGCCGACCGGCACGCGGATGACGACCGGGGGAACGCTCCATCTGGAGAGCGGCGTCCCGCCCGAACTGCGGAGGGAGCTCGCGCGCCTCGGCCACCGGATCGTGGAGATCTCGCCCGCGGCGTTCGGAGGGTACCAGGCGATCGCCCGCGACCCGGCGACGGGCGTGTACGCCGGCGCCACCGAATCCAGGAAGGACGGGATGGCGGCAGGCTACTGACCGGGGCTCCTCTCGAGCCACCGGTTGTAGAGCCACATGCTGGCCGCCGAGGCGAACCCGATCGCCATCAGGATCAGCCATCCCGCCGCGGCCGCCTCCGGCCTCGGCTCGATCAGCCCGTCTGGCCTCGTCGTGGCGCCCGCGCACATCACCTCGTTGAAGATCGCCGCCCCTACGGGGCCGCCGACGAGGGACCCGATCGCCATCGGGAGGTTCGCGTAGCCGAGGAACAGGCCCTCCTGCCCCTTGGGAGCGAGCGCGCCGATCCACTCGTAGGTTCTCGGGCTCGTGAAGAGCTCGCCGAACGCGATGAGCGAGACGGTCAGGACGATGAAGAGCGAGCCGAGCGGCACCCAGGGAAGCGCCTCCGCGCGCACGCCGGCGCCGAAGAGCGGCGCGAGGTTGATGACCATGGAGAGCCCGATGATCACGGTGCCCACGACGATCGAGCGGATCGGCCGCATCTTCCCGAAGTGCTTGGTGATCAACAGCTGGAAGCAGACGATCGTCAGCGGGTTGAACGCCGTGAAGATCTCCATCGGCGGGTCCTTCTGGACCACCTTGCTGACGTAGAGGGGAAGGACGTTGTAGACCTGGTTGTAGAGGAACCAGAAGCCGGACGAGACGAGGAGAAAGAGCGAGAATCGAACGTTGCCGAGCACCAGGACCATGTCCGCCAGGATCCGGCCCGCGGACCTCCTCGGCTTGGCCGGCGCCGCGGCGTCGCCGCTCGACTCGTCCCGGAACAGGAAGAGGACGACGAAGAAGGCGGCGATCGAGAAGAACGTGGCCACCGCGAAGACCGCCGAGAGGTTCATCCCGGGAACGTGTCGGAAGAAGTACGCGACGAGCCGCCCGACGAGCGAGCCGATGTTGATCACCATGTAGAAGATCGCGAACGCGAGCGTGGCGCGCCCGAGATGGGTCTTCTGGACCGTCCCGCTGATGCACGGCTTGATGACGGACCCGCCGATCCCGATCAGCAGGATCCCGAGCACGACCGGAACGACGACGCCCGCGCCGGCGGTGAACTCCCGCCCCGCCACCTCGGCGAGCACCGCGCCGCCGAACCACACCGGGTAGCCGACCAGGAAGTAGCCGGCCGCCAGGAGCACGAAGGCGACGAGGAGCGAGATCCGGAACCCCACCTGGTCGGCGATCGTCCCGGAGAGAACCGGAAGGAAGTAGACGAGGGCCCAGAGGTAGCTGTTCAGGTTGCTCGGCCAGTACTCGCCGAGGCCGAGCTGCCCGAGGTAGATGACGACGAAGCTCGCCATCGAGTAGTAGGCCGCACGCTCGAAGAGCTCGGTGACGTTGGCGGTCCAGAACGTCCGGGGGAACGGTTGCGGAGCCGCGTCCGCCGCGATCTCTCTCGGGGGCGCGCTCATCGGAACGCCGCCTCGAGCTTCCGGTACCGGTCGTGGACCCGCTCGACGGCCGCGCCGACGGCCGCCGCGTCGCCGCCACCCGCGGCCTCCCGCAGCGTGTCGGTGTCGCGGCAGAGGGCCTCGATCTCGCGCCGGATCTCCGCCTCCTTCGCGGCGAACCGCCTCGGGATCTCCGCCGCGGCCAGCGCCCGGCACCGATCGGCCATCGCCTCGGCCGCGGCGGGCATCCGTCCGGTCTCGCCGGCGGGAAGGATCTTGTGATAGGCGGCGTACAGCTCGACGTGGTACGCGTCGAGCTCCCGCATGGCCGGCCGCACGAGTCGGACGAGCTTCTCGAAGCCGGCGTGCAGGGCCTCCACCGCGTCGAGCATCCCCTTCTCTTCGCGTGCCTCGACCGCCCCCTCGTACGCCGCGAGGGCCTCCGCGAGCGCCGAGACCCCCGCGTCCCAGTCCTCCCGCCTGTCGCGGAGGATCCCCGGGAGATCCGCCGACCGGACCGCCCGGACCCCCTCCTTCACGCGGGGAAGCATCTCCGCGATGAGCGTCAAGTCCCGGTTCTGCCAGCCGTCGTGCCAGAGCGGGAAGACGACGTCGTGGAACGCGGTCAGCGCGGGGACGCTCGCCCTCGTCTCCTCGTCCGCCGCGGGGTCCGCAGCCGGGACCGTTGCGGAGGCGGCGAGGGCGATCGCGACGGCGGCCAGAATGGTCGGGCGGCGATTTCGCATGGGCTCCCTCAGGCCATGAACGGCGGGAACCTTAGCACAGGGAGGGCGCCCGGGCGTTCGGCCGCCGATCACTCCTCGAGCCGGATGGCGCCGCAGGCGATCCTGGCCCCCGCATTCCCCGTCGGCTGCGTCACGAAGTCGTCGGCCGCCTCGTGAACGACGACGGCGCGATTCAGGACGTCGGTCTTCGAATCCCCGCCGATCGTCCAGAGATCGGTCGCCAGCGTCAGCGAGCCCTTCCCGTCCGGGCCGACCTCGATGTTCCCCACGTCGCCGCGGTGGAACGGCGGGCTGCCCCACCTTCCGTGGGCCTCTCCGGTCGGGTTCCAATGGGGCCCCGCCGACAGCGCGTCGGGGGCGCTGCAATCGCCGCGCTCGTGCAGATGCACCCCGTGCGTCCCCGGAGGAGCGTTCTCGACGACGAGGCGGAACGCGTACCGGAGCCCGTTCTTGACGATCACCGCCTCGCCCTTCATGGAGCTCCCGCTGCGCCCCTCGAGGACGGCCACGGCCCTCGATCCGGAGGCGGACTTCTTCGGAGCCGAGAAACGGATCGGCTCGGGCCGCTTCTCCGCCGCCCCCGCCGCCACCGACAGCACGATCGCCGCCACCGCGAACCCGCGAAAGTCCCTCATCTCCGCCCTCCCGTATCCGCTCTTCCGTCCCCGCGCGAGGCTCGGGACACCGCGTCCCGCACGACCGCGTCGTCCGCGCGGCTCGGCACGGTCACGCGGAGCAGCGGCCGGGACGCCGACGCCCGCGCGGCCGTTCTCTCCGCGCCCGGGCATCCCGCCCACGCCCGCCGCGCGATCCCGTTGTGGACATCCCACGGGATCATCGACCGGATGCGCCGGTCGGACGTGTCCGTCCCGTCGATGACCATGCCGAAGCCGCCGTTGACGGCCTGGCCCCAGCCGACGCCGCCCCCGTTGTGGAGACTCACCCAGGTGGCGCCGCGAAACGCGTCGCCGATCACGTTGTGGACCGCCATGTCGGCGCAAGAATCGCTCCCGTCGCGGATGTTCGCGGTCTCGCGGTAGGGAGAGTCGGTGCCGGACACGTCGTGGTGGTCGCGCCCGAGAACGATCGGCCCCGAGACCCTGCCCGAGCGGATCGCCTCGTTGAACGCCAGGGCGATCGCCGTGCGGCCGTCGGCGTCGGCGTACAGGATCCTGGCCTGGGAGCCGACGACGAGCCGATGCTCTTCCGCGCTCCGGATCCAGCGCAGGTTGTCGACGAGCTGGCGCCGGATCTCGGCGGGCGCCTCGGCGGCCGCGGCCTCGAGCGCGTCGCCCGCGATGCGGTCGGTCTCCCCGAGGTCCTCGGGACGGCCCGACAGGCACACCCAGCGGAAGGGGCCGAACCCGTAATCGAAGCACATCGGCCCCATGATGTCCTCGACGTAGGAGGGGTACCGGAAACCGCCGTCCGGCTTCACGACGTTCGCGCCGGCCGTCCGGGCCACGAAGAGGAACGCGTTGCCGTAGTCCCAGAAGCGCGTCCCCCGATCCGCCATGGCGTTGATGGCGTCGACCTGCCTCCGCAGCGACGCGTGCACCCTCTCCCGGAACCCCCCGGGATCGCTCCGCATCGTCTCGTTCGCCTGCTCGAGCGACATCCCCGCCGGGTAATAGCCCCCGCCGTACGGGTTGTGGAGGGACGTCTGGTCGGAGCCGAGATCCACGGAGACCCCGGCCGCGACGAGCCTCTCCCAGAGGTCGACGACGTTCCCGAGATAGCCGAGCGACAGAGCCTCGCTCGCCCTCCGCGCGCGCTCGATCCTCGCGAGCACCCGATCGAGGTCGGTCTCGTACTCCTGGAGCCACCCCTGGGCGTGCCTCTTCTTCAAGGCCTTCGGGTCGATCTCGGCGACGACCCCGACCGCCCCCGCGATCACGGCCGCCTTGGCCTGGGCGCCGCTCATGCCTCCGAGCCCCGAGGTGACGAACACGCGGCCTTTGAGCCCCTCCCCTTCGGGCAGCCCCAGGTACAGGCGCCCCGCGTTCAGGAGCGTGATCGTCGTGCCGTGCACGATCCCCTGCGGCCCGATGTACATGAAGCTGCCCGCGGTCATCTGGCCGTAGGACGTGACCCCGAGGGCCGCGAGCCTCTCGTAGTCCCCCGGGGTCGAGCGGCTCGGGATCACCATCCCGCACGTGAGGACCACGCGCGGGGCGTCGGGATGCGAAGGGAAGAGCCCGAGGGGGTGACCCGAGTAGAGGACCAGCGTCTGCTCGTCCGTCATCTCCGAGAGGTACTTCATCGCCAGACGGTACTGCGCCCAGTTCTGGAACACCGTGCCGTTGCCCCCGTACGTGACCAGCTCGTGGGGGTGCTGGGCTACGGCGGGGTCCAGGTTGTTCTGGATCATGAGCATGATCGCGGCGGCCTGGCGGCTCCTCGCGGGGTACTGGTCGACCGGTCTCGCGCGCATCGCGTACGAGCCGGGACGGTACCGGCGCATGTAGATGCGGCCGTCGACCTCCATCTCCCGCGCGAACTCGGGCGCGAGCGCGGCGTGGAGACCCGGGGGGAAGTAGCGCAGCGCGTTGCGCACCGCCAGCTCCCTCTCCGCTCGGCTCAGGACCTGCCGGCGCGCCGGCGCGTGGCTTACCGACGGATCGTCCGGAGGCATGGGGGGGAGCGTGTCGGGAATTCCTTCCGCCACGAGGGAACGGAAGTCCGCAGCGGACTCGGCGGTCTTCATCCTGAATTTCCTCCCGGCAGGCCCATCTTACCGCCGGCGCCGCGGAGGGGCCACGTCCGCGCGATCCTCGATCTCGATCCCGCCGGGAGGCTCGCGCCCGATCCCGAGCTCGAAGCGGAGCGCTCCCTCGAGCGTCGGGTGACGGAACCGGAATCCCTCCCGGAGAAGCCTCGCGGGCCGCGCGCGCTGGCTCGCGAGAAGGAGCGACTCCCCCATCTCCCCCAACGCGAGGCGCACGGCGGATGCGGGAAGGGGCGCGACGGCGGGACGGCGGAGAACGTCTCCGAGCGTTCCGGCGAACCCGGCGGCCGTCTCCGCGCTCGGGGCGACGGCGTTGACCGGGCCGGAGAGCGACTCCCTCCGGAGCGCGAAGAGGACCGCGCCGAGGACGTCGTCGAGGGCGATCCAGCTCCAGAACTGGCCCCCGCCTCCGATCCGGCCTCCGGCGCCGAGCCGGAACGCCGGCAGCATCCGGCGGAGCGCCCCGCCCGCCGCGGCGAGCACGACCCCGAACCGGAGGGAAACGACGCGGATCCCGAGCTCGGACGCCCCGGACGCGGCATCTTCCCACCGCCTGGCGACCTCGGCGAGGAACCCCTCGCCGGCGGGCGAGGACTCGTCGAGATCCTCGTCCCCCCGGTCGCCGTAGTACCCGACGGCCGACGCGCAGACGAGCACGCGCGGCGGGGACGGCGAGGCCCCCATCGCCCGGACGAGCGCGCGCGTCCCCTCGACCCGGCTTTCGAGGATCCGCCGCTTGCGGGCGGCATCCCAGCGGCCGCCGCCCACGCTCTCCCCCGCGAGATGCACGACGGCGTCGAGATCCGCGAGGGAGCCCGGCGCCGAGCCGGGGCCGGGCCGCGCGAGCCGCGAGACCCTTTGCCCTCCGGTCTCCAGGAACACCCGGAGCGCGGAGCCGACGAGCCCCGACGATCCGGTGACGCCGATGTGCAGGGGGGGACCGCTCGAGGCGGCGTGCCGATCGAGGTCCGCGCCGGTCACCTCGTGCCGCCACCGGAACGTCCTCCGGAGCCTCCTCCTCGCGAGGGGCCCGCCGAGCGCGGAGCCCGGCGGACCCAGAGGGAGCGCGTACTCGATCCGGTCCTCGAGGATCGACTCCCGCTCCCCCGCGGGCTCGAAGCGATGCTCGTGCACCCACCGCGCGAAGGGGCCCGCGACCTGCGTGTCGACGAACCGCGCGCCGGCCTCGTACGAGGAGTGCTCGGCGACCCATCGAAACCGGAGCGGACCGGCGCCGACCCGGAGCACGGCGCGCGCCCCGTTCCAGATCCCGTCGGGCCGCTCGACGACCTCGACCCGCTCCCAGGGCGGCGTCAGGCGCTCGAGCGCCTCCGGCCTCCCGTGCCAGCGGAACGCTTCCTCCGCGGTCGCCCGGAGCCTCGATCGCGCGATGAACATCCTGCTTCGCATCGTCCCCCCTCGCGCTCCTCGCCGTGCCGACCCGATCACACCGGCGGCCGGTTCCTCTCGCCGTAGCCGGTCAGCTCGACGTATCCGCGCCCCGCGCGCCCGCCCGCGCCGTCGAGCACCGAGACGGAGCCCTCCCAGTAGAACGGCGCGCGCGGCGTCCGCGCGACGTTCTCCTGCTCGGAGAAGTCGGGCACGACCACGAGCGCGAGCCCCTCGGACGGGATCTCGATCCTCCACTTGGCCGGGTACGTCGCCCCGGTGACGCCGCTGGTCCAGGTGGAGAGAGGCCGGACCGACCAGTCCGAGGCCTCGAGCAGCCGCACCTCCCCGCCCGGCCGGACCAGGGAGCCGTTCCGGACGCCGGCCTCCCCTCCGCGGTCGCGGAGCGCGTAGAGCATGAGGTCGCGACCGTCGTCCAGCCTGAGCGCGAACCAATCCCACCCGACCTGTTCCTCGGAGAGCTCCGAGGAGCCGAACTCCCTGTCCATCCACGACTCGCCCGCGACCGGGATCTCGCGCCCGTCCAGGACGACGGTGCCGCGTGTCGCCAGCCTCGTGACGCTGTAGTACTGGCTCGCGGCCCCCGGGGCATCCCCCTTCCGGCTCAGGCCGTTCGGCCCCTGCAGTACGACCGGACGCTCCGCCCGCGTCGAGAGCGACATCCGGAACCGTTCCGCGTCGTCGCGCGCTTCGAGATCGAACCCGTCGCCGTTCCACCGGAGCGTCCAAGCGCCGTCCGTGCCCGCCGGACCCTGGACGCGCGCGATCTCCGGGTCGGGGTGCAAGCCGAACGAGGCGAGGAGCGGCACCTCGCGGCGGACCGTCTCCGAGAAGCGGTGCTCCCCGCGGTCCAGGTCGGACACCGCCGCGTGCCCCATCGCGACGCCGGACGTGGCCCACTCCGAGCGGAACGGCGGACGCGCCGGAAGGATGCCGATCCGAAAGATCGTGAACTGGAAGCCGAGGCTTCTCGCCCCGGGCTCCTTCGAGTCGAGATGCCCCGTGAAGTACCACCACTCGGTCCGGTACCCCTCGTGGGCCCAGTGGTCGCGGGGGAACGACCACGCGTAGTCGGGAACCGCGATCCGGAATCCCCCGGCGCCCGCGGCCGCTCCCGCGACGAGGCCGAGCGCGATCCACGTCGCGCGCCTCGCGCGCGATCCTCTCCGGGGCGGGATGCGGTCACAGGTCGTCACGGCGGAGCTCCGTCGCGGGCGTACGGCTCGCCCGGATCGCCGGGTAGAGGCTCGCGGCCGCGGCCGCCGCGAGAAGCACCGCGGCCTGCCGGGCCAGGGCGGCCACCGGCCAGGAGGGAACGATCGTCCAACCGAAGTACGCCCGGTTGACGAGCCGGATCAGGATCATCGCGAGCGCCACGCCCCCCGGGACTCCGAGGAGAATTCCGAGGCCCGCCATCCCGACGCCCTCGCCGAGGAACACCCGGAGAATACGCCTCCGGCTCGCGCCCAGGGCCCTGTAGAGGGCGAGCTCCGACACCCGCTCGCGCGCAAGAACGAGAAGGGTCAGCGTGATCCCGGCGACGGCGATCAGGAGCGCCATCCCCTGGAGCAAGCGGGTCACTGCGAACGTCTGGTCGAAGATCTCGAGGATCTCCTCGCGGAGCCTCCGGTTGCTCAGCAGCTCGAGCGGGGCGTCCGGGAAGCGCCCGCGGATCGAGTCCATGATCCGCTCGGGGCTCGCGCCCGGCTCGAGGTAGAGATCGACGTTCGTGAGTCCCGCGAGGCCGAAGCGGGATTCGAGAGCCGAGAGATCCAGAACGGCCGACCCGTGCTCCTCCGCGTAGTCGAGGTAGACGCCGGCGATCGGGATCTCGAAGTTCCCCCCGGGAGCGGTCAGCGGCAGCCGGTCTCCGACGCCGAGCCCCGCCTTTCGCGCCAGGGGCTCCCCGATCATCGCGGCCTCGCCCGCGGCGACCCGCCGGATCGCGTCGGCGCGGTCCCCCTCGATCAGGACGAAGCGTCCCTCGCCGCCGGGCATCCCGACGTCGCGGCCGACGAGGGCGATGCGGCGCTCGCCGGAGAAGGCCCGCGTGCGCCGCAGCCGGTCCGCCGATCGCACCCCCGGAAGGCGCAGGAGCGCGCTCACGACGGCCGGGTCCAGAACGGCGGTCTCCCTCGCCCGCCTCCAGGACTCGGTCGTCACGTACACGTCCGCCCGGATGGTGGCGTCGATCCAGACCTCCAGGGTCCGGCGGAAGGACCCCACCATGACGGTGATCCCTACGAGCATCGCGACGGCGATCCCCAGCGCCGCGACCGCGAACGAGGTCGTGCCCAGCTTCACGCCGAGCGCCTTGACGCCGTACGCGAGGCCGAAGCCGCGCGCGCGCAGGCGGCCGCAGAGCGTCCGGAGGAGCCACGGCGTCATCGCCGGAAGGGCGATCAGGAGCGAGAGGGCGACGACGAACCCCGCCGGCCTCCACCCCCGCCCGAGCCCCGCGTACCAGACGCCTGTCCCGGCCAGGATCGCGCACCCCGCGACCGCCAGGCGTGGCGCGGCCTTGCCGACCCGCTCGTGGAGCGAGAACGGCGCGAGGAGCGCCCGCGTGTCCCGCCGGCTGAGCTCGAGCGCCGGCAGAAGGGCCCCCGCAACCGCGCCGCCGAGCCCCACCGCGACGGCCAGCGCCAGGACCCACGGCTCCAGCCCGAGCGAGCCGATCCCCTCGAGGAGATAGAGGTTCGACAGCGTCGCGCTCACCGCCTCGACGTTCGCCGCCGCCGCCCAGTAGCCGATCGGGATCCCGAGCAGCGTCCCCAGGACACCGAGCAGGGCGACCTCGGCCACGAGGATCGCGAGCACCTGCCGTCTCGTCGTGCCGAGCGATCGCAGGAGGCCGAGCTCCGCCCTCCGCCGCACGAGCGCCGCCTGGGTCGTCGTGTGCACGAGAAACGCGCCGACGAGCAGGCTGATGAGGGAGAGCGCCGTCAGGTTCAGGCGGAAGGCCGACAGGAGCCCCGCGGCCTGGCTCCGGCGCTGCTCGGGCGTGAGCACCTGGGCCGCCGGGCCGAGCCGCCGCGCGAGCCGCTCCCCGACCTCGGCGCGGCTCGCTCCCGGCGAGAGCTTGACGTCCACCTGGTGGACCGCGCCCTCGAGGCCGAGCGCGTCCTGGGCCTGGGCGATGTCGAGGACGACGAGGCGGTCGCCCGCGAGGGGGGACACCTTCCGGAAGTCCACGAGGAGCCCGACCCTGAGCCGGACCCGTCGGCTTCCGCTCGACACGTCGAAGACGTCGCCGACCGCCCACCCCCGCTCCCGCGCGAGCTTCTCCGACACGGCCGCCCACCCGGGCGCGCCGAGCGCCGCGGCGACCTCCCCCGGGGGCACGTCCCACGGGAACCAGACCGGGGCGAGGACATCGACGCCTGCCAGGTCGAGGAAGACCCCACCGGGACCCTCCAGCTTGACGGGCGTCCGGACGACCGGCCACGCGGCCGCCACGCCGCGCTCCGACATCGCCTCCCGGACCCACGCGTCGGGGACGGTCGGGACCTTTCCGAGGATCGTCAGGTCCGCCTCCCCGCTGACGGCCCGCAGTCCCCCCTCGAAAGCGCCGAGCGCGCTGCCGTTGAGGATCTGGACGGAGAGCACGGAGGCCACGCCGAGGGCGACGCCGAGAACGCTGAGGATCAGGAGCGTCCGGCCCGCCCGGAAGTGCGCGGCGAGGCCGCGGAGGAACACGCGAATCACGGCCGATCGAGGACGCCGCTTCCGAGACGCCACGTCTCGTCGGCGAGAGAGGCCAGGTCCGGGCTGTGCGTCACGTAGACGAGCGCGCTCCCCTCCTCACCGCCGAGCCGGAGGAGGATGTCCATCACGCGCCGGCCGTTCTCGTCGTCGAGGTTCCCGGTGGGCTCGTCGGCGAGGAGGAGCCTCGGCTTCCGGAGGAGCGCGCGGCAGATTGCCACCCGCTGCATCTCCCCGCCGCTCAGCTTCGGGACCGGGCTCGACGCGCGCGAGCCGAGCCCGACGCGCGCGAGCAGCTCGCGCGCCCTCGGCTCCGCGTCCCGGTCGCGCTCTCCCGCGATCCAGGCGGGGAGCATCACGTTGTCCAGGACGGAGAGGTGCGAGAGCAGGTGGAAGAACTGGAAGACGAGACCGACCGAATCGCGCCGCACGCGGGTGCGCTCCCCCTCGTCGAGGCGCGACAGATCGCGTCCCAGGATCGCGACCTTCCCCGCGGTAGGCACGTCGATCCCCGCCGCGAGGTGGAGGAGCGTGCTCTTGCCGCTGCCGCTGCGGCCGGTGATCGCGATCGCACGGCCCTCCGGGACCGAGAACGAGACCTCCCGGAGCGCGACGAGGTCCTCCCCGCCCTCCTGCTCGTACCGCTTCGACACGCTCCGGAACTCCAGGACCGGGTCCACCGCTCCCTCACTCCGGCCGCAGGGCGAACATCGTGAACCGCTCCGGATCGTAGAACCTCCGGACGAACGCGTTCACCTCCTCGAGGGAGAGCGATGCCGCCTCCTCCGCCTTCCGGTCGAAGAAGCCGTACGGGAGGCCGTGGCGTCTCTCCCGCATCGCGGTGGCCAGCAGGTCCTCCGGAGACTGGCGGAGGAACGCCCGCCGCCCCACCACGTTCCCGGCCGCGAGCGCCCGCTCCTCCTCCGTGATCCCCTCGCGGTGAAAGCGCGCGAGCACCTCGCGGAGCCTCCTCTCCATGGCGTCCGCGTTCCCCGTCTTCGTGAAGCTCGCGAGGGCGTACGGGCCGGGCTCGAGCCCGCCGGAGTCGACGACGGCAGCGCCGTACGTGTCTCCTTCCTCCTGCCGGAGCGCGACCATCAGCCGGGAGTTGAAATTCCCGCCGAGGACGTGGTCGGCGATCCGCGACGCGGCGTAGTCGGGATCCAGCCAGCCGACGGACTCGCGCCCGTACGCGAAGAAGACCTGGGTCAGCCGCGGGAGCCGGACGGTGATGTCCCGCGGCCGGCTCGAGGCCTGCGCGACCGGCCCGAGCCTCGGCGCGAGGTCCCCGATCGCCTCGGGCGACACGGGGGGAAGGAGATCCCGAGCGAGCCGCTCCGCTTCGGCCAGGGTCACGTCGCCCGCGAATCCGACGATCCTCCCGGGGATCCGCACCAGCGCGTCCCGCGCCGCCGCCAGCGTCTTCGGGTCCGTCCCCGGCAGGGTCGGCCGCTCGTACGGGCGGCGCCGCGGATCGTCCGGACCGAAGAGGCTCCGGGCCGCGGCCTGCGTCAGGACGAACCGAGGCTCCTTCAGGGACGCCTCCCAGGAGAGGCTCTTCCCCTTCCTGCGGCGCTTCAGCTCGGCCCGATCGAAGTCGCGGTTCGCGAGGATCATGCGGACGAGATCGGCCGCGGCCTCCAGGTCGTCCTTCCGGCAGGAGACCGAGAGCCCCGACGCGAGATCCCCGGCCGCCAGCTCCACGTCGGCCGCCAGCAGGTCGGCGCGCCGGCGCAGATCTCCTCCCGGATCGTGGAGCTGGATCTCGAAGGCCGCGCCGGCGTCGTAGGCCTCGACCCAGGGGCTCCACGATCCGGCCGCGAACTCGATCCTCAGGACGACGAGCGGAACCCGGTGGTCCTCGACGAGGAGCCCCACGGTCCCCCCGTCGATCGTCCACTCCTCGAGAGCGGACGCCGGCGCGGCCGCGACCGTTGAGGCCGAAACGAGGAGCAAGAAACCGGCGCTCCGCATCAGAAACCTCCCAGAAGCGGGTAGAGCCACCCGAACAGCCGCACGGCGAGCGGCACCCGCTCCGGACGGACCCAGATCCGGACCGGCTTCGCGCCCAGGACGTAGCGCCGGTAGGCGTCCTGCACGTCCTCGAGCGTCACGGCCTCGAGCCGCTCGCCGCGGTCGAACGCCCGGGCCTCGTCCCCCTCCCACCAGGCCGCCCGGCCGATGTCGCTCGCGACGGCCTCCGCCGAATAGACGCGCCGATCGTCCTCCCGCACCAGCTTGCGCTTCGCCGAGGCGAGGCGATCCGGGCCGAGCCACTCGAACCGCCCGAGAACCTGCCGGGTCTCCTCGAGGTGCCGGAACGCGGTGTCCCGGCGCCGGTACGGGAGGCACGCGGACCAGAAGGCGATCAGCCCTCCGCGCCGCAGCAATTCCGTCTCCGCCCCGGCGGCGAGGGCCCTGCGCCGCTTCCGGACCAGCTCGTCCTCGAACGGGTCCACGGCGCCCCCCGACAGAATCTCCCGCAGGACCTCGATCGCCTCCCGGTCCGGGCCCGCCGGCGCCGGAAGGGGAAAGCCCATCACCGCGATCTCGACGGGCGGAAGGTCGTCGCGAAGCTCGACGAGATCGGGATACGCCCAGCCGTACACCTCCGGTACGTCGGGGGGCGTCTCGCCGTCGGAGGGGAGCGGTCCGAACGAGGCGCGGACGCGCTCCAGGGTCTCCGCCGCGTCGACCGGACCGACGACGACGACGTGGGCGTTGCGCGGCCGGTAGTGGCGCCCGTAGAACTCGCGGGCGCGGTCGAGGGTCGCCGCCGCGATGTCCTCCTCGGTCCCCGCGGGCGTGAGCGCGTAGGGGTGCTCTCCGAGAACCCGCTTCAGGGCGACCGTGAAGAGCCGGCTCATCGGATCGTTCTCCGTCCCGACCCGGAGCTCCTCCGTGACGATCCGCTTCTCGTTCGCCAGGTTCTCCTCGCCGAGCGAGAGATGGACCATCCGGTCGGCCTCGAGCTCGAGCACCCCCACGTTGCCGGGCGGCGGGATCTCGGAGACGTAGACGGTCTCGTCAAAGGAAGTGTAGGCGTTGACGTCGCCGCCGAACCGCTCGTGGTGGTCCCAGACGGCCCGCCTCGGGTGCGCCGGCGTCCCCCCGAACATCAGGTGCTCGAACAGGTGGGCGAATCCCCGCGTCCTCGGCTCCTCGTTCGCCGACCCGACCCGGTACCAGACAAGCGTGGCGACGATCGGCATGCGGGAGTCGGGCACGATCGAGACGCGGAGGCCGTTCGGGAGCGTTTCCGCCACGTACCCGGGAGGCGGGGCCGGCGCGACCGACGAAGCGGCGGCGACGAGGAGGACGAGACCGAGCGGGGCTAGCCTCCGGCGGGCGAGCGACATGAAACCCTCCGAGGCCGGCCCTTGCCGGGAGCGGCGGCGCGCCGAAGGACCGGGACCGAACTCTACGTCGGAAACCCTGCTTTGCCAACGCGGGCACGACGGGGCAGGAAGGCCTCGGGACCCGAGGCGCCCGAACCGCAGCGGCCGGCCCCCCCCTGGCCGCGTGCTAGCATCCCCCACGATCGGCGGAGACGGATATGGACGTGTTCGGCGGCCACGGGCTCGCACCCTGGATCGCGTTCAACGCGCTCGTGCTGGTGCTCCTCGCGATCGACCTCGGGGTCGTCCACCGCAAGGTCCACGCGATCGGGTTTCGCGAGGCGCTGTTCTGGAACGTCGTCTGGACGGCGCTGGGGGTCGCGTTCGCCCTCGTCATCCTGTGGCTGTACGGACGGCAGGCCACGCTCGAGTACCTGACGGGCTACGTGATCGAGCGGGCCCTCTCGATCGACAACATCTTCGTCTTCGTCGTCGTGTTCGGGTACTTCCGCATCGATCCGCGGTACCAGCACCGCGTGCTGTTCTGGGGGATCCTCGGGGCGCTCGTCATGCGGGCCGCGCTCATCTTCGCGGGCGCGGCGCTCGTCGCGACGTTCCACTGGGTCCTGTACGTCTTCGGCGCGTTCCTCGTCTACAGCGGGATCATGCTCGTGGTGAAGAGCCCCGAGGCGCCGGACCCGGAGCACAACCCGGTCGTGCGTCTCGTGCGCAGGCTCCTGCCCGTCGAAACCTCGGCGGAAGAGGCGCGGTTCCTCGTCCGCCGGGCGGGGCGCTGGCACGCGACGCCGTACCTGATCGTGCTCGTGGTCGTCGAGACGACCGATCTCGTCTTCGCGCTCGACTCGATCCCGGCGATCTTCGGCGTGACGCGGGACGCGCTGATCATCTACACGAGCAACGTCTTCGCGATCCTGGGCCTCCGGGCGATGTACTTCCTCCTGGCCGCCATGATGCCGCGCTTCCACTTCCTCAAGCACGGGCTATCGGTCATTCTCGTGCTGATCGGCCTGAGGATGCTCCTGGACCGGTGGATCGAGGTCCCGACCGCTCTCACGCTCCTCGTCGTCTGCGCGATCCTCGCCCTCTCGATCGGCCTCTCGTTCCTGATCCGCGGCAAGTCGGACGGGGCGACGGCCGAGTGACCGCGCCGCGGCGGGGTCAGACCGTCGGGAGCGGCGACAGCGCCACGAACGGCCGGCGGGGGCGCATCGCCTCGCAGAGCGCGTCCGCCGCCTGGGCGTCGAACTGCGCTCCTCGCTCCCCGCGGATCTCCGCGAGCGCGGATTCGCGGTCCTTCGCGGGGCGCAGCCGGAAGCTGGTCATCGCGTCGAACGCCTCGGCGACGGCGAGGATTCGCGAGGCGCGAGGGATCTCCTCCCCGCTCTTCCCGTAGTACCCGGATCCGTCCCACCGCTCGTGGTGGTAGAGGATCGCCCGCGCGACGTCCTCGTCGGGGTCGAGAGCGCGCAGCAGCGTCGCTCCGCGCTCGGCATGCGTGCGGATCAGCCGCTTCTGCTCGGTGTCGAGCGGATGCGCCTGCGTGAGGACCTCGACGGGAAGCGCGACCTTCCCGAGGTCGTGGAGCATCGCGGCGCGCAGGAGCGACGCCGCCTCGCCGTCCGACAGGTCGAGCCCGTCGGCGATCATCGCGGAGAAGGACGCCACGCGCTCCGCGTGCCCCGGCTCGAACGCGTCCCTCCGGTCGGCCCAGTCGGCCGCCCTCGAGGCGACCTCGAGATAGGGCCCGGCGGGTTTCCCGCGGGACGGGATCCTCGAGCGGAGCCGGGCTGCGATGCGGCTCCCGATCCGCCGCCATCGCCTCGTGCCGGCGGGGCCCTCCGCCCCGCCGCAGGCCAGGGGAGCCCGGTCGGGCCTGCCCCACAGGACGACCCTGCGGAGGCGAACGAGCGCGTCCACGCGGCCGAGGAGCTCCTCGGCCGCGAAGGGGGACTCGATCCGGTCGACGAGCCGGTCGTCGACCCGCACGTCCGGCAGGAGATCCTCGCCCTCCTGGACGAGAAGGACCGGCGCGGGGAACCCCCGGATCGGGCGGCCCGGGGCGGAGAGCACGGCCTCGGCCGACCCGGCCGGGGCGACCACCAGCTCGGGGAGCAGGTCCCGCTCCGCCTCCCGCCAGTCGTGGGACATCGGGTGCCAGTAGACGGCGTGCCCGTCCTCCCTGAGAAGCGAGCGAACGCCCCACGCCCGCTGGCGGTCCTCCCCGAGAAGCAGTATCTCCGCCACGGTCTCCTCCCGGACTTCAATATAGGTTCCGGACGGCAATTGTCACCCCCCCCGGGCGGCATGGCGGCAACCCCCCGGAAACCCGAGCCGCCGCCTCGCCGCGGCGCTCTTTCTGGTAGATTGGTCGCGAAGAGGTGCTCCATGACCCTGACCGGACTCCTGATGGTGATCACCGTCGTGCTCCTCGGGGTCCTCGTCGGATTCGCGGTCCCCGCGATCGCGCAGCTCCGGGCGACCCTGCGAAGCCTCGAGCGCTTCCTCGACGAGACGAGGCCGACCCTGCGCGAGACCCTGGCGCAGCTCGGCGAGACGGCCGCGCGCGTGAACCGGCTGAGCGACGAGGCGGAGTCGACGCTCGCCAAGGTCCGCTCGCTGCTCGACACCCTCGATCAGGCTCGGCAGCCGATCCTGTCGCTACGGGACAACGTGCGGCGGTTCGGCACGCTGATCGCCGCCCTCGGCCCCGCTCTCGTCGCGGGCCTGGGAGCGCTCTGGGGCGGGAGGGCGGGAGGCGAGCGCCCGAATCCGCCGGGGGACGCGTCCTCGAGCCGGCCGGAAGCGGCCCCGTGAGCGGCGAGTCCCGTCCGGGCGGCGCGGCCCTCCTGGTCGCGTTCCTAGCCGGAGCCGCGGCGGGAGGCGCGGTAGCCTGGCTCGTCCTGCGCCGGAACCAGGGACGGCCGGCGGCGGTCCCGGAGCCGCTCCGGGAGGGACGGGATGCCCTGGCCCGGGCGGCGCAGGCGGCCCGCGATGCCTTCGCCCGCGCGGCCGGGAACGCCGCGGACGGCGGTCGGGAAGGGTGAGCCCGGCGCGCCGCCGCGGACGCCGGCGCGCGGAGCGCGGCGCGACGTCCTCCCCTCCTCCATGACCGGGAAGCGGCCCCCCGCGCGGAGAGCCGCGGTCGTCGGCGCGCTGCTGCTCGTCCAGGCGATCTTCGGCCTTCACTACGTCGCCGCCAAGATCGTGCTCGAGGCGATCCCGCCGCTCGCCTGGGCCTCGATCCGCGTCTCGGCGGCGGCGGCGGTCCTCCTGGCCCTCTCGGCGCTGCTCGGCCGCTCCCTCCGCTTCGAGCCGCGGGACCTCGGGCGCCTCGCGGCGTACGCCCTCCTCGGGATCGCGATCAACCAGGTCTGCTTCGTCGAGGGGCTCCACAGGACCACGCCGACCCACTCGTCGCTGATCAACGCGACGATCCCCGTCGGAACGCTCGCCTTCGCCGTGCTCCTCCGCCGCGAGACGGCGGACCGGTGGAAGCTCCTGGCGATCGCGGTTTCCCTGGCGGGCGTGCTGCTCGTCGTGCTCCCTTCCGGAGCCGCGACCTCCTCCTCGGCCTTCGCCGGCGATCTCCTGACGCTCGCGAACGGGGCGTCCTACGCGCTGTTCCTGGTGCTTTCGCGGCGCCTGCTCGCGAGGTCCGATCCTCTCGCCGCCACGACGATCCTCCTGTGCTTCGGCGCCGTCCAGGTCCTCGTCGTGGGCGCGCCCGCGCTCGCCTCGTTCTCCGCGCGGTCGGTCGCCCCCTCGATCTGGCTCCTCGCCGCGCTCATCGTCCTGCTCGCGACGGTGCTCACCTACTTCCTGAACTACTGGGCGCTCGCGCGCGTGGAATCCTCGTTCGTGGCCCTGTTCATCTACGTGCAGCCGATCCTCGCCGCTTCGCTGTCGGCCATGGTCCTGGGGGAGCGCCCCGGCGGACGCGTCCTGGCGGGAGGCGCCCTCGTCTTCGCGGGAGTGGCGCTCGCCCTGCGGGCCGACCGCGGCGCCGGACAGGAGCCCGACGCTCACTCCGGCGCGAGCGCGACCCTCGCGAGGATCTCGGCCCCCCTGGGGAGCACCGACTCGTCGAAATCGAACCCGGGGGAGTGATGCGGCGCGTCGATCCCCCGGGACGGATCCCCGGCCCCGAGGAGCCCGAACGCTCCGGGGACGCGCTCGAGGAAGAAGGCGAAGTCCTCGGAGGCGGCCAGCGGCGAGGCCTCCAGGACCGCGTCCGTCCCCAGCGCCTCGACGGCCGCCGTGCGCAGCCGCGCCGCGGCTCGCGCGTCGTTGACGACGGCGGGGTAGCCCGGCGTGAGATCGAGGTCGAGCCGGCATCCGGCTCCTTGCGCCGCCGCCTCCAGGACCTCGCGCACGCGCCGCCGCAGGAGATCCCGGACCTCCGGGCGGAACGACCGGAGCGTTCCGAGCAGGCGCGCCTCCCCCGGGATCGCGTTCGGAGCGCTTCCCGCATGGAACGACCCCACCGACACGACGGCGGGCTCCAACGGATCCACGCAGCGGGAGACGACGGCCTGCAGCGCCACGACCGCCTGGCTGGCCGCCACGACCGGGTCCGCCGCCTCGTGCGGGAGCGCGGCATGGCCTCCGCGGCCGACGATCGTCGCGGCGAACTCGTCCTGCGCGGCCATCACGGGACCGCTCCGGGTCCGCAGCGTCCCCGCCGGGAACCGGGACCAGAGGTGGAGCGCGTAGGCCTCGGTCGCGCCCGTCGTCTCGAGCACTCCGTCGTCGATCATCTCCCGGGCGCCTCCCGCTCCCTCCTCCGCGGGCTGGAAGCAGAACGCGACCCCTCGGGAAAGCGCCGCCCGGCGGGGGACGAGCAGCTCGGCGGCCCCGAGGAGCATCGCCACGTGCCCGTCGTGCCCGCACGCGTGCATGCGCCCCGGGATCGTCGAGCCGTACTCGCGTCCGGGCGCCTCCTGCACGGGTAGCGCGTCCATGTCGGCCCGCAGCAGGACGGTCCCGCTCCCCCGGTCCGACCGCAGGATCCCCACGACGCCGGCGCGACCGATCCCGGTGCGCACCTCGACGCCCAGGTCCCCGAGCCTCCGGGCTACGAACGCCGCCGTGAGCGGCAGGTCGAACCCGAGCTCCGGGTTCCGATGCAGCTCGCGACGCCACTCGACGAGCCGCGTCGCCAGCCGGTCCGCGTCGCACCGCAGGTCGTTCACGATCGAGCCTCCGGACCGAGGAGCGCCGCGACGTGCGCCGCCGTCGCCTCCGCGAGCGCCTCGAGATGGTAGCCGCCCTCCAGCAGCGAGACGATGCGGCCCCCGGCGTGGCGCTCGGCGATCTCGCGGACGATCCGCGTCGCCTGGGCGAAGGCAGGCGTCGACACCTCGAGCGACGCCAGGGGATCTGCGGCATGGGCGTCGAACCCGGCCGACACGATCACGAACTCCGGCCGGAACGCCTCGGCCGCCGGGACCAGCGCGTCATGGATCGCCGCCAGGAACTCCGGATCCCCGGCTCCCGGACGAAGCGGCACGTTGAGCGTCGCCCCCAGGCCCGCGCCCCTTCCCCGCTCGCCGGCCGCCCCGGTCCCCGGGTACAGCGGGAACTGGTGCACGGAGAAGTAGAAGACGCTCGGGTCCTCCTCGAACGCGTGCTGCGTGCCGTTGCCGTGGTGCACGTCCCAGTCGACGATCAGGATGCGCCCGACCCGCTCGGCCTCCCGCAGATACGCGGCAGCCACGGCCGCGTTGTTGAAGAGGCAGAATCCCATCGCACGGCCCCGCTCTGCGTGATGCCCGGGCGGCCGGAGGGCCGCGAATCCGGCGCGGAGTCTCCCGCGCGCGACCTCGCGGCAGAGAGCGATCGCGCTTCCGGCGGCGAGCCGCGCGACCTCCGCGCTCGCGCGGCAGACTCCCGTGTCGGCGTCGAGGGCCCCGGCCCCCGCCGCGCAGGCGTTCTCGACCGACCGCACGTGATCCCGGTCGTGAACGCGGAGCAGGGCCTCCTCGTCCGCGGCCTCGAGGGGAACCGGCCGGCAGCGGCGGGCCAGCCCCGCCGCGTCAAGCGCACCCCGGATCCGTGCGAGACGCTCCGGCCGCTCCACGTGGTGCGGGCCCGGGTCGTGCTCCTCGAGCCGCGGGTCGGTCACCAGGCCGACGTCGAGCACGCTCCCTCCCTCCGGGGACCGCACCGAACGATACCATGACGCCTGGCGCGGCGGGTCCCCGCGGTGTACCGTCGCCCGGGAGGAAGGGATGGGCGAGGAGCCCGCGGAAACGCTGCGTCGGGCCGCCGACCGCGTCGCCTCGATGATCGTCACGTCGTCGGCGAGCGACGTCGACTGCGCGATCGCGGAGCGCGAGGCGCGCCTGCTCTGCCTGACTCTGCTCCCGGAGAAGATGGCCCTCTACGAGCGGATCTACGCGTCGCGGTTCCGGCGGCTCCGGGAGCAGTTCCGTTGAGCACGGGAGCGGACCGCGGCACGAGGCCCGGCCTCCTGCGGCGCCTCGTCCCGCGGCGGGAGCCGAGGCCGAAGCCCAGGTTCGAGGTCGTCCTCGCCGCGGGGACCGCGGAGATCGCCCGCGCCGTGGAGGAAGCGCTCGCCTCGGCGTCCATCCCCTACGAGACCGGCCTCCAGTCGCGGCCCGAGCCTCGAATCGTGTTCTCCGTCCCCGCGGGCCGCCTCGAGGAAGCGAGAGACGTCGTCGCGCAGTTCTTCGGGACGGGCCCGCTCGCCGCGCCGGACGCCGAGGAGGCGCCGCGCGCCGAGATCGAGGCGTCGTTCCCGTGGAAGGCCCTCTGGGCTTCCGCGGCGCTCGTGCTCCTCCATCTGGTCGTTCTGGCGGCGGCGATCGGGGAGAACCCGGGCGCGCGGCGGCTCGCGGCCGCGGGCGGCCTGGTGACGGGAGCCGGGGCCCCGGGGGCATGGCGCCTCCTCTCCTACTCCTTCGTGCACGCGAGCGTGTCCCACGTGCTCTGGAACGGGCTGTCGCTGTTCGTCTTCGCCGTGCCGCTGCTCGACCGGCTCGGCGGGCTCCGCACGGCGCTCGTCTACGCGGCCGGAGCGCTCGTCGGAGGCGCGGCCGCGCTTTCGACCTCCGCCCGCGGGACGGTGACGGTCGGCTCCTCGGCCGCGGTGGCGGCACTGTTCGGCGCCTGGGTCGTGCTGGCGATCCGGGACGCGCGACACGCTCCGCTGTCGCGGAGAGCCCTGCTCCGGGCATGCGGCGTCGGGCTGCTCGCGCTCCCGCCTCTCCTCACGCCGGCCACCAGCGGGGGCGCCCGGGTCAGCGTGGCCGCCCACGCCGGCGGACTCGTGGCGGGGATCTGCGCCGGGCTCGGGATCCGGAGGCCCGGGCCTCCCCCTCAGGGGCGAGGCGCCTGCGACGGCCCCCTCGGCCGGACGGCGTCGAGACCGGAGGTCCCGCTCGTCACCTTGACACCCGGGGGGACCTCCAGGCGATAGAGGGTCGCGGAGAGGTCCGGGTTCACGCGGACGTCGCGGAAGCGGATGACTCGCGCGTACCCCTCGCGGCCGGTCAGCTCGAACCTCACCGGGAGATACGTGGACGCGTCCACCCAGAAGCGGACCTGCTCGACCCGCCTGCGCACGCGCCGTTTCTTCGGCTCGAGGACTAGCAGCTTCGTGCCCTTCATGTCGGGGTCGGGATCGGCGAGGCGGATCGTGTAGAACTTCGCGAGCTCTTCCGACGTCTGCCCGAGCCCGAAGATCCGGAAGATCCTCTCGCTCCACCGGCGGACGTCGCTGCGCTCGGCCTTCTTCCTCTCGGGGAAGTAGCCGATGTACTCGTCGTTGGCGACGACGAAGCGCATCGGCTCCGGCTCGACGTACTCCCAGAGGACGGAGGCGGGCTTCGTCAGGAAGAACCGGCCGCGGGACTGCAGCGGCTCGCTCAGGATCTGGCTCGTCGTCGTCTCGGAAAACTCCGCCGAGAGCGTCCGGATCCCCGACTGGACGCGATCGAACGCCTCCAGCACCTCCCGCAGACGCGGGTCCGCGGCGCGGCCGTCGTCTCCGGTACGGCTCTGCTCCGGAACGGCGAACGCCAGCGCGAAGGAGAGCAAGGCGAAGACCCCGACCGGCAGGGACCTCTGGATGGACCGGAAAGCCTCGTTCACGCGGAGCCCTCGGGCGAGCGCGACCCCCTCGGCGACAGTAGCAGCCGGGTGGGATACCGTCAAGGCGGCTATAATCGACGGTTCAAGGAGATTCCGATGGGACTGGCGCGCTTCGTCTCGATCCCGCTCCTTCTGTCGGCGCTCTTGCCGGCGGGCTGCGCCGGCGGCGTACGGCCTCCCCGGACGGCCCCTCCCGGCGAAGCGGAGGATCCTCTCCTCCCGCCGCTCGCGAGGATCCTCCGCGCCGAGGACCGGCGGGAGGCGGACGATTCCCTCCGCGCCGCCCTCCGGGACGCGAGGGTGGAGATTCGCGCCCGGGCCGTCCGGGCTGTCGGGAGGATCTCCCCTCCCGGCGCTTCGGCCCTCCTCGAGACGGCGATCCGGGACCCGGAGGCGCCGGTGCGCAGGGAAGCGGCGCGCGGCCTCGGCCTCGCCGGTGAGGCGGGGGCCGCGACCGCTCTCGTCGAGGCCTCCCGGGATCCCGACGCCGGGGTGAGAGCGGAAGTCGCGGTGGCGCTCGGAAGGATCCGCGCCGCCGAGACGTCCGGGGCGATCGCGGCTCTCCTGGCGGACGCCGATCCGCGCGTCCGCGCCGAGGCGTCTCTCGCCGTCTGGAAGCTGCCCGACCCCTCGTTCGCGGTGGACCGGCTCCTCGAGGCGAGCCGCGCCGCCGATCCCGCGATCGCCTTCTGCGGGGCCTACGCCCTCGCACGGCTCGGCGCCGAGGGGCTCGAGCCCGCCTCCTCGGGGGCGCCAGCGGGCAAGCTCTCCCCCGCGGATCGCAGGCGCGTCCGGGACCATCTCGCCGCGCTGGCGTCGTCGCCCGTGCCGGAGGTGCGCGCGCAGGCGGCCCGCGGGCTGGCGTCCCCGTCGTTCGGGCCCGAGACCCGAGCGCTCGGAACGCTCTCGCAGGATTCCGAGATCCTCGTGCAGATCGCGGCGATCCGCTCCCTCGGCTTCGTCTCGGCCCCGGTCGAGCCGTACCTCAAGGCCGCTCTCGCTTCGAAGAACGACGCCCTCGTGCAGGCCGCGGTCGAGGCGATCGGCCGCGCCGCGACGCCCGTCGCGTCGGAGATCCTGCTCCAGACGATCCTGAGCGACCGGCGGATCTGGATCCGGGAGACCGCGATCCAGGCGATCGGCCGGGCGGACCCGGACCTCGCCGCCGGGATCGCCAACGGACTCTCGAAAGAGCCCGAGCCGCTCCTGCGAGCCGCGGCGGTGCGGAACGTCACCGGACGAAGCGACGAGCTCTCTCTCGAGATCGTCCGCCGTGTCCTGTCCGACCCGGACCCCCGCGTCAGGACGGCGGCCGTCCTGTCCCGCGCCGGCATCGCGGGAGCGCTCGGGGACTCGCTCGGGGCGACCCCGTCCGACGCCGATCCCGCGGTTCGCGAGGCGGTCGCGATCCTCGCCGGCCAGCGGATCGCGCGAGGGACCGCCACGGACGAGGAGCGCGACGAGGCCTTCTCGCTCCTCGAGGCCCTCTGGGCCCGCGCGGCGGAAGACGCCCTGCCGATCGCACGGACGGCGATCGTCGCGGCCGCCGCCGGTGCGGGGACGGAGGCGCGGGCCCGCGCGATCCTCGACCGAGCGCTCGCCGATCCGGACTGGCGCGTCCGGCGGCGCGCCTCGGAGGCCCTTCGGACGTCGTTCGGCGAGGACGCGACGAGCCGGGTCGGCCCGGCCTCGTCGCTGCCCCTCGATCGCTACGAGGAGATCCTGCGCTGGGCCTCGAGGCCGCGCGCGGCGGTCGTCACGGTCAGGCGGGAGGGGTTCGCCCCGGGACGGTTCACGCTCTCCCTCGACGCGGCGACGGCCCCGCTCGCTTCGTGGAACTTCGCGAGCCTCGCCGACGGCGGCTTCTACGACGGCCTCGCCGTGCACCGCGTCGTTCCGGGATTCGTCGTGCAGGACGGCGACCCGAGAGGCGACGGCAACGGCGACGCGGGGTGGGCGATTCGCGACGAGCTCGGCGGCGCGCCGTTCTTCGCGGGGACCCTCGGCATGGCTTCGGACGGAGCCGACACGGCCGGCAGCCAGTGGTTCGTGACCCTCTCCGCCCAGCCGCATCTGGACGGGCGGTACACGTCGTTCGGAACCGTGGTGCAGAACTTCGCCGGCGTCGTGGCGCAGATCCGGCCCGGAGACCGAGTCGTCTCGATCCGGACGTACGAGGGCACCGGAGGAGAGCCGCTCCCGCCGCTCCCGCAGCCCTGACCTCGGAGGGCCGGCGTCAGGACCTGCGCTCGTGGCTTCCGAGGTGCGCCTCGTGCACCTCGAGATTGCGCCGGACCCGCTCGCGGATCTGCGTCCAGACCGTGCTGTGGATCCCGAGGAACGCCTCGGCCACCTTCGGGTCGAACTGCGTCCCCGAGCATCGCCGGACCTCGTCCCGCGCGGCCTCGATCGGCAGGGCCTTCCGGTACGGGCGATCCGACGTCATCGCGTCGAACGTGTCCACGACGGCGAAGATCCTGGCTCCCAGGGGGATCTCGGTCGCCTCGAGGCCGCGCGGGTACCCAGAGCCGTCCCACCGCTCCTGGTGGCACAGGACGATGTCGAGCGACGGGCGGAAGTGCGCGATGTGCTCGAGCATCCGGTGGCCGATCTCCGGGTGCTTCTTCATCTCCACCCACTCCTGGGGCTCGAGCTTTCCCGGCTTGCGGAGGATCCCGTCCGGGACCCCGATCTTGCCGACGTCGTGCAGGAGCGCCCCGCGGCGGATCCAGGACAGATCCGGCTCCCCGACCCCCATCCTCTCCGCGACGAGCACCGCGTAATCGACGACCCGGTAGGAGTGGCCCTGGGTCTCGTTGTCGCGGTAGTCGAGGGCCGTCACGAGCGCCTGGAGGGTCGTCTCGTAGGATTCCTCGAGCTCCCGGGTCCGCCGCACCACCATCTCCTCGAGCCGCGTCTGATAGGCGCGGTTCTCCACGATCAGCCGGCGCTTCTCCAGCGTCCGCTCCACGACGATCCGCACTTCCTCGATGTTGAACGGCTTCGCCACGTAGTCGGACGCGCCCTTTCGAATCGTGCCGACCGCCGTGTCCACGTCGACGACTCCGGTCACCATGATCACGTCGATGTCGGGCGAGTGCTCCTTGATCCTTCGCAGCAGATCGATGCCGTTCTCCCCCGGCATGTCGATGTCCGACAGGACGAGGTCGGCCCCGCCCTCCTCGACGACGCCGAAGGCCTCGGCGGCGCTCCCCGCCGCGCGAACGGCGAATCCGTAAGCGTCGAGAGCGTCGGAGAGCAGCTCGCGAACGGACAGCTCGTCGTCCACCACGAGGATGCGGCTCTGGACCGTCGGGGACGAGGACACCTCTGCGCTCCTTCCCGCCCCTTCCTCCCGCGGACGGGAGGAGGGAGGCGCATCTTACCAAGGCGCCCCGCGGACACCAAGCCGCGCGGGCGGCCTCACGTCACGTCCTTCCAGCTCCTTCCCGCCTTCTGGTCCACGAGAAGGGGCACGAGCATCGGATGGACGTCCTCCATGACGCTCCGGACGAGGGGCCGGACCCTCGGCTCCTCCTCCTCCGGCACCTCGAGGAGCAGCTCGTCGTGCACCTGCAGGAGGATCCGCGCCCGGAGCCCCCCGGCGCGCAGGGCGCCGTCCACCCGCAGCATCGCGATCTTCATCAGGTCGGCGGCCGTCCCCTGGATCGTCGTGTTCACCGCCGCACGAAGCGCCGCCTCCTCGACGGCCCGTCCGGGCCCACCGCGGAGCTCGGGGAACCTCCTCGTCCTGCCGAACAGCGTCCGCACCTCCGCCGTTCGCCGCGCCTCGTCCCGGACCCTCTCCACGTACTCGCGGACGGCTGCGAACCGCTCGAAGTACGCCCGGATGAACCCGCGCGCCTCGGAGCGGGGGATCCCCTGCTCGCGCGCCAGCCGGGTCTCCGACATGCCGTACAGGACGCCGAAGTTCACCGCCTTCGCCCGCCGGCGCATCGTGTCGGTCACGAGAGCGTCGTCCACCCCGAAGATCCTCGCCGCCGTCCGGCGGTGGATGTCCTCGCCCGCCCGGAAGGCCGAGACGAGCTCGGGGTCCTCGCAGAGGTGCGCCAGGACGCGCAGCTCGACCTGGGAGTAGTCCGACGAGAGAAAGATGTGCCCGGCCTCGGGGACGAAGGCGCCCCGGATCCCCAGGCCCATCTCGGTCCTCGCGGGGATGTTCTGGAGATTCGGGTCGGACGACGAGAGGCGGCCGGTCGCGGCCCCCGTCGGGTGGAACGAGGTGTGGACGCGGCCGGTCTCCGGGTGGATCAGGGAGGGCAGGGCGTCCGCGTACGTCCCCTTGAGCTTCGCGATCTCCCGGTAGGCGAGGATCTTCCGGGCGATCTCGTGCTCCTCGGCGAGGTCCTCGAGGGTCGCGGCGTCGGTCGAGGCGACCCCGCTCTTCGCGGTCTTCCGTCTCGGCGCCAGCCCGAGCCGCTCGAAGAGGACCTCGCGCAGCTGCTTCGGGGAGTCGACGTTGAAGGCGCCCCCGGCGAGCGCGTGGATCTCCTCGCGGAACCGGTCGAGAGCCGACGCCATCTCGGCCGACATCGCCCGGAGCGCGCCCGCGTCGACGCGGATCCCCGCCTCCTCCATCCTCGCCAGCACCGGAAGGAGGGGCCCGTCGATCTCGCGCCACAGCTCGAGGAGTCCCCTCTCCTCGAGGCGGGGCTCGAGGACCCCCGCAAGGCGGAGCGTGACGTCCGCGTCCTCGGCGGCGTACTCCGCGACGCGCTCGACCTCCACGCGGTCGAGGGTCACCTGCTTCGCTCCCTTCCCCGCGATGTCCTCGTACCGGAGGGTCTCGTGCCGCAGGTACTCCCGAGCGAGGCCGTCCAAGCCGAACGACAAGCGGTCCGGCTCGAGGAGGAACGCCGCGACCATCGTGTCGAGCCGCCACCCTTCGACCGGAAGTCCGTGCCTGCGGAGGACGTGCAGGTCGTACTTGAGGTTCTGGCCCACCTTGCCGACCGCCGGGTCGCGGAGCAGCGGCCCCAGCACGTCTCGCACCGCCTCGAGCGAGAGCTGCTCGGGAGCGCCGAGGTATGCGTGCGCGACCGGCACGTACCATCCGGAGCCGGCGGCAGCCGAGAGCGAGATCCCCACGAGCCCGGCGCGAAGCGGGTCCTTCCCGTTCGTCTCGGTGTCCACCGCGACGAGCCCCGCACGCCGGGAGGCCGCGACCGCGGCCTCTAGATCCTCGCTTCGCAGGATCGCCCGGTAGTCCGCCCCGGACCGGCCGGCCTCCGAATCGGCGGGAGGCTCGGCCTCCGCGAGGAGGGAGCGGAAGCCCAGCTCGCTCCAGAGGTCCCTGGCTAGATCGCGGTCCCACGGGCGGACGGCGAGCGCCTCCGGGTCGAAGGCGACCGGCGCGTCTCGGTCGACCGTCGCCAGCTCCCGGGACAGGCGCGCCCGCTCCGCGTTCTCGTGAACCGCCTCCCAGACCTTGCGGGCGCTGCCCCGATCGAGATCCTTGAGCGCCCGGATCAGGGGGCGGAAGTCCCGGGCGAGGTCTCGGCCGCCCGCGCCGACGCGATCCGCGAGCCCCTCTGCCGGAGGCCGCTCGGCGGCATCCGCGACGGCGAGGACCCTCGCCCGGAACGCTGCGTCCGCCTCGACCTCGGCGAGCCTTCGGAGCCGCTCCGCTAGAGCGCGAGCGGCGGACGCCGCCTTCTCCGCCCCTTCCCCGGAGAGGGACCCCTCCCCGCTCGCGTCCTCGATCGCCGCCACGAGGGCGTCCCGGGCCGCGAACGCCGCGACGAATCTCCCGGCCCGCGAGATCACGGCGTCCAGGCCGCCGTACGCCGCGACGAGGGAGATCGCGGTCTTCTCCCCCACGCCGGGAACGCCGGGGATGTTGTCCACCGCGTCGCCCATCAGTCCGAGAACGTCGCGCACGCGGTCCGGCGGGACGCCGAAGTGCTCCGCGACCCCCGCCGAGTCGAGGCGGAGGTTCTTGGACGGATTCAGCACGGCGGTCCGATCGTCCACGAGCTGCATCAGGTCCTTGTCCGATGCGACGACGACGACCCGGAACCCCGCCCCGGCGGCCAGCCTCGCGTACGTCGCGATCAGGTCGTCCGCCTCGTAGCCCGGGAGCTCCAGGACCGGGATGCGGAACGCCTCGCACGCGCGCTTCGCGTACGGCACCTGGACGTGGAGGTCCTCCGGCGTGGGAGGGCGGTTCGCCTTGTACTCGGCGAACCGGTCGTGGCGGAACGTGGGACCGGGGAGGTCGAACGCCACGGCGAGGAAGCGCGGGGCCTCCTCCTTCAGGAGCTTCCGGAGCATCGAGACGAAGCCGTAGACGGCGTTCGTCGGCATCCCCTTGTCGTTCGAAAGGCCGCGGATCGCGTAGAACGCGCGGAACAGCTGCGACGTCCCGTCGACGAGGTAGAGCGTTCGGTCGGGAGTCTCTCCGGTCATGGTCCGCCCCGTCGCGCATGATACCCCGGCGGGGCGGGGATCCCCCGCCGCGCGGTCGTCAGGAGGCCTTCCGGTCCCGAGGGCCGGAGAAGAACGCCCGGCACTCCTCCAGGGTCCGGACCCTCCGGTACGGCGGGACCGAGTCGAGGAACGTCCTCCCGTAGGCCTTCGTCACGAGACGAGGGTCGAGGACCGCGAGGACGCCGCGATCGCTCCGGCTGCGGAGCAGGCGCCCGAGCCCCTGCTTCAGCTCCAGGACCGCGATCGGGACCTGGTACTCCGCGAACGGGTTCCCGCCGCGATCCCGGATCCGCTCGATGCGGGCGGCGACGAGCGGGTCGTCGGGGACCTCGAACGGCAGCTTGTCGATCACGACGAGCGAGAGGGCCTCCCCCTGGACGTCGACGCCGTGCCAGAACGAGGTGGTCCCCAGGAGGACGGCGCGCTCCGTCCTCTTGAACTTCTCGACGAGCGCGACCTTGCTCCCTTCCCCCTGGACGATCAGGTTCCACGAGCCGTCCTCCTCGAGGGCGGCGCGGACGCGCTCGAGGTTCGCGTAGGACGTGAACAGCAGGAAGGCGCGCCCTCCCGTGACGGCCAGGAGGTTCCGGATCTCCTCGACGGCGCGCGGGACGAAGGCGGGATCGCGCGGCTCGGGGATCGCCGACGGGAGATAGAGCACCGCCTGGCCCGCGGGATCGAACGGCGAGCCGACGACGAGCGTATCGGCCGATTCGAGCCCCAGGCGGGAGCGGAAGAACTCGAACCGCCCCTCGACGGCCAGCGTCGCCGAGGTCAGGACCGCCGCGCGGAGGCTCTCGAACAGCCGCTCCCGGAGCAGCGCGGAGACGTCGATCGGCGAGGCCGACAGGACGACGCCGGCGCGCCCCCTCCCCTCGACGCCGTACACGTGATCGGGATCGTCGCGGCGGAGGACGAGCTCGAACGCCTCTCCGATCTCCGACGCCCGGTCGGACAGGGCTCCGGCCTCCTCCCCCTCCAGAGCGGACGCCCCGCCGCCGACTTCCCGCAGGGCCTCGGCGAGCTCCGCCCACGCGCGATCGAGGTCGAGCCCCCCGCGAGAGGGAGGGTCGAAGCGGACCCGGGCCGCCCCTTCGCGGAGCCGCTCCCGGATCGGCGAGAAGAACGACCGCGCGGCCCGGCGAAGCCCCGCGGCGCCCCCGCCCCCCTCCGCCGCCCCGCCGCCGCGCGCCGCCAGGCCCTCCGCGTCGCGCGCGAGGTCCTCGACCTGCGCGGAGGAGACCTGCACGCCGAAGTAGAGCGTCGCGACGTCCTCCAGCAGGTGCGCCTCGTCGAAGACGACCGTGTCGTGGTCGGGGAGGACGGCTCCGTACGCGGATCGCACGGCGAGGTCCGCGAAGTAGAGATGATGGTTGACGACGACGATCCGGGACTGCTGCGCGCGGCGCTTCATCCGGGTGAGCCAGCAGAGCTCGTGCTCGGGGCACTTCCTCCCGGTGCACGTGTCCGCCCTCGCGTTGACGTCCCTCCAGAGCCGGAGGCCGTCCGGCAGCCCCTCGATCTCCGCCCGGTCGCCCGTCGAGGTCGCGCGCGCCCATCTGCGGATGCGCGGGAGCCACTTCCTCTCCTCGAGGACCTCGAAGAGCGGCTCGGCGTCGAACCGCTCGAAGCGCGAGCGGCAGAGGTAGTTCTCCCGTCCCTTCATGAGACAGGCCGGCGCGTCGAGACCGGCGCGATCCCGGAGGAGCGGGAGGTCCTGCCCCCAGATCTGGTCCTGCAGGTTCTTCGTCCCGGTCGAGACGACGACGCGGCGTCCGGCCTCGATCGCGGGGACCAGGTACGAGAGCGTCTTGCCGGTCCCCGTGCCCGCCTCGACCATGAGAGCGCCGCCCCCCTCGAGCGCGCGCGAGACCGCCTCGGCCATCTCGGCCTGGCCCTCGCGCGGCTCGTAGGACGGGTGGGCCCGGGAAAGCGGGCCGCCGGGGCGGAAGAAATCTCCGGCGGCCGCCATGCCCCTACGCCCGCGCTCCGCCCGCCGCGAGCCGCCTCGCGTACAGCGGGAACCGGGCCGCGAGCGCGAGCACGTCCTGGCGGATCCGCGCGAGGCCCACCTCGTCGTCTCTCGAGTCCAGGGCCCGGCCGATCAGGTCGGCGATCGTCTCCATCTCGGGGAGGCCCATCCCGCGGGTCGTGACCGCCGGAGTGCCGACGCGGATCCCGCTCGCGACGAACGGCTTCTGCGTGTCGAACGGGATCGTGTTCTTGTTCACGGTGATCCCGGCCTTCTCGAGCGCCTTCTCGGCCGCCTTCCCGGTGACCCCCTTCGAGAACACGTCCACGAGGAAGAGATGGTTGTCGGTGCCGCCGGAGACGATCCGGAACCCCCGCCGCCCGACGGCCGAGCACAGCGCCGAGGCGTTGGCCACGACCCGGTCGATGTACGCGTGGTACGACGGCTGCAGCGCCTCGTGGAACGCGACCGCCTTCGCCGCGATGATGTGCACGAGCGGCCCCCCCTGGATCCCCGGGAAGGTCACGCGGTCGAGGTCGGCCGCGAGCTCCGCCTTGCAGAGGACGAGCCCCCCGCGGGGGCCCCGGAGCGTCTTGTGCGTCGTCGTCGTCACGTACTCGCAGTGCGGCACCGGGCTCGGATGCTTCCCCGTCACGACCATCCCCGCGATGTGGGCGATGTCGGCGAGGACGCGCGCCCCGACCGAGCGAGCGATCGAGGCGATCCGCTCGAAGTCGATGATGCGCGGATACGCCGACGCCCCGCACACGATCAGCTTCGGCCGGTGCTCCCGGGCCAGCCGGTCCAGCGCGTCGTAGTCGAGCCGCTCGTCCTCCTTTCGCACCCCGTACGCGACGAACCGGTAGAGCTTGCCCGAGATGTTCAGGGGGTGGCCGTGGCTCAGGTGCCCCCCGTGCGAGAGGTCCATGCCGAGCACCGTGTCGCCGGGGCTCAGCGCCGCGAGATAGACGGCGGTGTTCGCCTGCGTTCCGGAATGCGGCTGCACGTTCGCGTGCTCGGCGCCGAAGAGCTTCTTCGCCCGCTCGATCGCGAGCCGCTCGACGACGTCCGTGAACTCGCACCCGCCGTAGTAGCGCTTGCCGGGATACCCCTCGGCATACTTGTTCGTGAAGACCGAGCCCATCGCCTCGAGCACGGCCTCGCTCACGAAGTTCTCGGACGCGATCAGCTCGAGACCGTTCGCCTGGCGCCCGGTCTCGTTCAGGACGGCCTCGGCGACCTCGGGGTCCACCTCGCGCAAGCTCCGCTCCATGTCGGTCCTCCGTTCTCCGCTCAGCAACCGCAACGAGGGTCGCCGTCGGTCATCGTCTCCAGGCGCGCGATCTTGTCCAGGCGCGCGGCGTGGCGGCCGCCGCGGAACGGGGCGGCGAGGAAGCTCGCCACGATCTCCTCCACCATGCCGGACCCGCTGACCCGCGCGCCGAGACAGACGACGTTGGCGTCGTTGTGCTCTCTCGCCATCCGCGCGGTGTAGGGGTCCGCGCAGTGGGCGGCGCGCACGCCCCGCACCTTGTTCGCGGCGATGCTCATCCCGATCCCGGTCCCGCAGACCAGCACCCCGAAGTCCGCCGCCCCCCGCGCGACCGTCCGCGCGACCCGCGAGGCGAAGTCGGGGTAGTCGACCGACGCGGTCCCGTGCGTCCCGCAATCGTCGACGGCATGGCCGCCCTCGGCGAGCCAGAGCTTCAGGCGCTCCTTGGCCTCGTAGCCGGCGTGGTCCGACCCGATCGCGATCCTCATCGCGGCTCCTCCCTGCGAAGCTGCTCCGCGCTCGGGATCGGGATCGCGCCCGTCTCGAGGAGACGCCGGTGCTCGGCCAGCGCGAACGTGTCCGTCATCGCCGCGAGATGGTCCGCTACGACGCGCGCGAAGCGCGGGTCCTTCCGGTATCGCGCCGCGATCTCCGGCTCGACCTCCTCCCGCGGAAGGTCCCGGAGATATCGTACCCCCGTCGCTTCCCTGTAGCGAAGCAGCACGTGATCGTCGAGGAGCGTCGGGTCCGCGAAGTAGGCCATGAACAGCCCGAGCGCGACGCGGCGCCCCCGGCCGTCCACGCGGTCCGCCTCGCGGCCGCGCCGCACCCTCGCCTCCAGGAATCCCTCGAGGTCCTCGAGGAGGCCGCGGGCCGCGGGCGGGAGGCAGACGAGCCCCCAGCGGGCCTCGCGGTCGCGTGCCGCGAGGAAGGCCTCCCGATCCCGGATCCCCTGACGCTCCGCCCATCGCGCGATCGCGGCGCCGGTCGCCAGCGTCGTCCCCGTGGCGAGGAGATGCGTGAGGCCGCGATGAATCGCGTTCGCCTTGGCGAAGCGTCCCGCGCGGGCGCGATAGCGCGCCCCGAGCTTGCGCCGCAGCGCCTCCACCGCGCGAAGCCGCTCGACCCGCTCCACGTCGACGACGCCCGCCTGCAGCGCGTCGTCCAGGTCGTGCAGCGCCGAGGCGATCCGGTCCGCGAGGGCGACGACCTGCGCCTCGAACGACGGGGCGAGACCGGGCCGGACCCCCTCGACCGCCTCCGGCGGCGCCCCATCGTCCCCCGCGGACTTGAGGATCCCCTCGCGGACCTCGTCCGTGAGATTGAGGCCCGGGTGGTCGTAGCGCTTCTCGAGCCGGTCCACGACCCGGATCCCCTGCCACGCCCGGCGGAAGCCGCCGAGGTCCCCCAGCCCCGGTCCTCCGCGGCGGTCGAGCCGTCCGGACATGACGTCGTCGAGGGCCCGCCCGCCCGCCGGTCCGAAGGGGGGCTGGCCGAGGTCGTGGCCGAGAGCGACCGCCTCCACGAGATCCTCGTTGAGCCGGAGCGCCCGGCCGATCGTCCGGGCGAGCTGCGCGACTTCCAGCGTGTGGGTCAGGCGGTTCCGGCGGTGGTCCTCGTAGGCGGGCAGGATCCCGGTCTGCGCCTTGTCCCGGAGCCTCCGGAAGGCGCGGCTGTACACGATCCGGTCCCGGTCCCGCTGGAACGCGGTCCTGTAGTCGAACGCCCGCCCCTCGTCCTCGAGGGGAAAGCGCCGGGTCGCCCCGACCGACCGCGACGCCCAGGGGGCGAGGCCCGCCTCCTCGGCCCTCTCGAGCCGTTCTCGCATGGATTCGGCCATCTGGGGCTCCGGGACCGCCGTGGGCGGGCATGCTACACCGCCGCTCGAAATCGGTTCAAGGACGGGGCCCCCCGGTTGCTCGCGCGCCCCCGGGCGCCTAAGTTAGCCCGCACGGAGGGAGCCCGATGGCCGTCTCGATCAACTACGATCTCTGCGAGGCGAGCGGCGTCTGCGCCACCGTGTGCCCCGAGGACGTCTTCGAGCACCACGGCGGGCGCACCGCGATCGTGAAGCCGGAGGCCTGCACCGGGTGCTGGATCTGCGTCGAGCACTGCGTCTCGGGAGCGATCGAACTCGACTGACGGCGCGCCCTCCGAAGGGAGGGGGCCTCCTCTCGCCGCCGCCCCGCTTGCCGAGCCCCGCCCGCCGGGGATAACGTTCGGGCACCGTGATCGAAAGGCTGGAGGCGCTCGACGGGCTCGGTGCGGAGATCGCGGCGCGGGCGGCGCGCGCGGGGGTTCTCGCCGTCTGGCGCACGCAGCTCCGGTCGGTCCGGCGCGTCGTGGTCCGGGCGGGACGCACGGAAGAGTCGACGAGCGCCGTCTTCTCGGGTCACGGCGTCCAGGTGCGGACCGCGGAGGGCCGCATGGCCCTCGCGAGCCGGGACGGGCTCGACCCTCTTCCCGCTCTTCGCCTCCTCGATCGCGCCGCGGACGCGACGCGGAGCGGCGAGTCCCTGGGCGTCGCCTCCTCGGCGGACGCCGATCTCCCCGTAGTCGTGGCGCGCTCGGTCCCCTCGGGGCTCGAGGCGTTCGAGGAGACGGAGGCGCCGGCGGTCGCGGCGCGGCTCGCGGAGATCGAGCGCGAGGTCGCCGCCGCCGCGCCCGGCGTCCGGCTGAGGCTGACCTGGGTGTCGGATCTCGACGCATGGCGAGTGCTCCGCTCCGACGGAACCGACGTGCTGTACGCGATGCCGCGCGCGGTGCTCCGGGCGGCCGCGACGACGGACGGCGACGGATCCCGGCATTCGATCGGCGCCTCGGTGGCGGGACCCGACCCGCGGCTCGCGTGGAACGAGCGCCTCGCGGGGCTGTTCCTGCGCCGGGCCGTCGCCGCCGCGAGGCTCGCGAGAGAGCTTCCCGACGCCCTCGTCCATCCGGCAGGCTGCCCGCCCCTCGTGATCGACTACACGCTGGCCAAGGGGCTCGCCCACGAGGCGTTCGGTCACGCGGCGGAAGCCGACGGGTTCCGCTCGTCGGTGCTCGCCCGCGACGGGCGCTACCGGACCGGAGAGCGGGTCGGGGCGGATCGCGTTTCGATCGTGGACGAGCCGATCCCCGGGGACCACGCCTGGCAGCCGTACGGCCCCAACGGGCTCGTGCGCGAGCGGGCCGCGATCGTGGACCGCGGCGCGCTCGCCGACGCCCTCGCCGACCCGTGGTCGGCGGCCGCTTCCGGGGTCGCGGCCAGGGGCTCCGAGCGCGCCGAGTCGTACCGATCGGCGCCGCTCCCCCGGATGAGCAACATCCGGATCGAGGTCGCCGATCCCCTCCCCGCGCCCGGCTCCTTCGAGGACTACGGGGCGGCGGAGCTCCGGGATCTGCTCTCGGCGGCGGGAGTGTTCCGACGACACGCCGCGGTCTCCTGGCTCTCGGGGTACACGGGCGGCCAGGTGAACACCGCGACCGGGGACTTCGTCTTTCACTGCAAGGCGATCCGGCGGATCACCCGCGACGGAGACGTCCTCCACAGGCCGGCGATCTTCTCCGGCTCGATGTTCGGCGCTCTCGCCGCGATCCGAGAGGCCTTCGGGCCGCTCGCGCTCGATGCGATCGGGACCTGCGGAAAGTGGGGCCAGAACGTTCCCTCGAGCGGGGGGAGCCACTTCTTCCTGGTGCTGGACCCCGATCCCTCATTCCGGCTCGGCGGATCGTGATGCGACGCAGCGCGCGGCCGGCGCCTCCCGGACGGGAAGGGCCCCCATGACCTCCGACGAAGCGCTCGACCGCCTCGTCGCCGCCGCGCGATCCGCCCGCCCCGGGGGGGTGCGCGTCCGCGAGTGGTCGGTCCACGTCGCGGAGTCCCGGCGCGCCTCGATCGGGACCCAGGACGCCCACACCGGAGGCCCCCACTCCCCTCTCGGCATCGCGGAGGCTCTCTCCGCACGCTGGCATCTCGTCTGGGAGGACGGCCGGGTGGTCTCGAGCGACCTCGACCGGACGGCGATCGAGGAGGGGCTCGGGGAGGCGATCGAGCGCGCCCGGGCCGCGGCGAGAGAGGACCCCGACGCGGCCCAGGTCGCGCCTCCGGCGAGGATGCCGGACGTCTCGCTGCTCGATTCGGCGGCGGCCCGGATGGCGGCCGGGGACCTCGCGCCCCTCGCCGGACGGCTTCGCGCGATCCGGGACCGGCTCGCGAGCCACGGCTTCCGGACGTGGAGCGGATCGTTCCACGCGACGCACACGACGGCGAGGATCGTCACGTCGTCAGGGCTCGACGCGTCGTCGGAGTCCACGCTCGCCGGATGGCACGCGACGTTCGACGGCGAGCTCGGAAACGGCCACGTCGCGCGAGCCCAGGACGGGGACGCGGAGTTCGAGGTCCGGCTCGATCGCCTCGCGGATCTGGCCGCGCGGCTGCGCCTCCCGGCCCCGCCGGGCGGGGCGCGAAGCCGGCTCGCGGTCCTCCACCCGGCTGTCGTCCGCTCGCTCGTGTTCGGGACGCTCCTCCACAACCTCGACGGGGCAGCCGTGGCCCACGGCGAGAGCCGCTTCCCGGCGAAGGCGTTCGGCTCGAGGATGCCGGTCTTCCCGGAAGGGCTGTCGCTCCGCGTCGAGCCGCTCGAGCCCCTCAAGGCCGGATCGTACCGGTTCACGCTGGAGGGAGTTCCCGCCGCTCCCACGACGTTCGTCGATCGGGGCCGCCTCGTTACCCCCGTGCTCGGTCTCAAGTACGCCCGCCGCCTCGGGGGCCGCCCGACCGGCATCCCGGTCGCCTCCGACGCCCTCCGGCTCTCGGGCCCCCCCGCCATCGCGCTCGAGGAGGCCCTCGAGAGCGCGCCGGGCGGGACCCTCGTCCTCGCCGTCCTCGGCGTGCACACCCAGGACCGGGCGAGCGGCGACTTCTCGCTCTCGGCGCCGCAGGCCCTCGCGATCGCCGGCGGCTCGGCGAGGGGGCGCCTGCGAGTCACGATGTCCGGGAACGTCTTCGAGGTCCTGGCGGACGACGCCCTCCGCCTCGTGCGGTTCCCGGGCGAGGACGTGCCGGGCCTTAGGATCCGGTGCGCGGTGGAGAACCGCTGATCTCCCGCGCCTCTCTTGACAAACCCGGTCCGCAATCCCAAAGGAAGCTTCCGACGGGCCCGGGCGCGAGCCGCCCGGAGCGCGAGGGGATGCCGATGCGAGCGGAGCGGTGGACGATCAAGACCCAGGAGGCCCTGCAGTCGGCCCAGGAGGCCGCGCGCGAGCGGGGGCACGCCGAGATCCGTCCCCTGCACGTGCTGCTGGCGCTCGCGCGGCAGAGGGAAGGGGTCGCAGGCCCGATCCTGGAGAAGCTGGGGGCCGATCCGCGGGCGGTGGCGGCGGGGGCCGAGGAGCGGCTCGCCACCCTGCCGAGGGTCGAGGGTCCGGCGGACGTCGCAATGTCGCGAGCCCTGTCGGATCTGCTGCGCGACGCGGAGAAGGCCGCGCGGGAATTCCAGGACGAGTTCCTCTCGACCGAGCACCTCCTCCTCGCGATGGCCCGCGCGTCCGGAGAGGCGGGCGAAGTGCTCCGGCGCTTTGGGGCGACGCCGGACGGCCTCCTGCAGGCGCTGCGCGAGATCCGGGGAACGGCCCGTGTCACGGACCCCTCCCCCGAGGAGAAGTACCAGGCCCTTCGCCGATTCTCGAGGGATCTCACCGAGCTCGCGCGCCAGGGAAAGCTCGACCCGGTCATCGGGCGAGACGAGGAGATCCGCCGCGTGATGCAGGTCCTCTGCCGTAGGACGAAGAACAACCCCGTTCTGATCGGCGACCCCGGGGTCGGCAAGACCGCCGTCGTCGAGGGGCTCGCGCGCCGGATCGCGGACGGCGACGTGCCGGAGACGCTGCGGGACCGCTCGCTCGTCGCCCTCGATCTCGGATCCCTGATCGCGGGATCGAAGTACCGCGGCGAGTTCGAGGACCGCCTCAAGGCCGTGCTGCGCGAGATCGAGGACTCGGAGGGGCGCATCATCCTTTTCATCGACGAGATGCACACGCTGGTCGGGGCGGGAGCGGCCGAGGGGGCGGTGGACGCCGCGAATCTCCTGAAGCCGGCCCTGGCCCGGGGCGAGCTGCGGTGCATCGGCGCGACGACCCTCGGCGAGTACCGGAAGCACGTCGAGAAGGACGCCGCGCTCGAGAGGCGGTTCCAACCGGTCCTCGTGGGAGAGCCCTCCGTCGAGGACGCGATCTCGATCCTCCGCGGACTGCGGGAGCGGTACGAGGTGCACCACGGCGTGAAGATCCAGGACGCCGCACTCGTCGCGGCCGCGACCCTCTCGAGCCGGTACATCGCCGACCGCTTTCTCCCCGACAAGGCCATCGACCTCGTCGACGAGGCCGCGGCGCGGCTCCGGATGGAGATCGATTCCGTGCCCGCGGAGGTGGACGAGGTGCAGCGCCGCATCACGCAGCTCCAGGTGGAGCGCCAGGCCCTGAAGCGGGAGACCGACCCGGCCTCGATCGAGCGGCTCGACAGGCTCGAGTCCGAGCTCGCGGACCTCCAGGAGCGGCACTCGAGGATGAAGGCGCGGTGGGACGCCGAGAAGGACGCGATCTCCCGGATCCGGGCCGTCAAGGAGGAGATCGAGCGGAAGCGCACGGAGGCCGCGCGGGCGGAGAAGGAGGGGGCGCTCGAGACCGCGGCGAAGCTCCGCTACGGGGAGGTGCCTAAGCTTCAGGGCGACCTCGAGGCCGAGAGCCGTCGCCTCGCGGATCTCCAGAAGGACGGGGCGATGCTCAAGGAAGAGGTCGGAGAGGAGGACGTGGCGGAGGTGGTCTCCAAGTGGACCGGGATCCCGGTCTCGAAGATGCTCGAGGGCGAGATGCAGAAGCTCGTCCACCTCGAGAACGAGCTCCACCGGCGCGTCATAGGGCAGGACGACGCCGTGGCCGCCGTCGCGACCGCAGTCCGTCGCGCCCGCTCCGGTCTCAAGGATCCGGGCCGGCCGATCGGGTCCTTCGTCTTCCTCGGCCCCACGGGGGTCGGCAAGACCGAGCTGGCGCGGGCGCTCGCCGAGGCGCTCTTCGACGACGAGCGGGCCATGATCCGGCTGGACATGTCGGAGTACCAGGAGAGGCACACCGTCGCGCGGATGATCGGCGCCCCGCCCGGCTACGTCGGGCACGAGGAGGGCGGCCAGCTCACGGAGGCGGTGCGGCGCAGGCCGTACTCCGTCGTGCTGCTCGACGAGATCGAGAAAGCGCACCCGGAGGTCTTCAACGCCCTGCTCCAGGTCCTGGACGACGGACGCCTGACCGACGGCCGAGGGCGGACGGTGGACTTCCGGAACACGATCCTGATCCTCACGTCGAACCTCGCCTCGGCGTACATCCTCGATCACGCCGGGGACGACCCCGAGCGGATCCGCGAGCACGTGGAGCGGGCTCTCCGGGAGGCGTTCCGGCCGGAGTTCCTGAACCGGCTCGACGACGTGATCGTGTTCCGGTCGCTGTCCCGGGAGGACCTGGCTTCCATCGTGGAAATCCAGCTCTCCCGCCTCCGCCTCACGCTCGCGGAGCGGCGCATCGACGTCGCCGTCACCGACGCCGCGAGGAGCCGGCTCGCCGACGCGGGATACGACCCTGCGTTCGGAGCCCGCCCGCTCAAGCGGGCCATCCAGAGGATGATCCTGGACCCGCTCGCGCTCCGTCTCCTCGACGGGACGTTCGCCCCCGGTGACGTCGTCCGGGTGGACGCCGGGGCCGAGGGCCTCGTCCTTTCGAAGGCCCCCGCCGCGGGAAGCGGCGGCGCGGGGTAGAATCGGAGCGGGAAAGGGAGGAACTCACCGTGGCCATTCAGCGCTCGGACCCGATCCGCGATCTCGTGGGGCTGCAGGAGCGGATGAACCGACTCTTCGACGAGGCCCTGGCCCGGTCCGGGGGCCCCGGAGGCACGGAGGCCCTCGCCGCGGGAGGCTTCAGACCTCCGGTCGACCTGTTCGAGGAGGCCACGCGTTTCGTCGTGCGCGCGGACCTGCCGGGAGTCGCCTCGAAGGACGTGGCGATCGAGGTGTCGGGAGACGACCTCGTCCTCAAGGGCGAGCGGCGGGGAGACGCGGGGCCGGGACGCGAGAGCTACCTCCGGGCCGAGAGGCCTCAAGGCCCGTTCGCGCTGCGGATCTCGCTCCCTCCGAGCGTGGACCGGCTCAAGATCGAGGCGTCGCATCGCGACGGCGTGATCGAGGTATCCCTTCCCAAGAAGCAGGCTTCGGAGGCCGGCCGCGTAAAGATCGAAGTCAGGTAAGAAAGAGGGCGGAACCATGACGACGACGAACCACATCAAGACCGTGCTCCTGCTCGGGCTCCTGACCGGACTCATCGTGGTCTGCGGAGGCGCCATGGGCGGCCGGGGCGGGATGGTGCTCGCACTCGGCTTCGCGGCGGTCATGAATCTCGGGGCGTACTGGTTCTCGGACCGCATCGTGCTGGCGATGCATCGGGCGCAGCCGGTGAGCGCCGCCGAGGAGCCTCGCCTCCACGGGATCGTCGATCGGCTCGTCGCGCGCGCGGGCCTCCCCAAGCCGAAGCTGTACGTCCTCCCCCAGGAGGCGCCCAACGCGTTCGCGACCGGGCGGAATCCGCGCCATGCAGCGGTCGCCGTGACCGCAGGCCTCCTGCGGATGATGGACGACGAGGAGCTCGAGGGCGTGGTGGCCCACGAGCTCGGGCACGTGCGCAACCGGGACATCCTGATCGCCTCGATCGCGGCGACGATCGCGGGGGCGATCACCATGCTCGCGAGCATGGCCCGGTTCGCGGCGATCTTCGGAGGAGCCGGCGGGCGCGACGACCGGGAAGGGGGCGCAGGCGGAGCTCTCGGGCTCCTCGCGATGGCGATTCTCGCGCCGATCGCGGCCCTGGTCATCCAGATGGCCGTCTCAAGGTCGCGGGAGTACGCGGCAGACGCGACGGGGGCGCGCTTCGCCGGGAATCCCTACGGCCTCGCGCGCGCGCTCGACAAGCTCGGGGCCGCGGCCCAGCGCTTGCCCCTCGTGACGAGCCCATCGACGAGCCACCTCTTCATCGTGAAGCCGTTCTCGGGACGCGCCTTCTCGAACCTGTTCAGCAGCCACCCTCCGATCGAGGAGCGGATCCGGCGCCTGACCGGCCGCTGACGGGGCGGAAGGCGACCATCGGGGGTCGAGGCGTCATGAGAGACATCGAGAGCGACGGCGCCGGGACGGACGAGGCTCCCGTCCGGGAGGAAGGACCGCGGCGCCCGAAGCTCAAGGTCGAGGACAAGCGGCACTGGGCTCGCGCCGCCGGCGGCGGGGCGGAGGAGGACGGCAAGGGAGAGGCACCCTCTCTCGAACCGACCGTCGTGGAGGAATGCCGGCGCCGAGCCGACGAGGCGGAGCGCAGGCTCCAGGAGTACGTCGCCGCGTACCGCCAGGCGCGGGAGGAGCAGGACGCCTTTCGCGAGCGTCTCGCACGGGACGTCGAGCGGAGGGCCGAGGCCCGCTTCGGCGCCCTCGTCGCGGAGCTCCTCGAGACGGCGGACGACCTCGATCTCGCGCTCGCTCACGCGGCCGACGTCCGGGAGGCCGAGCCCCTCGCGAGGGGAGTGGCCCTGGCGCGCGACCGGTTCGTCGCCGCGCTCGAGAAGAGCGGGATCTCCCGGATCGTCCCCGACGGGCAGCCCTTCGACCCGAACTTCGCGGAGGCGGACCACGTCGTCGACGCGGGCAGCGCGGACCTCGACGGCACGGTGGCGTCGACGCTCCGGCCCGGCTACGTGCTGGGGGAGCGATTGCTCCGGCCCGCCCGCGTCGTGGTGGCCCGCGTTCCTCCGGCCCCCTCCCGGCACTAGATCCGCGCGATCGAGGCGAGCGCGGCGGCCGAGAGGGCGGCCGCCAGGATCCCCACGATCCCCGGAAGCTCCCGCTCCGGCCGCGGCGGGCCTCCTCGCGCCGATCCCAGGGCCGGTCCCAGCGCGAGACCGGCAAGCGTGCCCGCCGGGACGATCCAGAGCCCCGCGGGCGGCGTCAGGGAAACGGCCCAGGTTACCGCCGCGATCCCGGCGGACACCGCGATCCCCGCGAGCGTCCCCCCGAGGGAGAGCCCTCCCCAGGCGCGGCCCGGCGCCCCGGGGGTCTCCGGGACGCGAGCGCCGCGGCTCCCCGATCTCCGGACGGCCGCCGTCGCCGCCGAGCCGGCCGCCGTCGCCGCCAACGCCGTCACGAGCGCGACGACGAACGGTCCGCTGCGCGGCGTGGCGGCGGCGAGGAGCGCGAACAGCAGGGCGGCGACCGCGCCGGCCGCGGCGCGCCCCGTGAGCCTGCGCCCTCTCTCCTTTCCCTCCGGGGAAACGGCGGCCTCCCCGGCGAGCCGCGCGCACGCGACGGCGATCGCCCCGACAACCGCGAGCACGAGGAACGGGCGCCATCCCCCGATCCAGAACAGCAGCGTCCCGAGGAGCCAGGCCCAGGCCGCCCCCGGAGCTCTCGCCGCGCGAAGGAGGAGCAGGACGGCCGCGGCGGCCCCCGCCGCGACGGCCCCGCGCGGCAGGTCCGGCACGAGGGAATCCGAGAGCGCGGCGAGCCGCGCCGGCTCCACGAGGGTCGCCGCGTGGAGCGCCGCTCCCCCGACAACCGACACGAGAAGGCTGTCGTCCACGCCGGCGTCGAGGGACTCCGCCAGGGCGGCCGCGACCGACGCCGCCGCGCAGCCGAGGACGAGGAACGTGAGGTCCGACCAGAGAGGCGCCGACGGGGATCCGAGGAAGGAGGCCCCGATCGCCCCGACCCCCTCGGCCCTCCCGTGCTGCACCCACCGGATGAGCAGGGCCGATGTGCACGTGCCGTACAGCGCGAACCCGAGGAACCCCCACCACGTTTTCGCCGGGTTCCACGGGAGCCTGGGACCGCGCAGGGTGACCCCGGCGACCGTCGCCATCCCGTCGCCGAAGGCGGTCAGCGCCCAGGCCGCCGCCGCCAGCTCCAGCCTCCCGCGAAAGACGAGGATCAGGCCGAGCACCGCGAACGAGTACGACAGGAGCGCCGACGACCCCCTGCGGCCCTCTTCCTCGGAGACGGGGCCGGCGCGCCGGCTCCGGACCAGCGCGAGGATCCCGCACAGAAGGAAAGCCGCGGCGGCGCACGCCGCGGCCTCGAGCGGCGAGAGCCAGCGCAGCAGGAGCGCGGCCAGCCCCGTCGCCATGTACGCCGACTTCCGCCGAAGCTCCGTCGCGACCCTCCCCACTCCGATCCCCCTCGAGGTCCGCCGCCCGAAGCTTACACGAACGCGGCGGGCCGCCGCTCGCCTCGCTGCGAGCGGCTCACTGGTGGATGTCCAGGAGCTTGCCGACGCCCCGCAGATCCACGGTGAAGCGGAACTCCCCGCGGTCGTTCGCGGCGTAGTCCCGGCGGAACCACTCGGCGAGGAATCCGCAGCACTGTGTGTAGTACTCCAGGATCCAGCGCTGGTCGGGGAAGCGCCGCTCGTCGACGTCCAGGGACCCGTCGACATCGATCCGGAGCTTCTTCCCGAGCAGGTCCACTCCGGCCGAGAAGCGAACCTGCGTGCTGCTGGATCCGCCCGCCGTCGTGGCGGCGGTCCGCACGAACGAGAAGGAGCTCCGCGACCAGTCGCCCCGCAGGTTCCCGGACAGGCTCAGCGAGGTCGTCTTGCCGAGAAGGATGTCGTAGCTCGTGCGCAGGTCCAGGCTCGTGGTCCGCGTCGGGTTGAAGCGTCCGACCGTCTCGATCGCGGAGAAGCGGCTCCGCTCGAGCACGCCGTCCCCGTCCACGTCCCGCTCCGTCAGGTCCCGCCCGAACGAGCGTCCCTGGCGGATCTCGATCGAGGCGATCTCGACAGGCTCCATCGGGGCCTTCGGCTCGGCCTTCTCCGGCGCGGCGCCGTCGCCCGCGCCCCCCTCCTCGGCCTCCCGCGGGGCGGCGGACCCCTCCGAGGGGAGGAGCACCGCCTCCTTGGTGCCGGGAGCGGGCGGGGGGAGCGAGCGCGGACGCTGAGCGAAGAGGCGCGTCCTCACGCCGTACGTGAGCTGGTTGGTCGCGCCGCGGCTGGTGTCGACGTCGTCGTACGAGAGGATCTCCGAGCTCCGGGCGAACGCCTGCTGGTACACGTACGAGACCCACGGCTCGATCACGTGCTTGTAGCGCGGGGAGAACCCGTCCCCGGACCGCTCGAAGATCCGGAACAGCTTCGGACCGACGACCTCGACCGCGGCGCTGCTCACGCTCCGCGCCAGACGGTCGTCGACCACCTTCGTGACGGGAACGTCGAAGGAGCCGTCGCCGACCTCGACATCGACGGTCTCGCTCCGCTGGTGCTGGGTCCAGATCGTGTAGCGGGAGCTGACCGAGGGCGTCACGTCGAGCCACGGCACCGGCGAGAAGGGGGCTGAGATCGTCGGAAAAACGTCGCCTCGGAAGTAGTCCGATTCGAGGGGGAACCGGAACGTCTCGTATCCGGACTCCGCGTCGCCGGCCGTGCGAAGCTGCACGCTGCTCTGGGAGATCGAGGCGAGGCTCGACTCGAAGCTGAGGTACAGAGGCGTCCGGCCGAGGCGGCGGCTCCTCCCGCGCCACTCGACCTCGGGCAGCGTCTCCTGGGTCTGGCTCGTCCCGTTCGACAGGAGCTGCTCGCGCCGCAGCTCCCGCACGTTCAGACTCGTCCACGCGCCGCTCCGGCTGAACTCGACTCTCGTCAGGATCGTCGGCGAAGAGACCAGCCGCAGGTCGCGCTCGAAGTCGTTGAAGTAGTCGAAATCGCTGACCCGGTTCACGTCGGCGACCATGCGGAAGCCGTTGTCGAACTCCTGCGTCTGGTTGTACGCGAACCGGTAACGATCCGTCTCCGCCACCTCGTCGCGGATGAAGAAGCCCGACATGCGCCCCGCGCCCCGGCGGTTCGGCAGAAAAGCCAGGTCGGCGCCGCCCCCGAGCCCTGCGAGGGTGAAGTACTCGGCCGTGAGCGTCAGCTCGGCGCTCGGCCCCATGGGGAGGTACAGCGGGAGCGCCACGATCTCGCCCCGGTCGCGGTTGGAGCCGAAGGACGGCAGGAGCAGCCCGGCCGCTCGGTCCCGCTTCGCCGGCCAGACGAGATAGGGGAGATAGAAGATCGGCGCCCTGCGGACGCGCAGCGCGATGTGGCTCAGGTGCGCGTAATGATCGAGGCGGATCTTCGCCTTGGCCACCGAGAACGACCAGTACGGAACGGGCTGCGTGCAGGTCGTGATCGTGGCGTGGTCCAGCAGCACGGCGTCGTCGCCGATCTTCTCCGCCCGCCTCGCGACGAAGAAGAACTCCGGCTCGACCTGTCCGGTCGCGTCGTCGATCGCGCCTCGCTCGGTCTCGAGGTCGTACGTCATCCGGGCGCCCGAGATCCGGTTCCGGCCCCAGACCAGCAGCACGTCTCCGCTCGCCTCCAGGTAGCGCCCCTGGCGCATCTCGATCCGGTCCGCCTGGATGCGGGATCGGCCGGAGCGGATCGAGACCGCTCCCTCGAGGACGTACCCGTCCGCCTCCGGGAGCTCCAGGATGCGGGACGCCTCGACCTCGAGTCCTTCCGGGAGCCGCGGGGTCGCCGTCCGGGACGACGGCTTCGATGCCTCTGGCGCGGGGGAAGGCGGCGGACCCGCCGCCGCCGCCGCGGGCAAGAGCAGCGGGACCAGCAGCAGGCTCGCCAGGCGGCGGTACCGGTGCGGGTTCATCGAGCTTTTGCAGTCTATCCCCGCGGTTGTCCGTGTCAAGGACGGACGCCACCGGCGCCGCCGGACCGCCGCGCCCGGAGGCTCACTCGCCCGGGTAGGGCTCCCGGGGGCAGCGGCAGCGATCGAGGCGGCGGTTGCACGCGAAGCAGTAGCCGTTTCGCTCGAAGAACTCCACCATTTCCTGCTGCCACGCATCGATGATGGAGAGTCTGTCGAGCACGGTCAGGCCGCCGGACACCACCGAGTCCGTCAACCAGCCTCGCATGTTCGACAGCGAGTCGTGATAGGCGCGCCGCACCTCGAAGATCGACCTCATCTCCCCCCCGGTCGCGATCTCCGCGCTCCGCTCTGCGATTCGCTGCATGCCGATTCGAATCTACCGTCATCCCGCCCCGGCCCTCCCGGAGCCGGGCACTCTCCGCGGATTCTGCGCCGCAGCGGCCCCGAACCGCCCCGTGCGCGGGAGGCCGGGAGGCTCCTCCGACAGCCTGTGGAAAAGCTGTGCATCCCGCCGGACGCTCGCCGGCCGGGCGCCGCGCCCGGGCCGCGGCGCCCTCGGGGCCGGAGCGGGGCAAGTCGCATCCCGTCAACGGGTCAACGGCTTTGGTGGGCCGGCGACCTCCGCTTTTCGACGAGACGCGAAAGTGGCTCCGGGATTTCCACAGGGGCCCGCGACGCTCGCGTGGCCGGGCCGCCGCCGAGCGGTCAGGCGAGGAACTCGCGCAGCTGGGAGCATTCCTGCGCCGACTGGATCTTCCGGAGCGCCGTCGCCTCGATCTGCCGGACCCGCTCCCGGGACAGGCCCATCACGCGGCCGATCTCCTCGAGCGTGTACGGCATGTCGCGGCCGATCCCGAAGCGCAGGCGGACGATCTCCTCCTCGCGCGGGTTGAGGACGCGCAGGGTCTTCTGGATCTTCTCGCGCAGCTCCCGGTCCACGGTCCGGTCGAGCGGCGACTGGGCGTTCGGATCCGCCACGAAGCGGAGCAACCCGGGACCGTCGTCGTCGGACGAGGAGACGTCCTCGAGCGCCTGGGGCTCCTGCACGACGCCGAGGATCTCCTCGACCTTGGCCACGGGCATGCGCAGCTTCTTCGCGATCTCCTGCGGGGTCGGCTTCCGGCCGAGCGTCTCTCCCAGCTCCCGCGCGACACGGGCGATCTTCTTGATCTTCTCGTTCACGTGCACGGGGATCCGGATGATCCGCGCCTTGTCGGCGATGGCGCGCTCGATCGCCTGCTTGATCCACCAGTAGGCGTAGGTGGAGAACTTGTTCCCCCGCTCGTACTCGAACTTCTCGACGGCCTTCATGAGGCCGATGTTCCCCTCCTGGATCAGGTCCATGAAGGAGATCCCGTGGTTCAGGTACTTCTTCGCGATGTGCACGACCAGCCGCAGGTTCGCCAGGATCAGGGCGTCGCGCGCGTGATCGACGTGGCGCTTGTGCTCGAGGGCGGACCGGACGAGGGCGGCGAGCTTCGGATCGCGGAACTCCCTCTCGTACCGGAAGAGACGCGTGCAGAAGGACTCCATCTGGTCGAGGGGCCATTCCCGGCCCCGCTTCGGCCCCGCGAGGCCTCCCTCGAGGACGTGCTCCCGGCAGGACGCGGGAACCCGGATCGCGATCCGAGCGAGGCCTTCCCGGCCGTCCTGGAGCTCGCGCGCCAGCTCGACCTCCCGGCCCTCGTCGATGAGAGGAGTCGCGCCCATCTCTCGCAGGTAGATCGGAAGGATCGCCGCCGTCGGCCGGTCCGCCTCGGCGTCGCGCTTGCGTCGCGCGAGGCGCTGCGCCGCCTCGACCTCGGCCTGCGCTTCCGCCACGGCCTCGGCCGAGTCGACGTCGAGGACCATCATCTCGTCCAGGATCGCGCTGCTCCTCATCGCCCTCGAAACCTTCCTGCCGGCTCCGCCGTCCGGCCCTCCGGGACTTCCGACTTTCGGGAAACCGCCGGCGGGATCTCGAGGGCGAATTCCCCGCCCCTCGGATTGCAGCCGCCTGCCCGTAGAGATGAAAGAATCGGGCCACGGTTTCGCGACGCCCGAACGGAGATCGAGGACCCACATCAAGTCATTGTAAGAACACGACATCGATCTGCCGCGCGCTCGCGAGGGGCCGAGCGGCCTTGGAAAACCCTCCCGGGCCAATCCGGGCACTTTGGCGCACTTGGAAACCCAGGGCCCGGACCGTGCCGGTATGGCAGGGTCGTCGTCGCCGGGGACGCGAGCGGCACACCCGCCCCGCAAGCGGCCGAGCCCGAGGCGTGTGCTAGCCTGGGCGGGTCCGGCGCCATGGGGCCCGGCGAAGGGTGCGCGATGAGGGACGCGCGGGTCGCCCTCGCACAGATCGAGCCGAAGCTCGGCGATCTCGAGGCGAACCTGGATCTGCACGCGAGCGCCGTGCGCGACGCCCGCCGCGCGGGGGCGGGTCTCGTCGTCTTCCCCGAGCTGTCGATGACCGGCTATCTCCTCCGGGATCAGGTCCCGGAGGTCGCGCTCCGCCCGGGTTCCCGGGAGCTCGCCCGCCTCGCCCGCCTGTCCCGCGGGATCGACGTCGTCGCGGGCTTCGTCGAGGAGACCCCGCGGCACCTCTACCACAACGCCGTGGCATACCTGAGCGAGGGGCGCGTCGTGCACGTGCACCGGAAGGTGTACGTCCCGACCTACGGCCTGTTCGAGGAGGGCCGCGACTTCGCTTCCGGCGACACCCTCCGCTCGTTCGACACGCGCTTCGGCCGGGCCGGGGTGCTCGTCTGCGAGGACTGCTGGCACCCCTCCTGCGCGTGGATCCTGGCGCAGCAGGGGATGGACGTCCTGATCGTGGCCAGCAGCGGTCCGACGCGGGGGGCCCGGCCGGGCGTGGGGATCACGAGCGTCGCCGTCTGGCGGGATCTGCTGCGCGCGACGGCCCGCTTCCAGACCTGTTTCGCCGTGTACGTGAACCGCGTGGGTTACGAGGACGGGCTCAACTTCGGAGGCGGGTCCCTCGCCGTCGACCCGTTCGGACGCGTGGTCGCCTCGGTTCCCGCGCTCGAGCCGGCGCTCGGGATCGCGACGCTCGAGGCGGAGGTGCTGCGCCGAGCCCGCCTCTCCTACCCTCTGCTGCGGGACGAGAACCTCGATCTCGTGCACCGGGAGGTCGAGAGGATCCGGCGGCTGCGCTACGACCTCCCCGGAGCGGGCAAGGAGGGCGGGACGGCCGCGGGCCGCGGCGGGCGAGACCGATGAAGCGCGAGCCGCGCCGGCCCGGCCGCGCCGGATCCGCGGAGCCGGACCTCTCGCTCGACCGGGACCTGACGACCCGGATCCTGACCGGGTTCATCCGCTCCGAGGTCCTCCGAACGGGCCGCTCCCGGGTCGTGCTCGGCCTCTCCGGAGGGATCGACTCGGCGGTGGCGGCGTACCTCGCGGCGAAAGCGCTCGGCCCCCAGGGTGTGATCGCGGCGCTTCTCCCCTACCGCACGAGCAGCCCAGACTCCCTGCGCGACGCCGAGCGGGTGATCGGGGCTCTGGGGATCGTCGGCGAGAGAATCGACATCACCCCCGTCGTGGACGGGTTCGCGGCGGCGGCGGGGCGCGTGGGCCGACTCCGCCTCGGGAACGTGATGGCCCGCGTGCGAATGACGGTGCTCTACGACCGCTCGGAGCACCATCACGCGCTGGTTCTCGGCACGAGCAACAAGACGGAGATCCTGCTCGGATACGGGACCCTCTGGGGGGACCTCGCGTCGGCGATCAACCCGCTCGGCGATCTCTACAAGACTCAGGTCCGCGAGCTGGCCGCCCACCTCCGGGTCCCCGCGTCGATCCGGCGCAAGCCGCCCTCCGCCGACCTGTGGCCGAGCCAGGCGGACGAGACCGATCTCGGGTTCTCCTACGACCGCGTGGATCGGCTCCTGGCGCTCCTGGTGGACTCCAGGCTCTCCCCCGACGCCTGCGTCGCGGCCGGATTCGAGCCGGAGCTCGTCGCCCGGGTCGGCCGCCTCGTGGTCCGCTCCCAGTTCAAGAGGCGGCTCCCGGTGATCGCCAAGGTCTCCACCCGCACGGTCGGGTGGGATTTCCGCTACCCCCGCGACTGGAAGAGCTGAGCCGGGGCGGAGCCGTCCCGCCCCCGACCCCGTCACTCCGCGCGGGGCGCCTGCCCTTCCTTCACCGGGGGAGCGGTCGGAGCGGGAGTCCCCGGAATCCCCTGCCTCCGGGCGATCTCGTGGCACGTCCGGCAGCTCTTGTGGATCCATCGAAGCTGATCGAACGCTCGCTCGTCGAGGCCGCGGCCGGAGAACTCGCGCGCCACGTCGAGCGCCTTGTGGAAGGCCTCGTCGAAGAGGACGATCTCCGACGGATAGGCGACCGCCTCGTCGAGGGCCAGGCGCCGGCAGCCCGTCTCCACTCGATCGAGAGCGGCGCGCGCTCCCACGAGGTCGGACCTCAGGAACGCGCGGGTCGCGTCGAGGACCGCGTCCTCGAGCTCGGCGGGATCCTCGTGGACCGGGATGGGGCGGGGCGCATCCGCCGCCCCGCCGGCGGCGAGCGGGCCCGAGGCGAGGACGATCGCCAGGGCCGCCGTCGCCGCGCTCACCACGCTCGCAAGCGTCATCTTCCCTCCGCCGCCGCCGGCGCGCGCCGGGCCTCTCATACTAACCTCGCCGGGGCCGCGGGTCGAACCGAGGAGGTCCGAGGCCGCGCCGGTGTTACCATCGCGTCGTGCCCGGTACCCTCCACGTCGTGGCGACGCCGCTCGGGAACCTCGAGGATCTCTCCCCCCGCGCGGCGCGGGTGCTCGGCTCCGTGGCCTGCGTCGCCTGCGAGGACACGCGCCGCACGGGGCGCATGCTCGCGCGTCTCGGGATCGAGGCGCGGCGAACGGTTTCGTGCCACAAGTTCAACGAGCGCGCCCGCCTCGAGCCGATCCTTCGCATGCTGCGCCGGGGAGAGGACGTGGCGCTGGTGAGCGACGGGGGCACGCCCGGCATCTCGGACCCGGGCTCCGTCCTCGTGCGTGCGGCCCTCGACGAGGGAATCCGGGTCTGCCCCGTTCCCGGACCGTCCGCCGTCGCCGCGATCCTGTCGGCGGCGGGCCTTCCCGCGGACCGGTTCGTGTTCGAAGGCTTCCTCCCCCACCGGGCGGGCGAAAGGAGGCGGCGGCTGCGGGAGCTGCGGGACGAGCCCCGGACCGTCGTCGTGTTCGAGACGCCGCACCGGATCCGCGAGGCCCTCCGGGATCTCGAGTCGGTGTTCGGGGAGCGCCGCGTCGTTCTCGGCCGGGAGATCACGAAGCTCCACGAGACGGTGATCGCGGGGAGCGCGTCGGAGGTTCTCGCGGCCCTGGGGGAAGAGACGGTCCGCGGAGAGATCGCGATCGCGGTCCAGGGGGCGTCCCCGGGCCGGGACGGCGCGAAGGCCCGCGACGACGCGTCGCGCCTGCGGGAGGCGTGGCGCGAAGCGCTCGCGGCCTGCCCCGGCGATCGCAGGAGCGCGCTGCGCCGGGCCGCGAGGAGCCTCGGGCTCGACCGCTCCGAGCTCTATCGCCGGCTCGCGGAGATCGGAGAGGATCTCTAGGAGGACCGGGGCGAGGACCCCCCGGCGGCCGCGCCGGGCTCGGCGCCCGGCGCTGACCCGGTCGCTCGCCTCCGCCCGGAGGAAGAGGGGTCGTACTCGAACTTGAGGCAGCACATCAGCCGCCCGCACGTGCCCGAGATCTTCGCGGGGTTGAGCGACAGCCCCTGCGTCTTGGCCATCTTGATCGACACGGGATCGAAGCCGCGGATCCACTCCACGCAGCACAGCACGCGCCCGCAGACCCCGCACCCCCCGAGCATGCCCGCGTCGTCGCGCGCCCCGATCTGCCGAAGCTCGACCCGGGTGTGGAACTGGGTCGTCAGGTCCCGCACGAGCTCGCGGAAATCCACACGCCCGTCGGCCGTGAAGTGGAACGTCATCTTCTTCCCGTCGAGCTGGCGCTCGACGTGCCCCAGCCTCATCGAAAGGCGGTGCTCCTCGATCCGCGCGAGACAGAAGGTCCGCCCCTCGCGCTCGATCGACACCTTGTGCGCGTACGCCTCCTCGTCGTCGCGGGTCGCTCGCCGCAGGACGCGCGGGAGCGGGCCGTCGGACTCCCGCCGCAGGGGGTTCGACACGGCGGGCCGGGCGACCAACCCGAACTCGATCCCTCGCTCCGACTCGATGATGCAGTCGTCCCCGGCGGCCAGGTCGAGACCGTTGGCGAGGCAGGTGACGCACCTCCCCGTCGGCGGGATTCGCACGACTACGACGTCCAAGGGCTCCCTCTCGACCGGTCGAGCGCGAGACGAAACGAGCCTCCGGCCGGGCTTCCGCGCCAATATAGCACCGCCCCCGCGGCGGCGAGGAGCGGTACGCGCACCCTGCTATACTCCCCCGGCGTCGCGCGGCGAGGTCGGAACGATGGCCAGGGCGGGAAGGCAGCGGAGCGAGAACCCGGTCCTGGCGTCCAACCGCGCGGCCCACCACGAGTATCACCTCCTCGAGCGGATCGAGGCGGGAATCGCGCTGACCGGCCCGGAGGTCAAGTCGGTCCGGGACGGGCGCGTGAGCCTCAAGGAGGCCTACGCGAAGATCCGCGACGGCGAGGCGTTCCTGCTCGACGCCCACATCTCCCCCTATCTTCCCGGGAGCCGAGACAACCTCGACCCCGCGAGACCGCGCAAGCTGCTCCTCCACGCCCGCGAGATCCGGAAGCTCGAGCGTGCGAGCGAATCCTCGGGCATGACGCTGGTCGCGACCCGCATGTACCTCAAGGGAGGGCGGATCAAGGTCGAGATCGCCCTGGCGAAGGGGAAGAAGGCGTACGACAAGCGCGAGGCCGGCCGCCGGGAAGAGGCGCGGAGGGAGATCGAGCGCGCGCGCGGCGCGGTGCGGCGCTGAGGCGTCAGGCCCCTCCGGACGTCTTCCGGACCAGCTGCTTGATCTCCGCGTTGTCGCCCCCGACCTGGGCCTGGCAGAGGACGGCCACCATCGAGTCGGGATCCTCGGGGATCTCGATCGTGGCTTCGACGCGTCCGTCCGCGGCGGTCGCGCCCGAGAACAGCTCCCGGGGCCGCTCCCTCGTCGTCAGGAGCTTCACGACGACGCGCGCTCCCGCCACGGGGCTCTCCGTCTCCTCGGCGACGACGCGAAGCCGGAGCGTCGGCTGGGTCCCCTCCTCGAGCGTCCGCTGCTCCTCCATCTCGAGGCGGATCCGGCTGATTCCGCTCTGGCCGGACAGGTAGTCGAGCACGACCTCGTCGAGGCTCCGGTTCGTGATGATGTTGTACCCGAACGGCTTGGGCCCCTCCGGGTCGTAGCGTCCGCTCATCACCTCGCGGATGACGGCCTGATGCTGCGCCTCCATCCGGCGATGGAGCTCGGTCTCGGAGTAGAGGGACGGCTCCGCGATGTCGCCGTAGGAGCTCCTCTGGGAGCCCACGATCTCCCCCGCCGCGTAGACGAGGCTCTCGACGACGGGGTTCAAGAGCCCCTTGTCCTCCGTCTGAACGTGGAACACCCTCCCCTCGTACTCCACGTCCGTGTTGAAGCCCGTGAGCATCGCGCGCCGATTATCCGGAACCGGAAGCCCCGATGCAATCCCCCGCGGCCGCGGCCCGCCCGGAGCCGCTGCGATTCCGGCCGCCCCCCCGTATAATCCGCCGAACGGCCTCGGACGGGCGCGTACCCGTCCGGAGGGGAGGAGGAATGGAGACGGCGGTTTCGCTCCGCGACGTCGCGAAGGTGTTCGGGAGCTTCCGCGCCGTGGACGGCGTCTCGTTCGACGTCCCCCGCGGCGACATCTTCGGGATTCTCGGCCCCAACGGCGCCGGGAAGACGACGACGATCCGGATGATCATGGACATCCTCCGTCCCGACGAGGGGGAGATCCGGGTCCTCGGGGAGAGGCTCGGCGACGGCCTGAAGGACCGGATCGGTTACCTCCCCGAGGAGCGCGGCCTGTACCGGAAGATGAAGGTCGCCGAGATGCTCGAGTTCCACGGAGCGATCAAGGGGATGTCCCGGACGGAGGCCCGGAGGGCGGCGCTCCTCTGGCTCGACCGCCTGCAGCTCGGGGAATGGAAGGAGCGCAAGGTCGAGGAGCTGTCGAAGGGGATGCAGCAGAAGGCGCAGTTCGTGGCCGCGGTGCTGGCGAAACCGGATCTCCTCGTCCTCGACGAGCCGTTCTCGGGGATGGACCCCGTGAACCAGAGCCTGTTCAAGGACGTGATCCTCGACCTTAACCGGACCGGGACCACGATCCTCTTCTCGACGCATCAGATGGAGACCGCCGAGAAGCTCTGCCGGCGCATCGTGCTGATCGACCACGGAAAGGTCGTGCGCGAGGGAGTCCTCGCCGAGATCAAGGCGGGCTTCGGCCGGAGCTCGGTCCTCCTCGAGTTCGACGGGGACGGCGGGTTCCTCAGGTGGCTTCCGCACGTGATCGGAGTGGACGACTACGGGCAGAGCGTCGAGGTCCTTCTGGAGCCGGGCGCGGACCCCCAGAAGCTCCTCGCAGAGGCGTCCTCGAAGCTCCGCATCCGGAGATTCGAGGTCGTCTCCCCGACGCTCCACAGCATCTTCATCGCGCTGGTCGGAGGGGAGAGCCCCCATGCATAAGGTGCTGACGGTCATCCGCAGGGAGTACCTGGAGAGGGTGCGCAAGAAGTCCTGGTGGATCGGCACCTTCGTGATCCCGCTCCTGATCCTCGGGCTCATGTTCGGGATGGTCTCGCTCTTCATGATGAGGACGGAGCAGCAGCGCCGGATCGGGCTGGCGGACGGCTCGGGGGCCCTCTTCGAGCCGCTCCAAGAGGCGGTCGCGGAGAAGAAGCTCAAGGACGGACGCCCGCAGATCCTCCTCGAGCGGCTGCCGCTGCTGGGCTCGGTCGAGGCGACGCGGAAGGCAGCCGAGCCGCGGATCGGCAAGAAGGACCTGTACGCGATCGTCACGGCCGAGAAGGACCTGTACGCCGAGAACGCCTTCCGCTTCTACGGACAGAACGTCGGGAACATCCAGATCATAGCGGCCGTGGAGCGGGCTCTCGCGGAGGTCGTCGTCCGCGTCCGCTTCGAGCGAAGCGGCCTGGCGGCCGACCGGGCGGAGATCGAGAGGCTCATGGCGCCCGTGGACCTCGAGACGTTCCAGATCTCGGAGACGGGCGAGGCCAGGAAGAGGGGCTTCAACCAGGCGATCTACGGCACGTTCATCTTCATCGTGATCCTGTACATGGCCCTCCTCCTGTACGGGATCGCCGTCATGCGGGGCGTCCTCGAGGAGAAGTCGAACCGTGTCATGGAGGTGCTGCTCGGCTCGATGAGCCCCCGGCAGCTGATGGTCGGGAAGATCCTGGGGATCGGGCTCGTGGGGCTCACGCAGATGGCGGTCTACGCCGCGACCGCCGGCGCGCTCCGCATGTGGGTCGGGGCCCAGAACATCCAGGGAGACCTGGCGGGCATGCTCGACTCGGTGTCGCCGCTCAAGATGGCGTACTTCGTGGTCTTCTTCGTGCTCGGCTACTTCCTGTACGTCGGGATCTTCGCGGCGATCGGCGCGGTCTGCAACTCGGAGCAGGAGGCGCAGAACCTGCAGACCCCGGTGACGATGATCCTCGTCGTGCCTTACGCGGCGTCGTTCTTCGTCATCGCGAACCCGGACTCGATGCTCGCCACCGTCGGCTCGCTGATCCCGTTCTTCACGCCGATCCTGATGTACGCGCGGATCAGCACGATCTCCCCGCCGGTGTGGGAGATCGCCCTCTCGATCGCGCTGCTCCTCCTGTCGATCTGGCTCGTCTTCCGCGGGGTCGCCAAGATCTTCCGCGTCGGCGTCCTGATGTACGGGAAGCGCCCGACGATTCCCGAGATCCTCCGCTGGGCCCGGGACTGAGGAGGCCGCTCAGCGGCCCGGGACGCGCGCGCGGCTCTCCTCGGGGAACCGCATCCCGACGAGCTTGTAGGCCAGCCGGGCGGCCGCGAAGTCGGCGGCGTGCAGCCCGGGAGCCGGGGCCAGCTCGACGAGGTCGCACGCCACGACGCGCGCGCGGCGGAAAAGCGCGTCGAGGAACCGCAGCGTCGGCCACCAGGCGATCCCGCCCGGCTCCGGCGTGCCGGTGGCGGGGATCACCGAGGGATCGAAGTAGTCCAGGTCGATCGTGAGATAGACCGGCGCCCCGTCGAGCCCCTCGATCGCGCGCTCCTGCCAGCCGTCCCCCTCCATCTCCCACGCGTGCACGACCGCGTATCCGGGGATGCCGGCGCGGATCCGCGCGGCCTCCTCGGCGGAGTAGTTCCGGACGCCGATTGCGCGGATCGGCGCGACCTCGGCGCAGCGGGCCATCGCCGAGGCGTGGCTCCACGGGTCCCCCTCGTAGGACTCCCGGAGGTCGGCGTGCGCGTCGAGCTGCACGATGCGGAGGCCGGCGCTCCGCCGGGCCGCGGCTCGCACCGCCCCCGGGGTGACCGAGTGCTCGCCGCCGAGCGTCACGACCCACTTGCCCGCGTCCATCAGCTCGCCGGCGCGCCGCTCCACGGCGGACGCGACCCGCTCGGAGGGGCCCTCCGGAATCGGCAGGAGCGCGTCCGTCCAGATCCCGGCGCGGAACGGCTCGAGCCCCGTCTGCTCGTCGAAGAGCTCCACCTGGGCCGACGCGGTCAGGATCGCCGCGGGCCCCGCCGCCGCGCCCCGCCCGTACGAGACCGTCCCCTCGTAGGGGACCGGGAGGACGGCGACCCGGGCGGAGTCGAAGGGAGAGGCCGCCTCTTCGCCGCCGAACGGCGGGAGCGCCCCGCGAGGATCGGCCACGGTCCACCGCTCCTTTCCGCCGCGCCGAGGCGCGACCGGAAACCCGGATTATAGCGGGGCTCCGAGAGGCGGAGCGGTAGGTACGGGAGCGGACCGGGGTCGCCTCCTCGAAAAACCCCGGTCCGCACCCGGCGGCGAACTCCGTCCGCGACGAGGGTCCCGGTCCCGCCGCGGGCGGCCGGGGGCGGCGCCCCCACCGCGCCCCGAGGATCGGCAAACCGCGGGCCAGGCTCGCGGGCCGCCGCAACGCTCGCGGGGCGCGCCGATCCGCGGTTTCGAAGGGGGCGGCGAGAGGGGTGTCCGCCGGCGGACGTCACACCGTCCGCCCGCGGGCAGTGGCGGACCCCCCGCCGGCCCCTCAGACGACCGGCGGCCCCCCCGGCCCGCCGGCCCTCCCGGCCGGATCCGCGCCCGGCTCCGCCTGCACCTTGAACACGGCGCCCCCGATCAGGCCGCCGAGGGTCGAGAACACCGCGGCGAGCAGCACCGTCAGGAAGAATCCCATGAGCAGGGACGCCGCCGTGACCTTCGGCTCGGCCGCTTCGCGCAGCGCGGCGAGCATCATTTCCCGCCGGTCGTCGGGAACGTTGGGAAGCGCCTCGACGACGCCGACGAGCCACCGGGCGGTCGGATCGCCGAGCGCCGCCTTGAAGACCGCGTCCGTGACCGTCTGCGCGAGCGCGTAGAAGGCACCGGCGATCAGGCCGACGACGGCCCCCGTGGCAGGCCGGAAGGCCACCCCCTGCCCGCGGCACGCGCCCGAGTAGAGCCGGGCCGCGAGGAGCCCGCATCCCCACAGGAGCGCGCAGCAGGCGCAGTTCAGAAGGGAGAGGAACGGGACCGCCGAGAGCGCGCCGAAGAGGGCGCCCGCGATCAGCGTCGGTCGGAGCATGTTCGGGGAGCGGTCGTCCATCTTCGTCCTCCGAGATCCGCGAGACCTTCCGCGAGAAAGAGCCCGGCCACGAACCCGGCCGGAAGCGCCAGGATCAGCCGGGGCAGGTTCGGGACGCCGGCGCCCGCGAGCGTCGCGAGGGCGGCGTCGAGAGCCGTCGGCAGCGCGGCGACGAGAAGCCAGGCCGGACGCGGGGCGAGCCGCGCGGCGCGCCGAGAGAAAGCCGCGATCGCGAGCGCGGCCGCGCCCCCGAGATAGAGCCCCGCGCACCGGGCGCACACCGCCCAGGGCCGTCCGTCGAGATCGAGGCAGCGGGACGGGAGCTGGTGGCAGAGCGGATGGTACGCCGCACGCAGCGCGTCTCCGACCCGGCCCCCGAGGATCTCGAGCCTTGGGACGGCCAGGAAGCCGACGACGAAGGCCGCGGCGGCGATCGCGGCCGCCCGCACGAGACGGCTCCCGCCGGGCGCCGGGACGGTTCGATCCGGGACTGCGGACACGCGGCCTCCGAGCGAATTCTACTCGAACCTCCCGCCCGGTCCCCAAGGGCACGCTCCGGCGCGCGCCTGCTAGAATCCGCTCGCAGCGCCGGAGCGGGCGCGGCGGGGAGGACGGACCCGGGATGGCGGCGCCTCGAGGTCAGGGATTGAGGGCGGCGCAGGCGCAGGCCTCGCTCTTCGGAGACCCCCAGGAGCCCTCCGAGCTCGTCTCCGCCTCCCCGGAAGCCGCCGAGCCGGCGCCGAGGCCGAGGGCCTCGGGCCGGAAGGCCCGCGGCGCGGAGGGACGGCGGGAGGACGCCGTCTCGATGGCGGCCCGGCAGCGCGAGATCTCCATCTCCGAGTTCTTCACGAAGAACCGCCATCTCCTCGGGTTCGACAACCCCCAGAAGGCGCTCCTGACCGCGGTCAAGGAGGCCGTGGACAACTCGCTCGACGCCTGCGAGGAGGCGGGAATCCTTCCGGACCTCGCGATCGAGATCTCGGAGGTCGCGGAGAGCCGGTACCGGATCGCCGTCGAGGACAACGGCCCCGGCATCGTCCGGCAGCAGATCCCGAGGATCTTCGGGAAGCTGCTCTACGGCTCGAAGTTCCACCGCCTCAAGCAGCAGCGCGGCCAGCAGGGAATCGGGATCTCCGCCGCGGGGATGTACGGACAGATCACGACGGGACGCCCCGTGCGGATCGTCTCGCGCGTCGGGGCGCGCAAGCCCGCGCACCTGTTCGAGATCGCGATCGACACGCAGAAGAACGCGCCCGTCGTCCTGAAGGACGAGGAGGTCGAGTGGGACCGGCCCCACGGGACGCGGGTCGAGATCGAGATCGAGGCGGTCTACAAGAAGGGGCGGCGCTCGGTGGACGACTACGTCGAGCAGACCGCGCTCGCGAACCCGCACGCCTCGATCCGGTACGCCGCCCCCCGCGAGGAGCCCCGGCTCTTCGACCGGGTCGCGCGGGAGCTCCCCCCGGAGTCGCTCGAGATCCAGCCGCATCCGTACGGCGTCGAGCTGGGCATCCTGATCCGGATGGTGAAGGAGACGAACGCGCGGAACCTGAGAGCGGCGCTCAGGCAGGACTTCTCCCGCGTCAGCGCCGCCGTGGCGGAGGAGATCTGCCGCGTCGCCGGCGTCGCTCCCGAGGCCCGGCCGCAGAGGCTGTCATCGGCCCAGGTCGAGCTGCTCTTCCGCGCGATCCCGAAGGTCCGGATCCTCGCCCCTCCCACCGCCTGCCTCTCGCCGATCGGCGAGGACCTGCTCCGGCGGGGGCTCGAGGCGCGGGTTCGCGCCGACTTCGCGACCGCGGTGACGAGGCCCCCTTCGGTCTACCGGGGGAACCCGTTCCAGGTCGAGGCCGGGCTCGCGTACGGGGGGGGCCTGCCCGCCGAGGAGCCGATCGAGCTCTACCGGTTCGCGAACCGCGTTCCCCTCCAGTACCAGCAGTCGGCCTGCGCGATCACGAAGGCCGCGCTCTCCGTGGACTGGAAGGGGTACGGCCTCGCGCAGGCCCGCGGCGCGCTGCCGACGGGGCCGGCGGTGGTCTTCGTCCACCTGGCGTCGGCGTGGGTCCCCTTCACCTCGGAGTCCAAGGAGGCGATCGCCTCGTACCCCGAGATCGTCCGGGAGATCCGCCTGGCGCTGCAAGAGGTCGGCCGCAGGCTCGGGGCCTTCGTCCGCCACCGCCGGCGCGCGGCGGACGAGGCGAAGAAGCGCTCCTACATCGAGAAGTACATCCCGCACATCGGCGACGCGCTGCAGCGGATCCTGGGGCTCTCGGACGCCAGGCGGGACCGCGCGGTCGAGGACCTGAAGAAGATCCTCGAGCGGAGCCGGAAGGTCTGAGCGCGAAGCGCGCCCCGGGGACGGGGATCCGGGCTCAGTCCTCCGCCGCCCGCTCCCACCGCGCGTAGAGGTCCCGGAGCCGCTCCTCGGCCGCCTGGCGCTCGCGCCCGACCTCGCGGGCCCTCGCGGCGTCCCGGTAGACGTCGGGGTCCGTCTGGAGGTCGGTCAGCTCGCGAACGCGGATCTCGGTCCTCTCGATCTCGGCCTCGAGGGGCTCGAGCTTCCGCTCCCTCGCCCTCTTCTCCCGGTAGCGGCGGTTGCGCTCCTCCGCCTCGGCGCGCCGCTGCTCGCGCGAACGCTGTCGCGCCGACGGCTCCCCCGCCGCGGGTTCCCCCTCCTCGGCTGGCCCCGCCTCCCCGCGACGGCGATCGAGGTACGTGTCGTAGTCGCCGGGGTACATCTCGATGCGCCCGCCCCCGATCTCCGCGATCGAGGTGACGATCCGGTTGATGAAGTAGCGGTCGTGGGAGACGACGACGAGGGTGCCTTCGTACTCGCCGAGGGCGTCCTCGAGGACCTCCCGGCTCGCCAGGTCGAGATGGTTCGTCGGCTCGTCGAGCAGGAAGAGGTTCGAGGGCCGGATCAGCATCCGGGCGAGGGCGAGGCGCGCCTTCTCCCCTCCGGAGAGGACGGCAACGCGCTTCCCGACGTCCTCGCCGGAGAACAGGAAGCAGCCGAGGAGCGTCCGGAGCCGCGGAACCGTCCCGGGGTCCGCGACCTTCTCCATCTCCGCGAGGACGGTCGCCGAGGGATCGAGGGCGTCCAGCTGGTGCTGGGCGTAGTAGCGGCAGGCGACGTTGTGGCCGAGATCGAGGACCCCCGCGTCCGGGGAGATCCTGCCGGCGAGGAGCTTCAGCAGCGTGGACTTCCCCGCCCCGTTCGGTCCGACGAGCGCCACCCGGTCGCCGCGGCGGAGGAGGAGGTCCGCGTCCCGGTACACGACCGTGCTCCCGAAGGCCTTCCGGAGCCCCTCGACGCGGACGACGACGTCGCCCGAGCGGGGGGCCGGCGGGAAGCCGAACCGCACGCGCTTCGTCCGGCTCGGGGCCTCGATCCTCTCGATCTTCCGGAGCGACCGGAGGCGCGACTGGACCTGCCGGGCCTTCGTCGCCTTGTAGCGGAACCGCTCGACGAAGCGCTCGACCCTCGCGATCTCGCGGGCCTGCGCCCTCGCCTCCTCCTCTCGCGCCGCTTCCCTCGCCTCGCGCTCGGCGAGGTAGTCGTCGTAGCCTCCGGGGAAGTCCGACAGCCTTCCCCGGTCGAGCTCGACGATCCCCCGCACCATGCGGTTGAGGAAGTAGCGGTCGTGGGAGACGACGACGAAGGCCCCCGCGAACGACCCGAGGAACTCCTCGAGCCAGGCGATCGCATCGAGGTCGAGGTGGTTCGTGGGCTCGTCGAGGAGGAGCAGGTCGGGCGCTCGGAGGAGCAGGCGCGCGAGGACGACGCGCATGCGCCATCCTCCCGAGAGCCGCGCGAGCGGCTCGTGGAAGCGGGCCGAGTCCACGCCCAGGCCGGACAGGATCGCCTTCGCGCGGGCCTCGAGGCGATCGCCGCCCAGGGCCTCGAAGCGGTGGCGCAGACCCCCGTACGCCTCCGAGACGCGTCCGAGCTCCGGATCCCCCGGCGCCATCTCCGACATCCGCCGTTCGATCGCCTCGATCTCGTCCTCGAGCCGCCTCACCTCCGGGAAGCCGTCGAGGACCACGGACAGGACACTCCCCCCCTCGACGGTCTCGACCTCCTGGGGGAGGTAGCCGACCAGGAGTCCCCCGGGCCTGCGGACCTCGCCTCCGTCCGGTGGGTCGAGGCCCGCCAGGATCCGGAGGAGCGTCGTCTTCCCCGCGCCGTTGGGCCCCACGAGACCGAGGCGAGCCCCGCGCGGGATCATCCAGGAGAGGCCCTCGAAGAGCACTCGGGCCCCGAACTGGCGCCGTATCCGGTCGAGGTGGATCATGCGGAGGCGTTCTCCGCGCGGGGCCCGATGACGCCGCGCCTCGAGCGGGCTATTGTAGAGGACCGGCCCGCGGCGCCTCCATGTCCGGAGCGGCGGGCGGCGGCGAGGTGCGGTGCGGCCACGAGGGAATCTTCGCTCGCTGGGGTGCGCGGCGGCGCTCGGCCTCGCGCTCTCCGCGCTCGCTTGCCCGGCGCGGCGCGCCCCGAAGGAGGCCCCACCTCCCCCGCCCCCTCCTCGACCGGTGAAGGTCGCGCTCGTCCTCGGGGGCGGCGGGGCCCGCGGCTTCGCGCACGTCGGGGTCCTCCGCGTCCTCGAGCAGGAGAAGATCCCCGTCGATCTCCTCGTCGGCACGAGCGCGGGCAGCTTCATCGGCGCGATCTACGCCGACTCGCGGGACTCGTTCGAGCTGGAATCCGTCGCGTGGACGGCCAAGAAGGAGGACGTCTTCGACTGGTCCCTCCTCGGCTCGACCCGGGGGCCGGTGACGGGGAGGGCGCTCCGCGAGTTCGTCGACCGGCACGTGCGCGCCCGAACGATCGAGACGCTCGCGATCCCGTTCCTCGCCGTGGCGACCGACCTCGTCACCGGCGAGGAGGTGATCCTGGACCGGGGACCCGTGGCGCCCGCGGTGCACGCCTCCAGCGCCATCCCCGGGGTGTTCCGGCCGGTCGATATCGGCGGACGCACGCTCGTGGACGGGGGGATCGTGGATCCGATCCCGGTGCGTCCGGCGCGCGAGCGCGGCGCGGACGTCGTCGTCGCGGTGGACATCGGAAGGGAGATCCCGGCCGAGGAGCCGGAGAACCTCGCCTCGATCTCCCTGCGGAGCCTCTCGATCCAGAGCCGGGAGCTCGCGCGCTACAAGGCGGCCGAGGCCGATGTCGTCATCTCGCCGAAGGTCGGAGACACGAGCCCCTACGACTTCTCGAGGAAGAAGGAGCTGATGGCCGCGGGAATGGCCGCGGCGCGGGAGGCGCTCCCGGAGATCCGGGACGCGATCCTGCGGGCCGCGCTCCGCCCCGCCCCGGTCGCCGCTCACAGCCAGTAGCGCACGAGCCGTGCGAGGCGCTCCCGGAGACGCTCGGCGCGCGGCCGGCGCTGCCAGTCCTCCAGGGTCACCTCGTCCGCCGCCTCGAACTCGCGTTCGAACGTCTCGAGCGCGGCCCGGGCCGCCGCCGGCTCGAAGACGTTCACCGCGATCTCGAGGTTGTGCCGGAAGGACCGGTGGTCGAGGTTCGCGGAGCCGGCCAGGAGGACCTCGTCGTCGAACACGGCGATCTTCGCGTGGAGGAACGCGCGGCGCACCTCCCGGATCCGGACGCCCTCCGCGAGCAGCCGTCCGTAACAGGCCCTGCCCGCCCACCGGACCATGGGAACGTCCGACTCGCCGGGCAGCAGGAGCTCGACGCGCACGCCGCGGCACGCGGCGCGCGCGAGCGCGCGGCGCAGCGGCCCCTCGGGAGCGAAGTACGCGTTGGCCAGGAAGATCCGGCGCCTGGCCATGCCGATCATCGCGAGATAGGAACGCCTCAGGCCGCGCCGCCCGAGAACGCCCTCGCCCTCGACGACCTGGACCCCCGCGCCCCCCGCCTCCCGCGGGGCGGCGGAGAGCCCCGCCGTCTCCTCGGGCCGCCCGCCCGATCGCAGCCATGTGCGGAGGAAGAGCCGTGCCATCTCCCGGACCGCCGGCCCCTCGATCCGGAGGGTGCAGTCGCGCCAGGCCTTCTCTCCCCGGAACTCCTCCGAGTACGCCTCGGCCAGGTTCATGCCTCCGACGAACCCGGTCGTGCCGTCCACCAGCACGAGCTTCCGATGGTCCCGCCGGTTCGGGTACCAGGACGGCGCCCAGGGAGCGAACGGGTGGAACCACCGCACCTCGGCTCCCGCCTGCTCGAGCGAGGCCATCAGGTCCTCGCTCCCCAGGCTGCCGAACGCGTCGACGAGGACGAGGACCGGAACTCCGCCCCGGGCCTTGCGCCGGAGCCTCTCGGCGAACTCCCTGCCGACCCGATCGTCGGCCCAGGTGTACATCTCGACGGCGATCCCGGCGGCGGCGGCTCCGATCGCCTCGAGCATCGCCCCGTACGCCGCGCGTCCCCCCTCGAAGATCTCCACGCGGTTCCCGTAAACGATCGGCGCGCCCGCGCGGCGGACGAGCCGATCCGGGAGCCCGCGCCGGCGGACGAGGCGGCGCCGCCGGTCGGACCCCCCGGCGCGAGCCCTCCCGAGATCGGGGATTCCCTTGCCTTCCATGGACGATCCTGCAGGGACGAGGGGCCGTTTTGGCCGCCGGGGACGGCGGGCATTATATTCGCGCCGGAAGCGCCGGCGCTGCGCCGGCGCGGGGAATGCTCCTATGCGTCGGCACTCGATGCTCGGGATCGCGCTCGCCGCGCTCTCGGTCTTCGCCCCGGGGAAGGCGGAGGCCGCCGTACGGAGCTACCGGATCGAGGTGCCCGACGGCGCCGAGTCGTCGTTCGAGATCGAGATCCGCGCCGAGCATCCCGGCACGATCCTGGTCGCGGCGGAGTGGGCCGGCCCGCGGATCCTCTCGTTCCGGCTCGAGGGACCCGAGGGGTCCCCGGTGCGAGAGCGCCGGTCCGGCCCGTCGCCGCAGCGCCTTCAGGCCGTGGTCACGGAGGAGATTCTCGCCGGCGGCGGCCCGTTCCGGCTCGCCATCCGCGCCCCCTCGGGGAGGGGGGCTGCCGAGGGCACCGTGACCGTCGAGATCCCGGACGCCCCGGAGATCGTCGCGGAGCGGGAGAGGGCGGCGCAGCCCCCGCCCCCGCCGCCGCCGCCCCCGGACCCGTGGACGCTCCCGGCGAAGTCGCCCGCGGGAGCGACGGACGAGGTCGCGCGGGTCTACGCGACGGCCGAGCGGTTCCGCGCGCTCGCGCTCGACGGACGGGGAGCCTTCGCGTTCGATGCCTGCGCCTACCGGAAGGACCTCCTGCGCCGCCTGGCGGAATGGCGGGACGCGGCCTCCGCCGACGCCTCCCCTCTCTCCGACTCCTCCGGCCGCTACTTCCGACGCCTGGCGGCGATCGGCGAGGAGGTCGAAACGCTCCGGACGACGACGGACCCGCTCCTCGCCGGCCCCGCGCCGACCGACCCGCTCCGGCGCAAGGCCTGGGTCCAGGTGCGGCAGGAGAGGATCCGCCCCCTCGAGCGGGAGCTGGACGCCCTGGTCGAGACGCTGCGCGGAGGCCACGCCCCCGATCTCGAGGAAGAAGCCTGGCTGCCCAGGCTCCTGGCGTGCCTCACGGCCTGCGAGCGGCATTTCGACCGGCGGGCCCTGGAGGAGGAGTCCGATGCGTCCCGCGCCGAGCTCGCTGGGGCCCAGTGGGACTCGATCCTGGCCGCCCTCGAGGCGCTCGATGCGGTCGCGGCGCTTCCCGCGCCGGCACCCGGCACCCTCCCCTGACCGGGCGAAGAGCGCCGCGCCGCCCTCCCGGCGCCGGAGCGGCGGTTGACGCCCGCGGGGGGGGAAGGTACGTTGCGGCGGGAGCGGAGACCGGCCATCGAGGAAGCTCGCCCGCGGGGCCGCGAGCTTCCGGGCGAGACGGATCTCCCCCGGAGGTGGCGCGATGAAGAGCCGGGTTGCGGCCCTTCGGGTGCGGCCCGAGGGGATCCTGAATTCGATCGAGCGCCTGTGCTCGCTCGGGGGTCTCGCGAAGGCGCTCGCGCCGGGCCGCACGACGATCCTGAAGGACAACATCTCCTGGCATTTTCCCTTCCCGGGCGCGAACACGACCCCCTGGCAGCTGGAGGGAACCATCCGGGCGCTCCGGTCCTCTGGGTTCGTCGACCTCGCCTGCGTCCAGAACCAGACGGTCGTCACGAACGCGTTCAAGGGGGAGGACCTCAACCGGTACGTCCCGGTGCTCGAGCGGCACGGCGTCCCCGTCCTCTACAACTTCCGCGACCGGGACATGCGGTGGATCGAGTACCGCCCCAAGGCGCGCCTGCGCGTGCTCGACCGGGTGTTCCCGGAGGGGATCCGGATCCCCGACTACTTCGAGGGGAAGAACGTCGTCCACCTGCCGACCGTGAAGTGCCACATCTACACGACGACGACCGGGGCGATGAAGAACGCCTTCGGCGGGTTGCTCCACGACCACCGCCACTACACGCACTCGTGGATCCATCAAACGCTCGTCGATCTCCTCGCGATCCAGAGGGAGATCCATCCCGGCATCTTCGCGGTGATGGACGGCACGACGGCGGGGAACGGGCCGGGCCCGCGCACCATGATCCCGGTCGTGAAGGGCGTGATGCTCGCCGCCGCGGATCAGGTCGCGATCGACGCCGTGGCCGCGAAGATGATGGGCTTCGACCCGATGGGAATCGAGTACCTGAGGGTCGCGCACGAGGACCGGCTCGGGGTGGCGGACCCGAGGGACATCGAGATCGCGGGAGACGACGTGTCGGACGAGTCGTGGGGGTTCCGCGTGGGAGACAACGGAGCGAGCCTGGTCGGCGACCTCCTCTGGTTCTCCCCCCTGCGCCGCTTCCAGAAGCTCTTCTTCCGGACCCCGCTCGTGAACCTCTTCATCCTCGGCTCGGAGATCTACCACGACTACTACCGCTGGCCGCTGCGGGACCGGCGGGTGTTCGAACGGTGGTCGCGCGAGACCGAGTGGGGCGCGCTCTTCGCGCGCTACGGGAGAGGACCCCTGGCTGCCGCCGGAGACGAGCCCCGGTCCGCCCCGGCAGGGAGCGACCCCACCGGGGGGCGCTGACGCGCGCCCTCAGAAGCTCAGCGCGCCGGTCTCCGGGCGGAGCGTCATCGCCTCGTTCTGGTGCAGGAACCCGTCGATGGCGTGCCGGTCCTCCGGGCCGAACCGCTCGAACTCCACGCCCATCCCTGGAGCGCGCAGGTCGCCGGGCCCCAGCGGGGAGCACGGGGGAACCGTCCGCACGACCCGGCCGATGACGTGCACGTTCCCGTCGGCGGTGGGGAGCGGGAACGACAGCGCGCACCGCATTCCGATCTCGATCGGGACGGGAGTCTCCACGAACACTCCGCTCGGGGACAGGTCTCGCGTGAAGCCGACGAGGAGGGGCTTGGGCCCGTCGAAGTACACCGGCGCGCGCAGCGGAACCCGCGGTCTGCGGAGATAGCACCACACACGGTTCCGGCCGAGCGCCCGGGCCTCGCCGAGCGCCTCGCGCGCTCGGGCGAGCAGGTCGAGGCCGTCCTCCGCGTCCGCGGGAAACGACGCGGCGCCCAGGCTCAGCGTCACCCGCACCGAGGATTCCGCGCGGCGGGTCCCGAGGAAGTGGAAGCGCTCCACCGTGGAGCGCAGCCGCGCCGCGAACTGCCTGGCCTCCCCCCGCCCCGCGTCGGGGAGGAGGATCGCGAAGCCGTCGTCGCCGAGGCGAGAGAGCCTCCGGTCGTCGTCCACGCTCGCCCGGAGGATCCCGGCGAGCCTCAGGATCACTTCGTCGCCCGCCGGACGCCCGAAGCGGTCGTTGACCCGGCGCAGGTGGTCCACGTCCGCGAGGACGACGGCGAGCGGTCTCGCCGCGCGCGCGGCGTCCTCCACCGCCTCGTCCAGGAGCGTCCCGAACGACGCGCGATCGAGGAGCCCCGTCATCTCGTCCCGCCCGCCGACGACGACCGACTCCCCGGGCGCTCCGGAGAGGGTCAGCACGCGCAGCACCGTCACCGTCATCCGGCGGCCCGAGCCCGGAAGCCGCGTGACCTGGACCTCGACGTCCACCCAGCGGCCGTCGCGGCAACCGAGGCGCGTCTCGAGTCGCGAAGGGACCTCGCCGGAGGCGTCGGCGCCCCCGGCCGGCGGCGCCGAGAGCAGCGCCAGGATGCGGTCGTCGCCCGCCGCCCCGCCGAGCACAGGAGGGCGCGTGCGGCCGACGACCTCGACGGCCGGCCAGCCGGTCAACGCCTCCATCCCCTCGTCGAAGCCGAGAACGGTCCCGCTCTCGTCGACGAGGAACGACCCGTTCCCCGCCGCTCGCGGCCTTCTTCCGCCCCCGTTGCCGTGGCTTCCCCCCGTGGTCGTCATGACGATTCCCTCCCGTCGTGGCGGAAACTTAGTGCCCGCGGGCGCCGAGGGCAACCGGTGGACACGGGAGTGCGTTCGGTATCAGAATCGCGCTCCCATGCGAATCGCGAGCGTGGCCGGGTGGACCGCTCTCTCGCTGCTGGGGGCGCTGTCCCTCTCCGTGGTCGCCCTCGAGCGCGGGGAGCCGATCTCCGCTTCCTGGATCGTCCTTGCGGCCTTCTGCACCTTCGTGATCGCCTACCGCTTCTACTCCCGGTTCCTCGCGGCCCGGGTGCTTGCGCTCGACGACGCGAGGGTCACGCCCGCGGTGCGCCGCAACGACGGGCGCGACTTCGTTCCGACGAACCGCTGGGTCGTCTTCGGCCATCACTTCGCCGCGATCGCGGGCCCGGGTCCCCTCGTGGGCCCGACGCTCGCCGCGCAGTTCGGCTACCTTCCCGGCACGATCTGGATCCTGGCGGGAGTGGTCCTGGCCGGGGCGGTCCAGGACTTCGTGATCCTCGCGGCGAGCCTCAGGCGCGACGGCAGGTCGCTCGCGAAGATGGCGCACGACTACCTCGGGCGTTTCGGGGCGGTGGCGGGAACGCTCGGCATCCTCCTCATCATGGTGATCCTGATCGCCGTGCTCGGCCTGGTCGTGGTCAACGCGCTGGCGGAGAGCCCCTGGGGCGTGTTCACGGTGGGGGCGACCATCCCGATCGCGCTCCTGATGGGAGTCGTCATGCGAAGGGGCGGGGGGCGGCAGGTGGCGCTCGCCACGGGAATCGGCCTCGCGCTCCTTCTCCTGGCGCTGGTGGGAGGCCGGGCCGTCTCGCAGCACGAGGGCCTGGGGCCGATCTTCACCCTCGGGAAGGAGCCGCTCGCATGGGCGGTGATCCTTTACGGTCTCGCCGCGTCGATCCTCCCCGTGTGGCTGCTCCTCGCGCCGCGCGATTACCTGTCGACCTTCGTGAAGCTCGGCACCGTGGGGCTCCTGGCGATGGGGATCCTCGCGGTCCGTCCGGACCTCCACATGCCCGCGCTGACGCGGTTCGTGAACGGCTCGGGCCCGGTCTTCGGCGGGAAGGTCTTCCCCTTCTGCTTCATCACGATCGCGTGCGGCGCGATCTCGGGGTTCCATGCGCTGATCTCGAGCGGCACGACGCCGAAGCTCCTCTCGCGCGAGACGGACGCCCGGATGATCGGTTACGGCGCCATGCTCCTCGAGGCCGTCGTCGCGATCCTGGCGCTCGTCGCCGCGGCATCGCTCCCGCCGGGCCAGTACTTCGCCATCAACTCGCGGCACAGCGTGGAGTGGATCCAGGAGCAGGGATTCCCTGTGACCTCGGGCGAGATGCAGGAGCTCGCCGATCGCGTCGGGGAGAAGTCCGTGCAGGGCCGCGTGGGAGGGGCTCCCTGCCTCGCGGTGGGGATGGCGGAGATCTTCCGGAGATTCCTGGGAGGCGATCGGTTCGCCGGCCTCTGGTACCACTTCGCGATCATGTTCGAGGCGCTGTTCATCCTGACGACCCTCGATGCGGGGACGCGCGTCGGCCGCTACCTGCTGCAGGACGCGGTGGTGCGCGCCGTGCCGCGGCTCGCGGGGTCGGGGTGGAGCGCGACCGTCGTCACGAGCTCGGTGTTCGTCGCGGCCTGGGGCTACTTCCTGTACGCCGGCGTCCTCGACCCGCAGGGGGGCGTCTGGATCCTGTGGCCGCTGTTCGGCATCGCGAACCAGCTTCTCGCCGCGACCGCCCTCACGATCGCGGCGACGATCTTCTTCCGGACCGGCAGGGCCCGCTACGCCTGGGTCCCGATCCTGCCGCTCACCTTCGTCCTGGCGACGACCTTCACGGCGGGCTTCCGGAAGATCCTCGATCCGGATCCGCGAGTCGGGTTCCTGGCGCAGGCGTCCGCTGCCGGGGCGGAAACGATCGAAGCCTGGAACGCCCGGATCGACGCGGGGATGACCGCCCTGTTCCTCCTCCTGGTCACCGTCGTCGTGCTGTCGGCCTCCCGCCAGTGGGTCCTCGCCCTCCGCGGGAGGATCCCGACCGAGGCCGAGGGAGGGGGCCCGCCGGCCTCCGGCCCCGGAGGCCGTGTGTTCGGAGAGGTGCCCCCGGTCGGGGGGAAGCACCGCTGCTGCTGAGAGAGGAAGAGCCCGACCGCTCGCGTTCCCCCGGAGGTCGACATGCCGATCGGCGATCCGCTGGTGGCCGAGAAGCTCGATCAGGTCCCCTCGATCCTGAAGGAGACCGGCTTCGACGCGTGGCTCCTGTTCGCGAGGGAGAGCCACACCGTCCACGACCCTTCTTTCGACCTCGTCGTCGGGACCAACGTGACCTGGCAGTCGGCGTTCCTCCTCACGGCGGGCGCGGAGCGGATCGCGATCGTCGGGAGCCTCGACAAGGCCAACCTGGAATCGCACGGGCATTACGGGGAGATCGTCCCCTACGTGGGCGGCATCACGGACAGCCTCCGGCGCGTCCTCGCCCGGATCGACCCGAAGCGGATCGCCGTCAACTGGTCCGTCGACGACGTCATGGCGGACGGGCTGACCCACGGGATGTACCTGACGCTGGCGCGCGCCCTCGAGGGGACCCCGTGGGCCTCGCGCCTCGACTCGTCGGCGTCGATCGTCTCCGCGCTCCGCGGACGGAAGTCCCCCACCGAGAGGGCCCGCATCGCGGCGGCGTGCGAGGCGACGGTCGCCATCTTCGAGCGCCTGACGGCGCGACTTCGCGCCGGTCTGACCGAGAAGCAGGTCGCCTCGATGATCCGGGAGGAGATGGATCGGATCGGCGGGCTCGAGCCGGCCTGGGACGAGGAGCACTGCCCCGCGGTCTTCACCGGGCCGGAGTCGGCCGGCGCCCACGCCGGCCCCACGGACCGGCCGATCGAGCCCGGCCACGTGATGAACGTGGACTTCGGCGTGCGCAAGGAAGGCTTCTGCTCCGATCTCCAGCGGACCTGGTACTTCCTTCGCCCGGGCGAGACGCAGGCTCCGGAGAGCGTGCGGCGCGGATTCGATACGATCGTGCGGTCGATCCGCGAGGCCGCGCGGGAGCTCCGCCCCGGCCGGAAGGGAGGGGACATCGACGGCGTCGCGCGCGGGTACATCACGTCGCGCGGCTACCCGGAATATCCGCACGCTCTCGGTCACCAGATCGGACGGACGGCCCACGACGGGGCGGGGCTGCTCTGCCCCCGCTGGGAGCGCTACGGAGGCCTCCCGGACCTCCTCGTGGAGGCGGGACAGTGCTACACGCTCGAGCCGAGGCTTCCGATCGAGGAGCACGGGATCGCGACGTGCGAGGAGATCGTCGCGGTCCACGAGACCGGTTGCTCGTTCCTCTCCCGTCCGCAGGACGAGCTCTATCTCGTGCGCTGACGGGGGACGGCCGCCCCGGCGATCTCAGGACGGAAAGACGAGCATCGCCACCCCGGAATGCACGCGGAGGCGGAGCGACGATCCGGTGACGTTGCTCAGGCCGAGCGAGCCCGGCCGGACCCGCCTCCCCCGCAGCCTCCACCGCGCCCCGGAGAGCGTGACCGTCGCCCCGCCCCCCAGCGCGAACAGGGAGAAGGGCCGTCCGCGGACGGTGACGGCGCGGCAGCCCCGGGCCGTCACGACGACCGTCCCGCGGTCGGTCGGGATCAGAGCGCCGGAGAACCACCGCGCCCGGGCCGCGATCTCCATCAGGTTCGACCACTCGTGGTCGAGCCGGCCGCCGAGAAGCCCCGCGACGACGACCGTCGATACCTTCCGCGAGCGGACCTCGCGCAGGGCCCCTCCGAGGTCGGAGAACTCCTTGTCCCTGGGGAGGATCACCGCCGGGATCCCCCGCGGTGCCCGACCGACCGAATCGAGATCCCCCACGAAGACGTCGGGGGAAAGGCCCTCCGCGCGGCAGGTGCTCCATCCGCCGTCCACGGCGACCAGGAGGCATCTCCGGGCGAGCGCCCCCGCGAGAGCGCAGGCCCGCCGCAGCTCGGCCCGCCGCGCGCCCTCGAGAACCAGCACGGCGCCGCGAGCGTCTCGCGGCGCCCCCACGAAACGGATCCGGGATCGCTCCACGGCCTCGACCACGCCCCCCGGCCGCTGCAGCCGCGCCGGAAAGCTCTTTGATACCTCTTGGCGGCGTCTCAGGCAAGAGGGTCGAGAAGGATTCCGCGAGCCTCGGGCCCGAGGCGCCGCCTCCCGGACCCCGAAAAAACGAAGGCCCCGGGGGGCGCTCCCCCCGGGGCCCGGGTCGTCGACCGGATCGCGCGCCGCTACGCCATCACCGGCATGACGTTGTCGGCCTGCGGCCCCTTCGGGCCCTCCTTGATCTCGAACTCGACTTCCTGGCCTTCATCGAGGGTCCGGTAGCCCTCGGCTCGAATGGCGGAGTAGTGGACGAAAACGTCCGGACCATCCTCACGGGCGATGAAGCCGTAGCCCTTCGTGTTGTTGAACCACTTCACCTTTCCTCTTGCCACGATCGAAACCTCCTTGCTAGGACACCCTCGTCGGGGCGCGGAACTCCCGGCGCCCCGGGCGCGCCGCTCGAGAAGCCCGCTCTCGCGAAAAGAGCCACCGGGAATTTCGTGCGCTCCCCGGTGGCCCCTGCGCCTGTCGCGGACCCCTTCTGCGACGAACCATGGACATTTTAGATCCGAATCGAGGAAACGGCAAGGGCCCGCCCCCCGGCGTCGGACGTCGAGGTCGCGGCCGCGTCGCCCTCCGACTCCTCCTCGGCCGAGCCCTCCTCCTCGCGCCGGGCCGCCGAGGCCTCCGCCAGCGGGGACCGGCTCCGGAGAGCGGGGCCGAAGGTCAGGTCGAGCACCTCGTCGATCTCCGCGACGAAGCGGAACTCCAGAGCCTGCCGGACCGGCTCCGCCACGTCTTCGAGGTCCTTCTCGTTCTTGTCGGGGAGCAGCACGCGCCGGATACCGGCCGACTTCGCGGCGATCACCTTCTCCTTGATCCCGCCGACGGGGAGCACCTTGCCCCGCAGGGTGATCTCCCCCGTCATCGCCAGGTCGGTCGGAACGGGAAGGCCGGTGAGGAGCGACACGAGCGAGACCGTGAGGGTCACGCCGGCCGACGGCCCGTCCTTCGGAATCGCCCCCGCCGGAACGTGGATGTGGAAGTCGCTCCGGTCGAAGACCTCCTCGTCGAGCCGCAGGGCGACGGCGTTGCTCCGGATCCAGGAGAGGGCGGCGAGCGCCGATTCCCGCATGACGTCCCCGAGCCGCCCCGTGATCGTCACCTTCCCCTTGCCGCGCATCCGGGTCGACTCGACGAACAGGATCTCCCCGCCGACCTGCGTCCACGCGAGGCCGACGGCCACGCCGCTCCGGTCGGACCGCTCCGCGATCTCCCGAAAGAAGCGAACCGGGCCGAGAAGATCCGCCACGCTCCCCGCGGTCGCGACGAACCTGTCGCGATTCCCCTCCACGACGCGCCGCGCCACCTTCCGGCAGATGTTCGCCACCTCGCGGTCCAGGTTGCGGACGCCCGCTTCCCGCGTGTAGCTGTTGACGAGCGTCCGGACGGCGTCGTCCCCGATCTCGATGTGATCCGTCGTCAGGCCGTGCTCCTCGAGCTGCCTGGGAACGAGGTGGCCGCGCGCGATCTCGACCTTCTCCTCCTCGGTGTATCCCGGGAGCCGCAGCACCTCCATTCGGTCGCGTAGCGCGGGCGGGATCGTGTCGAGCACGTTCGCCGTCGTGATGAAGAAGACCTTGCTCAGGTCGAAGGGGACCTCGAGGTAGTGGTCGGAGAACGCGTTGTTCTGCTCCGGATCGAGGACCTCGAGGAGCGCGGAGGAAGGGTCGCCGCGGAAATCGGCGCCCACCTTGTCGATCTCGTCGAGCATGAACACCGGGTTCCGGGTGCCCGCCCTCTTGATCCCCTGCACGATCCGCCCCGGAAGCGACCCGATGTAGGTGCGCCGGTGCCCCCGGATCTCGGCCTCGTCCCGGATGCCCCCCAGGGAGATACGGATGAACTTCCTCCCCATGGCGCGGGCGATCGACTTCCCGAGCGACGTCTTGCCGACTCCGGGCGGCCCCGAGAAGCAGAGGATCGGCCCCTTCAGGTCCTTCTTCAGGGCCCGAACCGCGAGGTACTCGAGGATTCGGTCCTTGATCTTCTCGAGATCGTAATGGTCCTCGTCGAGGATCCTCTTCGCCTCGACGACGTCCAGCTTGTCCTCCGTCTCGACCGACCACGGGAGCGAGACGAGCCAGTCGAGGTAGGTCCGAGAGACCGTGTACTCCGCCGCCTGCGGAGGCATCTTCGAGAGGCGCTCGAGCTCCTTCTCGGCGGCCTTCCGCGGCTCCTCCGGCATGCCGGCGGCCTCGATCTTCCTGCGGAGCTCCTCGATCTCGGCGGTCCGCTCGTCTTCCTCTCCAAGCTCCTTCTGGATCGCCTTCATCTGCTCGCGGAGGTAGTACTGCTTCTGGGTCTTCCCGACCTCGTCCGCCACCTGCGACTGGATCCGGCTGCTGATCTCCTGGAGCTCGAGCTCGCGGGTGACGATCTCGACCAGCTTCTGGATCCGGTCGCGCACGTTGCTCCGCTCGAGGAGGCCGATCTTCTCCTCGACCGAGATGTTGAGCACCGACGCGGCGAGATCGCTCAGCCGGGCGGGATCCGTGGCGCCTGCCGACAGGACCATCTCTCCCAGGTCGTTCGAGATGGTCGGGGAGGTCTGGACCAGCTGCTGGAACTGGTTCATCAGGCTCCGCACGAGAGCGTCGAACTCGACCCCGGGCTCGGGGACGTCGTCGATGGCGACGACGGACGCCTTCATGAACGGCTCGGTCGCGACGAACCTATCGACCCGGAGCCGGCGGATCCCCTGGATGATCAGGTTGACGCTGTTCCCGTCGAGCCGGACGATCTTCAGGATCCTCGCCGCCGATCCCATCCGGTACATGGCCGAAGGATCCGGATCGTCGTCCGCGGGGTTGCGCTGCGAGACGACGCCGATGATCTTCCCCTCGCGGGCCACGTCGTCGAGGAGGTTCAGCGTCTTCCTCCGCCCGACCGAGATCGGCATGATCGCGTGCGGAAAGAGGACGCTGTTGCGGAGCGGAAGCACTCCGATCTCGGTCGGGATCACGATTCCTTCCATCGCTTTTGCGCCTCTTGCCGTGCCGGGATCGTCCGGGGCCCGGTACGTATTCTCGGTCCCGCGCGGCGTCGCTGCAACCCTCGACCGAGCGCACCGGCGCCCCGCAGTCCCGGCCTTCGGCCGTTCCGGCGGGGCGCCTCGAGGGAGCCGCTCACTCGGACTGGATCCGCACCTTCTTGGGCTTCGCCTCCTCGGCCTTCGGGAGCGTGATCTCGAGGATCCCGTCCTTGAGCTTCGCGCCGATCTTCGCCGCGTCCACCGTCGTCGGCAGGCTGAAGCTCCGCGTGAACGCCCCGAACTGCCGCTCGAGACGGAAGGCGTTGCGCTCCTCGATCTCCTCCTCGCGCGTCCTCTGCCCCTGGAGCGTCAGGACGCCGTTCTCCACCCGGACGTCCACGTCCTCGCTCTTCACTCCCGGGACCTCGGCCCGGAGGACGAGCGACTCTCCGCGCTCGAAGATGTCCACCGGCGGGATCCAGGCCCCGTAGCCCTCCTCCGACCCCCACCGGGCGGGGGCGTCGGAAAGCAGCCGGTTCACACGCTCCTGGATATTCATCAGGTCTCGAAAGGGGTCCCAGCGTACGATCGCCATGGTCGTTGCCTCCTGTGTGTCCGTCGCCGCCGGCCCTTCCACGATCCCTTCCGGCGGCGCCGAGGAGTTAAGACCGGGCGATCCCGGTGTCAAGCGGCCGCAGGGCCGGCCTCACGGCTCGGCGGCCCGCACCGTCAGCACCGGGCACGGGGCCTTCCGGAGAACGCGCTCGGTCGTGGAGCCGAATATGGCGTGCGAGATGAACCCGCGCCCGTGGGTCGCCATCACCAGGAGCCCCACCCCTCTCTCGGCCGCCAGCGCGGCGATCTCGACGTGCGGCGTGCCATGGAGCACGACGCGCTCGATCTCGACGCCCGCCCCCTCGCACGACCGGCCGAAGCGCTCGAGCTCCTCCTGCGCCCGCCGGATCCGCGACTCCAGCACCTCCTCCACCGGATACGCGGTGAACTCGTCCACGAACGGCGGAAGGCGGTCCTCGACGACATGCAGGAGCACGATCCTCGAGCCGAACCGGCGCGCGATCTCGAGGGCGGGAGGGACGGCCCGCTTCGAGGTTTCGGAGAAATCGGTCGTGACGACGATGGTCTCGAACGAGTCCACGGCGCACCCCCTCTCTCGGCGACGCTCCCGCGGACGGCCGCAGGTCACCCGTACAGCCGCTCGTGATGGAGCGCCACGAGATTGTCCGGAACCGGCCGGTAGTCGAGGGGCTCGAGCGAGAACGAACCCCTCCCCTGCGTCTGGGACCGAAGCGCGGTCAGGTAGCCGAACATCTCTCCGATCGGCACGACCCCGCGAATCACCACGCTCCCGCGCGCGAAGCGCGTGTCCTCTACGACCGCGCGGCGCTGGTTGAGCGTCTTCACGACCCCTCCGAGGAAGTCCTCGGGAACGCGGATCTCCAGCCGACCGTACGGCTCGAGGACCTGGGACCCGGCGGACCGGAGCGCCTCCCGGAACGCCATGCTCGTCGCGGAGTTGAGCGCGATCTCGGGCTGCCCCACGTCGGCGAAGGCGGCGTCGAGGAGGGACACCCGGACCCGGGTCACGGGATACCCGTAGAGCCCTCCGCCCTCGGCGGCGTTGGCTACCGATTCGAAGATCGCCGGGAGGTACCCCTGCGGGATCGTCCCCTGCCGGAGCCGGTCGACGACGTCGACCGGCTTCTCGGAGTCCGCGCGGGGCTCGATCCCGATCTCGACCCGCGCGAACAGGTTCTCCCCCGCGACCTGGCGCCGGTACTCCGCGGTTCCCGTCGCCGCCTTGCGGGCGGTCTCGCGGTAGGAAACGCGGGGCTTCCCGTACACGGCGTCCACCCCGAAGTCGCGCGCCATCCTCCCCAGCACGACCTCGAGGTGGAGCTCCCCCATGCCGGAGAGGAGGGTCTGCCCCGTGTCGGGGTCCATCGACGAGCGAAGCGTCGGGTCCTCCCGCTGCATCCTCGCGAGCACCTCCGCGAAGCGCTCCCGATCGGAGGTCGTGCGCGGCTCGACGGCGACGGAGACGACGGTGTCGGGGAACCGGATCGGCTCCAGCAGGATCGGATGCGACTCGTCGCAGAGGCTGTCCCCGGTCGCGGTGCGGTGGAGACCGGCGACGGCGACGATGTCGCCGGCCTCGATCGTCTCGACCGGCTCGCCCCGCTCCGCGTGCACGCGCAGGATGCGGCGGAGCCTCTCGCGCTCCCCCGTCCTCGGGTTCAGCGCCCGGTCTCCCGAGCGGAGCCTGCCGGAGTACACGCGCAGGTAGTGCAGGTCGGCGGCGCCCCCGGCCACGACCTTGAACACGAGCGCCGAGAACGGCTCGTCCGCGCGGGACTCCCTCCTCACCGGGGCGCCGTCTCCCGGCCGCCTCCCTTCCACGGGCGGAAGGTCGAGCGGCGAGGGGAGGTAGGCGCACACGGCGTCGAGAATCGGCTGGATTCCGACGTTCCGCAGCGCGGCTCCGCACAGCACGGGCACGACCCGTCGCGCGACGACGAGATCGCGAATCGCCCTCCGGAGCGCGTCCGCAGGGATCTCCTCTTCCGCGAGCCAGCGCTCCGCGAGGCCGTCGTGCCTCTCGGCGAGCGCCTCGAGCATCGCGGCGCGCCTGCGCGCCGCCTCGTCCCGGAGCCTCTCCGGGATCGGCCCCACCGTCACGTCGCGCCCCTGCGTCGCGGGATCGAATGCGAGATGGACCCGGTCGACGAGATCCACCATTCCCGCGAAGGTGTCCGCGGAGCCGTCCGGCCACTGGAGGGGCACCGCGGGGGCGGCGAGCCGCTCCTGCATCGAGCGGACGCTCCCCTCGAAATCGGCGCCCACCCGGTCCATCTTGTTCACGAACGCGATCCGCGGCACCCCGTAGCGATCCGCCTGGTGCCACACCGTCTCGGACTGCGGCTCCACCCCCTCCACGCCGTCGAAGATGACGACGGCGCCGTCGAGGACCCGGAGGGCCCTCTCGACCTCGGCCGTGAAATCGACGTGGCCCGGCGTGTCGATCAGGTTGATCCGGTGGTCCTTCCACGCGAACGTCGTCGCGGCGTCCGAGATCGTGATCCCGCGGTCCCGCTCGTCCACGCGGAAGTCCATGACGGCCTCCCCGTCGTGGACCTCGCCGATCCTGTGGCTCCTCCCGGTGTAGAAGAGGAAGCGCTCGGTGGTCGTGGTCTTGCCGGCGTCGATGTGAGCGACGATGCCGATGTTGCGGATGCGCTCGGCCGGTATCGAAGCCATGGGGCGCCCTGCCGCCTCCGCCTGGGGCGCCGCCGCCGCGGCGCCCCGGTCACATCACGTACCCGCCTCGATCGTCCTCGGGCCCCGCCGCGCCGTCGTCCTCCTCCGGCTCCCGGGCCTGCCGGGCCCTCTCGTCCTCGATCGCCCGCAGGATCTCCTCCTCCTCCGGGATCCGGACGTTGTGGATCGCCCCGAGCAGCAGGAGCCCCTGGCCCACCATCGCCGGGTCCTCCTCGAGCCAGTCCCGGAGCGGATCGATCAGCTCCTCCGTGCCGAAAAGGCTGACCCACTCCGTCGTGGTGCCCGGCCCGATCTCCTCCATGAACCAATGGAGGTGCGCCGTCACGGCATCGTACGCGCTCCGGGTCCCCAGGTCGCAGAGGAGGACCAGGAGGCTGTGCGCCGCATCGGGGTCCACGGCGTCCGCCTCGATCTTCGCGCGCGTCGGGGCCACGATCGCGTCGCCGAGCATCGAGAGGGCCCGCTCGGCGGCGCCGTAGATGTAGGAGTTCTCGTCCGAGAGGTACTCCATGATCTCGGGGATGAAGTGCACCGAGCGCAGATCGCCGAGCGTCTCGAGCGCCACGACCTTCGGGAAGAACGGCCCCTGGGCCTCGAGCATCCGGAGGCACCAGTCCTGCGCCCTTCCGCCGCGCTCCTCGTCGTCGCGGCACAGCACGGCGATCGCCCTCGGGAGCTCCGGCAGGACGAACGCCGTCTCGACCTCCGCCAGGCGAAGGAGCTCGTCGAGGTCCCCCCGCGCCCTCGTGAGGGCGAGCGCGACGTTGCGGTATCGGGCCACGGCGAAGGCGGCCGAGAGCTGGAAGCCGACCACCCACTGCTGGAACTGGTGGCCGAGCCGCCCGACGTCGTCGAGCATCGACTGCCCCGCGAACGCCCCGACCGCCGCCTCGATCCTCGCCGGGAGGTCGTCGGCCGGGTCCCTCGGGATCCTGGCGACGGCGCCCCTAGTCCACTCCGAGATCGCCCGCACGATGTCGCCGAGGTCGCCCGCTCGGAAGCGCTGGGCGATCTGCCGGATCGTCCCTTCGCCCATCGCGGCGAGGATGTCGCAGTCGTACCCCGACTCGACCGCCTTGATCGTCTTCCGCAGCTCGATCCGCCCCGAGGGTCCGGTCCGGAAGCACCAGCCGGCGTCGTCGATCTGCAAGCTCTCGAGGAGCGTGCGGAAACCTTCCCCGGCCCGGTGCGCCCCACGCCACTGGAGGGCGGTGAGGAACCGGGACAGCACGCCCGGGATCTCCTCCGCCGAGGCGATCTCGAGAGCTCCCCGCAGCGCGGAGGGCTCGGCGAGGAGCTCCACCTTCTTCTGGAGGAACTCCCGGACGAGCTCCCTCGCGTCCGGGCTTCCCAGGTCCGCCAGCGCCTCGACGATGAGGCCGAGCGCGGGCTCCGTGAGGTCTCCCCTCTGGAGCGCCGAGGCGCCCAGGTCGACCGTGCTCGGGTACCCGAGCTTGCAGAGGGCCTGGAGGCAGTAGGCCGGCGTGAGCCCCCGGAGGAGCCGGAAGCCCCGGAGCAGCACCGAGTAGTGCTTCGGGCTCCCGTGCTCTCCGAGGTGGCGCGCGACCATCGAGGGGGTGGCCTCGTGATCGTCGAGCACGAAGCCCTGGATCGTATCCGGGCACTCCTCCGGGAAGTGGCGGATCAGACGATCGATGGCCCAGTACCGGACCTCGGGGTCCTCGTACTTCGTGTACCGGGCCAGCTCGTCGAAGCTCCAGATCCGATCGGACATCGACACCCGCTCCTGCCCCGCCCCTGCGAGGCGACCCCGGATTCTACCATCCGCGCCGCATCCGTCCCGGCGCCGCGCCTCGCGCGCCGCCCGGGCGGAAACAGGACCAAGCTCGTCCGCGATCCCGCGGGGCGGGTCCGGGTCCGTTCCGCGGCCGCTCCACTCGACGCCGCGCGGCGGATGGCGTAATCTTCTCGCCGGCGCGGGGCCGCGGCGCGGGAGCGCGGCGCGCTCGGAAGGTGGAGATCGCAAGGCATGGAGACGGGGAGCGCCCGCTTGCGTTACGAGATGACCGGCGTGCGCCAGGGGTGGCTCGTCGTCGAGCACGAGATCCGCTCCATGGCCAAGCGCGCGTATTTCTCCGCCGGCCCTGCGTCTCCCGTCGAGGAGTACCGCGAGGGCCGGGACGTCTGGACGCCCGCGGAGGTGGCCCAGTCGTTCCGCTTCGACCTCCGCGACCACGAGACAGGCGAGACGATCCCCTTCGACGAGCTTCTCGGGCTCGCGTTCTGGGGGAGCTGCCCGCGGTCGAGCACGATCTGGGAGCTCGGCGACGCCGCGCAGGAGCATCGGATCTCCGTCTACGTCGCCGTGACCTTCGGAGGGGGCGAGGGCCCGGGCCTCGCTCCGGCGAAGCTGCGGGCGCTGAACCGCTACTTCAACGAGCGCCTCCGCGACCCCGGCAAGAGGATCCTGATCCTGCCGGACCTTTTCGGCCTGTACCGGGAGTTCTCGCACGGGCACATCATGGTGGACCTCGGCCTGACGGCGATGCAGTGAGGCGGGGGCAGAGGAGGACAGCGCGCCGATGACGATCAAGGAGATCGCGGAGAAGCTCGGGCTGCAGCCGTTGACGGCGCTCTCGGAGCGGACGGTCACAGGCGTCTACATCTCGGACATGGTCAGCGACGTCATCGCCAACGCCAAGGCCGGCAACGTCCTCGTCACGGTCCAGGTCCACAACAACGTGATCGCGGCGGCGAACCTCGTGGACGTCGCGGCGATCGTGGTGACGCGGGGGCGGAAGCCTGCCGACGACACGCTGCAGCTCGCGGAGAAGGCCGGGATCCCGGTTCTCTTCACCGAGCTGAACAGCTGGCAGATCGCGAGCCACCTCTACGAAGCCGGACTCCGCTGACGCGGGCTTCGAGGCGTGGACGCCGGATTCCCCGTGCGGCTCTCCGAGATCCGCGACCTTCTCGAGTGCGACGTGCTCTGCGGGGAGGACCGCCTCGATCTCGAGATCGAGGAGTGCTTCGCGGCGGATCTCATGAGCGACGTCCTGGCCTACTGCCGGCCGAACGCCCTGCTCCTCACGGGCCTGACCGGGGTGCAGTCGGTGCACACGGCGGACGTGGCCGAGCTCGCCGCCGTCGTGTACGTGAACCGGAAGCGGCCGGCCGGGCACATCCTGGATATCGCGAGAGAGAAGGAGATCCCGCTCCTCTCGACGCCGCGCACCCTCTACGAGGCGTGCGGGATCCTCCGAGCGAGCGGGTTCGCCGGGGGATCGAGGACCCGATGACGCAGGAGCGGCCCCGAGAGGACGACGTCGCCGGGGCGCCCGCCGACGTCCTCTACCGGGAAGCCTTCCGGATCTCCGGGGGCGACTACGAGCACGGGGGAGAGGTGGCGGCCCGAGTGAAGGCGATCCTCAAGGAGCTGGGGATCGACCCGGCCTGCTCCCGGAGGCTCAGCATCGCGAACTTCGAGGCCGAGATGAACGTGATCATGTACGCGGAGAGCGCCGACCTCGTCCTCGAGGTCGCCGGGGACGAGGTCCGCGTCACGGTCGCGGACCGCGGGCCCGGGATCCCGGACATCGGCCTGGCGATGCAGGAGGGGTACTCGACCGCCACCGCGGAGATGCGGGCGCGCGGCTTCGGCGCCGGCATGGGCCTGCCGAACATGAAGCGCAACACGGACCGGTTCGAGATCGAGTCGGTCGTCGGCGGCGGGACCACGCTCCGGTACGCGGTCCGGATCGCCTGAGAGCGGGCGATGAGCGAGATCCGGCACTCGATCCTGTTCGACGAGAAGCGGTGCATCGCCTGCGTCGCCTGCACGAAAGCCTGCCCCAGCCGCGCGATCCGCGTGCGCGGCGGCCGCGTGCAGGTGAACGCGGATCTCTGCATCGACTGCGGGGAGTGCATCCGCGCGTGCCCGCACGACGCCATGAGCGTGAGGACGTCCTCTCCGTCCGACCTGAAGCGGTTCCGCCACACCGTGGCGATCCCCTCGACGACGCTGTACACGCAGTTCGGCGGGGACGTCCGTCCCTCCCATCTCCTCCACGCGCTGACGCGGATCGGATTCGACTCCTTCTACGACATGTCGTGGATGTGCGAGATGGTGGGCCAGGCCCTCGACGCCTACCTCTCGGAGTGCCAGGACCCCTGGCCGAAGATCTCGGTCACCTGCCCCGCCGTGATCCGGCTGATCCAGATCCGGTATCCGGACCTGCTCCCGCACCTGGCGCCGATCGAGTCGCCGAGGGAGCTGACCGCGAAGCTCATCCGGAGGCGGGTGGCCCAGGAGAGGGGCCTCCCGCCCGAGGAGATCGGCATCTTCTACGTCACGCCGTGCTCGGCGATCATGCACTCGATCATCTACCCCGTGGGGCTCGAAGAGTCGTACCTCGACGGCGCCTTCTCCGTCGCCGAGGTCTACGGGCCTCTGCGCATGGCGATGGAGGAGATGGGAGAGGCCTCCTCGTCCTCCGCCACCGGGTTCAGCCCGAGAGGGCTCGGCTGGGCGGCGGCGGGGGGAGAGAGCGCCATGATGCGCAACGCGAACACGCTGACCGTCAACGGGGTCGCGGAGATCACGCACGTCTTCGACCGGATCGAGGCGGGGAAGTTCCGGAGCGTCGACTACATCGAGGCGTACATCTGCCCGGAGGGCTGCGTGAGCGGCCCTCTCCTCGTCGAGGGCTGGTGGAGGGCGAAGCGGAACCTGCGGGAGGTGATCTCTCGGCTGGGGCGCCAGGCCTCGATCCAGGAGGAGAAGACGCGCAAGCTCTTCCGGGAGCACTTCTTCGACCTCGAGGAGGAGGTCAAGGCCAGGGCGCTGCGTCCGATCGCCCGGGATCTCAAGCAGGCGATCCTCCGGAAGCGGGAGAAGGAGGGGCTCCTCGCGCTGCTCCCCGGGAAGAACTGCGCCGCGTGCGGGGCGCCGGACTGCGCCACCCTCGCGGAGGACATCCTGGAGGGGGACGCGGTCCCGGAGGACTGCGTGTTCGTGAAGCTCGATCGGCTCGCCGGCCCGTCCTCCGCCCGCGGCGGGAAGGCATCCAACGACTCCCGGGCGAAGGAGCGCCCCGGCCCGCCCGGCGCGGCGGGCCCGGAGAGGGACACATGAGCAAGAACATGCTGGTGATGGAGGTGACCTGTCCGAACTGCGGCGACCTCCTCACGGAGGGGCGGAGGGTCCATCTCGAGGCGTACATCAAGGACACGAACCAGGACGGCAAGATCTTTCTGAGCGCGATCTTCGGCGACGACTCGATCGAGACCGACATCGAGGTCCCGGACGGGTCGGTTGCGGAGTTCCGCTGCCCGACGTGCGACGTGAGCCTGATGCTCAACACCCCGTGCAAGCTGTGCGGGGCGACGATGGCGTCCCTCAACCTCGCGACGGGCGGGTACCTGGAGTTCTGCTCCCGGCGAGGATGCAGGGGGCACGCGCTCGGAGGATTCGGCGACATCGACCAGATGATCGGCCTCGTCAACCGGATGATGAAGACGCCTCACGACTGAGCGGGAGCTGCCCATGGACCCGACCCGACCGTACGACTTCAAGCACCTGCACTACGTCGGCCAGGAGGGGCGGCTGATTCCCCTCCTCCAGCAGGCCCAGGCCGAGGACGGCTACCTGACGCGGGAGAGGCTCCTCCGGATCGGGGACGAGACCGGGATCCCCCTGACCCAGATCTACGGCGTCGCCACCTTCTACGCGCAGTTCCGGTTCAAGCCGGTCGGCAAGAACCTGCTCCGGGTCTGCCACGGGACGGCATGCCACGTGAGCGGGGCCAAGGAGCTCACCGAAGAGATCGAGGGCCAGCTCGGGGTGGCGAACGGGGAGACGACGCAGGACGGCCTCTTCACGATGGAGACCGTGTCCTGCCTCGGCTGCTGCAGCCTCGCCCCCGTGATCATGATCAACGAGACCACGCACGGGAACCTGACCCCGGCCGGGGTCAAGAAGGTCCTCAGGAAATACCGGGACGGGGAGAAGAAATGACCAGGGTGATCGTCGGCCTCGGGACCTGCGGGATCGCCGCGGGCGCCGAGGAGACCTACCGGAGCCTCGCGGAGAAGCTCTCCTCCGGTCCGGCGGGGGTCTCGCTGGGGCGCACCGGCTGCATCGGGATGTGCTACCAGGAGCCGCTCGTAGAGGTCCGGGACGGGGACGGCGGGCGCTACCTGTACGGGAAGGTCACGCCGGAACGCGCCGAGCGGATCGCCGCCGAGCACGTCGGCGGCGGGAAGCCGATTCCGGACTGGCTGGTCTGGTCGGACTCGGGCGCGGGGACGGAGTCGGACTTCCTGCGGAAGCAGACGCGGATCGCGCTGCGCAACTGCGGGCACATCGACCCCGAGGCGATCGACGACTACCTCGCGGCGGGAGGCTACGAGGCGCTGCGGAAGGTCCTCGAGGAGAGTGATCCCGACGGGCTGATCACGAGGATCGTGGACTCGGGCCTCCGGGGCCGCGGCGGGGCCGGATTCCTGACCGGCCTCAAGTGGCGATTCACGCGGCTCGCCCAGGGGAAGCGCAAGTTCGTGATCTGCAACGCGGACGAGGGGGACCCGGGCGCCTTCATGGACCGGTCGGTGCTCGAGGGGGACCCGCACTCGGTGCTCGAGGGGATGGCGATCGCGGCCCACGCGATCGGCGCCGACCACGGCTACATCTACGTCCGCGCCGAGTACCCGCTCGCGATCCGCCGCCTGAACGTCGCCATCGGCCAGGCGGAGGAGCGAGGGTTCCTCGGGGACAAGATCCTCGGGACCGGGTTCTCTCTCCACGTGAAGCTCAAGGAAGGGGCCGGGGCCTTCGTGTGCGGCGAGGAGACCGCGCTCATCGCATCGGTGGAGGGACGGCGCGGGATGCCGCGCGTCCGGCCGCCGTTCCCCGCCGTGAGGGGGCTCTGGGACTCCCCCACGAACATCAACAACGTCGAGACGTTCGCGAACGTCCCCTGGATCGTGCTCCAGGGACACGCGGCCTTCGCCGCTCTCGGCACCGCGAACAGCAAGGGGACGAAGGTCTTCGCGATGGCGGGCAAGATCCGCCGCGGAGGCCTCGTCGAGGTCCCGATGGGGATCTCCATCAAGGACATCGTGTTCGAGGTGTGCGGCGGCATCAAGGAGGGCCGGAAGTTCAAGGCGGTCCAGATGGGGGGTCCCTCCGGAGGCTGCATCCCCGCCGAGCTCCAGGACACGGTGATCGACTACGAGTCCATCAACCGGACGGGGGCGATCATGGGGTCGGGCGGGCTCGTGGTGATGGACGACACCACGTGCATGGTCGAGGTCGCCCGCTTCTTCCTGGACTTCACTCAGCGCGAGTCCTGCGGCAAGTGCACGTTCTGCCGGATCGGCAGCAAGCGCATGCTCGAGGTCCTCACGAGGATCACGGAGGGCGAGGGCAAGGAGGGGGACATCGAGCTCCTCGAGGACCTCGCCGTGCGCACGAAGAGCACCTCCCTGTGCGGCCTCGGCCAGACGGCGCCGAACCCGGTGCTCACGACGCTCAAGTACTTCCGCTCGGAATACGAGGCGCACATCCACAACCGCAAGTGCCCCGCGCACCGCTGCGCGAAGCTCCTGACCTACTCGATCACGGACGACTGCACGGGCTGCACGCTCTGCGTGAAGGCCTGCCCCACCGCGGCGATCACGGGAGAGAAGCTCCGGAAGCACTCGATCGACGTCGCGAAGTGCATCGCCTGCGGCGCCTGCTTCAAGGTCTGCCGGGCCGGCGCCATTCTGAGGGACTGAATTCATGGCTCTCGTGAAGCTCGAAATCGACGGGAAGCGGATCATCGCGGACCCGAACCGCACCATCCTCGAGGTCGCCCGCGAGAACGGCATCTCGGGCATCCCCACTCTCTGCCACGACGGCCAGCTCGAGCCGTTCGCCTCGTGCTTCCTGTGCGTGGTGAAGGTGCGGGGGGCGCGGACGCTCCTTCCCGCCTGCGCCACGAAGGTCGCCGCCGGCATGGTCGTGGTGACGAACGACGAGGAGATCCGCCTGTCCCGGAAGGCGGCCCTCGAGCTCCTCCTCTCGAACCACTACGCCGACTGCGTCGGGCCGTGCCAGCTCGAGTGCCCCGCCGCGGTGGACATCCAGGGGTACATCGCCCTCGCGGCCCTCGGGAAGTACCGGGACGCCGTGCGGCTCATCAAGGAGAAGAACCCGCTGCCGTCGGTGTGCGGCCGCGTCTGCACCCGGCCCTGCGAGGTCAAGGGCTGCCGGCGGAACCTCCTCGACGAGGCGGTCGGGATCGACTGGATCAAGCGCTACGTCACCGACCTGGACCTCGGGAGCGGGGACGCGTGGAAGCCGGAGGTGGCGCCCCCGAACGGCCGGCGAGTGGCCGTCGTCGGAGCGGGCCCCGCCGGGCTGTCCTGCGCCTACTACCTCGCGGTCCGCGGGTACGAGGTCAAGATCTTCGAGGCGCTCCCCGAGGCGGGAGGGATGCTGCGCTACGGCATCCCGGAGTACCGGCTGCCGAAGGAGGTCCTCGACCTGGAGATCGACCAGATCCTGAGCCTCGGCGTGACGCTCCAGACGAACGCGGAGCTCGGGCGGGACTTCACCGTGGCGGGACTGAAGCGCGAAGGCTTCGGCGCGATCTTCCTCGGCCTCGGCGCCTGGGCGAGCTCGGAGATGCGGGTCAAGGGCGAGAACCTGCCGGGCGTCCTGTCCGGGATCGAGTTCCTGAAGAACTTCGGGCTGCGGCGCAAGATCGACATCTGGGGCCGGGTGCTCGTGGTCGGAGGAGGGAACACCGCGATCGACTGCGCCAGGACGGCTCTCCGGCTCGGCGTGAAAGAGGTCCGGCTCCTCTACCGGAGGACCCGGAACGAGATGCCCGCGAACGCCGCGGAGATCCACGAAGCCGAGCAGGAGAGGGTTCGCATGGACTTCCTCGTGGCCCCGGTCCGCGTGATCGCGGCGGGAGACCGGGTCACGGCGCTCGAATGCCTGCGGATGGAGCTCGGCGAGCCGGACGCGAGCGGCCGGAGGAGCCCGAAGCCGGTGCGGGGCTCCGAGTTCACGATCGACTGCGACTTCGTGATCTCGGCGATCGGGCAGGCCACGCTGGTTCCCCGCCTGCTCGACGGCCGGGTCCCGGACCTCCTGCCCGCCGGCGAGGTGCTCAACCTCACGCGCTGGCAGACGATCCAGGTGCGCGAGGGGACCGGCGAGACGAGCGTCGAGGGGGTGTTCTCGGGCGGCGACGTCGTGACCGGGGCCGCGACCGCGATCGAGGCGATCGCCGCGGGGCGCAAGGCGGCCCACGCGATCGACTCCTATCTCCGCGGCGCGGGGGTCCGGCCCGAGCCCTGGGAGTTCTTCAGCCGCAAGGACACCTTCAAGAAGGTAGACCTCGAGGATCTGAGGAGCCGGGAGTCGGCGCCGAGGCGGCAGATGCCCCTCCTGTCGATCGAGGACCGGGTGAAGAGCTTCGTCGAGGTGGAGCTCGGGTACACGCCCGAGGACCTCGAGGCGGAGGCGCGCCGGTGCCTCGAGTGCGGCTGCACCGCCCTGTTCGACTGCGACCTCCGCCGCTACGCGACGGAGTACGGGGTGGACATCACCCGGTTCCTGGGCGAGGCCCGGGAGTGCCGGATCGACCGGAGCCATCCGCTCATCGATCTCGATCCGAACAAGTGCATCCTGTGCGGGCGCTGCGTCCGGATCTGCTCGGAGGTCGTCGGCGAGGCCGCTTTCGGGTTCCTCCAGAGAGGTTTCCAGACGGCGGTGAAGCCCGCGCTCGGCGGGTCCCTCCTCGACACGGACTGCGTGACCTGCGGGATGTGCATCGGCACCTGCCCCACAGGGGCGATCGCGGAGAAGTCGTCGCTCGCGAAGCCGGGCCCCTGGAAGGCCGAACGGGTTTCCTCCGTCTGCCCGTACTGCGGGGTCGGCTGCCGGCTCGACCACGAGGCGCACGGAGACACGCTGGTGACGGTTTCCCGAAGCGAGGACGAGACCGCGCTGTACGGGAAGCACTGCAAGAAGGGACGATTCGGATACCGCCACGTGAGCGCCTCCGACCGGCTCGCCGGAGCCCGGGTCCGCACCGGGCGCGCCCTCCAGGAGACGCCGATTCCGGGCGCGATCGACTACACGGCGATGCGCCTCCGGGAGCTGACGCGGCGCTCCACCGGATCGGAGATGCTGGTCCTCGTGTCCCCGCGGCTCACGAACGAGGAGATCTATCTCGCGCAGAAACTCGCGCGCGTCGCGCTGAAGACGCACAACGTCACCACCACGGCGCATCTCGTGAACCCGGGCCTGCCCTGCCCCGACGTCGTCTCTACGGCGTCCTACGCCGAGATCGCCGACGCCCAGGCCCTCCTCCTCGTCCACTCGAACCTCCCCGAGGAGCACTTCGTCGCGGATCTCCTCGTCAAGCAGTCCCTCCGCAAGGGCGGGCGGCTCCTGTACGTCCATCCCGAGGAGAACCGCCTGGCGCGCCTGGCGGAGGTGTTCCTCCGCTGCCGGCCGGGGACCGAGCCCCTCGTGGCCCTCGGGATCCTGCGGGCGGTTCTCGATCTGCGCGGCGGGCCGGTCCCGGACGTCCCGGGCCTCGGAGAGGCGCTCGCCGGGCTGCGCGGCGAAACCCTCCGGGAGCGCACGGGCGTGGACCCGGCGCTGGTCGAGCGGGCCGCCGCGATCCTGGAGAAGAGCATCCTCAAGACCGCGATCCTGAACAAGGATTATCGCGGGAGCCGGGCGGCCGGGGACGAGCGGTGGCTCGCCGCGGCGGCGCGCGGGCTCGGGTGCTCCCTCCTCTGTCTCCACGAGAAGGCGAACATGCAGGGGCTCCTCGACATGGGGGCGAGCCCCGGGTGGTACCCGGGCTACCTCCCCGCGGGCGACGAGGCCGTCGTCGAGGAACTCGAGAAGGAGTGGTGCGTGGCTCTCCGGGACCTCGACGCCCGGCCGGTCGACGTCGCCGCCCTGCTCCGGGAGAAGAAGATCCGCGTCGCGGTCGTCCTCGGGGAGGACCCGTTCGGGAACCCCGACGTGCCCGCGGATCTGATCGAGGGGCTCCTCGCCGCCGATCTTCTCGTGGTCGGGGACCTCTTCTTCACCGAGACGGCGAAGATGGCCCACGTCGTGCTCCCGCTCTCGGCCCCCGCGGAGACGAGCGGGACCTACACGAATTCCGAGCGCAGGGTCCAGCGGCTGCGGCGCGTCGTGCCGCCCCCCGCGGGACTCGAGACGTGGGAGATCCTCGTCGGGATCGGCGCCAGGATGGGCTACCGGTTCAAGATGAAGTACGCGGGGACCGGCGAGATCCTCGACGAGATCCGCCGGGTCGCTCCGATCTACGCCTCGGTCGATCCCGACGACGGAGCCGGCGGCATCTGGGATCTCTCGGGGTTCCGGCTCGCCGCGGGAGAGCTCGCCCCGCTCGCCCCCGCTGCCGCTCCCGGGCGGACCCTTCCTCTCGACCGGCTGGAGTCCGGATTTCGGGCCTGGTTCGAGGATCTGATGGAGAAGGCCCGGACCGCCCCCCGCTGACGACCGGTCACAGGCTCAGTAACCCAGGCGGAGGCCGAGCTCCAGCGTCCTCGGGGGGCCGATCTGGCCGATCGGGCGGCCGAAGTCCGGCGAGATCACGCGCCCTTCGACCGGCCCTCCGTTGAACCGGTCCAGCAGGTTGAACACCTGGAGGAACATGTCCCCGCGTCCCCGCCCCCGCGCGAACGCGAACGGCTTCGACACGCGCAGGTCGATCTGGAAGAACGTCGGCGCGGAGAGCGCCGTAACGGGCGGGAGCGGACCCTGCCCGCGAAGCGCCCGGTTGACGTTCTCCGCCTCGCGCAGCTCGTTCACGATCGCGAGCGGCGTGTCCTCGCCGGTGTTCCGGTCGACGCCCGGAGGCCGGTCGGTCAGGATGCCGTCGAGGTTGTCGTCGACCCCCGTCGTGACGTTGAAGGGCGCCGCCGAACTCCACTGGATCACGCCCGACGCGCGGAGCCCCATCCACGGCAGGGGCGACTCCCCCGACAGCACGAAGCGATGGCGCCGGTCGGCGTCCGACGGGCCCTCCTCCCCGTCCAGGTCCCTGTAGTCGGAGGGTAGGTAGATCCCCCCCTTGAGCGGATCCGGCCCCGTGTCGCGGGCCCGCGACCAGGTGTACGTCGCCTGGTACCAGAACCCCTCGTCGCGCCATCGCCAGGCGAGATCCACGCCCGTGTACTCGCTGCGCCCGTCGGTCACGATCGCGGCGATCGAGCCCGTCTCCGGGTCGGTGCCGTGCACCGGCATGCACGTGAACCGGTACAGCGGATCGGGGTTCACCGGATCGGGCCCCGCGCAGTTCTCGACTGCCGTGACGGGATTGAGATCCCGCATCCTGGGGAGCTTTCGCCCGACCGCGCGCGTCGCCTCGATCTGCGCGGACCCGTTCCGCCCCAGGGCCCACTCGGCCCCGAGCGACCCCTGGACCGTGTACGGCGTGTCGAGGCGTGTCCCGGTCGAGAACCGCATCACGAGATCCTCGGGGAACTGCACCAACTCTCGGATCGTGTCGACGCCCCACTCCTCGACCACGTCCTCGGTGATCTCGAAGGTCAGCCCCTGCACCGGGAGGATGCCGATCTTCGTCCCGGACGTGATCGCGGACACGGCCGGAAAGCCCATCGAGAGCTTGTCGTAGAACACCCCTCCGCCGCCGCGCACGACGAAGCTCCCGTCGCCGCGCGGAGCAAACGTGAAGCCGACGCGCGGAGCGAAGTTGTTCCCGTCCACGGGGGCTCCCCCGTTCGGGATCGGAGAATCCACGAGGGCGCTCTCGGGGAGCCGGAACGAGCTGCGGTCGTAGCGGAGCCCGAAGTCGAGCAGAAGCTTCGGGCCGATCCGCCACGAGTCCTGGGCGAAAGCGGAGAGCTGGGTGTCGTACAGCCGCGCCTCGGGCTCCCCGTCGATCAGCTGATAGAAGAGAGGGTACGTCCCGATGTCCGCCGGATCCCCCCCAGGGGGGTACCAGGACGGGCAAGGGATGATCGGGTACGTCCCGTCTTCGATCGCCACGCTCACCTGCCAGGCGTAGACGCCGCAGTCCCCGGGGTCGAACGGAGCGTCGGTCTGGTAGAGGAAGTTCCCGTTCGGGTTGAACCGGGTCCGGATGTCCACGCGCGTCCGCGCGAGGTCGACGCCGAGCTTCAGCGTGTGAGGGCCCGCGGACCAGGTCACGTTGTCCACCACCTGGATCTTGTCCTCTCCGCGAAGCTGGAGGTTCAGGTTGTTCCCGCCGAACGTGCCCGAGGGCCGGTCGACACCGGGGCGGCTCGAGTTCGCGTACTGGTCGAACGAAGACGAGGAGAAGAGCACTCGCGCTTCGTGAATCCACGAGGGAGAGAGAACCGAGGTCAGCGACGCGGCGAGCTGGACGTCGTCCTCCTCCAGGCGGAACCCCGCCTCCGGCGTCGTGCGCCCCCCGACCATCAGCGCGTCGGTCTTCCGCGAGTCGGCGGACAGGCGGACCATCAGGATCTGCCGGGGCGTCAGGTTGAGATCCGTCCGGAGGAACAGGTTGTCCCCCTCGACCGGCCCCACCGTGTACCCCCCCGCGACCCCGTCCCGCCCGACGCCCACGTACGGAACGATCCGGTCCTCGCGCTGCCTCTCGTAGGCGGCGAAGTAGAACGCCCGGTCCTCGAGGATCGGCCCCCCCAGACGGAAGCCCGTCTGATAGCGGTCGCCCGTGCGCGGCGCTCCCTCCGGATCGGGAAGGCTCGACACGAACGGTCCCGCGTCGTTCCACGAGGCCGCGGCCCCCTGGACGAACAGCTCCCCGCTCTCCTGGTTGCCTCCCCGCCGCGTCACGATGTTGAAGATCCCCCCGCTCGCCCGCCCGAACTCCGCCGCGTAGCGGCTCGTGTTGAGGACGAGCTCCTCCACGACGAGCTGCGAGAAGAAGGCGTTCATCGAGGTTCCGCTGACCCTGTCGTTGTTGTCGAGGCCGTCCACCAGGAACGAGTTCGAGCGCCCCGACTGGCCGTGGACGACGAAGACCGCCCCCCGCTCCCCGTAGAAGTCCGCAGCGGCCGCCTGGCGCACCGAGGAGTCGAGCAGCGGAACGTCGGTCACGACGCGGCCCGCGATCGGGAGGGCGTCCGCCACCGCCTCGCCGATCCGCATCTCCGTGCCCACCTTCTGCGGGTCCACGAGCCCGGGGCTCGCCCGCACGGTGACCTTCTCCGCGAGGCCGAGGCCGATCGTCAGATCGAGGCTCGCCGACTGCTGGAGCCGCAGCACGACCGTCCGGGACTCGCTGGAAGCCCCGTCCGGCAGGATCGCCGCGACGGTCCACGCGCCGGGCGCCAGCGACTCCATCCGGAATCGCCCCTCCGGATCGGTCGCGGCCGAGCGGACGATGCCGGAGGTCTCGGAGCGCGCCCTCACGATCGCGCCCTCGACGACCCGGCCCCGTGCGTCGCGGACGGTGCCGCGGAGCGAGGAGGAGGCGGTCTGCGCGGCGGCCGGGACCGCGAGGAGAAGCGATGCGCCGAGGACGAGCGCCCACGCCCTCGCGCGGCCCCCGGCGCGACGTTCAGTGCCCGTAGTGCCCCCAGGGCCCGGTCCCGCCGGTCCCCCTCGCGACGACGAGGAAGTAGGTCTGGGACGGGCTCCCGATCCAGCAGGTCTCCGCCGGCCCCGTGTCGGCGATCGTCGCGAAGCCGGCATCCGAAGACGCGGTGTCCGAGCCGAGGATTCGATAGCCGGTCAGGCACGGGTCCGCCACCGGATCCCAGCAGAGCTGCACGTCGCCCCCCGACTTGCTCACCAGGAGCCCCTGCACCTCCGCGGTCGGGACGCACTGCGTCGTCGCCTGGACCTCCACCGGGTAGACGTAGCTCGGGTCGCCGTAGACCTGCGTCGGGTACACCAGGCTCTCGTACGTCGTCACGATCCCGCTCGACGGGTCCTGGTACGCCGAGCGCGAGGTCACCGTGAAGTAGTAGGTCGTCCCCCTCTCGAGCCCCGACACCGTCGCCGTCGTCCCGGAGAAGGAGACCTGGCCCGGATTCGCGTCCGAGTCGAACGCGTATCCGCTCGCCCCTCCGGAGTCGGTGTCCCAGTAGATCTTGTAGCTCGAGACCCGGTGGGTGTCGTTCCCGGGGTCCCAGGACAGCGCGACGCTCGTCTCGGTCGCCGTCCCGGCGGAGATCGACCGGGGAGGGTAGAGACCGAACGTGATGTTCGTCAGGTCCACGGTCGTGAACGACGTCGGATCCGACACCACCTGCGGGGACTGCAGGAGCACGACGGAACCGAGGTAGGGGACCTGCCACAGGTACACGACGGTGCGGACCTCGTCCACCCGCCCGAGGAAGGAGCAGCTCTGCCCCAGGTACACGCAGAAGTCCGCGACGGTCCTGAGGACCAGGGCGTTGAACGTGTGGCCGGAGGGGAGCGTCACGACGCCCCCCTTGACGACCGAGCCCGACTGCGTCCCGGCGTGGGAGCCGCATCCGATCGAGTCCACGTTCTTCCCGGCGCTCCAGAGCTTGTCGAGGAACTGCGACTCGCCGCAGATCTGGTTGAAGATGTTCTGCTCGCAGTTGAACGCCGCGCTGGTCCACGAGTCCCCGGCCTGCATGTACCAGCCGATCTCGTCCTGGTGCGGGAACCTCCAGAGCGGCACCTGCGTCCGCACCTTGCCGTTGGGGTCCGTTCCGATGTAGCAGAAGCGGCTCTCCCCGTCGCCGAATGTCCCGCTCTTCCCCTCGTGCTGGGCGCCCGCGCGGATCCAGATCGTCACGTCGGCCGCCCGGTCCTCCCGCTGGGCCGCGTCGTTGGTCTTGTCGAGCGTGTCGGGATCGTCGAAGTTCTTGTCGGTCCGCTCGAGCACCGCCCCCGTCTCCGTGTAGCCGCACTGATCGAAGTTGCAGGTCTCGGATGCGTCGATCGGCGTGGAGGTCGAGGCCACCTCGGATCCGCTCGTCGGCGGCGAGAAGTTCCAGGTGCTCGCCGCGATCAGTTCCCCGACCGTCGAGTAGCCCGGCGTCGTCAGGGACGACACGGCCGTGCCCTCCCCGCGGTCCCAGCCGTAGTTGACCCCGGCGCGGGTTCCCCGCCAGAGCGCTTCGAGGTAGATCTTGAGGTCCGCCGCCCCGGCGAGCACCTCCTGCACGATCTCGGCCGACGACGCCTCGAGCCGCTCGGATCCTCCGGGCCACGTCGGGCCGGAGATCTCGGCGACAACGCCCGCGAGCGGGTCGATCCATCGATGGACGACGATCTCTCTTCCGGCGAGGGAGCCGTCGAGGGGCTCGATCGAGACAAGGGCGCGCTGCAGCGACACCTCGCGCGGCCCCGACGGAAGGTGCAGCCACCCGATCCCCACGATCTCAGTCTCGACGAAGAGTCTCTCCCGCGTTCCTCCGCTCTCCGTCTCGAGCCGCAGCGCCCGTCTCGCCCCGGGGCGCAACCCGTCCCGGTCCCGGTCGGGAAAGACCCAGGCGGCAGCGTCCCCCTCGGGACCGAGGTCGGTGTACCGGACCTCCCGCGGAGCCACGCCTCCCTCTCCCCCCGCGGGGAGGTCCCGGACCACCGCGCTGTCCGGTGCCTCGGCGAACTCGCGGACGACCTCCGCACGCCCTTCGAGGCGGGCCAGGTCCCACCGCGTCTTCCCCTCGGGGTGCGTCAGGTCGGAAGGAAGGAACTCACCCGCCTCGAGCGCCGCCAACCGGTGCCGCCGCTCGGGCTGCACGGGGGCCGCCGGATCGGCGGCCCAGGATGACGAGAGGACGAGAACGCATGCCGCGACCGCGATTCGAAGCATCGGCCCCCCTTTCCGCCGCTTCTCACGTGGGCGGACCCGGAGCCCGGCCCGCACTTCTTTTACAGCGAAGGCCGAGCCGGAACAAGAGGACGTGAGCGAAGTCGCGGGGGGCCTGCGAGCGAAAAGCTTCAAAACCTCTAGAGAATCCGGTTCCGGAAGGGGTCGCCGATCGAGCGCGGCACCCCGCGCTCCGCCGGGGGATCCCGGCGGCCCCCCCCGGCCCGGTCGGCCTCGCGCGCGAGCCGCCGCAGGCTCGCGATCGCCCGGCTCTGCATCTGGCGGACCCGCTCCCGGCTCAGATCCAGGAGCTCGCCCACCTCCGCGAGCGTCTTCCGAGGGTGGCCGTCGAGACCGAAGCGCCAGACGAGGATCCGCTGCTGCCGGTCGGGAAGCTCCGAGAGGAGCTTCCAGAGCAGGCTCTCGCGGTCCTCCCGGAAGAGACCCGCGTCCGGAGCGGCGTCCGGGCGCCCTGCGATCGTCTCCTCGAGGAGCAGGGTCGCCATGCCGCCGGCCCGCTCTTGCAGGGAGACCTCCCGGCGGCAGTATCCGAGAAGCGTCTCCACGTCGCGGACCGGCATCCCGGCCTCGCGTGCGATCTCCTCGGTGGTCGGCGGCCTCCCGATCGCCGCCGCGACGTCGTGCTCGGCCGCGCGCACACGCGTGAGCCGCCGCAGCCGGTACCGGGGCACCCGGACGAGGCTGGCCTGCCGCATCGCGATCTCGCCGATCCGCTTCCGGGCCCACCAGAGGCCGTACGTGATGAATCGCACGCCGCGCTTCGGATCGAAGCGCCCCGCCGCCTCGATGAGCCCGAGGATCCCCTCGCCCTTCAGGTCCTCGAACGGGATCCCGAGGTGCCGGTACTCGCGCGCGAGCCAGGCCACCGACGCCTCGTGCCGCCGGACCAGCTCCCAGACCTGCTCGTCGTGGGAGCCGGACGAGCCTCGCGGCGCATCCGTGGGCTTCGAGCCCGTGTCTTTGCCGTGGAACCCCGGCTCGAGGCGATGTGCCACCGCCGTCCCCCCCGGAACGGACATGTCCGCTTTCCTGCGCCTCGATCGGGAACCGTACGCGGAACGTCCGCCGGCGAGAAGCGGAATGACGCGGCCGGCGCAGGTATCTGCGGACATGCGGTCCGCTTCCGGTGCGGTCCGGCCTACAGCTTGGACCGCCGGAGACCCCGGCGGGGCCCGCCCGTCTGGACTGCCTCCGGGAAGCGGGCTACCCTGTTCGGTCCGCGCCGCGAGGAGACCCGCATGAGAGACGAGATCCGAAAGCTCTGGCCCGAGGCGGATTGGATCGCCGATCCGGCCCTTCGAGACAAAGTCCTGGCGACCTGGGAGAAGGCGTTCGAGTGGAGCCCTCTCGAACCCCGGGACCTCCGGGAGATCCCCTTCACCCTCCTCGTCCCCGACTGCCCGATCACCTTCATGGAGCACAAGCGCTGCGTCGTCCACATCGCCCGCCGTGCCGCGGAGGCGATGCGGGAGCACCTGGGCAGGGCGCTCCCGATCGACATGGACACCGTGATCGCCGGCGCGATCCTGGCCGACGTCGGCAAGCTCCTCGAGTACGAGAAGGTGGACGGCAAGGCGCGGCAGAGCCCGCGCGGGGAGGCGCTCCGCCACCCGTTCACGGGGGTCGCGATCGCCATGATGTGCGGCGTCCCGGACGCCGTCTGCCACGTCGTCGCCACGCACGCGGGCGAGGGCGATCTCGTGAAGAGGAGCACCGAGGCCTACATCGTGCACCACGCCGACTTCATGAGCTTCCTTCCGTTCAAGAACCTGAAAAAGTGAGGAGAGCATGAGCGCCACGCCGACGGGCTCGAAGGAAACCATCACCGCGAGGATCTCCCGGTACGCCGCCGGCGTGCGCTACGACGCGATCGCCCCCGAGGCGGCGCACGAGGCGAAGCGGTACCTTCTCGACTCGATCGGCTGCGCCCTCGGCGGATTCCTCCAGCACGACTGCCGGATCGCGCTCGACGTGCTCGGCGAGCACGCGGGGCGGGGGCCCTGCACGGTCGTCGGGACCGGGGCGCGGATGGACCCGGTCACGGCGTCGCTCCTGAACGCGCTCATGGTGCGCGTGATGGACTACAACGACATCTACTGGAAGCAGGACCCCTCGCACCCCTCGGACATCATCCCCGCCGCGATCGCGTGCGGGGAGCGGGCGGGGAAGGACGGCCGGGAGCTGATCGTCGGCATCGTGCTCGGCTACGAGTTCGAGCAGCGCCTGTGCGAGGCGGCGTTCCCCGGAATCCGGGAGCGCGGCTGGCACCACGCCACGCTCACCGCGTTCGTCTCGCCGATCGTCGCGGCGAGGATGCTCGACCTCGACGCCGCGAGAATGCAGCATGCGATCGGGATCTCCGGCAGCCGCCATTTCACCCTCGGCGCGGCGGTCTCCGGGAAGCTCTCGATGGTCAAGAACACGGTGGACCCGCTCGCGACGCAGAGCGGCGTCCTCGCCGCGCTCCTCGCCGAGAAGGGATACACCGGCCCCGAGCACGTGATCGACGGCAAGGAGGGGATGGTCCACTGTCTCGGCCCGGAGTGGAAGCTCGGAATCCTCGAGGAGGGGCTCGGAGCGTCGTGGCGGATCGTGCAGTGCAGCATGAAGGCGTACCCGACGGAGGCGCTGACCCACACGCCGATCTCGGCGGTGCTCGACCTCGTGCGGGAGCACGACCTGAAGCCCGACCGGATCGCGAAGGTCCACATCCGCTCCCTTGCCCGCGCGGCCGACATCCTGTCCGACCCCTCGAAGTACGACCCGCGCACGAAGGAGACGGCCGACCACTCCCTCCCGTACGTCGTCGCCGCCGCGATCGCGGAGCGGCAGGTGACCCCGGCGCAGTTCCGGGACGAGAAGATCCTGGATCCCGTGATCCGGGCGCAGCTCCCGAAGGTCGAGGTCGTCGCGGACCCGGAGATCGAGAAGCTCTTCCCGAAGCTCTACCGGACGATCGTGAAGATCACGACGGCCGACGGAGGCACGTTCGAGAAGCAGGTGGACTTCCCGAAGGGAGACCCCCGGAACCCGCTGACCGACCGCGAGGTCGAGGAGAAGTTCGAGGCGCTCGCGGACCGGGTGCTGTCGAAGGAGCGCCAGAGGAAGGTCAAGGACGCCGTCTGGGGGCTCGAGAAGCTCCGCTCGATCGGGGACCTGATGGGCCTTCTGGCGACCGACCGGTAGGGAGAGGCGCGCGATGGGACAGACCGCGATCGAGAAGATCGTTCAGAGCCACATGGCCGAGGGGCCGGGGGACCGGCCGGTGCGCGCCGGCGACTTCGTGTCGCTCCGCCCGCGGCACGTGATGACGCACGACAACACCTCGGCGGTCCTGAAGAAGTTCCGGTCGCTCGGGGTGCCGAAGGTGAAGGACCCGAGGCAGCCGGTCTTCGCCCTCGACCACGACATCCAGAACTCGTCGGACGACAACCTCAGGAAGTACCGCTCGATCGAGGCGTTCGCGAGGGAGCAGGGGATCGACTTCTACCCTGCCGGGACCGGCATCGGGCACCAGATCGTGTGCGAGCAGCTCTACGCGGCGCCGGGGGCGCTCGTCGTGGCCTCGGACTCCCACAGCAACATGTACGGCGCCTTGGGCGCGCTCGGCACGCCGATCGTCCGGACCGACGCGGCGGCCGCCTGGGCCACGAGCGAGTTCTGGTGGCAGGTGCCGCCGGCGGTCCAGGTCGTGCTCGAGGGCGCCCTCGGGGGAGGAGCGACCGGGAAGGACGTCATCCTCGCGCTGTGCGGCCTCTATCCCGACGACGTGCTGAACGCCGCCGTAGAGTTCGCGGGGCCGGGGGTCGCGGGCCTCTCGATGGACTCCCGGATGGCGATCGCCAACATGACGACCGAGTGGGGCGCGCTCGCGGGGTGGTTCCCGGTGGACCGCGTGACTCTCGACTGGGCCCGGGGCCGGCTCGCGCGCGGCGCCAAGGGATCGAGCGCTTCCGATCTCGCCTCCTGGGAGAAGGACCCTCCCCGGCCCGACGCGGACGCCTCCTACTCGCTCCGGATCCGTCTCGACCTCTCCGAGGTCGTGCCGCACGTCGCGGGTCCCGACGCGGTGCAGGTCGCGACTCCCCTGCCGGAGATCGAGGCGAAGGGGATCGCGATCCGGAAGGCGTATCTCGTGTCGTGCGTCAACTCGCGCCTCGAGGACCTCGAGGCCGCGGCCCGCGTCCTCGAGGGGAAGAGGGTCGCGGCGGGCGTCTCCTTCTACGTCGCGGCCGCCTCGAGGGAGATCCAGGAGGAGGCGGAGCGCCGGGGCGCCTGGAAGACGATCCTCGACGCCGGGGCGATCCCGTTGCCTCCGAGCTGCGGCCCCTGCATCGGCCTCGGCACCGGCCTTCTCGAGGCGGGCGAGGCCGGCATCTCGGCGACGAACCGGAACTTCAAGGGCCGGATGGGATCCCGCGACGCGAAGTGCTACCTCGCGAGCCCCGAGGTCGTGGCGGCGTCCGCCGTGGCCGGGAGGATCGCGGGGCCGAGGAAGTCCTCCTCGCGGCGGCCCGGCCGGAGGATCGAGGTCCTCGCGCCGCCCGCCCCGCCGGCGGAGAAGGTCGCGATCCTCGAGGGGTTCCCCTCCCGAGTCCGCGGCCGCCTCGTCTTCGCCCCGCAGGACAACCTGAACACCGACGGGATCTACGGGAAGGACTACACGTATCGCGAGGACATGACCCGCGAGGACATGGCCCGCGTCGTGATGGAGAACTACGATCCCGACTTCGCGAAGCGAGCGCGGGCGGGCGACGTGCTCGTGGGCGGGTTCAACTTCGGGACCGGATCCAGCCGCGAGCAGGCGGTCACGGCGCTCCAGGCCAAGGGGATCCCCCTCGTGGTCGCCGGGAGCTTCTCGCAGACCTACCTGCGGAACGCGTTCAACAACGGGTTCCTCTGCATCGAGGTCCCGGATCTCGTGCGGCGGCTCCGGGAGGCCTTCGCCTCGGAGATCGCGGCGAAGACGAGGACGGTCCTCCCGGGCGACGAGGCGGACGTGGACTTCGTCTCGGGAACGCTCGCGTTCCGAGGGGAGACGTTCCGCTTCCCGCCGCTCGGGAGCGTCCCGCAGTCGCTCGTCGTCGCGGGGGGCGTCGAGAACCTGGTCCGCCGGAAACTCGGCCTCGCGTAGAGAGGAAACGGGCAACCGCCCGACACGAAATCACGAGGAAGCTGGAGGCATCCCCATGGCGCGTCACACGGTCGTCACGATGCCGGGAGACGGGATCGGCAAGGTCGTCCTCCCGGAATCGCTCCGGGTCCTGAATGCGGTCGGATTCGAGGCCGACTACGTCCACGCCGACATCGGATGGGACTGCTGGATCGAGGAGGGGAACGCCCTCCCCGACCGGACGGTCGAGATGCTCGCGAGGCACCGGCTCGGCCTCTTCGGCGCGATCACGTCGAAGCCGAAGGCGAAGGCCGACGCGGAGCTCAAGCCGGAGCTCCGCGGCAAGGGGCTGAGCTACTTCAGCCCGATCGTCGGCATGCGGCAGAAGTTCGGCCTGGACGTCTGCGTCCGCCCCTGCCGGTCCTTCGCGGGGAACCCGCTGAACTTCATCCGCAAGAAGCCCGGCGGCGGCTTCGAGGAGCCGAGCGTCGACGCCGTGATCTTCCGCCAGAACACCGAGGGGATGTACGCCGGCGTCGAGTGGACGAACCCGTCCGCGGGCGTCCGCGACGCGCTCGCCTCGCACCCGAAGTTCAAGCCGTTCCGCGACGTCCCCGGCCCCGACCTCGCGGTCTCGGCCCGGATCGTCACCCGCTCCGGCTGCTTCCGGATCGCGAAGGCCGCATTCGAGCACGCGCGGAAGCACGGGTACAGGTCGGTCACGGTCTGCGAGAAGCCCAACGTCCTCCGCGAAACCTCCGGGATGATGGAGGAGGAGGCCAAGAAGGTCCAGAAGCTCTTCCCCGAGATCCCGCTCTGGTCGGTCAACATCGACGCCCAGATGATGTGGCTGACGAAGAACCCGGAGGAATACGGCGTCGTCGTCGCGACGAACCTCTTCGGCGACATCATCTCCGACGCCTTTGCCGGGCTGGTCGGGGGCCTGGGCTTCGCCTGCTCGGCGAACGTCGGGGCCGAGGTCGCCGTCTTCGAGCCGACCCACGGATCCGCGCCGAAGTACGAGAAGCTCGACCCGCCGATCGTCAACCCGATCGCGATGATCCTCTCGGCCGCGATGATGCTCGACCACGTCGGCGAGGGGGAGAAGGCGGAGCGGATCCGCAAGGCGATCGCCGCGGTCGTTTCCGAAGGGAAGGTCCGCACGTACGACATGCTGCGGCTCCCCGGCGGCCCCGACGTCTTCAAGCACGGCGCCGCGACGACGGCCCGGATGACCGACGCGATCCTGGAGAGGCTCTAGCTCATGATCGATCGCGCCCGATCGCGGATTCGACCGGCGCGGCACGCTTCGGCGTTGCGCGGCCGAGGGTCGCCGCGCCGCCTCGCTCCGCGCGGCGAGCGGCCTTTCGACGAAGAACCGGCCGCTCGCCGCGAGGGCCGCTTGCGGTCGAATCCGCGACGGACCGCGCAGGACCGGCAGGACCGCGAAAGGAGGGCGCTATGCCCGGCGTGATCGGACGAGGCGAGGCGGGGCGCCGCGGCGACGACGTGCGCTCCGATCTTTACGTCGCCGTCGAGATCCGGGACGGCGGGGGAATCGACCTGCGCCTCGAGTCGCGGGTCGCCGCCTACTACGGCGACTCGCTCCGGCGGCAGGCGGAGGAGACGCTCCGGGCGCTCGGGGTGGCCCACGCCCGCGTCGAGATCGCCGACCAGGGAGCGCTCCCGTTCGTCGTCGAGGCCCGGATCGAGGCGGCCGCACGCCGCGCGGGGCACGCGCCCCGAGGCGACGCCCGCCCGCCCGCGGCGGCTCCCGCGCGGGACCCCTCTCCCCGCGACCGGCTGCGGCGCTCGCGCCTGTACCTTCCCGGCGGGGAGCCGAAGTTCTTCGTCAACGCCGGGCTCCACGAGCCGGACGGGATCATCCTCGACCTCGAGGACTCGGTCCACCCGGCCGAGAAGGACGCGGCGCGCCTCGTCGTCCGGAACGCCCTCCGGGCGGTCGACTTCGGCGCCGCGGAGCGGATGGTCCGGATCAACCAGCTCCCGCTCGGTCTCGAGGACCTCGACGCGATCGTCCCCGAGCGCCCGGAGCTGATCCTGATCCCGAAGGTGGAGACACCGGAGCAGGTGCTCGACGTCGAACGGCGGATCGCGGAGATCCTCTCCCGGACCGGGAAGGACCGGCCGCTCTGGATCATGCCGATCCTCGAGTCGGCCGAGGGGATCGAGCGCGCGAGAGAGATCGCGAGGGTCTCCGGCCGGGTCGTCGCCCTGACGATCGGCCTCGAGGACTACACCGCCGACCTCGGCGTCCCGAAGACGAGGGAAGGAGCGGAGACGCTCTACGCCCGGCAGCGGCTCGTCAACGCGGCGAAGGCGGCAGGCGTGCAGGCGATCGACTCCGTGTACGGCGACGTCGGCGATCTCGACGGCCTCAGGATTTGGGCCGAGAGGTCGCGAGGCATGGGGTTCGAGGGGATGGGATGCGTCCACCCCCGCCAGATCCGCGTCATCCACGAGGCCTTCGCCCCTTCGAGGGCGGAGATCGAGAGGGCGCTCCGGATCGACGCGGCGTTCCGCGACGCGGAGGCCAGGGGCTTGGGCGTCGTCAGCCTCGGCTCGAAGATGATCGACCCGCCCGTGGTCGAGAGGGCCCGGAGGCTCGTCGAGCGGGCGCGGCGGATGGGGCTCGTCCCCGACGCCGGGGAGCAGGTCCGATGAGCCGCAGAGCGGAGATCGTGGTCAACGCGGCGGGCCGGAAGGTGCCCGCGCTCGTCAACGGCCGCGAGCAGGTCGCCTACCGGGGGGTCGGGAAGCACGTCCCCGACGGCCGGAAGGCCGCCCCTCCCGTGAGGAGCTGCGCGAGCTACCCGCCGAACGGCGACAAGCGCGCTCCGGACCTCGAGACCGCGCTCCGGGAATGCGGCCTCCGGGACGGGATGACGATCTCGAACCACCACCACCTCCGGAACGGAGACCGCGTCGCGCTCGAGGTCCTGCAGGCGGCCGCGCGGATGGGCGCGAAGGACCTCGTGTGGTTCCCCTCCGCCTCCTTTCCCTGCCAGGAGCCGGTCATCGACCTCATGGAGCGGGGGGTCGTCCACCACATCGAGGGCTCGATGAACGGCCCCCTGGGCGAGTACTGCTCGCGGGGGAAGATGCGGGGCATGGGAGTCCTCCGCTCCCACGGCGGCCGCTGGCAGGCGATCCAGGACGGCGAGGTCAAGATCGACGTCGCGGTGATCGCCGCGCCGACCGCCGATGCGTTCGGCAACGCCGACGGCTCGCACGGGAAGTCGGCCTGCGGGTCGCTCGGCTTCGCGCTGGCCGACTCCGTCTACGCCGACCGCGTGATCGTCGTCACCGACAACCTCGTCCCCTTCCCCTGCGTCCCCTGGCAGATCCAGGGGGGGAACGTGGACTTCGTCGTCGAGGTCCCCTCGATCGGCGACCCGGCGAAGATCGTCTCCGGCACGACGGAGATCACGAAGAGCCCCGACCGCCTCCTCATCGCCGAGAACATCGCCCGGTTCCTCCGGGACGCGGGGATCATGAGGGACGGCTTCTCCTTCCAGGCGGGGGCCGGCGGGATCGCTCTCGCGTTCGTCATGTTCCTCCGGGAAATGATGAAGGAGGCCGGGGTCCGCGCCCGGTTCGTACGCGGCGGCTCGACGAAGTACCTGGTGCAGCTCCTCGCGGACGGGCTGACCGACTTCATCCTCGACGGGCAGACGTTCGACCTCGACGGCGTGCGGTCCATCGGATCGGACCCGCGTCACGTCGCGACATCCCCCTTCACCTCGTACAACTACAACGGCAAGGGGAACTTCGCCTCGATGGTGGACGCGGTCGTCCTCGGCGCGACCGAGGTGGACGTCCATTTCAACGCCAACGTCGTCACCCACTCCGACGGCCGCCTCCTCCACGGGATCGGCGGCTGGCAGAACTGCCTGTTCTCGGGGTGCACGATCCTCGCGGTCCCGGCGTTCCGCGACCGGATTCCGGTGATCGTGGACGAGGTGACGACGCTCGTCGGCCCCGGCGAGATGATCGACGTCGTCGCGACCGAGCGCGGCATTGCGATCAACCCGCGCCGCAAGGACCTCCTGGACGCCGTGAAGGGCTCGAAGCTCCCGATCCGCCCGATCGAGGAGATCAAGGCCGAGGTCGACGCGATCTGCGGCGGCGCGCCACGCCGGGCCCGCTTCAAGGACAACCCGGTCGCCGTCGTGAAATGGGTGGACGGGACCGTGCTCGACACGGTGTGGGAGATCGAGGGGTAGGACCTCTCTGCCTCCGGTCGGCGGCCCCGGCGACCCGGTCTCGTGGTACAAATCCCCTGTAGGGTGCCAGCGAGAGTAGCTGGCGAAAATCGACACGAATTGGATCGAGCTGATCCTGCGCTGGTGATCGCGGAGTCATCCGACGGAGGTTCGCGGCGGTCCTGAATGAGCCACGCGTCGCGCTCGAAGCGGCCCGAAGGCGCGCGTCGGGCACACCGCCTCCCGAGAGGTGCCAGGGTTCCTACGCGGAAACCCGGGTCGCTACTCGGCGCGCCGAAGCGCGATGACCGGCAGGTGCCTTTCCCCGCCTCGGTGCTCGACGACGAGCTCGACCTCGACGCCGGGGCGGCCGCGCACGAGCGCCTGTGGTCGAGCGCACCGCGACGGTCTCGGCCTACGGTCCTGTGGCTCGAATCGCGGCTTCCGGCAAGCGGGCATCTTCCGGAAGTAGATCTCGTCGGGCGTGGCTCCCGCGAGGAAGGCGTAAGGCCGGTCGGCGTTGAACTAGGCGATGTACGCGACAATCTCGCCCTCGAGCTCAGCCCGTCGGAACGGCACCAGGATCGCCCGGGCGCATTCGGCCTTCATCGACCGGATGAACCGCTCGACGACGGCGAGGCTGCCGTACTTCCCGATGGCCCCGAATCGGCGGCGGACGCCTCGCCGGCGACACCAGGTCGCGAAGTCGCTCGCGGTGAACTGCGTGCCGTGGTCGGTGATGAGGTGGTCGGGCCGCGAGCGGAGCGCCCGGCAGACGCGACCGAGAAACCGGACCACCTCCGCCGTCGTCGGCCCCTTCAATGAAGACGGCCGCTCCCATCACCCTCCGGGAGTAGCGGTCCACGACGACAACGACCCACCAGCAGAACGGCCAGCACTGCGGGAACGCGAACGGGGCCCAGGCGGTCCAGAGACAGGACGACGTGGCGACCGTCGTGAGGTCGAGGTGCCAGACGTGATTGGGGCGCTTCGCGGTTACGACTCGGAGGCCCGATTGATCGAGAGCCTTCGGAGTCGGCTTCGGAGCCGGGTGGAGCATTCTGCGCACCGTCGTCGCGCTGAGATGGAGCCCGGCCCGGGCGAGCACCCGCGCAACGGGCCGCGTGCCCACGGAGGGGCACAACGCCTTCAGCCTCCGCACGAGGTACCCGACGAACTCGGGGAATCGATTGACCGGCTCGCGGATCTGGACGAGCGCATCGGGTTCCTCGTCGTCGAGACGGCGGTTCCAGTGGATGACGATCAGGGGCGTGACGAGCATGTGCCGAGCGGTTTGGGCCAGGGACCAGCCCCTCGCCGCGCGCAGCTCGAGGATCGCAAGTCTCTCGGTCGGACGGTAGTGCGGTCGACGCTGCGGGGAGATCCGCTCCATGCGCGAGTCCTTGATGCGGATCTCCTCCTTCAGGAGCGCGATCTCTTGGTGGAGGCGGTCGTTCTCTTCCTGCAGGTAGATTCGGGCGTTCCAGCTGCTGGCGGCGTGGCCTCGATCGGCGGTGAGGGAGAAGCGGGCCAGGGAGATGGCGTGGATCGCCCTGGACCGGACACGCCGCGACCAGTCCTTCGGCAGGCGGACACAGGATCGCTCGTCGATCGCCGGCATTCGAGCCTCCGTAGGAGCGTAGAATCAGTCCGTGCCGACGGTAGGATAAGTCGTTGCTGTGCAGGTCGATGCAGGCGGAGGAGAGGACCTAAAGAATCGGTGGCGCACTACAGAGGGCTCGATGTGGTGCGACAGATCTCGCAAGTTGAGCGCCGGGACCCAGAGGCCGCGATTCGTCTCGCATCGTTGTCCTTCGTTGAAAGTTTCCTCGACCCGGATGCGAGCGCGCCCTCGAATCTGCTCTCATCGGTTGTCCTGGATGGTGTGGAATGCGTTCAGGTCCAGCCGAACCTCTGCTTGTGCTGGTACTGCTGGACATGCATAATCTGGGAGTGCTGCAGCGTGCCAACGGAATACCCGGGCTCTTGCCGGTAAGAATGCACTTGGCCCCGACGCTGCCAAGCGCCCCGTCCGCGCAGGAGCGAGCGGGGGAGCATTCCAGCCGGGAAAAGGAATAGTTCTTGAGCGCCGCCAGGGTCGGAACGCTGCGCGCCGGAATCGTGCTGCTCGCCGTCACATTCGCTGGGATCCACTCGTTGGTTCTCTCGGACCGATTTGCGCATTTGACCGGCGACGGCTGGGTGGGTAGAAGACTGCCGAGTCTGACCTTGACGCTGGCCGACGGCAGAGTGCGCCCTGTTCCCCAGCCCGGCCCCCCGCTCGTGCTTCTCGCGTGGGCCTCTTGGTGCGAGCCTTGTCATGCCGAGATCCGGCGCCTGCTCGATCTCCAATACTCCAAGACCGTCGTCTTCGGCGTTGTCTTGCTGAACTTCGGCGAGAGTGCGGATGTCGTCCGAACACACGCGGCCGACTTCGGCCCGGGACACCCGGCCATCGCGTTGGACCCAGAGCGGGAGATTGCAAACCGATTGCAGATCGGCAGGCTACCCACGACCATCCTCGTCGATACAACAGGCAGAGTGGTCTATCGCGCTGAGGGAGGGGACCAGAGTCACGTCGAGGAGATCGAGAGACGAGTGAAGCTGGCCTACGAGGCGGCTGCGCATGGCCTGTGACCCGATCGTGTCCATCGTCTCGCTGACCAAGGTCTATCGGGGCTATGGCGTCAAGCATTGCGCCTTGCGCAACGTATCCCTGGACATTTTCCCGGGCGATAGTCTGGGACTTGTCGGTCGGAACGGGGCTGGCAAGACGACGCTCCTGAGCTGCGTTCTTGGATTCCTTCGACCCACGTCCGGTAACATCCGTGTCTTCGGCGCATCGCCGGACGATCCGCGGAGCCGTTCGAGTGTCGGCTACCTGTCCGAGGACAACAGACTCTATTCCTCCTACTCGGTCGACCAAATTCTCGGCCTCGTGAGTGAGCTCCGTTCGGTTCGTCTCTCCCCGGCGGACAAACGACTGCTCCTGGAGGACGTCGGTCTCGAAGGGGTCGAAAGAGCACGCGTGGGACGGCTGTCGAAAGGCATGCGACAGCGACTGGGGATTGCCCTTGCGAACATCGGCGAGCCGAAGCTCCTTGTGATGGACGAGCCGCTGACCGGCCTGGACCCGGTATCGAGGCAGATGACGCTCGACCTCGTACGGCGCTTCCGCCGCCAAGGTCGCACGGTCGTATTCTGCAGCCACCTGCTCGACGACGTTGCCAAAGTGTGCTCTCGCGTATGTGTTCTGCATCTGGGCGAGGTCACGCTGGATGGCACGACCGACCCGCTCGCTGCGGGTACGGACGGATGGAACTCGCGCGTCCTGTCCGCAATGGGGTGGTGAATGCGCGGCCGCGCTGTCCTGCGCCTGGCGGAGCACACGCTGCGGCTGAACCTCGGCGCCGCGGTCGTGTGCCTGCTCGTCTTTCCCGCGGTCTACCTCATGTGGCGTTTGGGCAGCGGCGCGGCACCCCGGTCGTTTTATTCGATCGCATCCAAGCTCCAGATCGTGACTGCGGTAATCTTCGGTGTCCTGGCAGCCTCGCACGAAAGGCGGGAGGGGACTCTGCGGTTCCTGCTCGCTCAACCGATCGGGCGCGATACCGTTGTGTTCGGCGAGCTGGTGAGTCTGGCCGCCTTCGGTCTTCTGAACTCGGCGATTCCGACGGTGATTCTCGTCGTCGAGGCGGCGCGCGCAGACATGCCGATCCGCGAGACGCTCGCCTTCCTGGTGCTGACCTTCGGATTCCTGCGCCCCCTCGTGATCGCGAGCGTGGCCTTCTTGCTCGCCTCCATCACGTCTCCCTGGGTCTCAGGGGCGGTCGCTCTGGCACTTCCCATCGTGTACGGCTTGATGGCGGACGGTCTCTTCGCCCGAAGCGAATTCCAGAGGACGGTGAACCGTCTGGCACGCTGGGTGTTGCCTTCGCTCGATCAACTGGACCTGTACCGTTGTTTGGCGTTGAACGAAGCCCCAGCACTCATCGGCTCGATGGTCGTTTGTCTCGATAGCCTATCGTTCATCGGATTGATGTGGCTCGTGGCACTCTTGGTGTCGCGGCACTTCGAGTCCTGAAGGGCTCCTGGTGCGCCGTGAGAAGGTCCGTTGTAGGGCGCCAGCGAGAGTAGCTGGCGGGAAACGACACGGATCTGCAGTGGGTTGGGTGCCTCGACCGACGTCTGACGCACCCGATGGATGATCGCGGCGGTCGTGAACGAGAGGGCCTGGAGAATCGGTGGCGCGCTACAGGGGGCCATCGCCATGACATCTTCCGTTCGATTCGCCGGCCGCGTCGCTCTCGCCGCCTGCGTCCTCGTGGGGGCGCTCCACGGGGTGCGGGGGGCGAGTTGGAAGTGGCTCTCCGAGTTCACGCCGGAGAGCGCCGGGAGCCTGAAGGAGCTCCACGAGGAGCTCCTGTCGCCCAGGCTCTCCGGGGTCCTCGGGGTGCCGGTCCGGGACGTCCGGCTGCGCGAGGACTTCATGGAGATCCACCTCCGCTCGGGGACGGTGTTCCTCGAGCCTCCCGTCCGGGGCTGCCCGGCGGGCGCCTACTTCGTCGGCGAGGGGACCTTCCGCTTCGTGCCCGAGGCGAGGAAGACCAGGCAGGACCTGGAGTTCTGGTTCGGCGCCCCGACGATCGAAGCGGAGCCGATCCGCAGCGCGTACTTCTTCAGCCTCGGCGGGGCTTCCCTCCTGGAGCGGTTGGGCGTCTCCGCGGAGCCGTCGGTGCCCCTCGCGGCGCCGGCGGCGTACGAGGAGGCGAAGCTGGCCCTCCGACAGACCGGAACGATGCTCCTCCGGCAGTTCCTGAACCGCGAGGGGCGGTCCAAGGGGACGTTGCACGCCGTGCTCGAGCCGGGAGCGATCCGGGACGCCGGAGAGAAGGAGGCGTTCTATCTCTACTCCCTGGACCCCGCGGCCGACGACGAGGTGAGCCTCTCGGTCTTCGGCCACTCCGAGGTGCAGTCGACGCTGCCGCACAAGTACTACTTCCACAAGCTCGCCTGGTGCCGGTCGAAGACGCCCCGATTCGTGCCGCAGGCCAAGGTGGATCTCTACAGCACGAAGCTGCAGATCGGCGGCGGGCTCCGGGAGGCGGAGGAGGAGACGACCGTGACGCTGATCCCCGACGCGGGGACCCGGGCGCTCACGTTCGCCCTGACGCCGCGCATGCGGGTCCGATCCGTGACGGGGCCCGGGGGCGAGCCGCTGCCGTTCGTCCAGTGGGGTTGGCTCGACAACGATCCGAACTACGACGCCACGCTCGTCGTCGAGCTGCCCCCGCAGAGCGAGCCGGGGAAGAGCCGGGAGATTCGAACCGTCTCCTCCGGGCGGCTGTTCGAGCCGTGGTACGAGTTCTACTGGCTGGCGGACGAGGATGCCTGGCATCCCCTTCTCGCCGACGCGGATGAGGCTCGGTACGAGACCTTCCTGTCCATCCCGAAGTCGAAGGAGGGGATCGCCGCCGGGCGCCTCGTCGAGGACTCGGTTCGAGGCGCCCAGCGCCACTATCACTACCGGACCGAGCGGCCCCACAAGCGGTCCACCGTGTACTTCGGCGACTTCGATTCGATTTCCGGCGAGGCGGACGATACGGAGGTCGGCATCTACATCGTCCGGGGGACGCCCGAGGTCAAGAACCTCAAGTACGCCCTCGCGGAGATCGTCAACATGATCCGCGTGTACAACCGACTCTACGCGCCGCTCGACCAGACCCACATCCGCGTGACGTCCACGCCGACCTCGCACGGGAGGGGGTTCGAGGGGATCATCCTGCTCAGCCAGAATGCAGGCTTCGCCGGAGCGCGCTCCGGATCCGACCTGTTCCGCGCGCACGAGGTCGCGCACCAGTGGTGGGGGAACATCGTCCGCCCGCTCCAGTCGCCGGAGGACCGCTGGCTGTCGGAGGCCTTCGCCGAGTTCTCGGCGATGGAGTACTACCGGATCCGCTTCGAGAGCGACGAGAAGACGCTCCAGCAGGTCCACGCCCAGTGGATCAAGCCGCTCCTGGACGTCAAGGAGGTCGAGTACAAGACGGTCCGCGGGGAGAAGCGAACGCAGCGATCCTCGGAGATCTCCCCGGTCATCGACGGCGGCGGGAACGTCTACACCAAGGGGCCGATGGTCCTGCACATGCTCCGGTATCTCTTCCGGCTGCGCACGGGAGGCGACGACGCGTTCTGGACGATGCTCCGGACCTTCCTGGACTCCCACGAGTACCAGGCGGCCTCGACCTCCGAGTTCGCCGCCCACGCAACCTCCGCGCTCGGGGCCGACCTCTCCTGGTTCTGGGACCAGTGGATCTACAGGACGGAGATCCCGGTCGTGTGGTGGAAGCACGAGCTCGCCGAGAAGGACGGGAAATGGCTCCTGCGGGTGAACGCCTCGCAGGACGGCACGAGCTTCAAGCTGTGGATCCCCGTGTACGCGCACTTCTCCGGGGGAAGGACGCTCGCGCGGCCGCTCGTGATGGACGGCCCGAGCGGTTCGCTGCAGATCCTCCTGCCGGAGAAGCCCGAGAGCGTGTCTCTCAACGACGGATGGGAATCGCTCGTCCGGGTCGGGCTTTCGGAGTGAGTCCGGGGAAGGCTCGCGAGCGTGGGATAATGGGGCCGCGGAAGCAAGGCATGCGAGCAGGAGGAGCGGATCCATGAGCCCGGCCGAGCGACTCCACGTTTCAGAGGCGGACCTGGCGGCCGTATGTGCGCGGTACCGCGTGCGCGAGTTGTCGGTGTTCGGATCGGCCGCCCGGGGCGAGGCCCGGCCGGAAAGCGACGTGGACCTGCTCGTCGTGTTCGACGAGGGCGCCCAGATCGGCTTGCTCCTCCTGGCGGCGCTGCAGCGGGAGCTCTCGCGCCTGTTTGCCCGGCCCGTCGATCTGGTCCCCAAGGACGGGCTCAAGCCGGGGCTGCGGGAGGAGGTGCTCTCCGAGGCCGAGGTCCTCTATGCGGCCTGAGCGGCTCTACCTCCTCGACATCGTCGAAGCCGCCGACGCGATCGCCGACCACGTGCGCGGTCGAGACCGGGAGGCGTTCTTCGCCGACCGGACCGTCCGCGCCGCCGTGCTGCACGAGCTGACGGTCATCGGAGAGGCCGCGTCCCGACTTCCGGACGACTTCCGGCACCGCCACTCGGAGATCCCCTGGGCGGACATCGTGGCGTTCCGCAACCTGGTTGTCCACGAGTACTTCGGGCTCAGCTGGCCGATCGTCTGGATCACCGCAACCGTAGACGCGCCCGGTCTCCGCTCCAAGATCCGAGCCATTCTCACCTCCGAGGGCCCTCCCGCGGCCGGGTAGCCCGCGACGGTCCCGCGATCGCGCTCTCGCCGCGAGCCGCGCGTGTGCGAGCGGTCGGGCCTGTCCCGGTTCTGGGACCAGTGGATCTACAGGACGGAGATCCCGGTCGTGTGGTGGAAGCACGAGCTCGCCGAGAAGGACGGGAAATGGCTCCTGCGGGTGAACGCCTCGCAGGACGGCACGAGCTTCAAGCTGTGGATCCCCGTGTACGCGCACTTCTCCGGGGGAAGGACGCTCGCGCGGCCGCTCGTGATGGACGGCCCGAGCGGTTCGCTGCAGATCCTCCTGCCGGAGAAGCCCGAGAGCGTGTCTCTCAACGACGGATGGGAATCGCTCGTCCGGGTCGGGCTCGCCGAATGAGTCCGGGACCGCGGATCGATGCCACCGACGCGCGCGGAGCGCCCTTCGAACGGCGGGCCCGCGATCGAACCCTCGCGCTTGACAGGAGCTCGCATTTTTTGGTACCAGGAGGACAGATCGGCGGATGAGAGAGGTCGTCCGTCGGAGATCGCAGCCGGAGGCTCACAGATGAAAACGAGCGTTGTGGTGCTGGGCGTGGTCATTCTGGTCATCGGCATCCTCGGTGTCTCATCGCGATGGGCGGATGAGATGGTGGCGGCCGGGGGGAACGATGTTCCGGCGATTCCGCCGGGCACCCGCCACCCGGTAGCCGACGGAAGCGAGACCCGTGCGGCGTCGCCGTCCCGGTGGGGTCAGGACGCGATTGAAGTGACCGGCGGGAATGATGTCCCGGCGATTCCCCCGTGTCGGAAATGAGGAGCGGAACCGAGAACGAACGACAGGAGCGCGAGCGACTCTCGCCTCGGACAGGAACCGTCACGCGGGAGCGCAGGACCAGGTCGGGGACCGCGGAGCCGGTCTTCCCTACACCATCACCCCCTCCTCCCACCCGAGCTTGATGAGCTCGATCTTCGCGGGGTCGGCGACGCCGAGGGCGTGCTTCGTCTCCGCCGCGCGGATGTGCTTCGGGGGGACGGGGAACGGCTCGTCGGCGCCGAAGTGGAGGCGGCGCTTCGCTTCGAGGATGCGCAGGCCCGTCGCGTCCACGGCGACAGGGTCGCGGCCGACGAGGAGCCCCCTGTACGGCCAGGTGTACTTCGCGCTGTAGTCGTGCGGGCCGACGCTGTGGAAGAGCGGGGTCAAGAGGACGAGGACGTTGAGCCGGGTCTTCCCCGCGACGGCGGGGAGCTTCCAGATCCCGGCGAGGTCGGCGCACGAGTCGCCGTGCCATGCGCTCGGGTCCTCGACGAACATGATGTAGTTCTTGAGGAGGCTCCCCACCCCCGACCAGTGGTGCGTCCGCATCGGGCGGACGTTGACGAGGGCGGTCGCCTCGCGGAAGACCGGGTTCTGGCGAACGCCGCGATCGTCGACGGCGATCCTCTCGGCCTTCACGCCGGCGACGACCAGCCGGTCGCGGATCGCCCGCTCGAGATCCGGCGGCGTCGGCAGGAACCGCCAGACGTTGGTCTTGATCCCGACCGTGTCCGACGCGGAGAACCACGCCTTCCACGCGTCGGCGGCCGGCTTCCCGGCGAGCGCCGCGACGCCGAGGTCGAGCATCCTCTCGAGGACCGGCCCCCTCGCGTTCCCCTCTCCGTCGAGGACGTCCGCGTCCCGCACGAGGACGACGCGGGACTTCGAGGGTGGCGCTTGCGGCTTCGCCTCGTTCCCGGGCTCCGCCAGCACACGAGGCGCGGCGGCGCCGCCGATCGCGGCGACCGCGGCTCCGCGGAGGAAGTCCCTGCGCGTCAGGCCGGATCCGTTCCCGCTCATGGCTTCTCCCCTCCCTCGCGCATCGCGATCTCGCCGAGCGCCGAGTCCGCCTCGTCCCGCGTGGGCGCGTCGAGCGCGATCGCGACCGCGCGGCCTCCGACGCGCCGGACGGCGGTCCAGCGACCGTTCTCCGTCCGGGCGAGCCCCGACTCGCCGGCGTCGGGCAGGTATCCCTCGAGGAATCTCCCGGCGGCGCGCCCGACGGCACCCTCGTCCGGATAGCCGACGATCAGGACGCGGTAGGCGTCTTCCGCGGCGCCTTCGCGGGGGACGACGGACGCCAGCACCCCCTCGACCTCCTCGGCGTCCAGATCGAGGAGATCCTCGTCCGCGAGGAAGAAGTACCGGTCGAGGAGCGCCTTCGACGGGACGAAGCGGACGCTCCGCACCGTCCTGCTCGCCGACGGCAGGAGGCCGGCGAGGCGCGGCGGATCTCCCTCGTCCTCGATGGCGGCCGCGATCGCGCCTCCGATCGCCCGGACCGCCTCCCCCGCGGCACCCGTCTCCTCGGACGGCAGGATCGAGACGAAGAATCGGCCCTTCCAGAAGGCGAGCGACGCCCCCGCCCGCTCCGACTCGCGGCCGATCCCGGCCGGATGCCCCTCGCGCACGTCGTGGTGGAACGCGCCGAAGGCCCCCTCGGCCGATCCCATCTCGAAGACGTCCGCGACGATCTCGGGGGCGCCCGGCTTCTCCCAGCGGAGGACGCGCGCCTCCCTCAAGCCGAACGCCCGGTAGACCTCGGCCGCGCCGTCGATGTAGTCGTGCAGATCGTCCGGGCCGTACCGCGTCTCGGGACCGGAGACGGCGTACCCCGCGACCGACGAGGGGAGCATCGGACGGCCCTCCGCGCATCCCGAGAGCGGGAGGAGGCACAAGACGGCGGCGAGCCAGGGGACCCGGAACCGTCCTTCCCACGGCGGCCTCATGCGGCTCTCCCGGACGCCAGTCTAACCCGCCTCGCGCGGGAGGAAGGATCGCACCCTACTTCCCGCCTCGAGCCGGCTCCCCGTGCCCCGCGGACGAGGCGTACGCCTTCTCCCCAGCCTCGATCCGGATCGGGAGCCAGTTCTGCTTCGGCGGGAGGGGGCACGTCGCGTACGGGGTGAACGCGCAGGGGGGATTGAACGCCCGGTTGAAGTCGAGGACGACGCGCCCCAAAGACGGCGGATCGGCGTACAGGAAGCGGCCGGCGGCGTACGTTTCCCTCCCGCTGGTCGCGTCCTTGAAGATGAAGAACAGTTCCCCGCGGCCGCCGCTCTCCGAGAGCGGCTCGAGCGTCCACTCCTTCCCCTCGAGCTCGAACCGGACGATCCCGGGGCACGTCTGGACCTCGACCCCGCCCAGCACGTTCGGAACGTCGACGGCCTTCGGGGGGTCGTAGGGGGTGAACCGGGCCTGCACGCGGTACGAGGCGTCGGGCGGGAAGAAGTCGAGCCCCGAGAAGCCGGTCCTCACGGGGTTCCGCGAGTCCTTGACGCGGACCGCGAACCTGTCCCCTCGCCGGATGACGTGGAAGCTCACCGTTCCCAGTCGGAAGACGTCGGGGTCCCCGCTCTCGTCGGTCCGGACCTCCCCCTCTGCGGCCCGCTCCCCGTCGATCGTGATCGGGCTGTCCGGAGAGAGCCTCACGAAGACCTTCGAGCCCTCGAGGACGAACGATCCGGCCCGCGCCGGCGCCTTCCCCTCCGGGAGTACGATCCGGTTCGAGGGGTCGCTCCCGAAGGGGTTCTCCCCGGGCTCCAGCCAGTGCAGGCCGACGAGGGTCAGCCAGCCGTCCTCGGACTTCAGGCTGGCGACGCGCCGGTCGCGCCACTCCTTGAGCGCCTTCCGGAAGAACGGCCCCTCGGAACCCGCGGCGAGCGCGACGGCCGCGAGGAGGGCGGCGCAGGCGACCGGGAAGCCGAACCGGGCCCCGCGTCCGATCATCCTCGATCCTCCCGTCCCGAAGCCGCGCCGGGAAACCGCACGCCCCGGCACCGGCCGGCCCGGCCATTAGAGGCGACCGCGGCGGCCCGGTCAAGGGCGGAGCGCCGCCCGCCCGGGACGATCATCTCCGCGGCGGGAAGCGCGGCGCCGCTTCCTCCCACGCCGCGGCGACCTCCGGGTCGAGCAGGTGCGTCGGCCGCACGTTTCCGAGCGCCGCGAGCATGACGCTCCGCACGTCCGGGATCTCGCGCTCGAGGTCGGAGAGGAGCCGCTCGACGCGGGCCCGCTTCCGGCTCTCCCTCAGGGCGCAGGCGACGGGAGGAGATTCGGGGCAGCCGGAGACGGCCGCGTGCGCGGCGACGTCCGCCTCGGCGCACTCGACGAGGGGGCGGACGACGACGAGGCGGCCGTCGCGGCTCGCGTAGCGCGCCGGCATAGCCTGGAGCCTCCCGGCGTAGAGGAGGTTCAGGAGGAGCGTCTGCAAGGCGTCCTCGCGGTGATGGCCGAGCGCCAGCTTGTTGCACCCCAGGCGGACCGCGGTCGAGTGGAGGATCCCGCGGCGGAGCCTCGAGCATAGGGCGCACGCCGAGACGCGCGGGTCCCGCGCCTGCGCCCGCTCGACGAGGGTGCGCACGTCGTGCCGCTCGATCGCGAGAGGCGCCCCGAGACCGCGCGACCACTCGAGCAGCGCGGCGCCGTCGTCCCCGGGCCACCCCGCGTCGAGGTGGAACGGCAAGAGATCGAAGCGGACGGGAGCCCGCCGCCGGGCTCCCAGGAGCATCTCGAGGAGGGCCAGGCTGTCCTTCCCCCCCGATACCGCCACGAGGATCCGGTCCCCCTCCTCGACCAGGCCGAAGCGGACGATGGTGCGCAGCATCGTTCGGCGCACCCTCTCCGCCGGGCTCCCCGGCCCGTCAGTGCCGGCCTTCACGTGAGCCTCCGCCATGCGGCGGCCACCCCGGCGCGCCGCTCCCGTACGCGTTCCGGTAGTGGTGCACCGCGCACCCCAGGAAATTCGGATGGCCGGCGAAGCGCTCCTCGAGCCGCCGAACCACGTCGAGCAGCCCCGCCTCCCCCCCGCCGTACAGCGTCTCCCCCCTCCGGGGCGCTCCTCGCCGCATCCCCGGAGATGCGGTCTCGAGGAGGATCTCGACGGGTCCGGCGGCGATCTCGGACTCGATCGCCTCCGCGGCGCGGGCCGCCCCGGATTCCCCTCCCCGGCCGACGTAGTCCATCAGGGTCACGAAGTCCGCGCGGGACTGGACGAGGCGCGCCCAGCTCTCCCCGCCGTTTCCGTCCGGGGAGGAGAGATCCTCCCCGTCGAGCCAGGTCGGGATCGTCGCCGCGAGACGGGGCCGGGGCTCGATCCGCGAGAGCTCCGCGCGGACGGCGTCGAGGAGCGCGAGGTACTCCGACGCGATCGCGCGGTTCCGGGGGGAGCCCGAGAGCCCGCCGCCTCTCTCGTCCCACGCCGTGGGACGGAAGAGCAGGAGCCTCCGTGCGCGCGCCCGGTGCGGCTCGACGTCGAGCTGCACCCCGGCGAACTTCGCCCCGGGAGCGCCCCGGGCGAGGACGCTCCGCACCCAGGCGAGGACCGGCCGGGGGTCGGCCCTCCCCGTCCGGAGGAACGGTCCCGCCCACGCGTCCTGCATCCCGCCGGGGGGCACGGCGTAGACCTCGATCCCCGCGGCCGCCGCGGCGCGGAGAAGGCGGTCGACGGAGCCCGCGTCCCAGGATCCCGGGTCCGCGAGAAAGTGGAGCCGCCGGATCCGGAGCGGCCCCTCGAGGCAGGCCCGGAGGAGGCGGTCCTGGGCGTCCGAATCCGGCTCGCCGCGGTCGGCGCGGCCGTCCGTCATCTCGACCGCCTCGCCCCAGACGTAGAGCCCCGCGGGGCGCTGGGAGCCGGCGCACCGCCCCGGCGCGGGAGCGCAGGCGAGCGCCGCGGCGAGCGCCAGCGGGCCGATCGATTTCGCCACCCCGGGATCCTCCCTCGGCGAGGCGTGGATTGTATCGCCGGCTCGAGAAGGCCCCGGGGCACGTTATGATGGCGCCCGTGAGAAACCGGATCCCGCGCGCGATCGTGCTGTCGTTCGCCGGGCTGATCGCCGCCGGCACCCTTTTCCTGAGCCTGCCGGACTGCGCCGTCGAGGGGAGGCTCACGCTTCTCCAGGCGCTCTTCACCGCGACATCCGCGGTGTGCGTGACCGGGCTGACGGTGATCGATCCGGCTCGGGATCTCTCCCCGTTCGGGCAGGGAGTCCTGGCCCTGCTGATCCAGCTCGGGGGGCTCGGGATCCTCTCGCTGAGCGGCTTCGTGATCCTGTCGCTCGGGCGCCGCGAGGAGCTCGGCCAGAGGATGTACGTCGAGACGGCCCACGGCGGCGTCCGGGGGGTCTCCCCCCTCGCCGTCCTCAAGAACGCCGTGCTCGTGTCCGCCGCGATCGAGGCGATCGGCGCGGCGCTGCTCTACGCCGGCTTCGGCCTGGCGCTCGGATCGTACGGCCTTCGCACGGCCTGGCTGGCCGTGTTCCACGCGATCTCCGCCTTCTGCAACGCCGGCTTCTCGCTGTTCCCGTCCAACCTGAACGCCTTTCGCGACGACCCGATCGTCTGCCTCACGGTGATGGGGCTCATCGTGGTCGGCGGGATCGGTTTCGTCGTGATCGCCGACCTGTCCCGCCTGCGGAGGATGCCCGCGGGACAGCGCCGGTTCTGGCGCCTGTCGCTCCACAGCCGGATGGTGCTCGCCACGACGGCGACCCTGGTCCTCGGGGGCGCGGCGCTCACGGCCGCGATCGAGTGGAACAACTCGCTTCGCGACGCCCCGTGGACCGGCCGCGTGCTGGGGCCGCTGTTCTACTCCGTGACCTGCCGGACCGCGGGGTTCGACTCGATCCGGACCGCTTCCCTGACGAGCGCGACCCTCGCCCTCGGCATCGTCCTGATGTTCATCGGCGCGTCGCCCGGAGGCACCGGAGGCGGGATCAAGACGACGAGCGCGGCGACGATCTGGGCGATGCTCGCATCGCGGGCGCGGGGGCGTCCGGCCGCGGAGATCTTCGGCCGGACGATCCCGCCGGAGACCGTATCGAAGGCGATCGCGACGGTCGGGGCGTTCGTCGCGGTCCTCGTCCTGGCAAACCTGGGGCTGAGCCTGACGGAGGTCGGCCTCGTCCCGCACGAGACGGGGCCGGGACTGCATCTGGACTTCGCGTTCGAGACCGTGTCGGCGATCGGCACGGTGGGGCTGTCGACCGGCATCACGCCGGCGCTGAGCCCCGGCGGCAAGCTGATCCTGATCGCCCTGATGTTCGTGGGGCGCACCGGTCCCCTCGTGATCGGGGCGTCCCTGATCGGGAGGCGGCGCGACGAGCAGTCCAGGCTTCCCGAGGAGGACGTGATCGTCGGCTGAGCGGCCCCGGCGGGCCGCTCCGGAGGGGACGTCCGTGAAGAGGAGAACGGTGGCGGTTCTGGGCCTGAGCGTCTTCGGCAAAGAGGCCGCGCTCGGGTTGACGACGCACGCCAACATCGACGTCGTCGCCCTCGACTACCGCAAGGAGGAGGTCGACGCGATCGCGCCGTACGTCGCACGGGCCGCGATCGCCGACGTCCGGCAGGTGGACCTTCTCGAGCGCGAGGGAGCCTCGTCCTGGTCCGCCGCGATCGTCGGGATCCGGCGGCACTTCGACACGACCGCCCTGGTGACCCACTTCCTGAAGAAGAAGGCCGGCGTGAGGACGGTGATCGTCCAGGTCAACAGCGCGCAGGAAGAGGAGACGATCAAGGTGCTCGGCGCCGATCTCACCGTGTTCCCCGAGAGGGACGGCGCGCTCCGCCTGGTCGCGACCTTCACGCATCCGCTGCTGACCGAGATCGTGGACCTGGGCGGCAACGTCGAGCTGATGGAAGTCGAGGTCCCGGCCCACTTCATCGGCCGGTCGCTCCGGGAGCTGGACCTCCGGTCGCGAAACCAGATCTACGTCGTCGCGATCCGTCCGGACATCCACGAGACCGCGGGGCGTGTCGAGGTCCCGCCCAACCCCGATCACGCGCTCGGGGCCGGGGAGCGGCTGATGCTGATCGGGCACCCGGAGAACCTGCAGGGGTTCCTCACGTCCCTGCCCCAGGGCTGACGGCGCCCCGGGACGCCCCGCGATGCCGTCCCACGGCACCGGCGGTCGCGGCCGCGACCAGCCCTGAGATCGCGAGGCCCAGGATCCGCCACGGCGTCCCGACCCCGTATCGCAGATCCACCCTGCGCGCGCCGGGGGGCAGGTCCACGGCCAGGAACCCGCCGGCCTCGCCCGCCGGGCCCGTGTCCTTTCCGTCCACGGACGCCTTCCATCCGGGGAAACTCTGCTCGAGCACCACGAGACGCCCAGGCCGCGGCGCCGCGTCGAGAGAGACCGAGATCGCCCCGGGACCGCGCCGGACCCGGTCGGGCGGCACGGGGAGCGTTCCGCCGTCTCCCCGCTTCACGGAGGCGTACGGGCGGGGGGACAGGCGCAGCGGCTCGGGGGAGCGCTCCTGGAACACGAGGCTGACCCCGGCCTCGGCCATCCTCGCCGGGTCCCGGGAGAGCCAGTAGGTCCTGTACAGGGCGGGAGACACCCACTCCGCGTAGACGTAGTAGAGGGCGTCCACCTCCGCGCGGTACGAGTCCGGAGGCAGCTTCAGGTCCCAGGTCCGGACGATGCCCCGTCCCTCCGGCAGCCGGACCGGGACCCACAGCAGGTCTCGGTCCCAGAACTCGGGACGGACGCCCGGCCGCGCGCACCCGTGGACGACCCCGGCATACGGAGGGATCCGGTCGGCCGCGCCGGTGTACGGCGCCCCGTCCCAGACGAGCAGCGCGAGGATCGCCGCGGCCATCGCCCGTGCCGACCACCCGGCGTCCCCGCGAAGGCACCGATCGACGGCGAGCGCGAGGGCGAGCGCCGCCAGCGCCGTCGCGGGGGTAAGGAACCGCCACGGAAAGTAGAGCTGGGCGAAGCCCGGCAGCCCGCCGAGCGCGCGGGCCGCGGGGGCCGTGGAGAGCGCGAGGGCGGCCGCGGCGCCGAGGGCGAGCCCGCCCGTCCGCGACCGGCGCGACCAGAGCGGCGCGGCGACGCCGGCGATCATCAGGACGGCGCCCGCGTAGAAGGGCATCTGCTCCCCCTCCAGCCCGAGCCGCCTTCTCTGCGTGTCCGGGATCGAGATCCGCGAGCGGTCCCAGAGGCGCCGCTCCAGGAGCGAGGCAGGCGCGACGCCGTGCTCCCCGTAGCGGAAGTAGCGGCTCTCCCCGCTGCGCGCGGCGACGCTTACCGCCCCCGCTTCCGCGGCGGCCGGAAGCCACCACCACGCGGTCAGCCCCGCCGCCAGCAGGACCGGAACCGCAGCTGCGCGGAGCCGCCGGAGCCGCTCCGCCGCGGGGGCGCGGGACCCGATCGTCTCGAGCGCCACAGCCGGCAGGAGCGCGACGAAGAGGGTCAGAAGCGTGGGCGGGTGCGTGAGAACGAGCCCGGCGACCGAGGCCAGGAGCAGCGCCGGGGTCCGCTGCCCGGGCTCGCGGACGGCCCGCAGCGCCGACGCGACCACCAGGGGCGCGAGGACGAACGCGTTCGCCTCCCCCAGCGCCCCCCGGTAGTCGAACACCGCGAGTCTCCAGGGAGCGAAGGCGCCCGCGGCGCCGGCGACGAGCGCCGCGCGCCTCCCCGCCCCGAGGTGCCTGGCGGCGAGGAAGAAGGAGAGCGCGGAGAGAACGTGACCGGCGAACAGCTCGGCCTTGAGAGCGGAGACCGGATCCAGCCCCGCCAGGATCCACGGCGCGGCCAGGAGGAAGTTGACGGGGCCGTAGAACTGGAAGAGCGGCATGCCGGCACCCAGGTAGGGAACCCAGAGCGGGTAGGGCACGCCCTCCGCGAGACACCGGCCGTAAGCCCAGATCCCCCAGAGATGATCGAGGTCGTGGATGCGCGGCATCCCCGTCCGCCCGAGCACGTGGCCCGCGATCCCTCCGGCGACCGCCGCGGCGGCGACGGCGGCGACCCTTCGCGCCCGTGCGGGCGCCAGGACGGCGGCTGCGAGGACGACGGCGGCGCCCGCGACGAGGAGGCGGGACGGCGGCTCGTGGACCCGGCCCGAGGTCGCCAGGAACGCCACCGCGCCGGCAACCGCCGCGATCCCGATCCCCGCGAGGGCGCCCCGGCGAGCGTCGGCCTCGCGCCCCTCTTCCCCGCTCCTACCGTGCGATCGCATGCCCCAAGCCGCCCCCGGAAAGAATTTCATTCTATGCCGGGACGCCCGCGCGATCGGGGCGGAGATCGGAGGGAAAATTTCCGGAGGGCGCGCTACACTGTTGCGCCTTCCGGAGCGCGACATGATCGGAATCCGACGGGAAGACAAGAACCGCTGGGAGCGCCGGGTGCCGCTGACGCCCGAGAACGTCTCCGTCCTGGTCTCCGGCCAGCGTCTCGGGGTCCGGGTGCAGCCCTCGCCGATCCGCGTCTTTCCCGACGCGGCCTACGCCGAGGCGGGCGCCACCGTGGCCGAGGACCTCTCGGCGTGCCGGCTGATCTTCGGCGTCAAGGAGGTCCCGCCCTCCCTCCTGGTGCCGGAGGCGGCGTACGTCTTCTTCGCCCACGTCGTGAAGGGGCAGTCGCACAACATGCCGATGCTCCGGAGGCTCCTCGATCTCGGCTGCTCCCTCGTGGACTACGAGAGGATCGCGGACGACCGGGGGCGGCGGCTGATCTTCTTCGGGCTCCAGGCGGGACACTCGGGGATGATCGACACGCTCTGGGCGCTGGGCCGCCGCCTCGAGGCCGAGGGGATCCGGCCGAACCCGTTCGCGGGCCTGCGCCCGGCGTGGAAGTACGGGACGCTGGCCGAGGCGCAGACCGCGGTGTCGGAGGCCGGCGAGGCGATCCGCCGCGAGGGGCTCCCGGAGCCGCTCGTTCCCTTCGTCTGCGGCTTCACAGGCTACGGGAACACGTACCGGGGCGCCGCCGAGGTGTTCGACCTCCTCCCGGTGCACGAGATCCACCCGGGCGATCTGGCCTCGCTGTCGGCCGACGCGGCCCCCAGGCGGGATTGCGTCCACAAGGTGGTGTTCCGCGAGGAGCACACCGTGGCGCCGGTATCGGGCTGGGACCGGTTCGAGCTGCAGGACTACTACCTGCACCCGGAGAAGTACAGGCCCGTCTTCGAGCAGTACCTGCCGCACCTGTCGCTCCTCGTGAACTGCGTGTACTGGGAGCCGAAGTACCCGAAGCTCGTCACCCAGGAGGCGCTCGCGCGGCTCTTCGCGGGGAGCGAGCCCCCGCGGCTCCGCGTCATCGGGGACATCAGCTGCGACGTCCTCGGCTCGATGGAGTGCACCGTCCGGTGCACGGACTCCGGCGATCCGGTGTACGTCTGGGACACCGTGGCCGGGCGGGACGTCCCCGGAGTGGCGGGCCGCGGCCCCGTCGTGCTCGCGGTGGACAACCTCCCCTGCGAGCTGCCCGCCGACGCGTCTCAGCACTTCGGAGAGATGCTCCTGCCGTTCGTTCCCGCGCTCGCGCGGTGCGACTGGGACGCGCCGCTCGACTCGCTTGCGCTCCCCCCCGAGATCCTCCGCGCCGTGATCGTCCACCGGGGTAAGCTCACCCCCGCCTTCGCGTACCTGGAATCCCATCTGGCCGTCTGACACGGCGTCGGCGGCCGGCCGAACAGGAGGTTGTGCGATGAAGAACGTGCTGATCCTGGGAGCGGGCCTCGTGAGCCGCCCCATCGTGCGGTACCTGCTGGAGCGCACCGATCGCGGGATCGTCGTCGCGAGCCGCACCGTCAGCAAGGCCAAGGCGCTGATCGGCGGCCACCCGCGGGGCCGGGCCGTCGCCGTGAACGTCGAGGACGACGCCCGGGTCGAGGCTCTCGTGAAGGAGGCCGAGGTCGTCGTCAGCCTCGTCCCCTACACGCACCACGTCCGCGTGGCGAAGATGGCCGTCCGGCACAAGGCGCACGTGGTCACGACCTCCTACGTCTCGCCGGCGATGCGCGAGCTCGACAAGCCGGCCCGGAAGGCCGGCGTCACGATCCTCAACGAGATAGGGCTCGATCCCGGCATCGACCACATGTCCGCGATGCAGGTCATCCACAGGATCCAGGGCTCCGGCGGCACGGTCACCCATTTCTCGAGCTGCTGCGGCGGGCTCCCGGCCCCGGAGGCGAACACCAACCCGTGGGGATACAAGTTCTCGTGGAGTCCGCGGGGGGTGATCCTCGCCGGAAGGAACCCCGCGAGATTCCTCCGCGACGGCAAGGTCGTCCAGATCCCCGGCCCCAAGCTGTTCGCCAACCGCTGGCCGTACGGCGTCGAGGGGACCGGCGTCTTCGTCATCTATCCGAACCGGGACTCCCTCCCCTACGTCGAGACCTACGGCCTCCAGGGGATCCGGAACATGTTCCGGGGGACGATCCGATACCCGGGATGGTGCGAGACGCTCAAGGCGATCGCGGATCTCGGGCTGCTCGACCTCGAGGAGCGCTCGTGGCCCTCGGGCACGACGTACGCCTCGTTCCTCGCCTCCTTCCTGAAGAAGGGCGCCGGCTCTGTCGCGGAGAGGGTCGCGGGGAAGATCGGCGTGCGGCCGGACGACCCGATCGTCTCGCGGCTCGAGTGGGCCGGCCTCCTGTCGGACCGCCCGATCCCGGAGACGAAGGCGTCGCCGCTCGACGTGCTCTCGAACCGCCTGCTGAAGATGATGGCCTACGCCCCCGGCGAGCGGGACATGATCCTGCTCCGGCACGAGTTCGTCGCGACCTGGCCGGACCGGCCCTCGATGCGGACGATCTGCGTGCTGGCGGACCACGGCGAGCCGTTCGGCGACTCCTCGATGGCCCGGACGGTGTCGCTCCCGGCGGCGATCGCGGTCCGGCTCCTCCTCGAGAAGCGGATCGGGATGCGGGGCGTCCACGTCCCCGTGCTCCCGGACGTCTACGAGCCGGTGATGGCGGAGCTCGGAACGCTCGGGATCGAGTTCAAGGAGATGAGCCACGTGCTGCTGCCGGGGCCCTTCGGCGCTCCCGTGAAGTAGCCGCAGCCGGAGGGTCCGGGGAGCCGGAAGGCGATCCCGCCGCCGTCGGAGGGAGGAACCATGGAGCCCGAGACTGCGACCGCAGGGCCGCGGAGCGACCCCGTCCTGGAGGCCGCGGAGGCCGAGCGCCGGGACGTCCTCCTGGAGCACGAGGTGTACGCCGTGCTCGCCGGGGCAGGCCTGCACGTCCCGGCCCACCGGTGCGTCGCCGCGCCGGACGAGGTGGACGCCGCGCTCTGCACGGAGCTGCGCTCCGAAGAGGCGGTCGTCAAGGTGATCTCGCCCCAGATCCTGCACAAGAGCGACGTCGGCGGCGTGGTCGTGGTCCGGAACACGCCGGGATCGCTTCGAGACGCGGTGGCGGCCGTCACGTCGGCGGCGCGGACCCGCGTCCCGGACGCGGACGTCCGCGGCGCCCTCCTCGTGACGAAGGTCCGGTTCCGTCCCGGCCTCGGCCGGGAGGTGCTCGCGGGGCTCCGCCACGACCGGGCGTTCGGTCCGGTCCTCTTCCTGGGCGCAGGAGGCCTCGACACCGAGTACCTGCTGGGCGCCCTGCGGGAAGAGGCTGCGGGCGCGCTCCGCTCGGCGGCTCGGCTCGGCCGCGACGAGGCGCTCGACCTCCTCCGGGGCACCGCCGTGCACGCGGCGCTGTGCGGAGGCCTCCGCAGCTCGCGGAAAGGGGCGATCCCGGAGGAGAGCCTGGCGCGGTTCGTCCTCGCGCTCGCCAAGCTCGCGGAGAGGATGGCGGGATTCGAGCCCCCCGGCGGCCTCGGCCTGTCGGAGCTCGAGGTGAACCCCTTCGTCGTCGCCGAGGGAACGGAGCACCTCGTCGCGCTCGACGGTCTGGCCCGCCTGCACCGGCCGGAGCCGCTCCCGGCGCCGCGGCCCGTCGCGAACCTGAGGAGGCTCCTCACCCCCTCGAGCGCGGTCGTCATCGGCGCCTCGGCCGAGGCGATGAACCCGGGGCGGATCATCCTCCGGAACCTGGCCCGGGGGGGCGGCGTGCCGCAGGACCGGATCTGGGCCCTCCACCCCAGGGCCGAGGAGATCGACGGCTGCCGCGCCTACGCCGCGATGTCGTCCCTTCCCGGGGTCCCCGACCTCGCGGTCGTGTCCGTCCCGGCCGACAAGGGCGCCGACCGGATCGTCACCGAGGTCGTGAGCCAGCACCTCGCGCACACGGTGACCCTCATCACGGGCGGATTCGGGGAGACCGAGGGCGGCCGCGAGGCCGAGCGGCGGATGCGGGAGGCGGTCGAGGAATCGCACCGGCGCCCGGACGGGGGCGTCCTGGTCAACGGCGGGAACTGTCTCGGCATCATCTCCCTCCCCGGGGGATACACGACGTTCTTCCTCCCCCCCTACAAGCTCCCCCCCCGCGACGCTCCAGGGACGAACGCCGCGAGCATCAGCCAGTCGGGCGCGTACCTCGTGACGCAGATCTCGAACCTCGAGGGGGCGGTCCGCTCCCGCTACTCGATCTCGTTCGGCAACCAGATCGACGTGACCGTCTCCGACTACCTCGAGTACCTCGAGGGGGACCGCGAGGTCTCGGTCTTCGCCGTCTACCTCGAGGGGTTCCGGCGCGGGGACGGCAAGAGATTCCTCGACATCGCGAGGAGGATCGTGGACGGCGGGAGGACGGTCCTCCTGTACAAGGCCGGGCGGACGAGGGAGGGGCGCGCGGCGGCCGCGTCCCACACCGCCGCCGTCGTCGGCGACTACGACGTCTGCCGGGACCTCGTGCGGGCCGCCGGCGTGATCGAGTGCGAGAGCCTCGACGTGTTCGAGGACCTCACGATGACGTTCTCGTTCCTCGCGGGGAGGCCCGCGGCCGGGCGCCGCGTGGCGGTCCTTTCCAATGCGGGCTTCGAGTGCACCGCCGCCGCGGACGGGCTGCACGGCCTCGAGCTGGCCGACTTCGCGCCGGAGACGCGCGAGAGGCTGCGCGCCCTCCTGCCGGGAATGGTGGACGTGCACAACCCGATCGACGCCACGCCGGTCTGCCCGACGGAGGCGTACGCCGGCTGCGCGGAGGCGATCGCCTCCGATCCCGGCGTGGACGCCGTGGTCGTCGCGGGCGTCCCGGCGACGCCCGCTCTCGAGACCCTCGCCCGCTCCGACGAGCACGACGAGGACATCTCCCGTCCGGGGAGCTATCCGTCGCGGCTGATCGAGATCTTCCGCGCCAGCGCGAAGCCGTTCGTGTTCTCCGTCGACTCCGGAGCGCTGTACGATGGGTGCGTCCAGAGGATGCGGGAGGCGGGCCTCCCCTGCTTCCGCAAGGTCGACCGGGCGATGCGGGCCCTCGGCGCGTTCGTCGTCCGCTGAGCGCCAGCCTGCGGGACGGTGGGGGTCGTCATGGGCGGGTTCATCGGGGGAAGCGCCTACGCGATGGCGCGGGACATTGCGGAGGGGTTCCACATCGTCACGGAGCGAACCTTCAAGACGATGACCCGGGCCGAGCTGGACCAGATGGCCTTCGAGCTCGACCGGTGCCTCCGGGAGACCCGCGCGGAGCAGCCCCCGCTCGACGACCTGCCCACGATCCAGCAGCGCAACCGCAAGATCCAGCGCCTCAGCCAGGCGTTCACGATCCTGAGGAGCTACCAGGCCAGGGTCCGGAGAGGCTGACCGCGCCGACCTCCCCCTCCGGGCCCTCCCCCGGGGCCGGGGGAGGCGGAAGGATCGCCCGATGCAGAAGCTGCTCGACGCGATTCGGAAGGCGTGCACCGCGGGGTCCTGGTCCCGAGGGATCGAGCTGTCCAGGGCCGGGAGCGTCGAGCGGGAGAGCGGGGACGGCGAGGAGGTAGTCGTCCGCGTCGTGCCGCGCTACGGAATGCGCGCCACGAGCGTGACGCTCTGGCCCGGGGACGCCGACTGGGAGTGCTCCTGCCCGGCGCGGGCGAGGGGGTGCGAGCACGCGGCGGCGGCCGTCATCGCGCTCCGGCGCGCCCAGGAGGAAGGACGGGAGATCCCCGGAGCGGGCGCCTCGACCGGCCGCATCGCCTACCGCTTCACGCGCGCGGCGGGAGGTCTCGCCCTCGATCGTCGGATCGTCGCCGGGGACCGCGAGCACCGGCTCGACGCGAGCCTCGCCGCGGTCGCGTCGGGCCGCGTCGCGGGCCCCCGGTTCGCCGCCTCCCCGTGGGATCTCGCCGCGGAGATCGCGCTCGGGACGCACCGCGGCGGGCTCCTGCCCCGGCATCTCGTCCCGCGCGTGCTCGGGGCGCTCGGGCGCTGCGAAGACGTCCGGCTCGACGGCGAGCCGGTGCGGACCTCCGCGTCCCCCCTCGGCCCGATCGCCGTTCTCGAGGACGGAGGCGACGGCTTCCGCCTGAGAATCGGCCGCGACCTCGCGATCCGCGAGTCCTTCGCAAACGGGGCCGCGCTGCGGGAGGGGACCCTCCACCCCATCGAGGAGCCGAAGCTGACGGCGCGGGAGCGCGAGGATCTCTCCATGGGACGGACCTTCGGTCCGGAGGACGTCGCGAGCCTCGTCACGGACATCCTCCCCTCGCTGCACGGCAGGATCCGGATCGAGGTGCGGACGGACCGGTTGCCGCGCGGAGCCGCGATCCCCCCCAGGGTCGCTTTCGACGTCCAGCGGGAAGGCGACGCGCTCGAGGTCCTCGCGACCGTGGTCTACGGCGATCCCCCCTGCGCGCGGGCCGACGGAGGACGGCTCGTCCATCTCGGAGGGCCGATCCCCCTGAGGGACGAGAAGCAGGAGAAGGCCCTGGTGACGCGGCTCGGCCGCCACCTGGACCTCGCCCCCGGGATCCGCGCCCGCTTCGAGGGAGCCGCCGCCCTGGCGTTCGCGGAGAGGCTCCGCGCGTGGGGCCCCCTCGCCGCGCGACGAGAGATCGAGCACTTCCGCCGCGAGCCCCCGCTCGTGCCGCGGGTCGCCATCGAAGGGGACCGGTTCGCGGTGGAGTTCGAGGTCCCGGCCGCGGGAGGGGGCGGGGGGGGCCCGCGCGCAGACCCGTCCTCCGTGCTCCGCGCCTGGCGGGCGGGCGAGTCCCTCGTCCCGCTCGCGGGGGGCGGGTTCTCGCCGCTCCCCTCGAGCTGGCTCGACCGGTTCGGGGAGCGCGTGGCCGACCTCCTGGCGGCCCGCGAGCCCTCGGGGAGGATCCCTGCGTGCGTCCTCCCGGACCTCGCCCGCCTCTGCGACGACCTCGACCACCCGAGGCCCGCGGATCTCGCCGGGCTGCGGCCCCTGGCGGAGGGCTTCGAGGGGATCCCCGACGCGCGGCTCCCCGACGATCTGACGGCCGGGCTGCGAGGCTACCAGAGGCGCGGGGTCGCGTGGCTCGCGTTCCTCCGCGACGCGGGCCTCGGGGCCCTGCTCGCGGACGACATGGGGCTCGGGAAGACGCTCCAGGCGCTTTGCGCGATCCGGGGCCGTACCCTCGTCGTCGCGCCGACGAGCGTGCTGCACAACTGGAAGGAGGAGATCCGGAGGTTCCGGCCCGCGCTCCGCTGTGGCGTGTACCACGGGGACCGGAGGGCGCTCGAGCCGGCGGCGGACGTCACACTGACCACGTACGCCGTCCTGCGGCTCGACGAGGAGAGGCTGCGGGCCGTCGATTGGGACACCGTCGTGCTCGACGAGGCGCAGGCGATCAAGAACCCCGACAGCCAGACGGCGCGGGCCGCCTACGGCCTCCCCGCGCGCTTCCGCGTCGCGCTCACGGGGACCCCGGTCGAGAACCGGCTCGAGGAGCTGTGGAGCCAGATCCATTTCCTGAACCGCGGGCTCCTGGGAGGCCGCGAGGACTTCCTGGACCGCTACGCCCGCCCGATCGCCGGCGGCGATCCGGAGGCCGCAGCGCGGCTCCGGGAGCGGATCCGCCCGTTCGTCCTGCGACGCATGAAGCGGGACGTCGCTCCGGAGCTCCCGCCGAGGACGGAGGTGGAGCTCCGCTGCGAGCTCGCGCCCGAGGAGCGAGAGGTCTACGACACGGTGCGCGCGGCGACCCTCCGGGACGTGGTCGAGCGCCTCCGGGCGGGCGGCAGCGTGCTGGCCGCCCTTGAGGCGCTGCTCCGCCTTAGGCAGGCGGCCTGCCACGCCGGCCTGGTCCCCGGCCGGGAGGCCGCGTCGTCGTCGAAGGTCTCGCTCCTACTCGAGGTGCTCGACGAGGTGCTCGCAGAGGGGCACAAGGCGCTCGTGTTCTCGCAGTGGACCTCCCTCCTCGACCGGATCGAGCCGCGCCTGCGGGAGGCCGCGATCGCGTTCGAGCGCCTCGACGGGAGCACGCGCGACCGGGAGGGAGCGGTCCGGCGCTTCCAGAACGAGTCGGGCCCGCCGGTGATGCTCGTGTCGCTGAAGGCGGGAGGGACCGGCCTGAACCTGACGGCGGCCGACCACGTGTTCCTCGTGGACCCGTGGTGGAACCCCGCGGTCGAAGACCAGGCGGCCGACCGCGCGCACCGGATCGGCCAGGACCGTCCGGTGATGGTCTACCGGCTCGTCGCCGAGGACACGGTCGAGGAGCGGATGCTCGCGCTCCAGGCGAAGAAGCGGGAGATTGCCGCCGCGGCCCTCGGCGAGGCCGCCCGCGCGGCCTCGCTCAGCCGGGAAGACCTGCTCGCCCTGCTCGAGTGAGGCGGGGCGGGCGGATCCCTACTTCCGCCTCCAGGTCCCGTCGGGAAGCTGGATCCAGTCGCCGGCGCTCGCCTTCTCCCGCAGCGTCGCCGCGTAGGTCTCCTGGATCTTGGGGATCTGGGCGAGGTCCACGTTCTTCGCGGCCGCGATCTCGCGGAAGAGCGCCTCCCGGTCCGCGTTCTCCGCCTTGATCGTCTGCTGCAGCTGGGCGCGAGCCTTGAGGTCGGTCAGCCTGTCCAGGTCGCGGGGCTCGAGGAGGGCGCGGTTGTTCTCGCCGACGACCCCCTGGGACTTGAGCTGCCGGATCTGGGCCGCGCGCGCGGCTCGCGACTCGATGATCTTCCGGATCGCGGGGCTCGACACCTCCGGCGCGGCCACATCCTCGGCGCGGGCCGGCGTGACGCCGAGCACCAGGTCCAGGAGGCCGACCCGGTCGCCGCGCGGCTCTTCCGCGGGGGATGGCGCAGTCGCCCCCGGCGCCGGCTCCGCCGCCGGGGCCTGCTTCGCCGCTTCCTTCTGGACCTGCTCCTCGATCTGCTGCGAGAGGTCCTTGATCGCGGCCTCGGGGAAATACACGTTGATGGTCACGCAGGCGATGGTCGCGACGGTCGCCGCCGCGAGCGCCGCGAGACGATGCAGGCTCCGCTTCATGTCCGCCTCCCTCCGGCTGCCGGCCGGCCGCTTCCCTCGCCCTCCAGTCTATCGCTTCTCACGGGCCCGTGGTCGCGGCCGAGAAATCCAGGGAGCGGAAGCGGTCGAGCATCGTCCGGAACGAAACCGTCTTCCCCGGATCCGCGTTGACCACGTCGATCCGGAACGGGAGACGCCCCTTCAGCAGCAGCTCCTGGCCCCCCCGGCGCTCCAGGCCCCGCAGGAGGAACACGTCGTTCGAGAGGCTCATGCGAATGCCCAGCGCCTCGTAGGTGTACTCGTCGAGAAACCGGTGGATCCCCCGGTCGAACACGCCGACGCGCCCGCCCGTTCCCAGGATCGCGATGTTGTTGATCGCCTTCACGTTGATCGTCCGTGGAACGCCCTTGCGCTCCACGGTCCGCACCTCCGCCTCGAGGCGCACCGGCACGCCGCGGAACAGCGAGCAGTCCTGCACGTGCCCCTCGATCGTCCCGGTCATCTCGCCGAAGTCGAACCTCCTCGTCAGGCGGCCGAGGTCGATGTCCCAGAACGAGGCCGAGAACGTCAGCTTGGGGTAGCGGGACAGGACGTCCCGCCCCGAGATGTCCCCGATCTCCACGGTGCCTCCGAAGATCGAGACCTGGCCTCCTCCGGTGACGCTCAGCTCGGAGGGCGAGACCCGGACCGACGGCAGGTATCCCTCGAGGGTCCCCTCGAGGGGGAGGAAGCCGAGAGCTCGCGAGGCCTCGCCGAGATCGATGCCGGAGAGCACGACGCCGGTCTCGACCGCGCGGGAGGGGCGCAGGAGATCGACGAGCCGCAGATCCTCGAAGCCGACCGCCCCCCCGAGGATCGGGATCGCGAGCGACCCCTCGAGCGAGACCGAGTCCGCCGCCACCGCCAGGGCGGTCTCCGTCGCCGGGATCTCGAGGCCGGCCGCCGCGGCGCGCGCGAAGCGGACGCTCCCCTTCGCCGGGCGCCCGCCGAGGGGCCGGACGCCGTCCGGGCCGGCGGGTCCCCAGGAGAGATCGAACGGGAGATCGAGGTCGAGCCCCTCGACCTCGGCGTTCCCGCCGGTGCCCGCGACGCGCACGTCTCTCGCCCGGACGATTCCTCGAAGCTCCGCCGCCCCCGTCGAAGCCGTCGCGCGAGCGTGGGCTTCGAGCGCGCCGCCCGCCTCGATCCGTCGGAAGATGGGGACCGAATCGCCGAGGGGCGCGCGGAGGTACCGGTCCACGGTCGTCCCCAGGTTCTCGACCGAGAGATCCACGGCGCCCGCCGCGGGTCCGGAGCGCGGGAGCTCGAAGGACGCCTCGACGCGCGGGCCCTCGGGGAGCGTCCACGCGAGGCGTCCGCTCCAGTCGATCCCGCGATCCCCCCGGGCGGCCGGCGCCGCGAGGACCTCGGCGTCGAGCGAGGAAACGAGGCTCGACCCGTCCAGGTAGAAGCTCCCCCAGAGGAGCTGGAAGCCGCCGACGGGAGACCCGGCGCGGAGCGCGAACGCCGGACCGCCCGCGCCCCCCTCGATCGAGAGGCTCCACGACGTGTCGAGCCCTTCGAGCGCTCGCGCGCCGTCCTCGGAGGCGAATCCGACCCCATCGACGCGGACCGTGCCGGAGCCCTCGATGCGGCCGCCGGGCTGCCGCTCCGCCTCGACGTCGGCCTGCAGCGTCCCGCGGACCTCGTAGCCCGGAGCGGGGTCCCCGACGAGAGGCCTCAGGAACGGCCTCCACGCCGACAGGTCCATCCGCTCGACCCGGGCCCGGATCGCGCCGTGCGGCTCCCCTTCGAGCCGCGCGGTCCCGCTCAGGGCGGCGCGGACGAGGCCGGGCGACTCGAGGACCGCGGCGTCGAGGCGGACGCCGAGCGCGGCCGGGTCGAGCGCCCCGCGCGCATCGATGGAAATCGGGATCGGGGAGAGCGGCGGCACGGCGACCGTGCCCGAGGCCGAGAGATCCTCGAGGCCGACGGGTCCGGCAGGGATCCTCCAGGAGACGCGAGCCCTCGCGCGGCCGTCCGCGAGAGAAGCGACCGTCGCCCCCGCCTCGCCCGAGATCTCCACGGCGAGCGCCGCCACGTCGGCCGTCCCCTCGACGACCGGCTCCGCGAGCGCTCCCGCGAGCGTTCCCCGCACCGAGACGGCGCCGCGCGCCGCGACGCCGGGAGGCCACGCGAATCCCGCCTCCCGAGCGAGCCGGACGATCCGCTCGAGGTCGAGCCCCGCCCACGAGAAGCGGGCCTCGGACTCGGGTCCGGACGGAGGGAACCGCACGAGGCCCGAGGCCTCGATCCGTCCCGCCCCGCCGGTCGCGACCTCCAGCGCGCCTTCCACCGAAGGCACCGGACCCGCCCCGATCTCCGCGTCGAGGGACGCGGCCCGCGGCAGGAGATCGAGCGGGACGGCGACGCCGCCCGCGCGGGCGCGGGCCCGCGGCAGGGAGAGATCGACGCGCAGCGGGCCCGACGCGCCGCCGTCCGCGAGCCGCACCGACCCGGCCGCGCGGACCTCCGCCCCCTCGGCCTCGACGGAGGCGCCGTCCGTCCGGAACGCCGCCCGGTCGAGACGGGCCGCGACCTCGTACGCGAAGACGCCCGCGCCGTCGCTCGCGATCTCGGCGTCGGCGAGACCGCGGAGCGACCAGCCCTCGAGCGAGGCCGGCGCGAAGCGGAGCGCCGCCCCCACGTCGATCCCGGTCGCCCGGACGCGGGCCCGCGACACGGTCCCGCTCGCGGGGTCGAGGATCAGGGCCGCCTCGAGAGACTCGACGAACGGGAGCGTGGGCCTCGCCTCGATCCGGAGCGGCGCGCCCGGGCCTTCCTGCCGAACCTCGGCGGCGAGGGAAGGCGACGGGATCTCGATGTCGATCCCGCCTCGGCGCACCACGATCCTGCTCGCTCTCGCCTCGAGGGCGCCGGTCCGCCCGGCGTCGGAGATCCGGATGGAGGCATCGAGATCCTCGATCGAGCCCCCCTCGATCGGCGGCGCCTCCGTCTCTCCGAGCAGGAGCGCCAGCGGAGGCCCCAGCGCCACCTCGGCCGCGCGGACCCGCGCCTCGCCGGCGAGATCCGCGCCGACGCCCGTGAGCGACGCCGTGAGATCCATCCTCGTTTCCGCGCCTCCGCCGGAGATCACGAGCCGGCCGTCCCGCACGTCGAGACGGCCGACGAGCACGGGCGCCTGCTCGGCCGGCGGAGGGGGCGGCCCCGGCGGGGGGGACGCGAGACGCACCTCGATCCCGTCGATCCCGATCGCCTCGAATCGCCCGGCCAGGATTCCCGGCAGCGAGCCGCGGACGCGCATCTCCCGCACCCGCGCCGTCTCGAGCATCGGCTGCGACGCCATCGCGCGGAGCGAGAGGTCGCGGAGGACGAAATCGTGGATCCCGGACGCCGACACCGAGCCGAGCCGCACCTCGGCCCCGATCCGCTCCGCGAGAACGCCCTCGACGCGGCGGCGCGGGAGGTCGCGGGCGAGCCAGGCGGCGATCGTCGCCGCGACCGCTAGGCCGGCGGCCCCGATCAGGAACCGCTTCAGGATCCGCCTCCTTCCCGCGGGGCGGCGCGGCCCGCCGCCTAGGGGCAAGTCTGCGCCGACGCGGCCACGCCCGCGTCTCTCGCCCCTCCCGCGACGGTCCCCTCGTCGGCCAGGGTGCCCAGGCACCCGAGAGCCGTCGCGCGGACGAGGTACCAGAACGCGCTTCCCGCGCCCGGATCCTCCTCGACCAGCTCGAGGGTCGTGGCGACGACGTCGGCGGCGGGGCATCCGAGCACGGCCGGGCCGAAGTCGCCGCCGCCGGACCGCAGCACGTCGAGATCCCCTCGGATCACGTCGTAGGCCGCCGCGTTCTCGGCCTCGGTCCACGAGAGAAGCGTGGTCGGCGCCTCGCGGGCCACGGCGAGGAACGGCCTGCCCAGCAGCGGGCAGGACCCGCACTCGGGGAAACGGAAGGATCCGATCCGCGTCTTCCAGGCGGTCGAGTTCAGGGCCGCGTAGTACTGCTGCGTGTACCAGAACGTGCAGTCGTCCGCCGGGTCGACACTCATCGAGCTGTAGTCCCCCCAGCGGGAGGTCCAGGACTGCGTCCCGGTCCCCTGAAGGAGCGCCGTCTCGGTTCGCGGGAGCGTGCCCGGCGGATCCGAGGCCGTGCGCCCCGCGTAGCGGATCGAGGGACAGGTGGTGCCGCTCGACACGCTGTAGCCGAGGGCCACGTCCCCCGCCCCGTCCATCGCGGCGCTCCCCATCCATCGATGGTCGGAGTCCGGGGCGTGGGTGCCGGCCTGCGCCACGAACGGCGAGCCGCCCGGGTCGCGGATCTCGTACCAACGGACGCCGGCGTGGTCGCTCCCGTCCACGTCCACCGTGTGGCTCGCGAGGAGCGCCTCGTGCGCGCCGAAGTTCCGGTAGGCGAGCCGCCACATCAGCCGATCGGCGAGCGCGTCCAGGCGATTGCCGCTCGGCTGCGGGATGCAGGCGACCGAGTAGTTGCAGAGATTCGAGTCGAACGGGAACCCCGCGGCGGTCAGGTCCACGACCGCGTCCGGGAAGCCGGCCTCGCCGAACGTGGACCGCGCCGGGTCCGTCCAGTCGACGCGGAACTCCCAGATCTGGAGCCGGTCGCTCTCCCACCCCCAGGCGTCGTCGTCGATCTCCGCGAAGTAGGCCGGGGCGCCCTCGGGCGGAGGGACCGGGCCGTCGAAGTCCGCGGGGAGCTGGCCCCCGAAGGCGGGGTCGACGGCGTACAGGTCGAAGCGGACCATCCGGGCGTCCCCGCCCTCGAGCATCCGCTCGCGCTCGAGCGCCACGACCCCCTGCCCCCGCCACTCCTGCGTCTCGCCGTCGAACTGGTTCGCCGCCATGTAGTAGGCGTCGGGCCAGACGGCGAGCTTCGGGTAGTCGTTGAGCGTCGTCGCGCTGTAGGGGAAGTCGTACCGGTACCACGGTCCCGTCGGGTCCTCCGTCGCCGACACCGCCACGCACTGGTGGAAGTTCTGCGGCCAGTCGAAGGCGAGCTGGCTCGCCAGCCAGCGGTTCGCGAGAGGGTCGTACAGGACGATCGGGTCGCCGTTGTTGTTCGTCTCGCAGATCCCTCCGAAACCGTACCAGAGCGTGTTCCCGTTCACCGGGCCGTAGAGGAGGGTGCCCGCCTTGTCCCAGACGGCGAGCGAGAGATTCACCCACTGCATCACGTGCCCGAGCCCCACGTCGGCGTTCGCGTCGGACGGGAACCGCCCGTTGCGGTTCGAGACCCCTTCGAAGCTCGCGATCGGAGACGGCATCGGTCCGGAGTCGAGCAGGACCTCCGGCGCGTAGCAGGCCGGTTCCGAAGAGACCTCGTCGACGACCGCCTTCCACCGGTTCGGGAGGACGAGGTTGAGGGCCGGCTCCTCGGAGGCGGCGACCGGCGTCTCGGGGATGTCGCGCAGGGGCGGAGAGAGGTCTCGGCGCCCCGCGGAGACGACCTCCGGCGGCGCGAGGCGGGGCTCGCCGCCGGCCTCCGCGCCGGCCGCCGGAAGGAGCAGGAAGCACGTCGCGACGATCGCTCCGGCTCGCGTCACGTTCCGTTCTCCGCGGGGAGGAGCCGGGAATATCTTAACGCATCGGATCGTGCGCCGTCTCAGCGGGGGACGGACAGGGCCTCGAGGAGATCGCGGGGGGGCTCGAACCCGCGCTCCCGGCCCGCGCGGACCGCGTCCCGGGCGCCGTCCGCGTCCCCCGAGAGGAGCAGCGCCCACGCGAGAGCCCGGTAGGCGTCCGTCATTCCCGGATCGAGCTCGATCGTCCGCCGGAACCGAGCGGCGGCCTCGGAGAACCTTCCCTGGCGCGCGAGCGTGTTGCCCAGGTCGTAGTGCGCGCTCGCCTCCCCGGGTCGGAGCGCGAGGGAAGCCTCGAACTCCGCCTCGGCGGCCTGGAGCCTGCCGAGCGCCGCGTAGGCGAGGCCCAGGTTGATCCGGGCGGCCGCGGAGCGCGGGTCGATCCGGATCGAGCGGCGGAGCATCTCGACCGCCTCCTCGATCTCGCCCCGGCGGACGAGGACGCCGCCGAGGTTGGAGAGGAGCGCCGCGTCCTCCGGGCGCGACCGGAGAGCCGCGCGGAACTCCTCCTCGGCCCTCGCCAGGTCGCCCGAGAGCGCGTGGTGGTCCCCGAGGATCCGGTGCGCGCCGGCGTTCTCCGGGGCGAGCTCGACAGCCCGCCGGAAGAGCGTCTCGGTGTCGCGCCAGTACGACGTCTGGACGCGCGAGACCGCGACGAGGGCGACGACGACGAGAGCGCCCGCGATCCGGAGGGCCCGCGCCCCCGTCGCCGGATCCGACGGCGCGCGGATCCGGGAGAGCGCCGCCGGGACCCCCCATGCGACGAGGATCGCGAGACCGACGGAGGGAACGTACGAGTAGCGATCGGCCCTCGCCTGCTCGCCGACCTGGACGATCCCCGACATCGGAGCGAGCGCGACGAGATACCAGAGCCAGCCGACGAGCAGCTCGGGACGGGAGCGCCGGAGCCTCGCCAGGAGGACCGTCGCCGCCAGGAGCCCGAGCGCCGCGAGGGCGGGCTTCCAGAGAACGAGGGCGGATCCGGGATGGGGGTGGAGCGGCGACAGGCCGAGCGGCCAGATCGTGTCGCGCAGGTAGTCGACGCAGGAGACGAGGGCGTTCCCGATCCGCGCGCCGAGAGGGAAGCTCTCGACCGTTTTCACCGCCCCTCCGGCACGCTGCGCCCAGAGCGTGAGCGCGGCGGAAGCCGCGGCCATCGCCGCGAACGGGACCTTCTCGAGGAGGAGCCGTGGGATCGCCGTCCGCTCGCCGGCCCCGGCCGGAGATCCCCGCCTCGCGAGCGGCCAGACGTCGAGGAGCAGCAGGAGCAGCGGCAGCGTGACCAGCGTGGGCTTCGAGAGGAGACCGAGGGTCGCCGTCGCGAGCGCGAGCGCGAAGCGGCCTGCCGATCTCCGCTCCGCGAAGCGAGCGTACGCGACGAGCGTCGCGGCCAGGAAGAAGAAGGCGAGCACGTCCTTGCGCTGGGAGATCCACGCCACCGACTCGACGCGCAGCGGGTGCGCCCCGAAGAAGGCGGCCGCGAAGGCGCTCCGTGCGGGGGCCCCGGTCGTCCGGCTGAGGAACCGGTACAGCAGGAGCGTTCCTCCCAGGTGCAGGAGCAGGCTCGTCGCGTGGTGGCCGGCCGGCCGGAGCCCGAAGAGCGCGACGTCGAGCATGTGCGACAGCCAGGTCGCCGGATGCCAGTTGTAGACGTCGGTCGTCCGCGCCGCCCAGGCGAGCCCTTCCGGCGTCGGGCCGGAGAGGACCCGCGGGTTCGCGGTGACGTAGTCGGGATCGTCCCAGGTCAGGAAACCGTGCCCGACGACGCCCCCGAACGCGGCCAGGACCGAGAGGCCGAGCAATCCCGCGAGCCGGATCCCCCCGCGGCCCGGCCCCTCCCGGCGACCCGCCGCCCGCGCGCTCCGGGGCTCCATGGGCGCGAACGATAGCACGTTCGTTGATTCCGGCCGTCGGCGGTGAGAAGATCACCGCCGTCCGATGAGAGAGCTGCGGTTCCTGCTCGAGGATCTCGCGTTCGGCCTCCTGGGGGCGGTCGTGTCCCGGCTTCCCGCCCGGGGAGTCGTCGCCGTCGGCGCGGGGGTGGGGCGCCTCGGCTTCGCCCTCGACCGGCGCCGCCGGAGGACGACGCTGGCGAACCTCCGCACGGCGCTGGGGGACTCCCTCGCCGAGCCGGAGATCCGGCGCATCGCGCTCGGCTGCTGGCGCCACTTCGGCAGGATCACCGTCGAGGCGCTCGCCTTCCCGCGCCTCTCGGCCGCAGACGTCGGGGGCCGCGTCCGCTACGGCGGGCTCGAGCACGTCCGCGCCGCCCACGAGAGGAAGAACGGGGTGCTCCTCTTCTCCGGGCACTTCGGGAACTGGGAGCTCGTGGCCCTCATGCAGGGTTTCCTGGGGCTCCCGCTCGCGCTCGTCACGAAGCCGATCTACAACCCGAGGCTCGAGCGGCGGCTGGCTCGGCTGCGGACGCTGTCGGGGAACACGGTGATCCACCGCGAGGGGGCGGTGAAGGAGATGCTCCGCCGGCTCCAGAGAGGAGGCGGGATTGCGATCGTGATCGATCAGGACGCGAAGGACGGGGGCGTGTTCGTCCCGTTCTTCGGGCACCCGGCCTCGACGACGCCGGCCTTGGCCCTCCTGGCCCTCAAGACGGGGGCCGCGGTCGTTCCCGTGTTCTCCTTCCCCAGGGAGGACGGAGGCTACGACGTCGTCTACGAGCCGGAGATCCGGGTCGCGCCGACGGGAGACCGCGACGCGGACGTCCTCCGGCTCACCGCGGAGTGCACGGCGGCCATCGAGCGCCGCGTCCGCGAGCGGCCCGAGCTCTGGTCCTGGATGCACCGGCGCTGGAGGACCGCCCCCGCCGCGCCCGGCTCGCGCCCGGCGATCGGGGGGGGCCGATGACGGCGCGGCGCGGTGCGGCGGGCGCGCTCGCGCTCGCCGTCGCGGCGGCCCTCGCCGCCGTCTTTTTTCCGCCGGTCCTCGCCCGGGAGACCCAGCCGAAGGAGATCGGGGCCCCCGTGCTGGACGCCCCCCCGGCCCGGCCGAAGCTCGCGCTCGTGCTGAGCGGAGGGGGCGCCCGGGGGGCGGCGCACATCGGCGTGCTCCGGGTCCTCGAGGAGCTCCGCATCCGGCCGGACCTGATCGTGGGAACGAGCATGGGCTCGATCGTCGGGGGGCTGTACGCGGCAGGATGGTCTCCCGACGAGATCGAGACGCTGCTCGCCTCGATCGACTGGAACGAGGTTTTCTCCGACAGGGTCGCCCGCGGCGACAAGTCGTTCCGCCGGAAGCAGGACGACGAGGTCTACCTGATCCGGGCGCGGCTGCGGTTCCGGGGCTGGAAGCCGTACCTCCCGCAGGGGGTGATCGGCGGCCAGCGGCTCGAGCTGCTGCTGAAGGCGCTCGAGTTCGAGTCCGCGCCGGCCGAGGACTTCGACGACTTCCCGATCCCCTACCGGGCGGTCGCGGCCGACGTCGCCACCGGCGAGGCCGTGGTCCTCGGCCGCGGCAGCCTCGCGATGGCGATGCGCGCGAGCATGTCGATCCCGGGCGCGTTCCCCCCCGTCGAGATCGACGGGAGGCTCCTGGTGGACGGCGGGGCGGTGGCGAACCTGCCGATCGGGATCGCGAGACGGCTCGGCGCCGAGCGGATCGTCGCCGTGGACATCTCGAGCCCGCTCCTGACGAAGGAGAACCTGAAGTCCTTCGTGTCGGTCTTCGACCAGGTGACCGGTTTCCTGACGGTGGGCAACCGGACCGAGGACGTCAAGCAGCTCCGGCCGGGGGACGTCCTGATCGTCCCCGCGCTCGGAGGCCTGTCGTTCGTGGACTTCACCCGCTCGATGGAGGCCGTGGCCATCGGAGAGGCCGCCGCCCGGGGAGCCGAGGACGAGCTGCGCCCCCTCGGAACGAGCGAGGCGGAGTGGGAAGGGTTCCTGGCCGGCCGCGGCCGGCCGGCGGAACCGGTCCGGCTCGACGAGGTGCGCCTCGTCAACACCAGCCGGGTGAGCGACGAGGTCGTCCGCCTCAGGATCCGGATCCCGACCGGGGGGCCGCTCGACGAGGACGTCGTCCTCCGGGAGATCGTGCGACTGTCGGGCCTCGACTACTTCGGACTGATCCAGGAGGACTTCGAGACGTCGGAGGGGCGCGGGATCCTGACCCTCCGGACCCCCGACAAGCCGTACAGCAGGAACAGCCTCCAGTTCGGGATCAGCTCCCAGAACGACTTCAAGGGCGGGGCGACGCACGCGCTCACGGTCCGCCATCTGTTCCTCGCCGTGAACCGCCGGGGCGGCGAGTGGCAGAACGTGGGCCAGATCGGGAACACGGGAGTGTTCTCGACGGAGTTCTACCAGCCGATCGACTCCGGGATGCTCTGGTTCCTCTCGCCCGGCGCGGAGTACCGCGAGCGGAATCAGAGCGTCTGGGCCGACGAGGAGGAGGTCGCCGATTACCGGATCGAGTCGACGGAGCTCCGGCTCGATCTCGGCCGCGTGTTCGAGAGATGGGGCGAGATCCGGGTCGGGGGATACTGGGGGAACTCCAAGGGGAAGCTCCGGACCGGGCTGCCGGAGTTCCCGGACTTCGACGAGCGCGACGGCGGGCTGCGGCTCCTGTTCCGCGTGGACACGCTCGACAGCACGGCCTTCCCCCGCCGAGGCACGATCGTCTGGATGCGCTACTCCCGGGCTCTTGAGAGCATGGGATCGAACGTGGAGTTCAGCCAGTTCCGGATGACCGCTGGGAAGGCGTTCTCGCTCGGCAAGAGCACGATCTATCCGGCCTTCGAGCTCTCGACGAACCTGACGCCGGCGGCCACGCTGCGCGCGGCCTACTCGCTCGGCGGCTTCCTCCGCCTCTCGGGCCTCGGCATCCAGGAGCTGACCAACGAGCGGGGGGGCTTGGGCCGCATCGTGTACTACCGGGAGCTGAACCGCCTCAGCCTGGGCGCGCTGTCCTCGCAGCTGTACGTCGGGTGCTCCCTCGAGGCGGGCAACGTCTACTCGGAGACGGAGAGCGTCGGCTGGAGCTCGCTGCGGGCGGGCGGGTCGGTCTTTCTCGGCGCCGAGACGGTGATCGGCCCCGCCTATCTCTCGTGGGGCTTCACGGAGGGCGGCCGGGCCCGCACGTACCTGACGATCGGCGAGCGATTCTGAGCGGCGAGGAGGGGAACGGCGATGAGGGGAAGAACGCGAAGGGCCCTCGATTCCGAGACGCTCCGGAGAATGGACGCGTGGTGGCGCGCGGCGAACTACCTGTCGGTGGGACAGATCTACCTCTACGACAATCCGCTGCTCAGGAAGCCGCTCGCGGCCTCGCACGTCAAGCCGCGCCTCCTGGGCCACTGGGGGACGACGCCGGGGCTCAACTTCATCTACGTGCACGTGAACCGGATCATCCGGGAGCGAGATCTCGACGCGATCTACGTCATCGGGCCCGGGCACGGCGGCCCCGGCCTCGTCGCCTGCGCCTGGCTCGAGGGGACCTACAGCGAGATCTACCCGAACGTGCCGCAGGACGAGGAGGGGATGCGCCGCCTGTTCAAGCAGTTCTCCTTCCCGGGCGGGATCCCGAGCCACGTCGCCCCGGAGACCCCGGGCTCGATCCACGAGGGGGGAGAGCTCGGCTACGCGCTCTCCCACGCGTTCGGCGCCGCCTTCGACAACCCCGACCTGCTCGTCGCCTGCGTCGTCGGCGACGGAGAGGCGGAGACCGGGCCGCTCGCGACCGGATGGCACGGGAACAAGTTCCTCAACCCGGCGCACGACGGCGCCGTGCTGCCGATCCTGCACCTGAACGGGGCGAAGATCGCCGGGCCCACGATGCTCTCCCGCATCCCCGGAGAGGAGCTCGCATCGCTCCTCGCCGGCTGCGGCTGGGACCCGATCTTCGTCGAAGGGGACCGCCCGGCGCCGATGCACCGGGAGATGGCCCGGGCCCTCGATGCGTGCCTCGACGCCATCGGATCGATCCGGAAGCTCGCCCGCGCGAAGGGGTTCGAGAAGCGGCCGCGCTGGCCGATGATCGTGCTCCGGACCCCGAAGGGATGGACGGGGCCGCGCAGGGTCGATGGCAAGCGCGTCGAGGGAACCTTCCGGGCCCACCAGGTTCCCCTGAGCAACGTGGCCTCGGACCCGCGCCACCTCAGGGCGCTCGAGAAGTGGATGAAGAGCTACCGCCCGCGGGAGCTCTTCGACGACCGCGGCCGTCCCAGGCGGGAGATCGCGGAGACGGCCCCCCGGGGCGAGCGGCGCATGAGCGCCAACCCCAACGCCAACGGCGGCGTCGTCCTGAGGGACCTGCGGATGCCGGACTTCCGCGCCTACGCCGTGAGGGTCCCGGCGCCGGGAGCGGTCGACGCCGAGGCGACGCGGGTCCAGGGCGCCTTCGTGCGGGACGTCCTGAAGCTCAACGCCGACCAGCGCAACTTCCGGATCTTCTCCCCGGACGAGACCGCCTCGAACCGCTGGAACGCGGTATTCGAGGTGACGAGCCGGTGCTCGACCGCCGAGATCCTTCCCGACGACGAGGACGTCTCCCCCGACGGCCGTGTCATGGAGGTGCTGTCCGAGCACCAGTGCCAGGGATGGCTCGAGGGGTATCTCCTGACCGGGCGCCACGGCTTCTTCTCGTGCTACGAGGCGTTCATCCACATCGTGGACTCGATGTTCAACCAGCACGCGAAGTGGCTCAAGGTGAGCCGAGGGATCCCGTGGAGACGCCCGATCGCCTCGCTCAACTACCTCCTGACCTCGCACGTCTGGAGACAGGACCACAACGGCTTCAGCCACCAGGACCCGGGCTTCCTCGACCACGTCGTGAACAAGAAGGCGGAGATCATCCGCGTGTACCTGCCGCCCGACGCGAACACCCTGCTGTGGGTCACGGACCGCTGCCTGAGGAGCCGCGACTGCGTCAACGTCATCGTGGCGGGGAAGCAGAACGCGCCGCAGTGGCTCGACATGGACGCCGCGATCCGCCACTGCGCCGCCGGGATCGGCATCTGGGAATGGGCGTCGAACGACCGGGATGGAGAGCCGGACGTCGTCCTGGCCTGCTGCGGCGACGTGCCGACGATGGAGACTCTCGCCGCGGTCGCGATTCTGAGGAAGCACCTCCCCGAGCTCAAGGTGCGGGTCGTCAACGTCGTCGATCTCATGAAGCTCCAGCCGGCGAGCGAGCACCCGCACGGCCTCTCCGACCGGGACTTCGACATCCTCTTCACGACCGACAAGCCGATCGTGTTCGCCTTCCACGGCTACCCGTGGCTGATCCACCGTCTCGCGTACCGGAGGACCAACCACAGGAACCTCCACGTTCGCGGTTACAAGGAGGAGGGCACGACGACGACGCCGTTCGACATGGCGGTGATGAACGACCTCGACCGCTTCCATCTCGCCGGCGACGTGATCGACCGCGTCCCGGGGCTCGGGTCGCGCGCCGCCTACCTGAAGCAGTGGCTCCGGGACCGCAGGACCGACCACCGGCAGTACATCGCCGAGCACGGGGAGGACATGCCGGAGATCGCGCGGTGGAGGTGGGGGGGGAGGAGGTAGGCTCTCGTTGACACCCGCCGCGGCCGCGTTGTAGCTTCGCGGGCCATGTCCCGCCCCACGCGGATCCTCCTCGGCCTGGTCCTCGGAGCCGTCGCCGGGGTCGCCGTCAACCTGGCGACCGGAGGGGGCCCGGGAACCCGGCGCTTCGTGGCGCTCGTCACGGAGCCGGCCGGGAAGATCTGGCTCTCCGCGCTCATCATGGTCGTGATCCCCCTGATCCTGTCCACGCTCTCGATGGGGGTCTTCGGCCTCGGCGATCTCCGGCGCCTCGGGCGCATCGGCGCGGTGACGCTCGCGTGCTTCCTGGCGCTGACCACCCTCTCGACGGCGATCGGCCTCTCGGCCATGAACTTCTTCCGGCCGGGAGAGAATTTGGACCCCGCGGTGCAGTCGCGGCTGATGGAGACCTACCGCGGGCAGGCCCAGGAGGCGATGGGCCTCTCCGGCACCGCGCTCTCCATGGACCTCCTCGTGAAGATCGTCCCCCGAAACCCGGTGAGGGCCGCCGCGGACGGGGACATGCTCGCGGTCATCTTCTTCTCGCTCGCCCTCGGCGTTGCGCTGTCGGTGATCCCGAGGGAGAAGGCGGAGCCCCTGGCGCGCGTGCTCGACAGCCTGGGACACGCGACCGTTGCCATCATCCATCTCGTCATGGCGGTCGCGCCCGTGGGCGTCTTCTGCCTGATCTTCAGCGTGACCGCGAGGTTCGGATTCGACCTCCTGATCAGCCTCTTCCGGTACGTCGCGACGGTGGTCGGGGGGCTCGCCTTCATGCAGGTCGTCGGCTACGCGCTGATCGTGCGCCTCGTCGCGGGCCGTCCCGTGACGGAGTTCTTCCGGAAGGTCCGCGTCGTGATGATCACGGCGTTCTCGACGTCGTCGTCGAACGCCACGCTTCCGACGACCATCGAGGTCGGGCGGGAGAACTTCGGCCTCTCGGAGGGGGTCGCGGGGTTCGTCCTGCCGCTCGGCGCGACGATGAACATGAACGGGACGGCGCTGTTCGAGGGGGCGACGGTCCTCTTCCTGGCGCAGGTGTTCGGGGTATCCCTCTCCCTCGGGCAGCAGGTGGTCGTCGTCCTCCTGTCGGTCGTCACCGCGATCGGAGTGGCGGGGATCCCCGCCGGGTCCATCCCGCTGCTCATGATGGTGCTCGCCATCGTCGGGATCCCGATGGAGGGGATCGCGATCATCCTGGGGGTGGACCGGATCCTCGACATGTGCCGGACCGTCCTCAACGTCACAGGGGACCTGGTCACGGCGCTGATCGTGGACCGCGTCGAGAGAGGGCGCGCCGCCTAGCCCGGGCGCCCCGCGGCCTCAGATCTCCGAGACGGGAAGCGCGCGGCGCGCGCCACGGGCTCCGTCTTCCTCGGCGGCGCCGAGCATCCGCCCGATCAGGCGGTCGAGGCGCCCCCGCAGCCGCGCGAGGACCACCTCCTCGCCGTCGTAGACGACGGCCAGCATCTCGCGGATCGCTCCTCCCCTGGGCTTCGCGAGGAGGAGGACCTGCTCCCCTTCGTCCCGCACGTCGATGACGGTCTCCCACCCGCGCAGCCCGAGGCGGCGCGCGTCGAGACGCCGCGGAGGTCGCGCTCCTTCCGGCACGGCGAAGACCGCCACGCCGATCCCCGTGAGATCCCGGAGGTCGAGCGGCTCGTCCCCCGCGTCGCTTCGCGTCAGGGAGCCGACGAGGCGCGTCGAGGTCCACCCGAGCTTCAGGCCGAACTCGCGCTCGAGTTCGGCCCCGATCTCCCTCTCGATCGCGGCCTCCACCCCCCGCGGCCCGCGGTAGGCCACGCAGGAGACTTCCCCCGCGACGAGGGCGACGCCGAGCGCCGCTCCCAGGAGAGATCGCAGGGTCACCGGCCCTCTCCCGGCCCCGTCTCGCCCTTCTTCATCTCGTCGAGCCCCGGCACATGGAGGGTGTCGCCGATCTCCCCGATCCGGGCGAGATCGACGGTCCCCGCGAGGTTGACGAAGACGACCTCTCCGTCGCCCCGGCCCATCACGAGGACGGTGACGCCGCGGACGATCCGCTCGTCGTTCCGCACGAACACGTCCACTCGCTCCTCCGCGTCGCGGACCCGGGCGAGACGCTCCCACCCGCCCCGCTCGAGGCGGACCTCCGTCTCCCGGACGAGACGCTCCGCCCTCTCCGCCCGGGCCGGGTCGCCGCGCAGGGAGACGACGCAGGCCGTGATCGAGCGCAGCCCCTCGAGCACCGGCGCGATGTCCGGGTCCTCCCCGGCCCCGCGAGCCAGCGCCGAGAGGATCGACGGGCCCAGATGGACCTCGACGACCTCGTCGTCCTCGCCGGCGAGACCGCAAAACGCCGATCCGTCCACGAACCCATCGAGTCTCTCGATCTCCGTGTCGGCGGCTGCGGCCGGGGCGGTCACCATCATCGGAAGAACGAGGATCACGGGGAGCAGGAATCTCATGGCTTCCTCGACGCCGCGAAGGCGGACCAACGAACGGGGACGCGGTGGAGCGCCGGGGCGACGCGCTCCGCGATCACGCGATCGCGGGCGGTCCGCTCCGCCTCCCGCATCGCTCCGGCGGCCAGGGACAGGGCGATCCCGGCCTCGCGCCGGGCCCGGGCCAGCTCGTCGCCCGCCGGGGCCTCGGGAGGACCGGGTCGAATCAGGATCAGCGAGAGGACGATCGTCGCGGCCGCGGCGGCAGTCGCCCACGCCGCCCAGACGGCAGCCCGGACGCGTTCCCTCTCCCGGCGCACCGTCCGGTCCAGGATGTCCTCCAGGAAGACGCCCGGGAGAGGACGCTCCGGGAGAGCCCGAAGGCCTTCCCGGACGGTCTCGAGGCCGGCGACGATCTCCCGGCACGAAGGACAGATCGCGAGGTGCGAATTGAGGGCCGCCTCCGCGGCCGGGTCGCGCTCCCCGTCGAGGCGCCGCTGCGCCAGATCCCGAGCGGTCCCGCACCGGTCGGTCATGGCGAAACTCCTTCGGCCGCGAGGGCTTCCCTCAGCTTCTCCCGGGAGCGGTGCAGCGCGGCCTTCAGGGTTCCGAGCGGGATGGAGAGCGACTCCGCGATCTCCTCGTATCCGAGCCCCTCGACCTCGCGGAGCAGGACGACCGCCCGGTTCCGCGGCGACAGGCCGAGCAGGGCCGACTCGAGCCGTTCCCCGAGCAGGGAGGAATCCGCCAGCCGCGCGGGGTCCGGGGCGGGGTCGGCCGTCTCGATCCCTGCGGGACCGTCGGGCACCTCCCGGCGGACCGACAGGCGCCTGGAGCGGTCGATGCAGAGCCGGTGCGCGGTCCGCAGCAGCCACTCCCGGGCCCCCGCCTCGTGGACCTCCTCGCGGTGCTTCCAGAGCCTCATGAGCGTCTCCTGCGCGACGTCCCTCGCCTCCTCCCGGTCCCGCAGCATCCAGACCGCGTGGCTGTGGACGCGGCTGCCCCATTGCCGGACGACGCGCTCGAACGCTTCTCTCGTCATGCGCCCTACCTGGAACGCGCCGCGCCCGGAAAAGGTTGCGTGCGAGCGCCCCCGAGAAGGCGGAGCGAGGCGCGAACCTGGGACGAGGCGCCCGTTCATGATATGGTGGAGTGACCCCGCGGCAGCTGCTCGGGGCGAATTCCCGCACACGGGGACCGCGGCGCCGCCGTCGACCGAGTTCGGGTCGTGGCGCGCGCGCTCCCCCGTGAAGCGACGGGTGGACGATGCCGAATCTCGAGACGGACCGCGGCGGCGAACCGAAGGGGGCGCCGGCCGCCAAGAAGCCCCTCCCCGTGATCGAGGTCAAGGTCGCCTGGTGCAAGGGCTGCGGCCTGTGCGTGGAGTACTGCAATCGAGGCGTGCTGCAGATGGACGGCGTCGTGCCCAAGGTGGTCGCGCCGGAGAAGTGCACGCGCTGCATGCAGTGCGAGGTGATCTGTCCCGACTTCGCCATCGAGGTCCGGGACGGAGAGGGGCAAGCGAAATCCCCCGGGGAGAAGCGCGGATGAGCGACACGGCGGCTGCCGGGACGCGAACGCAGGTGCTGTCGGGCAACGAGGCGTGCGCCCTGGGCGCGATGGCCGCGGGGCTCACCTTCTACGGCGGCTATCCGATCACCCCCTCGTCCGAGATCGCGGAGGACCTCAGCGAGCTGCTGCCGAAGGCGGGCGGCGCGTTCATCCAGATGGAGGACGAGATCGCGGCGATGGGGGCGATCATCGGTGCCTCGCTCGCCGGGGCGAAGGCGATGACGGCGACCAGCGGGCCCGGGTTCTCCCTGAAGCAGGAGAACATCGGGTTCGCCTGCATGGCCGAGGTGCCCTGCGTCGTGGTCAACGTCCAGCGCGGGGGGCCGAGCACCGGCCTGCCGACGATGCCCGCCCAGGGAGACGTCCAGCAGGCCCGATGGGGGACGCACGGCGACCACGCGATCATCGCGCTGGCGCCGTATTCCGTGGCGGAGACCTTCGATCTCACGGTCCGCGCGTTCAATCTCGCGGAGACCTTCCGGACCCCCGTGATCCTGCTCCTCGACGAGATCATCGGCCACGTGAACGAGAAGGTCCGCCTGCCCGAAAAGGTCGAGATCGTCGAGAGGAAAGGGCCGGACGCGCCTCCCGGGAAGTACCTCCCATACCGCCACACCGAGGACGGCGTCCCGCCGATGGCGGTCTACGGGAGGGACGGGTACCGGTTCCACGTCACGGGGCTCGCGCACGACCAGACCGGCTTCCCGACGAACAACCCGAAGGAGATCGATCTCCTGAACCGCCGCCTCGTCTGGAAGATCGAGCGGAGGCGCGACGAGATCGTCGAGGTCGTCCGGGAGCGGTGCGACGACGCGGAGATCCTCGTGTTCGCGTACGGCTCGGTCGCGCGCGCGGCCCATCAGGCGATCCGCGAGGCCCGCGAGGCGGGGATCGCGGCCGGGCTCCTGAGGCCGAGGACGCTCTGGCCCTTCCCCGACCGCGAGGTCCGGGAGTTGGCCGAGCGGGTCCGCACGATCGTCGTGCCGGAGATGAACCTGGGGCAGATGGCGCACGAGGTCGAGTGGGCGGCCCGGGGGGCGTGCCCCGTGGTGCCGTTCGGCCGGGTGGACGGGCTTCCCGTGAGCCCGGCGCAGATCCTCCATCGGATCCGGGAGGCCGCTCGGGCCTCCGGCCGGGAAGCGAGGCCATGACCGACTACGACAAATACCTGAGGCTCGACAAGTTCCCGCTCATCTGGTGCCCGGGGTGCGGCGACGGGATCGTCCTCAAGGCGATCCTGCGGGCCGTGGACCGGATCGGCCTGAGCCAGGACGAGATCTGCATGGTGTCGGGCATCGGATGCTCGAGCCGGACGCCGGGGTACGTGGACGTGAACACGCTGCACACGACCCACGGGCGTGCAATCGCGTTCGCAACAGGCGTCAAGATGGCCCGGCCCGACCTCACCGTGATCGTGGTGACGGGCGACGGCGACGCGACGGCGATCGGCGGCAACCACTTCATCCACGCCGCGCGCCGGAACATCGACATCACCGTGCTCCTCTACAACAACTGGATCTACGGGATGACGGGCGGGCAGGCTTCTCCCACGACGCCCAGGGGGAAGCGCGCGTCCACCGCGAAGTTCGGCTCGTTCGAGCCGAACTTCGACATCGTCGCCCTCGCGGCGGGGGCGGGCGCGTCGTTCGTGGCGCGGGAGACCGTCGCGAAGCCCCTGGCCCTCGACAAGCTCATCGAGCGCGCGATCCTCAAGAAGGGGTTCTCGCTCGTCGAGGTGATGACCCCCTGCCCGACGACGTACGGCCGCCGCAACAAGCCGGCCGATCCCCTGCTGATGGTCCAGGACCTCAAGGACCGGTCCGTGCCGCGCGGCAAGGTCGAGGACATTCCGGAGCTCGAGCGGGAGAGCGCGATCGTCACCGGGGTGTTCGTGGACGTGAACAAGCCGGAGTACACCGAGCAGTACGCCGGGCTCGTCGAGAAACTCGGCGGCCGGAGGACCGCCCCCGCCGCCCCGTCGGGAGGGAGCAAGACGCCATGAGCTTCCGGTACGAGATCCGGTTGAGCGGCGAGGGAGGGCAGGGCCTGGTGCTCGCCGGGAAGATCCTCGCCGAGGCGGCGGCGATCTACGACGACCACAACGCGACCCAGAGCCAGTCGTACGGTCCGGAGGCGCGCGGCGGGGCGAGCAAGTCCGACGTGATCATCTCCGACGGCGAGATCGACTACCCGAAGGCGGAGCACATCGACCTCCTCCTCGCCCTGACGCAGGAGGCCCTGGACAAGTACGTCTCCGATCTCCAGCCCGGCGGGACCCTGGTCGTGGACTCCGACGCGGTCGAGCGCCTTCCGGAGGGGAAGTGGCGCGTCGTGCGCCACCCGTTCGTCCGGACCGCCCGCGAGCAGCTCGGGAAAGCGGTGGTCGCCAACATCGTCGCGCTCGGGCTCATCGTCCGGCTGTCGCGGGCGGTGAACGAGGACTCCGCCGAGCAGGCGATCCTCGCGCGAGTGCCGAAGGGGACCGAGGATCTGAACCGGCGGGCGTACCGGCTGGGTCTCGACCTCGGCGGCGAGGCCGCCGCGGCCCGCTGACCGAATTCCGTTAAGATATCCCGCCGATGCACGCCGCATTTCAACGGCTCTTCGCGCGGGTCCGGCCGCTCGGGAACCCGGCGCGGAAGCACCTGTGGGCGGTGGAGCGCTGGGGCGAGACGCTGGTCGGGCGCCTCGAGGCGGCGGGAACGCTGGCGGACGTCCATCTCGACCGCACCGCGCCGGTCCCCGCCGAGGACTTCGACGTCGTCGCCGCGGCGGGCCGGGACCCCGAAGAGAGGCTCGCTCTCCTGGGGACCTTCTACTGCGTGCAGCACCTCCACCAGAACGCGAGGGCGCTCGAGCAGCTCGCCATCGACCTCGCCGAGGACCCGGACAGGCTCCGCTCGTACGCGTCGTTCCGCGATCGGGCGGAGGAGCAGTTCTCGCTCCTCATCACGACCTACATCCGGCAAGTGCTCCGCGTGGTCCGCCACCCGGACGCCGGCCCGTTCGCTCTGCTGAGCGTGGGCACGCGCGGCCACCAGGACGACGTGGACATCGCGGTGATCGACTCGGGGGACGGCGACCGGTCCGCGATCGACGGGACGATGGCGCGCCTCGCGGCGCAGTGCCTGAGGTTCGCGAGCCCTCTCGACAACTATCTGGCCCACGAGGTCGGCGCGCCAGGATTCTGCGTCGGCATCGAGGAGCTGGCGGCGGCGCTCCGCTCCGGGCGGCTCGACTGCGTCGTCGTGACCGAGCTCCTCCGCGCCGAGCTCCTGGACGGCGAGCCGGAGATCCACCGCCGTCTCCGCGACGAGGTGACCGCCGAGTACTTCTTCCGGCAGCGCGGCGACAACCTCCGGCACGAGCTGTACCTCCGGGGGCTCCTCGGCGAGACCCGCTCGTTCCTCCTGCGCCCGCCGGCCCGGGACCGGGTGAACCCGAAGGACGAAGGCCTGCGCCTGATCCTGGGGCTGACGACCGCGTTCCAGGTGATCGAGGGGCTCGGGACGTCCGCGAGGGGGGAGCTGTTCGACGACCTGATCGCGTGGAGGCCCGAGCTGGCCCGGCCCCTCGCTCGCCTGAAGCGCGCGTGGATCTTCCTCGAGACGTTCCGCCTGGCGACGCACCTCCTCATCTCGCAGGAGGAGGACCTGGCGGTCGAGGGCCCGGAGGCGGAGGAGTCGCTCCGCGTTCTCGCCGGGGCGCTCGGGTACCGCGACCGGGGGCCCGTTCGCGCCGTCAGCCACCTGCTCGTCCACTACCACGAGGCGCTGGAGGCTGCGGGGCTGGCCGCGAACCTCCTGATGACCGAGGTGGCGCGCCACCTGAGGGATCACGGGCCGTTCTCGCGCTGGGCGACCTCGGCGCCGAAGGGCAACCTCGCCGTCGAGCTCGCGAGGAAGCTGACCGAGGCCTCGCTCGCGTTCCGGGGGGTGCGCTTCTACGACGACCTGATCGAGGCGTTCTCGGCCCCCGGGGGACCGCATCTCGACGCCTTCGCGCGCGGCTTCGCGGGCCTCCCCGAGGACGAGCGCCGCGGCATCGCCGCGACCTACGCGGACTGGGGGTGCGACGCGCCCTATGCGTTCCTCTCGATCCTGACGCTCCTGGCGGCGCGGAGGGTCGCCGGCCCGTCGTTCGAGGCGGCGCGAGAGATCGCCGACCGGTTCCTCGCGCGCCTCTCCCGGCTCCCGGAGGCCGTGCGGGCCCTGTCCCGCGTGTTCCGGTACTATCCGGCGCTCGTCAACCGTTTCCTCCTCGGCCTCGACCCCGCCGGGCTCGAAGGCCTCCTCGCGGCGACCGAGGTGCCGATCGGCGACCCCGAGGTGGCTCTCGCGCGGGACCGCCTCCAGGCCGCCATCCGTGTGCACCTCAAGAGCAGCCCGTACATCCTGCGGGTGCTGGGCCGGGTCACGGAGCGCCACCCCGCGACCGTGGACGCGCTGTCGGACGACGCCACGCTCAGGACGGTCGCCCTCGGGCGCCTCGCGGCCAGCGAGAGGCACCCCAGCGCCGAGGAGCAGAGGGGGCTCCTCGGAGACTTCTACGACATCGAGTTCCTCCGGATCGCGATGGGCACGCTGCGAGGGGAGCCAGACCGGCGGGCCCGCGAGGGCTTCTCGGACCTCACGACGAACTACCTCGACCGGCTCTTCGATTTCTGCTTCCGGGAGGCGGACCGGGACGCGCGAGGCAGGGTCCCGCCGCGCGACCGGATCGGGATCTTCCTCGCGGGCGGAAACGCCCGGCGGAGACCCTACGACGAGGACTACGACGTCGTGGCCCTCGTCGATTCGGACGCCCCGGAGGACGTGCTCTTCGCCGAGCGCGTGGTCATGCGGATGAACCGCCAGATCGCGAGGCGCGGCATCGTCGCGCAGTATCGCCTGGCCGAGCACGTCGGACGGTTCGTCGCGACGCTCGACGAGGTGGCCGCCCTGCTGGCCGGGGACAGGGGCGACCTCTTCGTCGACCGCTGCCAGCTCCTCGGGGCGAGGCGAGTGGTGGGGAGCCACGGGATCGAGGACCTGCTCTGCCGGCGCGTGATCGAGCCGTTCCTCTTCGACGACGCGGCCTCGTTCGCGGAGCGCGTCGCGCGGGAGATCGGGGAGAGGCGGCGCGCCCACCGCCCGATGCCCGACGGGCTCGTCCACCTCAAGGAAGCGCCCGGGGGGCTCCGGGAGATCGACCTGAGCCTGGCGATCGCCAAGGCACGGCTTCGGATCTGGGACCCGTCCCGTCCCGACCGTGTCGCGGAGATCGGCCGGATCGATCCGGCCCGGGCCCCCCTCTACGAGGGCCTCGGCGAGGTCTACGACTTCCTGGTCGCGCTCCGGTCGGCCTACCGCGTCACCGTCGTCGCGTCCGACGAGATCGAGCGGAGCCGCCTCGACGCGCCCGCCCGGATCTTGGGATACGAGAACGGGACGGGGGACGCGGCGCACCGGCTCTTCGAGGACCTCGAGCGGCGGATGGCGGCGGCCGCGGCGTTCGTGGACGAGCTGCTGTCCGGCGCGTGACCGGATCGGCCCGTCATGCGGCCTTCGGCCGGAGCGCGCCCTCCTCGAGCCAGTGGGCGTAGAGCGTGCGCACCCGATACGGGTCGGCCTCGATCTCGGCCTCGCAGGCGTCGGCGGTGCAGCCGGCGGCGGCCTTCGCCCAGACCTCGCCGGCGAACCGGGCGTCTTCCTCCGCCTCCGTGAGCGTCCACTTCGGCCCCGCGGGCTCGAACATCATCCCGTCCGGCACGAGGGCCAGAGCCGCCTGGAACTCGTCGTGGCGCCGCACCCCCTCGAGAATCAGCGGCACGACCTCGATCGCCCCTTCCGGGGCTTCCCCCCCGTCCGAGGCCGAGGAGCGGAACACGAACGTCCCGGGGAACGGCCGCTCGAACACCGCGTGGGCCGCGGCCTCCCCCTGGAGCCTGCCGGCCGCGCACCCGGCGAACCGGCCCTTCGCGAACCGCATCACGGCCACGCGCGCCTGGCCGGCGTCGAACAGCGCGAGCTCGCCGGTCGCCTGGGAGTCCGCCAGCGACTGGAGCAGGTTCGGAAGGGCGAACAGCTCGAGGTCTCCCGTCAGGACCTTCGACGGCACGGCGGCCCGCGCCCGCTGGGCCGGCTCGAGACGGGAAAGCGCTTGCCTCGCCTCCTCCGCGATCCCCTGCCGCTCGAAGCGGTGCGCGACCTCCTCGAGCACGGTCCGGACGTCCGGCGTCGAGGTCCCGGACACCGCGCGGACGAGGTGGAGGAGCCCCGGATCGACGCGCTTGACGACGATGCCGAGGACCTTCGTCGGCATCCGGTCCCGGATCGCCTGGAGGAGCGCCGCGAGCTGCTCCGGATCGATCGAGAGGTCGATGCGGCCGAGATTGTCGATCCGGGCGACCGCCTCGCCGAGCTCCGCCCCGGGAGAGAACGCGTGGGCGGCCACGGTCCGGAGCGCGGCAGGAGACCCGTGCCCCGCGAGGGCCGCGCACAGCCGGTCGAGGAGGTCCCAAGACTCCTCCCCGGCGGCCGCGGCGCCGCGCCGCAGGTCCGCCTCGAGCCGGTGCAGCCTCTCGATCAGCGCCTGCTCGGCGACGGAGTGGACGATCCGGCCGAGCGCTCCGATCGCCTCCCGCACGCTGATGTACGGCTCCCCCGCGGCCATCGTGGACCGGAGGTTCGCGATCTCCTCGTCGAGCCGCGTGTCGTCGGACCTCGGGAGGCGGCGCAGGAGGAACACGAGGTTCCTCCGGAACCACCCCTGCTCGTCCCGGATCTCCCCGCGAACGCACGCTCCGAGCCGGTCGAGGAGCATCGGCCGGCAGGTGTCTCCCTGGCACTCCAGGAGCACGAGAAGGAGCTTCCGGGCCTCGCGCTTCTCCTCGCCCTGCAGCTTCTCGAGCAGCCCCTCGGGGCCGTAGCCCGGGAAGAACCCTAGCACCCGCTTGAGCAGCCCGTGCTTCTCCGTCGCCTCGGCGCAGCGCCTCAGGACCGCTTCCGAGAGCGAGTCCTGCGCCTGCACGAGGATCGCCCGGACGCCGGCCGCGTCGAGCCTTCGCTCCTGGATCAGCTTCCCCGCCGCGTCGAGAATGGACACCGACTGCGGAAGCCGCCCCTCGTTGAACTGCTCGACCGCGGTGTAGACCATCTCGCGGAGCCTGCGCGCGGCCTCCTCGGCGTCGGGGGCGAGGCTGACGATCTTCTGCATCGCCTCGACCGGCCGGCTTCCCGGCATCTCGCGCGCGCCCGGAGCGGCGAAGGGCAGGGCCCAGCCGGGAAGGCTCCAGCCGAGCGTGCGGAACACCTGGTCCATGGGAGTCGCGCCGCCGCGCTCCTGCACCTGGGCGAGGTACCGGTCGAGATCGGCGCTCGACTGCGCCTCGATCGCCGCGGTCGAGAAGAGGCCGGCGAGGAGCGACGCTCGATCGCCTTTCCCGACCTGGATCGGGCTCGCGCCCTGCGCGCCGCTCGGGGCCGGAGCCGTGCCGAGGCGCTCGAGGAGCAGATTGAGCCTCCGGATCTCGCGGGCCACGCCCTCGCCCGCTCCGGAATCGCCCCCGCCCGCTCCCGCGTCTTCCGCCGCGGCGGCGGCCCCCCCCGCGCCGTGCAGGTACTCCACCTTGGAGATCGTCGAGCTGGCGGTGGTCGACTCGGCGAGCCGCCCGAGACGCGCTCGAAGCGACGTCCGCTCCGACTCCGGGCAGATGTTCGCGAGGAGCCCTCCGAGAACGTCGAGGTAGCGGAGGAGCGGCGTCCGCTCGACGAGATCGAACTCCGAAAGGATGTGAAGCTTCTTCAGGGAGTGGAACACGTAGTCGGAGACCGGGACGCGGGCCCCTGGGGCGCTGAGCTGCGACTGGATCCACTCCGCGATCACCCGGGCCGCCGACTCCGGCGACGCGGACGCGAGCGTCTGGAAGGAGTCCGCGACCATCAGCGGAGCGATCTCGCCGGAGAGGTACCGCTGCACCTCCCGGGCGGCCTCGCGGAACTCCGCCTGCCCCTGGGCCTCGCCCATCCGTCTCCCCCGTCCCGGGCCGCGCGGATTCCGCACGCCCCCCGGGAGAATCTGGTTGCTTTGGGGGGCGAGGTCAAGGCGCCCCCGGAGACCCCGGCCGGGGGGCCTCCCGGGTCCTGTACAATGCGCCCTTCGGCCGGAAAAAACGGGAGAATCGACGATGAAGCGGAATCTCGTCCCCGTCCTCGCCGTCCTGCTCGCCGCGACCCTCGCCCCTCTCGCCGCCCCACGGGAGGGGAAGGCCGAGAAGGCCGCGCCGGAGACCCGCATGAAGTCCGAGACGTTCTCCGGCCTCGCCTTCCGGAGTCTCGGCCCGGCGCTGATGTCGGGGAGGATCGGCGACATCGCGGTCCACCCGCGCAAGAAGAGCACCTGGTTCGTCGCCGTCGCCTCGGGGGGCGTCTTCAAGACGACGAATGCGGGCACGACCTGGACTCCGGTCTTCGACGGCCAGGTCTCGTACTCGATCGGCTGCGTCGCCCTCGACCCGCGGGACCCGCGGACCGTCTGGCTCGGCACCGGCGAGAACAACAGCCAGCGGAGCGTCGGCTACGGCGACGGCGTGTACCGGTCGCTCGACGGCGGCCTGACGTGGGAGAAGATGGGGCTCGAAGCGTCCGAGCACGTCGGGAAGATCCTCGTCGACCCCCGCGACTCGCAGGTCGTCTGGGTCGCGGCACAGGGCCCCCTCTGGGCGGCGGGGGGCGACCGCGGGCTGTACAAGACGACCGACGGCGGGAAGACCTGGAGCAAGTCGCTCGGCATCTCGGAGGACACCGGCGTCACGGACGTCGTCATGGACCCGCGCGACCCCGACGTCCTGTACGCCGCCTCGTACCAGCGCAGGCGCCACGTCTGGGGGCTGATCAACGGCGGACCGGAATCGGCGCTCCACAAGACGACCGACGGCGGCGCGACCTGGCGCAAGCTGGAGAACGGCCTCCCCAAGGAGGAGATCGGGCGCATCGGCCTCGCCATCTCTCCCGCCGACCCGGACGTCGTGTACGCGACGATCGAGGCGGCGAACAAGGCGGGAGGGTTCTTCCGCTCGACCGACGCGGGCGGGAGCTTCGAGAAGATGTCGGACTACGTGTCCGGCTCGGCCCAGTACTACCAGGAGATCGTCCCCGATCCGAAAGCGGTCGGCCGCGTCTACTCGATGGACACCTGGATGATGGTGACCGAGGACGGCGGGAAGACGTTCCGCAAGGTCGGCGAGCGGTACAAGCACGTCGACAACCACGCCCTCTGGATCGATCCCGACGACACGGAGCACCTCCTCGCCGGCTGCGACGGAGGAGTGTACGAGAGCTTCGACCGGGGGGCGACCTGGGGCTTCCACGCCAACCTGCCGGTCACGCAGTTCTACCGGCTGGCGGTGGACGACGCGCGCCCCTTCTACCACGTGTACGGGGGGACGCAGGACAACAACACGATCGGCGGCCCCGTCCGGACCGCGACGGCCCACGGGATCGTCAACTCCGACTGGTTCATCACGACCGGAGGCGACGGCTTCTGGTGCGCCGTCGACCCCGAGGACCCGAACGTCGTCTACTCCGAGTCGCAGTACGGCGTGCTCACCCGGCTCGACCGCCGGACCGGCGAGACGGCGGACATCCAGCCGCAGGCCGGGCCCGGCGAGGACCCGCTCCGCTGGAACTGGGACGCGCCGATGATCCTGAGCCCCCACTCCCGGACGAGGCTCTACTTCGCCGCCCAGCGCGTCTTCCGGAGCGACGACCGGGGCGATTCGTGGAAGCCGGTGAGCCCCGACCTGACCCGGAGGATCGATCGCAACCGGCTGAAGATGATGGGCCGGGTCTTTGGCGTGGACTCGGTCGCGAAGAACGCCTCGACGTCGTTCTACGGGAACATCGTCTCGCTCGCGGAGTCGCCGCTCGTCGAAGGGCTCCTCTACGCCGGGACGGACGACGGCCTGGTCCAGGTGACGGAGAACGCCGGGCAGTCCTGGCGGAAGACCGAGAAGTTCCCGGGCGTTCCCGAGAACGCGTACGTCTCGGACCTCGCTCCCTCGCCGCACGATTCCGGCACGGTCTACGCCTCCTTCGACAACCACAAGATGGGCGACTTCAAGCCGTACGTCCTGAAGAGCACGGACCGCGGCGTCACGTGGCAGTCGATCTCCGGGGACCTCCCCGAGCGCGGGACGGTCTACGCGCTCGCCGAGGACCCGGCGGTCCGCGGCCTCCTGTTCGCCGGCACCGAGTTCGGGGTCTTCTTCACGCCGGACGGCGGCGGCCGCTGGATCCAGCTCAAGGGAGGCGTCCCGCCGATCGCGGTCCGCGATCTCGCGATCCAGGCGCGCGAGGGGGACCTCGTGCTCGGGACGTTCGGCCGCGGCTTCTACGTCCTCGACGACATCGTCCCGCTCCGCCAGGCCGCGCCGGAGGCCCTCGAGAGGGAGGCGATCCTCTTCCCGGTGCGCCCGGCCTGGATGTTCATCCCCTCGCTCCCCTTGGGGCTGCGGGAAAAGAGCTCGCAAGGCGACTCGTTCTACACGGCCCCGAACCCTCCGTTCGGCGCGGTGTTCACCGTGTACCTGAAGGACGAGATCCGCTCCCTCCGGAAGGAAAGGCAGGAGAGGGAGAAGGAGATCGCCAAGAAGGGAGGCGACGTCTTCTACCCGACGTGGGACGAGCTGCGCGCCGAAGACCGGGAAGAGGAGCCGGTGCTCGTGCTGACGGTGAGCGACGCCGACGGGAACGTCGTCCGGCGCCTGACCGCCCCGGCCAAGAAGGGGTTCCAGCGAATCGCGTGGGACCTCCGCTTCGCGTCTCCCTCGCCGACGAGGCTCGACACGCCCCCCGACGACAACCCGTGGGCGTCGCTCCCGATCGGCCCGCTCGCGGCGCCGGGGACCTACCGCGTCTCGCTCGCGAAGCGCGTGCGGGGGGAGACGACGGAGCTGGGAGAGCCGCAGTCGTTCACGGTCTCCCCCCTCGGCGCCGCGGGCCTCCCCGCGGCGCAGGCAGCCGAGTCCGCGGCGTTCGCACGGAGGACCGCGAGCCTCCAGCGCGCGGTCCTCGGCGCGGGGCGCGCCCTCGGCGAGGCGAGAAACCGCCTCGCCCACCTGAAGAAGGCGGTCTTCGACGCGGCGGGCGCCGATCCCTCGCTTAGCGACCGGGCGGTCGCGCTCGAGCGCAGGCTCGCCGACCTCGCGATCGAGCTCACGGGCGACGAGACGGTCGCCTCGCGGAACGAGCCGGTTCCGATGTCGCTGACCGACCGCGTCCAGACCGTCGTCTACGGCCACTGGACGACGACCGGAGCGCCGACCGGCACGCAGATCCGCGGCTACGACGCCGTCGCCTCGAGCTTCGGCGACTTCCTCGCGAGGCTCACGGCTCTCGTCGAGACGGACCTCCGGAAGCTCGAGCGGGAAGCCGAGGCGGCGGGAGCGCCGTGGACCCCCGGGAGGGTGCCGGAGTGGAGGAGGGAGTAGGCGAGCCGGGCCGGACCCGAGGGCCCGGCCCGGCCGGTTCTCCGGAATTCCGGATCAGAAGTTGAACCCGATCCCCGCGATCGGCCCCTTGTTCTCGATCTCGAACGTGCCGCCCTCGGGGGCGTCGAAGCTCATCTTGTTCGCCCGGTAGCCGGCGAAGATCTGGAAGAACGGGAACGGCTTGATCTGGATCCCGGCCTCGAGCTCCTGGCCGTCGCCGTTCGTCAGGCTCCCCTCCCCGATCTCGATGTCGTCGAGCTTCGGCAGCCAGGCGACCCGGCCGTAGAGGTAGACGATCTTCACGGAGAAGCGCCCCTCCGCCACGACGCGCGGCCCTGACGTGTCCGCGCTCTCCCCTCCTCCGGACAGGTCCACCGTCTGCCACCCGAGCCCGACGGCGAGGAAGTTCCCTTCGGTCGGGGAGAACACCCTGTACTTCGCGTCCAGGTTCAGGTACTCCATGTCCGCGCCTTCGGGGCTGGGCTGGAAGTACCCGGCCGAGACTCCCCACTTCTTGAAGAACCACAGCTCCGCGCGGGCCGCGACGTCGCCCGAGCCCTCCGAGACGCCGCTGACGTCCGTGTCCGAGTCCCAGTAGAGGGCGGTCACCTCGCCGTCCACGGGCCCCAGGGCCAGGGCCGGAGCCGTTCCAAGGGAAGCCGCGAGCGCGGCCAGCGCGATTGCGGCGAGACGCAGCATCTTCATGTCCCACTCCTCCCGCGCACCGGGTACCGGGCGCGCAACGTCAGGGGGAATATCGAGACCGGGCGGCAAAAAGACAAGCCGGGCGCTCCGGAGGCCCCGGCGCCTTGAAACTGCCGGGCCCCACCGGGCGTAGAGTAGTGGGCGCGGCGAGCGCGCCGGCTGGAGGGGTGGGGCTCTGCCTCGCGAGCGGGGGATGGGAATAATGAAGAGACGAACCGTCTTCTGGGTCTCGGGCATCGTCATCGTGGTCGGGGCCGCCGGCGCCGCGGGGCTCGTGATGCGGGGCCGTCCCAAGGGGACGCCCGTGCAGACGGCCAAGGTGGACCGCATCGACCTTCAGGCCAAGGTCACGGCGAACGGGAAGATCCAGGCGCAGAAGAAGGTGGACATCTCGGCCACGATCCCCGGGCAGATCACGCAGCTGTGCGTGCGCGAGGGGGACGAGGTCCGGAAGGGGCAGCTCCTGCTGCAGATCGACGCGACGAACCCGCGAGCCTCGGCCCGCAGCTCCGACTTCTCGATGCAGGCCCTTCTGAAGGATCTCGACTCCGCGCGGTCGGGCCTGGAGCAGGCGGGGCTCGACGCTCGGCGCGCCGAGGAGAACTTCTCCGCCGGGATCCTGCCCGCCGCCGACCGGGACCGCGCCCGGACCGCCCTGGCCACCGCCGAGGCGGCCCACGTCGCCGCGGAGCGGCGCGTGGACCAGGCGCGCGCCGTTCTCGAGGGGGCCCAGGACACGCTGGCGAAGACGACCGTGCGCTCCCCGATGGACGGCATCGTCACGGCGAAGCGCGTCGAGGAGGGGGAGGTCGCCGTGATCGGGGTCCAGAGCTCCCCGGGCACGGTCCTCCTCCAGATCTCCGACATGTCGGTCGTCGAGGCCGAGATGGAGGTGGACGAGACCTCGATCCCCAGCGTCGCCCTCGGGCAGGAAGCGGTCGTCCGGATCGATGCCTACCCGAACCGCTCGTTCCGGGGGATCGTGACCGAGGTCGGATCGTCGCCGATCCTGGCGACGACCGCCGGAACGGAGGCGATCAAGTTCAAGACGAAGATCCGCCTCGAGGACCCTCCCAAGGGGATCAAGCCGGGGCTCTCGGTCCAGGCGGACATCCTGACCGGGTTCCGGCCGCAGGCGGTCGCGGTGCCGATCCAGGCGCTCGTCCTCCGCGAGATCGAGCGCAAGCCCGGCGAGGCGCCCCCTCGCGGCGCGCCCCGCGACGAGGAAGGGGTGTACGTCGTCGAGAACGGGAAGGTGCGCTTCCAGCCCCTCGAGACCGGCCTGTCGGGAGAGCTGTCGATCGAGGTGCTCGAGGGCCTCGAAGGCGGGGAGACGATCGTCACCGGGCCGTTCCGCGCGCTCCGGAGCCTGAAGCCGGGCGACGCGGTCCGGGACGAGCGGCCCGGCGAGGGCGGCCCGCCGGCCGCGTGAGCCGATGGACCTCGCGGAGCTCGGCCGGGCGGCGTTCGACTCGGTGCGGAGCCACAAGCTCCGCAGCTTCCTGACGCTGCTCGGGATCATCATCGGCGTGACGACGATCGTGGGCGTCGCGTCGGTGATCACGGGTCTCGAGGCGTACGTCCAGGAGAAGCTGATCCAGCTGTCGCCCGACGTGTTCGTGATCACGAAGTTCGGGATCATCCAGAGCCGGGAGGAGTTCTTCCAGGCGGTCAAGCGGCCCGACTTCGACTACCACGACGTCGAGGTCCTCTCGGGAACGCTCGCGCTCGCGGACGCGGTGGCGGCGGACGTGACGACGGCGGCGCCGGTCAGGTACCGCGACCGCCGCCTCGCCGACATGCGGATCCACGGTACGACCGCCAACTTCGCGGGGGTCGTGAACCTCGAGATCGAGTCGGGGCGCTACTTCACCGAGGCCGACGAGACGGCGGGCTCGCCGGTGGCGGTCATCGGGTGGGACATCAAGGAGGAGCTCTATCCGGCGGTGGACCCGATCGGCCGCGACATCCTGATCGGGAACGCCGCGTTCCGGATCGTCGGCGTCGTCGCCCAGCAGGGCCGGATGCTCGGCCTCAGCCAGGACAACCAGGCGTGGGTGCCGATGCACGCGTTCCGGAAGACCTGGGGGCGGAGGAACTCGATCGACCTCGTGCTCCGGGCCCGGGGAGGCGTCGCGGGCCTGGACGCGTCGATCGACGAGGCGCGCGCCGTCGTGCGGGCGCTTCGCCACACCGGCTTCCGGGAGCAGGATCCTTTCGGGCTCGTCACGGCCGAGGCCCTCCAGGGCCTGTGGCGGCAGATCTCGACCGCGGCGTTCGTCCTCACCCTCCTGATCGCCGGAGTGTCGCTCGGCGTCGGAGGCGTCGTGATCGCCAACATCATGCTCGTCGGCGTCGTCGAGAGGACGCGGGAGATCGGCGTCCGGCTCGCGGTCGGGGCGCGCCCGCGGGATATCCGCCGCCAGTTCCTCCTGGAGGCGGCGATCCTGTCGGTTTCCGGAGGCATCGCGGGGGTCGTCCTCGGATCCGCGGCGGCCTTCGCCGTTCAGGGGATCCTGCACTTCCCGGCACGCGTCACGCCGATCGTCCTGTCCGCCGGACTGGGCCTCTCCGCGGCCGTCGGCCTCGTCGCGGGCTACTGGCCCGCGCGGCGGGCGGCGGCGCTCGTCGTCGTGGACGCCCTGAGGGACGAGGCATGAGAAGGCCCGGCTCGGGCTGGATCGAGAACGCGCGCTTCGCGCTGGCCGCGATGCGGGAGCAGAAGCTCCGGAGCTTCCTGACGCTGCTGGGCGTCATGGCCGGGGTCGCGACCGTGATCATGATGGTGAGCTTCGTGGTCGGCTTCGAGCGCCAGGTCACCGCCGCATTCACGTCGTTCGGCTCCCACCTCGTCCAGTTCCAGAAGTTCGAGCCGCGCTTCGGCCCCGGCGGTCACCCGGAGGAAGAGCGGAACCGGAGGGACCTGACGATCGAGGACGCCCTCGCCCTCAAGAGGCTGTCGAAGCTCGTCAAGGCGGTTTCGCAGGAGCGCTACCTCTTTCGAGGGGGCGTCGTCGTGAAGGCGGGAAGGAACCAGATGGACAGCGCCACCGTCTTCGGCACGAACCCCGACTACTCCGAGGCCAACGTCCATTTCGTCCAGGACGGCCGGTTCTTCACCGATTCCGACATCGAGCACGCGGCGCCGGTCTGCGTCATCGGGCCCGACGTCGCCGACAGGCTCTTCCCGCTCCAGGACCCGATCGACCGGGTCCTCACGATCAACGGGCGGTCGTACCGGGTGATCGGGCTGTTCGAGTCGAAGGGGCAGTTTTTCGGCGGGAGCAACGACGCCTTCGTGTCGATCCCGATCAGCGCGTTCGATTCCCTGTTCCCCGAGGTCAAGAACGGCGGTGGAGACACGATCCACATAGCCACGGTCCCGAAGCGCCCCGAGGACTTCGAGGCGCTGATCGACGAGGAGACGGCGATACTCCGCGCCCGCAGGGGCCTGAGGCCGGGGCAGCCGAACGACTTCGCGGTCATGACGAGCGTCGGCCGGCTGAACCAGTTCCGGCAGATCACGGGCGGCGTGGCCGCCGCGATGCTCGTCATCGCGGCGATCGCGCTCCTCGTCGGCGGCGTCGGCGTCATGAACATCATGCTCGTCAACGTCACCCAGAGGACGCGGGAGATCGGGCTCCGCAAGGCGATCGGGGCCCGCAGACGGGACATCGCCGTCCAGTTCCTGGTCGAGGCGGTGACGCTGACGGCCGTGGGGGGAACCCTCGGCATCGGCCTCGGGCTCGGCGCCGCCTTCCTCGTGCGCCTCACGCTCGAGTTCCAGGCGGCCGCGCCCGTCTGGTCGATCGTCCTCGGATTCGGCGTGTCGACGGTAGTCGGCCTCGTCTTCGGCATGTGGCCCGCGATCAAGGCGGCGCGCCAGGACCCGATCGAGGCGCTGCGGTACGAGTGAGATCGGCGATCGGGGGACAGCAACCGATTTAGAATGGTTGCCGTCCCCGATTTCGGGGCGGGGAGAGGAACATGGGCGGTCGGGGGATGCGGCAGTA